>ENA-UOOK01002426-UOOK01002426.1-fermentation-metagenome-genome-assembly--contig:-NODE-2426-length-23056-cov-4.073432_pt1 | contig 23056 bp, 17 predicted proteins | sample MGYA00245777_ERZ724023 | MGnify/ENA primary metagenome ERZ724023 (study PRJEB28704, sample SAMN03018312) | fermentation metagenome | biome: anthropogenic terrestrial biome; feature: soil; material...
GCTTACACCAAGCTTATCAGCCAGATCCTTTAAAGATGTACGATGCTGCTTCATTTATTAAGATTATATCCCGTTAAGCCCCATTTATCGTTTTAGAGAAAAACCTTTCCCAAAACGGCATAACTACATATTTTTGACAAAGATAGCAAAAAGTAGGATAAAGCGTTAACGTTTACGTAACTTTTTAATAGTTTTTGGATACACCAAACTCTGAAATATACTATATTTGCAAAATAAGCACATTTATGTGTAATGAATAGTTGATAATAAGTTAGTTAGAAACAAAAGGCTTAAAGTTGTCGTGAGACATTTTTAAGCCTTTATTTATGAAAGGACATACTGCACACCAACTCAGAAATACGAAAGAAAACTATCCGCCAATTAGCGTTTCTGCTCAAATATTATATTCTGCTGAGTCTACCAATCCGGCACGCAGGGCATACATTGTTGCTTCATGAATATTGTTTACACCCAACTTACGGAAGATATTCTTACGATGAGTGTTTATGGTATGGAAACTTGAAAAGCGCTTGGCTGCTATCTCCTTTGTAGTCATCCCCAATGCAATATCTTTAAGGATTTCTGTCTCCGTCTTCGTGAGTTTAATCGTTTCTTCCTCACCGGACTCAGGTTGGAGAAGCATCTCTGTCATTGACTGGCAAATGTAACGGTGGTTTTGGATTGTAAAATCAATCGCTTCACGGATCTCAGACATAGGAGACTCTTTCAGAAGGATACTGAAATGATTGCTACTAGCCAGAATACGACGTACAAAATCCAAACTGAGATTTTCCGAAAAAAGAAGCCACCGGGTTTTTGGAAAGCGGGCATTAACAACAAGAAGTTCTTCTATATCATTGATATCAAAAAGAGTATAATCGAGAATAACCACAGCATCCTGTTGAGATTTCAAAGCCTCCAGGAGTTCATTCTTATCTTCTGTATATGTGTATTCTGTACCCGTTATGCTACCTATAATATGAATCAATCCGGCGCGGGTTATATCTTGTTTATCAGCGAGGTATATCTTCATTTAATACGATTTGTCACAAAAGTAGTACTTTTTATTGAAAAATAAAAGAATTCTATAACAATAAACAGAAAACTTTTCTTCAGGCCTTTTTACTCTCACCAGATAAACTTGTATATAACAGATTATTCCAGTCTACTCAACTAAATGCACTCAACCCTTCCATATCTGTACCCCCAAAGAAAATATCAGAAAGATGCATCAAAGCTGAACCGAACTCCCCACTTATGAATATCCTGATCATGCAAATATGTCAGTCTCCTCACGAACTCCACCGTAAAGAAGTTAAGGATATTTCGTACACCGAAAGAAACCTCCCAGTAAGGTTGATGCGTCATGAGACGGGTGTTTTTAGGAAAACGATAGATATCTGGATCCGTCTGATTCTGCTCCAGAAAAGGATTATTCTTTTCTGTGAGATGGCCAACCATTCCCTTGACAGCAAAATATTCCCGCCAATGAAGTTTTCTTATCAAAGGAAGCCGGTTGAATATCTTACCGTTCATATCCCAGGCAGCTGACCAGAAAAGTTGACGGTCATTGATAAATTCCCAGTCACGCATCATGCTGAACGTATTTTCAAGCATGAAATAGCTCATATTATAAGGAGGCATCACCAGCATCGGAAACGGAACTTTCTTCCATTGTGCTTTGGCTGTAACATGCGTATCTACATTGCCCCAGCTACCTAGCCAGAAACGCTTGTATATTCCTGCCTCTGTAATAGAACTATTAAACTGGCCGCCTAAGAAATGTCTCAGACCTAAAGTCTGGGAAATATAGAAATCGGGAGAATCGAGGTTGACAGGAAATCTTTGTTGCTTGGTATTCACGAATGTTACGCCTGGATTATAGTGAAGCGTAAGATCAACATCGGTCATCCGTATCTTTTTGGCCTCAGCATCACTTCCTAAAGCGATAGACTGAGGAGACTCCGGCATATAATAGTAATGTAAATTACCGGCAGTCTTATTACTTTCGGTCTGAATTCCACCACTGACACTGAAACCCCAATCCGTCTCATAAATAGAACTCAAACGCTGCCGGTTATAAGCAAACATCTGATCTTCCGTAGAAGAACGAATCGTCATAAAGACATTATCCTTATTATGGATCAGATTCCGGTCTGCATCAGACATCACATCAGAAGTAGTCTCAAATTCTATATTCCGTTGCGGAAATTCAAAAGAAGAATGTTGCTTTTTATTGAATGCATACGACACCTTGGCACCGTAATACCAGTCCTTGCTCTTTGTGCCATAGGCTCCATAACCGTTAAAAAAAAGATGAGGATTCAACTTAGCCGTTGTTCTCCCTGCCAGTCGTAATCGAAGGCCATCCACATAATTATTGGAAAGATACGTATTAAGAGGCCCAAAATCAAATTTACTTGGGGTATTCTTAGAACCAGTCTCCATGTAATTTTCTGCGAACACCTTAATGCCCGTAATGATATATTTCCACCCACGTGAATTCGTCATTCGGTTAATGAATGAATTCATGGAAGACTCACTCTTGGTCAATTCCACCGTCCTATACTGATTCCAGAAATCCTCATCACGGTTCATCTCATTGACATCATGCTTCACAAGAGCTCTACCCTTAAAAAGTTGCTTTGGCAAATCTGTAAAGGAATAATTGCTCAGTCTTGTATTTCTGACTACAAGTGCTTTTGACAAGAAATCTGTAACACGCATCTCAGCTATCATATCATCTTTAGACAGCACCCATTCGCCATCACTCAGACGGGTATATTCCTGCTCGATCTTCATATCATCGACCCAGTCTATATCAGAATTATGAGGCATAAACAGATTACATTTTTTCACATGCAAAGTGCTGTCATCCAATACCCAGAGCTCTCCACGGAAACCAAAATCCTGGGAATTAGCTGGAATAAATTGCAGATGGATGCACTTATCACGGTCTACATAGACCGTATCCTCTATATAAAAGTGATAAAAGGAGATTGCTGTACTACCAATTGGAGACGGAAAAGGAAACTGTAAAAGTCGCACATGATCATCGTAAATATCAACATCTGTGAAAACTTCCTTCAGCATCGTATTCAAGGCTGCCCCCGTCTGAATAAGTTTTCCTATACCAGAACTTTGCTGTCCCAGGATAATGTCTTTTTCTTTCAGAGGACTCTTACGGTAAATATGCTGACTGACGGTTTCGTCAACGGATAACGGTAAAACCAGTTTATGATTATAAGGAGACACCTCTACCTGATCAAGCATATACTTACGATGCCTGAAGAATTTATTCTTCAGTTGTTCTGGTTTCAGATCATTGACTGCCAATGTGATTTTCTGATACTTATCATACTGATAGAAATCATGATTGCGTAAGTCAGTACGCTTCTTTGCCGCTATTACACGTCGCATCAATTCTACTGCCGGATTATCCTTCCTGTGATAACGTCCACGCTTGGATTTCACGACCACTTCCCCTAAACGGCGACTGTCATCTTTCAATACCACAGAAAGTAGATTAGGATCACTCGTAACCTTTACCGTTTTAGACTTATATCCCAAACAAGATATGGTAAGCATCCAATCAACATGACGTTCAATCTCAAATTTTCCCTCAGCATCACTGGATACTGCAATATGATGGCCTTTGTAAGAAACACTTGCAAAAGGAATAGCATCACCATTACTGTCCAGTATTCTTCCAGAGACCTTCTGATCCTGTGCTTGAACCTGAATAACAAACGATAGCAACACAAATATGATGCAAGCCGTCTTTTTTATAAAACCCTCTAATACCTTAATAGTAATCACTCTACTTACAATTTCAGTGCCCAAAGGTACAGATTATTTGAGAAATAAATAAAACTTTTTTCGTTATTTACGTTTTTTTATTAATTTTGCAAATCAGATAATAACAAGCATCCTGAAAATGGGACAAATAGAACAAGCAAGGGGAAAAGACAGCAAGTTACAGGCACTAAGGAGACCACCTATATTAGCAAAGATTATAGGAACGGGATTTGGTTCGGGTTATTTTCCGCTATGTCCCGGCACAGCAGGATCAGCACTTGCACTATTAATATGGATTCTTATGGGAGAAGTAATTCCTCTTCCATACAAAGAAGCTTTTCCCATAGCCCTGGAAGCTTTTACGATAGCCCTCATCCTGATCTTTACGGTATTGGGGACATGGGCCACGGCAAAACTAATGCCTTTTTGGGGGGACGATCCTAAACGTGTTACCATTGATGAAATGGCAGGGCAATGGATTTCATTACTTGCTGCTCCGGCCTTCGTGTATGAGAATAGAATATGGATGGCATTAGCTGCACTGATCCTATTTCGTTTCTTCGACATCGTAAAACCTCTTGGGATAAGAACTCTGGACCGTAAAACAGGTGCATTCTGGGTCATGGCAGATGATTTGCTTGCAGGAATCTATTCCATGATTATCTTAATTATAATAGGAAATATTCCCGGATGGGTCATTTAAATCAAATCAAACATGAGATATGGCTGATCAGCAAGGCCGAGATGAGTGCCTCTGTTGCAAGCATTATTGACTTCGGTCTGTCCATAGGACTTACGGAAGAAAAAGTTCTTCCTTATATCTGGGCTAATCTTATCGGGGTCATCAGTGGAGGTATTACCAATTGTTGCCTCAACTATCGTTATGTCTTCAAAAATACGAGACGAAACAAGAAAAGCATTGCTCTTCGATATTTTATGGTATGGAGTGGCAGTCTGATCTTGAACGGAGGAGGAACAGACCTCATTACTTATCTGATTGGAGAAAACTATTTTATCATCGTCAAATGTATTATCTCCATATTCGTAGCTTTGCTATGGAACTATCCGGGACAAAGAAGATTTGTATTCTCTTACAGATATACAGACACGACAGAAGACAATAAAGACTACTCTGAAAACGATCAGGATCATGTCATTACCGATTCAGATACAGTAAGAAAAGAATCCGAGCATACCCAAGAAGCAACGGATTCTAAACCTCCGGAAAATGATAATAATCCGGATAATACAAGAAATCTAAAGCAAGAAATATGAAATATAGAGACTTTCTTCAAAAGATGATCTACAAGATCATCGACCCTTTGATTAAAGGCCTATTCAAGATGGGTATCACGCCAAACATGGTCACCACAGTAGGCTTTATCGGCAATCTGATTGCGGCTGGTTTTTTCATCCATGCAGCCTATATCATGGGCGCAGTAGACCTGGATGCAAATACAGTGATGATCGGTTTACACGAAATTGGCTGGGGAGGTGCTATTCTGCTTTTTTCCAGTCTCTTTGATATGATAGACGGGAGACTAGCCAGAAAAGGAAATCTATGCAGTTCTTTCGGTGCCATGTGGGATTCCACATTAGACCGCTATAGTGAACTGATTACCCTTTTCGGCATTTGCCTGATTTTCCTTCGTTTTCAACCTGATCCTTCACTATTTGACAGTTCTGCAGTGGGTCCCGGAGAAGGATTTTGGTGGGGAGTGATTACCTTCACGGCAATGGTAGGATCAATAATGGTCAGTTATGTACGTGCACGTGCTGAAGGACTTGGCATCGAATGTAAAGGAGGACTCATGCAGCGTCCTGAACGTGTGGTCATAACTGCTGTCACAACGATTCTTACAGGTTGTACTGAAAATCTTTGGTGGGTTGCAGGCGGTATGGCCATTATCGCATTGCTCGCTAATATTACAGCTTTCTGGAGGGTTGCTTTCTGCTATAAACCCTTGAAAGAAAAGGAACTTAAGGAAAATGAAGTTCAAGAGGAAAAGAAGGCAGAAGTGAAAGAGAAGAAAAAGAAAAAAGAGAAAGAATCAAAGGGGAAGTCACATCAATAGATTCGAGAAGAATCTCACTATCCAACTTGGATTATCAAGAAATCATATAATACAGAAATTCGATTAGAAAAGAGAAAAAATGCTTTCTGTCTATCTCATTATTGTCTATATCATCCTCCTTATCTGGAAAAAGAGTAGAAAACTTGCCCTATATTTCTTGCCTTGGGTCATTTTCGGAGTAAGCTATGATATGATGCGGCTCTGCCCTAACTATAGAGTAAGTTCCATCGATGTCGGGAATCTTTATGATACTGAAAAATCCCTTTTTGGGATTGCTGCCAGTGGTATGAACGAACTCCATAAAGCTGCTGAAATATGCAAAGGCTCTGCAGAAGCCATTTATGAAAGTGGCACACTCATCCCGGGAGAATACTTTGCAATCCATCATACTCCTTGGGTTGATTTCCTTACCGGACTATTCTATCTGTGCTGGGTTCCTGTACCTTTAGGGTTTGCCTTCTATTTGTTTTTCAAGAAACAATATAAATGGTGCTTGAAATTTTCATGGTCCTTTCTATTTGTAAACGTCTTAGGATTCATCATTTATTATATCCACCCCGCTACTCCACCATGGTATGTCATGAACTATGGTTTTCATGTGAATCTCAATACTCCCGGGAATATGGGAGGACTCGGACGCTGGGATGCAATGACAGGTATACCATTATTTCATCTGATCTATGGTGAGAATGCGAATGTATTTGCAGCAGTTCCGAGTTTGCATGCTGCCTATATGCTCATTACAACTTATTATGCAGCACGCAGCCGAAAGCCATGGTATACGGTAGTTCTGTTCGGCACCATCTGTCTGGGTATCTGGTTTACAGCCGTTTATGCCGGACACCATTATATTATTGATGTCATTCTGGGTATACTGACGGCTATCATCGGACTGCTGATTACAGAACTCGTCATTTACAGGATACCAAAGGTCAGGAACTTCCTCGAAAAGAGGTAAGTATCCTGAACTTGAAAAGCATCACTCGATATGGATATGACCAAGGCCGGAGTGATCCTGTTGAAGATGCTGATAGGTACCTCTAACAGTTATGCTGCCAATTCCTGAAGCGGAAACATTCACATTTCCGACTTCCTTCATATCCAATAACACATTTCCTGCACCAGACGTGGATGCCATAATCGTTGAGGCTTTTATTTGTTCTAAAGTAGCATTGCCTGTTCCGCTCGTTTCCACTGACAAATCTTTCGTAGAAAGAGTACTGGCTACCATGCTGCCAGTGCCGGAAAGGCCAATGCCGGTATGCCCAGCTACTGATAACTCCCGGAGGTTAATATTACCGGTACCACTACCCTTGAATGAAGAAGATTGCGCTGCCAGCCGATTGACTCGCAGATCACCTGTCCCACTGAGATAGGATATAAAATGAGCACAATTGATATCTCCGAAAACTGCACGCCCTGTACCACTGATATCCACTTTAAAATCTTCTGTCACGATCTTGCTTTTGGTAAGAAAACGTCCAGTACCCTTCATATCCACTTCATGTAAGTCTGGAGAAGAAACATAGACGGTAACAGAATGTGTTCTTTGACCAAAAAGATCAGACAAATGATGATGAGGTTCTGAAAGAACTAATGCTCCATTCGAAACACTTGCTTTAACTTTATCCACATCATCTTTCAGACCTGAAATTTTAACACTATAATCATGGTCAGAGGTATAGACTACATTCATCGTACCCAGAGCATAGATACCATCAAAATCTTTCAAAGACAATGTCTTAACTATCATTTGATGGTTTTCGGCATTCGACACTTCCGCATTAGTAATGGCCGTTCTTGCTCCTTTGCAAGCACCGCATCCCATCATAAGAGGGACAAGTGCAATAAAAAAAATGCTTTTATTCATTTCTGTTCAGATAAAAATTTTAATTTCTGGAGATATTGATATCACCTGATCCTGTCTTCTGCTGCCAGACATGTCCCAAACTTCCATTGACGGTAATATCACCACTGCCGGAAAGTATCGTCCTCAACTCTTCCCCCCGGTCGAAGTTCAGTAAGACATCACCACTGCCGGAAAGAATAGCTGTGGAATTCTTTGAATTGACATGCCGGAAAGAGGCATCACCACTGCCCTCACAGTGTATGGAAAGGTCACCCGTCGTAAGACGGGACATCTTCAGATCACCACTACCGGAAAGCAGAGAGTGACAACGATCACAGATAACCTCTCCGAATGATACGTCACCACTTCCCTGAAGGCTGACATCCAGATTATCAGTATCTACCTTGCCTCTGGCATAGAAGTCACCAGAGCCGATCAGTTTCACTCCCAGTAAATCAGGAGAAGTCACATAAACCGTAAGTCCCCTGTCATTGGAAAAGAGATTTACATTCAACACATGGCTTCCTCGCTCCGATAAGACCAGCGTACCTTGTGAGACACTTGCTGTCACTCTTTGGATATCATCTTTCGAACCTACGATCTTGACAGACCAAGTATTCGTACTATCTTGGGTATAGACAACATCCATAGAGCCATCTTCCTGGATACGGTTGAATCCTGATACCGACAGCCATTTCGAAAACTGCCGGGATCTGCCGACATTCACTCGTGCCCCACAACAGGAACAAAGTGCAATGGAAAAAACGGCCAACGCCATGAAAATAACATTCTTTCTCATTCTTATTTTTTTTAATTGACATTCTTCATCCATTAGACGTTATCCTATATTCAAAAGTTGCAAATAACAAAAAAAGACCAGCAAACAATAATGCTTGTGGTCTTTTTGTGAAATTGAAAGAAAAAATCAATCAATTTCTTCATCAGCATCATATCCACCCATTTCCCGGATGGCATTCTTCAGTATCACATATTGGTCAAACAAATTGTTAACAGCATCTTCGCCCTTGGTAAAATCATGCATAGGACTCTTGAAGAAGAAACTCAAGAACCTTTGAATGCCATAACGACCGTCACGAGCTGCAAGATCCATCAACAAGGTAAGGTCTAGCAATAAAGGAGCAGCCAGAATAGAATCACGGCAGAGGAAATTGATCTTGATCTGCATCGGATAACCCATCCATCCGAAGATATCGATATTATCCCAACCCTCTTTGTTATCATTGCGAGGAGGATAATAATTGATACGGACTTTGTGATAGATATTACCATAAAGGTCCGGTTGATCCTCTTTTTTCAAAATCGTTTCCAACGTAGACAATTTACTTACCTCTTTCGTACGGAAATTGGCAGGCTCATCCAGTACCAGTCCATCACGGTTACCCAGAATATTAGTAGAGAACCATCCATTCAGACCTAGATTTCTAACTTTCAGAATCGGCGCAAAACCCGATTTCACCAAGGTCTGTCCTGTCTTGAAGTCTTTACCTGCTATAGGCATTTTCACCTTCTCAGCCAGTTCCCACATAGCCGGAATGTCTACAGTAGTATTAGGAGCACCCATTATAAACGGAGCACCTTCTGTAAGAGCAGCGTATGCATAGCACATAGAAGGAGCCACATGCTCACGGTCATCAGCCTTCATCGCTTTTTCCAAACTGGCTAAAGAACCATGGACTTCTTTATCATAAGGAATATATATTTCTGTAGAGGCAGCCCAGATCACAACAATACGGGAACAATTATTTTTCTCCTTAAATGTTCTGATATCTTTCTTCAAGGCCTCAACCATTTCCCAACGGTTTTTGCAGTCCTTTACATGATCACCATCTATTCGTTTAGCATAATTCTTATCGAAAGCAGCTTTCATCGGAACGATTTTTTCCAGTTCCTCACGGACCGGTTCAATGTCCTTTGCTTTCAAAACTTCGGCATATACAGCAGATTGATAAGCATTCTGGGGATAAACATCCCACGTTCCAAAAACGATGTCATTAAGATTAGCCAGAGGGACAATATCACCATAATGCAGATATTTTTTATCAGCACCCTTGCCGACACGGATTTTATCATACTGAGTCATTGAGCCAATTGGCTTAGCAAGTCCTTTACGGACCATTAATACACCTGTCATAAAAGTTGTGGCCACGGCTCCACAGCCGATGACCATAATACCCAATTTACCATCAGCAGATTTCAGATTAGTCATTTTTTTCATGCCTTTTGATTTTTTTTTATTAAGTTTATTATATTAATGTACAACAAATGTAAATCAAATAACTTAAACGAAGAAACTTTTTAAGTTTTATTTATCATTTGACGAATTAATGACCAATTTGTGGCCATAAAATCAGAAAGATTCAACAATTTCCACATAATTTTCTACGAAAATTATGTGTTTCAAGTATCTCTATATCTTACGACATAGGGCGATATTAAGCATGCTTTCAGGAATTTATCATGAATCATTCCACCAACTCTAAATATCCTGAAAAAGTCGATTGGAAAGTTTGCAGATATGATAAGAAATGGTTAACTTTGCATGCAATAGGAGTATATATTCCACTCAATATCAACGTTGATTCTCTGAAAGACTTGAGTAGAAGATTCACCGTTGAGGGTCTTTAGTGAAAAGTGTAAAAAAGATATAATATAAAAGTCACGCATACAAACGAGAAAAGCGTACAGCCGGAAGATACACATCATATTGTACAAAATTATTATACGGATTACGATTCATATTTGTACAATAAAGTTTGGTATCCGTACCCGCCTGCCAAACGATGACTTTGGATATTTATTATTGGAATTAGAATATTAAAAGCAGACTTGTGATTAATAACAAAAAGACTATAACTGACAACAAGAATACAGTTAAGACAACTATGCCTGAAAACAAAGACGAATCAGACAAGAAACAGATTATTATAACAGAAGACAATTCAAAAGAGGAAGAAGATATGAAGAACGACTTCTACAGAATTGGCCTTGACGTAGGCTCAACAACCGCAAAAATAGCCGTTTTGGACCAAAATGACCAACTTGTTTATTCTCGTTATGAACGCCATAATGCACATGTAGAAGAACGCGTGCGGTCTTATTTTACCGATTTACAGGAAAAAATCGGTAATGCTCCTTTGTGCCTCTGTGTGACCGGTTCTGTCGGAATGTCTACTGCTGATCAATTACAAGTCCCTTTTATTCAGGAGGTCGTTGCTGCTACAGTCTTTGCAAAAAGCCGATTTCCACAGGCAAAAGCTCTGATTGACATAGGTGGAGAAGATGCGAAAGTGGTCTTTTTCAATGGAAAAAACATGGAGTTGCGCATGAATGGCAACTGTGCCGGCGGTACCGGGGCTTTTCTTGACCAGATGTCTGTTCTGATGGGAACAGATAATAAAACCATGAGTGATCTGGCAATGAAAGCTACCCATATCTATCCGATGGCTGCCCGTTGTGGCGTGTTCGCCAAAACAGACATTCAGAATCTGATGAGCCGGGATCTGCCCAAGACTGATATTGCCGCAAGTATTTTCCATTCCGTAGCCGTACAGACAGTTGTCACTCTCTCTCATGGATGTAACTTCAACGCTCCCATCCTCCTGTGCGGTGGTCCTTTGTCTTTCTTACCCGCACTTCAGAAGGCCTTCGCCGACTATCTTAAGATGGATCCAGACAAGGACTTTATCCTTACAGAGGACAGTAAACTTATCCCGGCTCTGGGCTGTGCAATGCGTTCAGGAAAAACAGAGACAGATAAAGACACAACTACGACGCTGGCTCAGTTGCTCCACAAGATGGATATGCACGCTATGCCAAAATGGAAGAGCACCCTTCAACCTCTTTTCAAAAACAAAAAAGAGCATCAGGACTGGCTCAAGTCCAAACAACAATACGCTATCCCCATACAACCATTGAGTCCAGGAAGACAACAAGTGATAATCGGTATTGATTCCGGATCTACGACAACAAAGGTCATAGCTGTAAAAGTTCCGTCTCCTGATGACATCGCTCAACAAAAGAATCCGGAAATCGTATTCACAGATTACCGACCTAACCTCGGCGATCCTATCAAGGCCGTAGCAGACGGATTGAAAGCACTCAAAGATAAAGCACAGACTACAGATACACAACTCGACATCGTAGGGAGTTGCTCTACCGGATATGGTGAAGAACTCATCAAGACTGCCTTCAATCTGGACAGCAGCATTATCGAAACCATGGCTCATTACCGTGCCGCCGAACGGATGATGCCGGAGGTATCTTTCATTTTAGATATCGGCGGACAGGATATGAAGGCTATTTCCGTAGAAAAAGGAGCTGTTGTCAGAATGGAACTCAACGAGTCCTGCTCATCGGGTTGTGGAACATTCATTCAGACCTTTGCCAGTAGCCTGGGCTATTCCGTCCAAGATTTTGCCCAACTGGCTTGTACGGCGGACGCACCTTGTGACTTGGGGACACGCTGTACCGTATTCATGAACTCCAAGGTCAAACAAGTACTGCGTGAAGGAGCTTCCATCGCTGACATCTCAGCTGGAATATCCTACTCTGTCATTAAAAATTGTCTCTATAAAGTCTTAAAACTCCATGACAATGAGAAGCCGAAAGGCAAAATTGTAGTTCAGGGAGGAACGATGCGGAATGATGCCGTCGTCAGAGCCTTCGAGTTGCTCACAGGTACAGATGTAGCCCGTAGCAATATGCCAGAGTTGATGGGTGCATACGGTTGCGCCCTCCATGCACTCTCAGAATTTCAGGAAAGAAAGGACTCTCAAGCCCATTCGATAGACGAACTGATTGAGATTTCTTCTTATCAGACCCGGCAATTACGCTGCCATGGCTGTGAGAACCAGTGCTATGTAAGTATGTATACCTTCAAAGGAGGCAACAAGTTCTATAGCGGCAACAAATGTGAACGTATATTCAACAATCATAGCAAGAGTGTTGTAAAGGGAGAAAATATCTACCTCTATAAATATCATGCACTCTTTGACCGGCCACTCGAACCTGTAGCAGGAACAGAAGGGATACAACCGCGAAAGATCGGTATTCCCCGTATTCTGAATATGTATGAGGACTATCCTTTCTGGAATGCACTGCTGAGAAACGCTGGATTTACCATTGTCTTGTCCTCCCCTTCTACCTTTCATCACTATGAAGGAGCACTGAACACCGTGATGGCAGATAACATCTGCTTCCCCGCTAAACTTGTTCATTCCCATATTGCTGAACTCGAGGAAAACAAAGAGATTGAACGTATATTCATGCCCTACGTTGTCTTTGAACATAATGAGGACAAGAGAACAATCAACTCTTATAATTGCCCTATCGTTTCAGGATATTCAGATGTCATCCAGTCTGCAATGGAACCGAAAACACCAATCGATTCCCCAGTCATCAATTTTTCCGATAAGAAACTTCTGGAGGAACAGATCATAGATTACCTCAAGACTCTGGGTGTTTCAAAGAACAAGGCCAAAAAGGCTTTCATAACAGCTGTAAGAACTGAAAAAGAATATACAACTTCCCTTACTCGAAAGGCTAAAGATATTCTCAAGAGAAGTCAAGAGGCAGGCCGTCTGACCATTGTCCTCGCCGGCCGGCCTTATCATACAGATCCCCTGATCCAGCATAAACTTTCAGAAATGATTGCCGCACTGGGCGTAGACGTAATCAGTGATGACATTGTCAGAGATAATATACGCATCAATAGCGGAGAGACCTACCTGGTCAAGCAATGGGCCTATATGAACCGTATTATCAAGAGTGGTCAATGGACTGCTGAACAGGGTGACCATGTCCATTTTGTACAGATGACTTCCTTCGGTTGTGGACCGGACGCATTCATTCAGGATGAAATCCGAGATATACTGAAGAGACATGGGAAGCCTTATACCATGCTAAAGATTGATGATGTCAGCAACACCGGAAGTCTGAAGCTACGGGTACGGTCTCTCATAGAGAGCCTTCATTTCCATGTGGAACATCATGACCATACGCCCTTTATAACTACCAGGATATTTAAGAAACCTGACGTCCATAGAAAGATACTTGCTCCCTATTTCACGGAATATCTCACTCCGATACTCCATCCGGCACTAAAACTGATGGGGTATGATGTGGAAGTCCTTCCTATGTCCAATCGGGAGAGTGCTGACATTGGACTAAAATATGCCAATAATGAAATCTGCTATCCTGCAACCTTGATAGTAGGAGATATCATCAAAGCTTTACAAAGTGGAAAGTATGATCTGCAAAACACAGCAGTTGCCATGAGCCAGACAGGAGGACAATGCCGTGCGACCAACTATGCCGGACTGATCAAACGGGCAATGGTTGCCAACGGCTTCAAAGATGTTCCGTTGGTTACACTTGGAGTGACGGCACATGAAGACGGCGGGGAAGAAAATGAACAGGAAGGATTTAACATTCCATGGAAGAAATATGCCAATATTATCATCAACAGCCTTCTTTTCGGAGATGCCATTTCTGAAATGTTCAATGCTACCGTTGTTCGCGAAGATCAACCTGGAATAGCTATGAGATTAAGAAAGAAATACCTGGATGCTGTAGGAAAACATATTCAAAACAACGACTCTAAAGGTGTTGTCAAACTATTGAGCAAAGCCGCAGAAGAATTTAACCGGCACGCAGTCTGCAAGGAAGTTCCTAAGGTAGGTATCGTAGGAGAAATCTTCCTGAAGTTCAATCCATTCTCACATGAATTCATTGAGAAGCATATCATATCCAAGGGGATTGAAGTAGTCCCGCCACTGTTAACTCCCTTCTTTCTCCAGGAATTCGTTAACGTTGAAGTCAGGAAACACCTCCGCCTGACCTGCTCTCGCACACCGGATTTCGTTATTAATAGCATCTATCAGACTCTCATTGGGAAACATGTCAGAAAGTTCAACAAGGTTGCTTCACGATTCCGTTACTTCCGTCCGTTCAGTAATATTTACAATGATGCCAGACAGGTAAAGGGTATAGTATCGATGGCAGCCCAGTTCGGCGAAGGATGGCTTCTGCCGGCTGATATCATCAGTTATATTCGTGATGGAATAAAGAATGTCATCAGTCTTCAACCTTTCGGTTGCATTGCCAATCAAGTGGTATCCAAAGGTATTGAAAAGAAATTGCATAAACTCTACCCTGAACTCAATCTGGTCTCTCTCGACTTTGATTCAGGAGTAAGCACCGTGAATGTCATTAACCGGTTATTGCTTTTCATAGATTCTATTGCTGTATAACTGATTTGTCTGTAATCGCCCTTCACTTTTTGGAAATTACATGTGGAGGTATCTGTTTTTTTTGTATCTTTGCAAGAAATTATTGATACACCATTTTAATGAGTAAAATTGATTGGACTCATAAATTAACTGATACAATAGAGGCCCTTTCCAAGCCTGAAGCTTTAAAAGGACTTTTCCATCAGCAACGAGTGGGGAATCCACTCCCTTCAAGCAGGACACTTGAAGAAATCATTTCACTATTACGATCCATCCTCTTTCCAGGTTATTTCGGAAAATCACACGTCAATTTCAGGACTATCAAATACCAGATGGGCGTTGACGTAGAAAGATTGCACAATCTGCTCTCTGACCAGATTCTTGCGGGCTTGTGCTTTATGCAACCTATCGAAGAGGGCGACGAGGAATGCTTCAGGAATCTCTCCATAAAACATGATAAAGCAGAAAAGATAACGGCCGAATTAATTTCCAAATTGCCTGAGATACGCAAAATCCTGGCTACGGATGTCATCGCCGCCTATAACGGCGACCCGGCTGCTGACAGTTATGAGGAGGTTATTTCCTGCTATCCGGTTATCAAAGCCTTGACCAACTATCGTGTGGCACATGAACTATTACTGCTCAATGTACCTTTAATCCCTAGGATGATGACGGAGCTGGCCCATTCTGAAACAGGAATAGACATCCATCCGTCAGCAACAATCGGCAAATATTTTACCATAGACCATGGCACGGGAGTTGTGATCGGAGCTACTTGCAAGATCGGTGAAAACGTCAAACTCTATCAGGGGGTGACCTTAGGTGCAAAGAGTTTTCCACTTGATGCCAAGGGAAATCCGATTAAGGGTATTCCCCGCCATCCGGTCATCGAAGATGATGTCATCATTTATGCCAACGCCACTTTACTCGGCAGAATCACAATAGGAAAAGGCTGCACTATAGGTGCCAATGTCTGGGTAACCAAAGATATGGCCCCTCACACAAAGAAATATAGGAAAGATAAAAAAGAAAATCTCAATTTAGACTTAGAATTTAATAATGGAACAGGAATTTGAACTCATCGCCAAAACTTTTATGGGTCTTGAACCGGTTTTGGCTCAAGAGCTCACAGGGTTAGGTGCCCATAATGTACAACAAGGTAGACGAATGGTATCTTTCACGGGTGATCAGGAAATGATGTACCGTGCTAATTTCCAATTGCATACTGCCATCCGTATTTTAAAACCCATCAAGCACTTTAAGGCACACTCAGCTGATGAAGTTTATGATGAAGTAAAGAAACTCAACTGGGATCAATATCTGGATAATCATCAAACTTTTGCTATAGATTCTGTAGTCTATTCAGATAATTTCCGTAATTCACTCTTTGTCACTTATCGAGTCAAGGATGCCATCACAGACTGGTTCAGGGAGAAATCAGGAACACGTCCGAATATCAGTGTAAGCAATCCTGATATACGATTCAATATCCATATCGCTGATGAAGATGCTACTCTATCCCTGGATTCCAGTGGCGAAAGTCTGCATCGTCGCGGTTATCGTCAGGAGAGTGTTGAAGCTCCGATCAATGAGGTACTTGCAGCAGGAATGATTCTCCAGACAGGCTGGCACGGAGAGTGCGATTTTATAGATCCGATGTGCGGTTCCGGCACATTACTTATCGAAGCAGATCTTATCGCTCATAATATGTCACCGGGTATTTTCCGCAAAGGCTACGCATTCGAAAAATGGCCAGACTTTAATCAGGAACTTTTCGATAAAATCTATAATGATGATAGTAAAGAACAAGATTTTACTCATCATATCTATGGCTATGATATAGACATGAAAGCTGTGAATACAGCCAAACTCAATATCAAAGCCGCTGGTCTGAGCAAGGATATTACCTTAGAGCAGGCGGATTTCAAAGACTTTAAGAGGCCTGCTGAAAAGAGCATCATTGTGATGAATCCTCCCTATGGTGAACGTATATCCACTCCTGATCTTCTAGGAACTTACAAGATGATCGGCGAGAGACTCAAACATGCCTTTCAGGGAAATGATGCCTGGATTGTCAGCTATCGTGAAGAGTGCTTCGATCAGATCGGACTGAAACCTTCTATTAAGATTCCACTTTATAATGGCAGTCTGGAATGCGAGTTCCGGAAGTATAGTATCTTCGACGGAAGAATGAAAGACTTCCGCTCCGAGGGAGGAGTTGTAAAAACAGATCAGGAAAGAGAAGAAATGTCCGAAAGACGTTTCAAGAAACATCGTGACTTCAAGAAGGATTTTGACGAAGGCCAAGAAGAAAATGAAGGTGGGGACATCCGCTCATTCCATTTTCATTCAATCCTTGAGGAGAAAAGGCGCGAAAGAGAAGAACATAGGAGTCTTCGCGATCAAGGTGACCGGAGATTTGGAAGAGACCATGACCGGGACGAGAAAAGATTCGGTGATGATCACAATGACCGGAGATTCGGAAGAGACCATGACGACAGAAGGAAAAGTTTCAGGGGTAACCATGATGACCAGAGATGGAATCATGACGACCACATACAGAAAGACAGAAGATTTGGCGATTACCGTTACCGAAGTACTAAAGAGAGTTCAAGCAACAGCCGCGATGGACAAGGCCTGAGAAGGGGAGGCCAATATGACGGGAGACCACGCAAATCCAACAACTTCAAGAAAGATAATGATGAAGAATAGATTTTTACTAATCTTTTTATTAGTAACTGCATTGACTGCATCAGCACAAACGAAAACAGTATCTCATAAGGAACTAACACTGGAAGATTTAAACTTCGGGGGTAACAATTATTCCAACATGACCCCAGAAAACCGGTGGACGACATGGTGGGGTGACCAACTTATCCGCCAGGAACTGGAAGCCTGTTATACCATCAATAAAACTACAGGAAAAGAGCATGTTCTCTTTACTCTGAAAAAGTTGAACCATTGGATCGGAGCAACAGACTCCTGTAAGGTGCATTCCCTTTACCATGTTATATTCCCCTACGCCAACAAAAGTTTAGTACTGGTACAGACATCAAAAGAAAGACTGCTGGTAAATTTCAAGACAGGAAAGATTGTATGGCATCAATGCAGCATCGGAGAAACTCATCAGGAATGGTGCCCTGCTTCCAAAGCTGTTGCTTTCGTCAAGGACAATCAACTTTATGTCACAGATACTAAAGGAAAGACACGCCAGTTGACTACTGACGGGTCACGAGATATCGTCTATGGACAGAGTGTCCACCGTGATGAATTCGGAATTTCCAAAGGCACATTCTGGAGTCCGGATGGGCAGCAACTGGCCTTCTATCGCATGGACCAGAGCATGGTAACCGATTATCCCCTGGTAGACATTCCGGAAATAGAATGGACACCTGCCAAAGGGCAAAGCAGAATGGCTACACCTGCTCCGGAAAAATATCCCATGGCAGGCGAGACTTCTCATAAGGTAACTGTAGGAGTCTATAACCTGAAGACAGGAAGCATCGTCTATCTGAAAGCAGGTGACCCCACAAACCGCTATTTTACAAATATTGCATGGAGTCCGGACAACAAGACGATCTACATGTTTGAATTAAACCGTGATCAGAATGACTGCCGTCTGGTCAGTTACAATGCTCAGACTGGTGATAAAATAGTTGAACTGTACAGGGAAACGGATGCTAAATATGTAGAACCTTTACATCCTATCGTGTTTCTGCCATGGAATTCCGGGGAATTTCTTATACAAAGCAGAAAAGACGGCTATAACCATCTCTATCTCTTCAACACGAAAGGTGAACAACTCAAGCAGATCACCTCTGGAAAATGGGAGGTGCTGAATTTCCTCGGTTTCATTCCAAAGCATCATTCTGTCATCATTGAATCCAATGAATGCAGTCCCATCCAGAAAGATGTATTCATCGTAGATCTGGATAACGGTAAACGGGCCTTGATGGATGATAATGGAGCTGGATGGCACAATGGCTCTGCAAGTACAAGCGGAAGATATATCTTTGACAACTATTCTACCCCGACTATTCCACGGAAGATAGCTATCGTAGATACAGAAAACGGTCATCGTACCCCCTATTTTACAGCCGCAGATCCATGGAAGGGATATACCGTTCCTACTTATGAATGCGGTACAATCAAAGCTGCTGACGGAGTAACGGACCTCTATTATCGCATGGTAAAACCTGTTCATTTCGACCCGACAAAGAAATATCCGACAATCGTTTATGTCTATGGAGGTCCCCATGCTCATCTTGTGGATGCACGCTGGCATTACTGTTCAAGAGGATGGGAAACCTATATGGCTGAACATGGCTACCTGCTCTTTATCCTTGACAACCGAGGCAGCGAAAATCGCGGTAAAGCATTTGAGCAGGTCACTTTCCGGCATCTGGGGCAGGAAGAGATGAAAGATCAGATGAAGGGGGTAGCTTTCCTGAAATCTCTCCCATACGTAGATGCTGACAGAATCGGTGTCCACGGTTGGAGTTTCGGTGGATTCATGACCATCTCCCTGATGACTAATTACCCTGACGTTTTCAAGGTCGCTGTTGCGGGGGGACCGGTAATCGACTGGAAATTCTACGAGGTCATGTATGGTGAACGCTATATGGATACTCCACAGACAAACCCGGAAGGTTATAAGCAGACCAGCCTGCTGTATAAAGCCAAAGATCTGAAAGGGAAACTGGAAATCATCATGGGTACCAATGATCCTGTGGTATTGCCACAAAATGAACTTTCTTTCCTGAAAGCCTGCATCGCGGCCGGGACACAACCAGATTTCTTCGTCTATCCCGGAGAGCCACATAACATGCGCGGACACCAGAGCACGCATCTCCATGAAAGAATCAGCCAGTATTTCTTTGACTATCTACCGTCTGATCCGAAATATAGTCAGAAACCTGACATACAAAAATAAAGAACATAAAACGGAAACCATAATTGTCAATATTATAAAGATATAAGAGCTATGAAGATACTATTGTTAGGAGGTGGCGGCCGGGAACATGCACTGGCATGGAAGATTGCACAAAGTAAGAAAACGGAAAAACTGTACATCGCTCCGGGCAATGCAGGTACTATGACAGTAGGAGAAAATGTCAATCTGGATGAAAACGATTTCGACCAGATCAAAGACTTTTCCATAGAAAAAGGCATTGATATGATTGTTGTCGGACCGGAAGTACCTTTGGTAAACGGTATCACAGACTCCTTCAAGAATGATCCCAGAACATGCAATATCATGTTTATAGGTCCCTCTGCAAAGGGAGCCCAACTCGAAGGTTCTAAAGATTTTGCAAAGGGATTCATGCTGCGCCATCATATCCCTACAGCACAGTATCAGACCTTCGATAGTGCCCATATTCAAGAAGGTCTCCATTTCCTTGATACCCTTCAGCCTCCATACGTTCTGAAAGCTGATGGACTGGCTGCTGGAAAGGGCGTGCTTATCGTCAACAGTCTGAAAGAAGCCCAGAAAGACCTTCAGGAGATGCTCAACGGAATGTTTGGCAATGCCAGTGCTTCTGTGCTGGTTGAGGAATTCCTCAGTGGTATCGAATGTTCCGTCTTTGTCCTGACTGACGGAGAACACTATCAGATCCTCCCTGAAGCAAAAGACTATAAACGCATTGGAGAACATGACATGGGACTGAATACCGGCGGTATGGGAAGCATCTCTCCAGTACCTTTCGCTGACAAGGCCTGGATGAAGAAGGTGGAAGACCGTATTATCCGCCCTACCGTCAAAGGCCTGAAAGAAGAAAATATTGACTATAAAGGTTTTATCTTTTTTGGTTTGATCAATGTAAAAGGCGAGCCGATGGTCATCGAATACAATTGTCGCATGGGCGATCCGGAAACGCAAAGTGTCATGCTTCGGTTGAAAACAGACATCGTAGACCTCTTTGAAGGAGTTGCCAAAGGTGATCTGGACAAATACCAGACAGAATTTGACCCTCATGCTGCTGCCTGCGTCATGCTTGCCAGTGGCGGTTATCCACAGGAATACACGAAGGGATACCCTATAACTGGATTGGACCAAGTTAAGGACAGTATCGTTTTCCACAGTGGTACAGCACTTAAGGACGGTCAGGTTGTCACAGATGGAGGTCGGGTTCTCTCAGTGGTCAGCCTGGGAAAGGACAAAGAAGAAGCCTTGCGTAAAAGTTATACAGAAGTTGCAAAGATCTATTGGAAGGATCAGTATTATCGCAAAGACATCGGACAAGACCTATAGTGTCTTGTCTACCTGTTGAACCTTTAATGGCTAGAATAATAAAAGGATATTTTAGCAGACTATGCACAGAAGGAAGAGATTACAAAACAGAATTGCAGAAAGCCGGTATGCCCTGCCTTTAGCTGCCCTCTACAGCATCATAGTATGGCTGGCAGGAGGACTCGTCAGTCGCGGATTGTGGCTTTCCTTTGCCTTAATGGTGGCAAACACTTATTTCATGGCAGAACTAAACAACCGGAATGCACTGATACGTATCTACAGCAGGATGGTATCCTGCTCTTTTCTTATTCTAACAGTGATGTCCAGTTTCCTGTTTGACCAAGTCTCTGTCTGGGTCATCGGGATCAGTTCAGCCCTCACCTATCTACTACTTTTCAATGCTTATCAGGACAAGAGAGCAACCAGATGGGTCTTCTATTCTTTTCTTACCATAAGCATCGCATCCCTTTTCTTTATACAGATTCTCTATTATGTACCCTTTCTATGGATCCTCTTTGGCAGTAAGATCATGGGATTAAGTTGGCGTACTTTCTGGGCTTCTTTGCTTGGTCTGATCCTTCCCTACTGGCTCTATGGCGGCTATGCTATCTACACCAATTCTCTCATGGAAATCTTCAGACATTTTTCTGAATTAGGCAACTTTCAAGGATTTTTGCAGATAGAGAACCTTTCCAGTTATCAGATCTTCACCTTTCTATTCATGATTCTATTAGGCATCATGGGTATTGCTCATTTCATCAGAAGCACTTACAAGGACAAGATACGTACACGGATGCTCTATGAGATATTCTGCACGATGGAGATCTTAACCATCATATTCATTCTACTTTTACCCCGACTGTACAATCAACTTCTGCCTGTTCTGATTGTGAATACTGCCCCACTGATTGCTCACTTCATTGCCTTGAGCCGTACAAGAGCATCAAATATCACATTCTGCATAATCACTGTTATTGCCATCGCTCTTACCGCCTATAATCTATGGGGACCTTCTTTGATTTTCTGAACAGTTGGGGATACTGGGGAATGTTCGCAGGAGCTCTCCTGGCCGGGAGTTTCATACCTTTCAGCAGCGAAGCCTTACTGGTGGCATTCATTGCCGCAGGCCTGAAACCTTGGGAACTCCTCATCTATGCTTCACTGGGGAATGTAGGAGGATCCATGCTCAACTATGGCATTGGAAGATTCGGGAAGATGGAATGGACCATGTAATACTTACATGTAAAACCGAAAAACTTAGGTAAAGCACGAAAGATCATGTCCGGACGCGGGGCTTGGATAGGTTTCTTCGCTTTCCTCCCCTTTATCGGTACATCCATCACGATTCTCCTGGGCTACATGCGAGCTAATCCGGCAATATCAGTAACCAGCATCACAATAGGAAAGGTACTCCGCTATGTTGTCATCGTTTATGGAGCAGCGCTGATCTTTCCATGGTAAAGGAGGAAACTGAAAACTTTATGAAAAAAATATTATTTATTCTTTGCTTGAGTTGCTTCGGACTGATTTCCTGCAAGAGTCCTGAAAGTCGCAAAAGAGGCACGATCATGGTAACCATAGAGCCTTTACGTTATTTTGCAGAACAAATTGCCGGTAAGAAATTCAATATAGAAACTATGGTCCGGCCGGGCAACAGCCCGGAAGACTACGAACCTACTCCTCGACAAATGGTCGAACTTTCCCATTCTTTACTCTATATTAAGGTAGGAAATATCGGATTTGAGCAGATCTGGATGAGACGCCTTCAGAAAAACGTGCCACATTTGAAGATCATAGATTCAGATCGGAAGAGCACACGTCTGAACTCCAGTCACTTAGGCATCTCGTATGC
>ENA-UOOK01002428-UOOK01002428.1-fermentation-metagenome-genome-assembly--contig:-NODE-2428-length-23017-cov-27.939727_pt1 | contig 23017 bp, 35 predicted proteins | sample MGYA00245777_ERZ724023 | MGnify/ENA primary metagenome ERZ724023 (study PRJEB28704, sample SAMN03018312) | fermentation metagenome | biome: anthropogenic terrestrial biome; feature: soil...
AGTCATTATAGGTTAGTTTTGCTCCGGCTTTGTTGAGAGATTCGGGATTGAAGCCTCGACATAGTAAATAATGCTTTTCAACCGAATCCTCAACAAGCCAGTCCACTTTACGAAGATTGTAATAATAATCCTCAGCCCTTACTAGCAATTTCTTTTGCTCCCTTGAGCGTTGTTGCTTTGTTTTTGAGTTATGTAAGGTAACATTATTGGGCCCTGACTTGTTCATAGTGAAACGATATAATAATTGCCATTGCTCTATAAGGGTAAGGTTATGATTGAACATCTGGATTAATTCTAGGGCCCCTCCCCCTTTTTGACAACCAAAACAAAACCATCTACATTCATTTACATCAATCAAAAGGCTTGCATTTACATCAGCGTGGAAAGGGCAAACAACTTTGTATTTTGTTTCACCCTCCCAAAGGTTATAATGCTCAAGTACTTTAATAAATGTTTCAGGGCTGCCAGCTTGTTCATAAAGGGATTTTGCAATATCAATCGCCACCCTTAAGTTATTGTAATTGATTTGCGTATTTGAGCGTTGTAACAGCCATCGATATCTTCCAGCGATAGTTGGTTAGTATCAAAAAGCTGTTTAATTGCATCATTATTTACCGCCTTCCGAACCTCAATTAGGTCTTTAAATTGCTTTGGCTTAATACCTGCTTCTCTGAGCAAAGATGTTAAACCTGCATAATTTACTACGACGACTTCTTTGTCAATTATTTGCTTGCCAAGCTCTTTGGGCAGCTTTTTCTCAAGTTTTTCTATATCATAAGCGATAATTAATGCTTTTCTGCATGTAGCTGTGTGGCTATCTGTAGCCATGCTATTGCTTGCAGAGTTGTCGAAAGCTTTAATTAAGATGTCACGACGTTTATCGTATTCGGCTTCTATATTTTCCTTTTTAACTTTCAACTCATGCATTTCGTCGATTATCTTATTATAATCTTGCTTCATTTGTTGTAACCCTGCCTTTTGTCAGCTCCTCAAATATCCCTCGGGGCCAGCGCTGACCTGTCTTATACCAAACAACTGCTTTCTTGTTCACGAGGTACCTTATGCCACGCTTTGTCTCTATGCGGAACTTGTCGGCGTGAATCTCAACAATTTTGCCGCTGTACATCCTGTCTCCTACATAAAATGCAACCAGCACGCCCACCTCGGCGCTGTCTTCATACCTGTCCTTCGCAGGGTTCCTTACACGTTTTTCCTTCATACGTTTTTCTACTGCCTCCTCAAAGCTAAGATGTTTACTGCCTTTGCTCTTTGCATTGTTGTTCAAATGAGCATTGTTCTGCGCCTCTTTAGCGATGATTGCTTCAACAAGGTCTGCTTTCTTCATGTCATGTCTTCCAACGATTTGCAAGTCTTTTGCAACCTCAAGCAAGTGTTTTTTCGTGCAATTAAGCAACTCAGTTCTCTTTTCTCTTTCCATTACAATTCCTCCTCTAAGTAAATTTAAAGGGGCCGAAGCCCCCTTGTGTTCTGTTAGTGGGCGCATTTACCTATCTTGTAGGGCCGGGACCTGCTTTTTATGCTTTATGGATGGGGGTGCGCTTGACCGCAAAATACCTCTCCGTGACTTCAAAGCCTTCTTTTTCCAGCGCATCAAGAATAGCGGTTGCCATGATTTTAGCAACTCTGGTACTGCAAATAATTTCGCTTTGTATCGTTCTTTCGATAATTTCGAGAATTGTCAAAGATTCCTCCTCCCTTCTGCGGGGCACTTTCCATTTTATATTTTCCATTTTATCCTCCTCCTCTTGAGTGTTTTGGCCTTTTTCCTTGGCCTTGATTCTATTATATCATACCTATTTAAAATGTAAACCTTTTTTAAAAATATTTTTATTTTATTTTTCTTGGTCCTTGCCAGCTGCTTTCCCGTCCACATAACTCTCACCCAAAATAAACGCTGTCACCACGCCAGCAATCCAGGCGTAGGCTTCCCGGTCGATAGGTGTTCCGAATCCTTCATTCAGGATAATGAACAGTGCACTGAACAGCGCGGATAAGAACTTGCGGCTTTTCAGTCTTTGTAGAAACGGTCTCATTTCTTAAGCACCCCTTCCCGTTCTAAGATTACCAAGGTTTTCAATGTAGACTCCGGCAGATTGATATTACCTTTTCCATCGCCAGCCAAAGACTTCCTGTCTATCAGTTTTTTAATCAAAGGTTTGCCCCAATCCGGCACATCTTCAAAAGTTTTATAAACCGCTTCTTCACTTCCTTTCAAGTCACTAAACAACCGCTGCCACGGAAAGCCGGGTCCAGGGCAGTTAGGACGATTCACGCTGTCAATGCGATAATGGCCGATAATATGGCCCTCATCTATCGGTATGCCATGCTTGGCGATAAGCTGTTTATGTAACCATAAAGTAGCCTGATACTGCATTTCCGTAAGCCGTTCTCCCGGTAGCGCTTCATGTTCTATGCCTATAGTATACCTGTTAGGATTAGAACCGTCGTATAGAGGCCAACTAGGCTTGTTTACTACTCCGGCATGCCACGAAGTATCTTCATCCCGTACCATCTGATATATTTTGCCTTGCCGAGTGATAAGATAATGTGCACTTGCTTTTGCCTGCGGATTCCTCATCCACGACAAGCAGCCAGGAAATGCTCCTGCAGTTATATGGTTAACTATAGCAATTATTTTCTTTCCATTGCGCCCTTTGCTAAAATTTGGGCTTGCCGCCCATTCAATCTCCACTTTCGTCCCTCCCTTCAAGCTTTACTTTTTCGCGAGTTATTTTCGATAAACTCCAAAGCTCTACTGTAGTAAAACTGAACCAAGCTACTATCAACGATGTTGGCTCACTACCTATCCTATAAAATAAAAACAAAATAGCTATAGTAAAAGCAATATTCAAAATCAATACTAAAGCTACTATTTTCTTGCTAAAATTATTCATACCTGCACCACCTGCTGCGTTACTCTGCGCATATAATCAGCATATTTTATTTCGACCCTTCTTGCCCATTCCATAGCATCTTCGACGTCGCCATTGCATTTTTGATTCATTACTGCTTTCGCTGTCACTTTAGACAATTTTAATTCAGCCTGTATCATTTCCATCTGAATCAACGCGCCTTCTGCTTTGAAAGCTTCTTGTTTCTCGCTTTTCTTTTGATTCCTTTTCTGGCTAACCCCAATATAACTAACTATTATTGCCGTTAGCCCCGATATTGTTGCTGATATAATCCCTGCCTCCATCGCATCTCCTCCCCTCAAATCGGCCATGAAAAAGAGCCCTTTGGCTCTTTAAAATTCTATAGGACGCATTTTGTACCTACTGCGTCATAGAAGATTTTTGTGTTACTGCGCTTTTTTAGTCTAATGCGACACATAAGAAACCTTAGACGTCGTTATACTATTGGTTCTACTGGTGCATTAGGGTCAAATCCTACCTCTAAGAGAACTTCTAAAACTATTACCCTTAAATTGCTAAGTGGTGGACATTGTTCATAAGTATAAGTCCCCAACAATATCATTGACACCCAAACCTTAACCAGTCCGCTATTTTTAGTAAATGTCATATCAAACCCCTCCATTTCCAATCTTATAAAATAGCCAGCAGAATAGACAGTTCTGCTATTGACTGCTGCAAGTCAGTAATTTTTTCCTCGGTTGTCTGCGGCTTGTCCGCAAATACGGCCTCATGTGGAGTTACACTGGTATCTATACTAGACAGAATTTTACCATCCGGCACCTCTACCATCATAAACTGGACACCGCCTTGCGGTTCCCTAACCGTACCTGTAGCCTGAAAAATTATAAAACCCGTATTGTCATAAATTACTAAAGCATTCATGTATTAAATCTCCTTCCTACCATTTTTGATTACAAGCAAAATATTTATCGACCATAACGGCATATCCGCTAATATTCCGTATAGTAAAACTGTTACCTGACGTTTCATACACAGAAACACCATGTATTAGGCCGGTGCTATATATTCCTCTCCAAACATTGGAATAGGTTAAATTAGTAAAGGCTGCACTTCCCCAGTTACCATTAACGTATACCCTTAAAACTATCAGTTTAGGAATAAATGACGTATTAACAGTTACAGTTGAGTTAGCTTCAGCGCTTATATTTAAATTTGTACCGATTTGGAATATAGCACCATCCTGAGTAGTACCCCCGCTATAATATCCAGCAGGTACACTAACACCCAAACCAAGACTAAATGTACCTCTGTTTACCATGGTTCCCGTTATATCTCCTGCATCCGTACTTGCCGTTTTACCAGAGAGAAGGTCGGATGCTACAGCGTTTCCGCTGCCTCCTTCACCCTGTAATATAAAATTTGTACCGTCATACCTCAAAGTGTATATTCCGCCATTTTTGAGATTGGTAACGTCAGTTCCATTTGCCTTTTTAATGGTTTTGGCACCCAAGCTATTTACATTTATGGTAGATGCACCTGTGCTATCAACATTGATTTTTACTGCAAGCGCCATACCTGCCACATAACTTGTAGGTGCAGGGGTTAGACTTACGGCATATGTGTTAGCCAAGCCTGTTGTGGCACCATAAGGTACTTGTAACGTATAATCGGCCAGATGCGCATCAAATTCAGCTTTTGTTGCTTGTGCATTCCAAGCGGTACGCTCCTCAGAGGTTATATGGATCGTTGTGTTTTCTCCGTGCGTCTTTACCGCAGTATCAAGCTCCTCTGTTTTATTCTCATTTCGGTTGAGGTTCTGTGCGCTGATGCCGGGAGCCTGGCCGTTAACGTATGTCGTTTTTTCGTAGTCACCCAAAGCCACATCAATCACCTACGCTCTCTGCATGGTATCAGCACGCCGGATAGTCCAGGACTCAGTACTGGATTTCTGTCGGCTGTAGAGTACCCTTGCTATCATAATGCCTGTGTCTTTTGTGGTAGAAGCATTTACCCCAGCAAACCAGCCTATTTCCTCGCACTTAAAGGAATTAGCTTCAGTATCAGCGATGTATAACTCTGTGTAGAGTTTACCAGCTGTCGCAGGGTCTACATTCTGGCTGGTAACTGCTTTCCTAAATTGTTCAGCCACCAAAGTGCTCTGGTCATTCGCCGGGGCAGTAGAATCATTTCCCAGAGCTACATATTTTATCTTACCGTCTGTTACATCGCCTTTAAGAATATCCCGGAACATATCCAACCCGTCATCCATTATAAGATTGGGTCGAATCTGGTCCCTCCAGAGCTCTTTGCCTGTTTCTTTATCGTGTGCGATTATTTCCCACTGTCCCATCCAGTTAGTTTTTGTTCTGACTTTTACTGTTGTTTTGTCATTCATCGCTTATCCTCCTTACATCGGATATAGGTCATCTGCCGGGTACAAATCCTCAGCAGGCAACAAGCTATATTGACTCACTGCAAGCGCCTCAGCCCAAGCAGTTTCCTCACTCATTTCCACCGGAGGGATGGCCGCTATGGTTTCCCGCCAGATTACTTCTTCATCGGTAGCTACCGGGGTAACTCTACCGGTCTGCTCTTGCCACTGCCACCATCCGGCTACCTGTATCGGTGGTGGTACTTCAGCCACTTCAGCCCATGCCCAAGTTTCTTCTCGGGCTATATAGTATTCCACTGGCCCTTCATCGTCTTTGAGAGCCGCTTTTTCAAGCGCAAATAACCGCTGTGATAGGTCTTTGAGAATACTACTTACGTTTCTGTCCGGGCTCTCCAACTGGAGTCTGATGTCCACCCTAGATTCACCTGGAACGCTGTCGTAGGTTACTTCTTTTATTTCCAGGTAACAATCTATGTTCAAATCAGGTATCTGTGTCAGGATGTACTCTCCAGGCTTATAGACACCGGAAAAGGGTTCTATACTGCCTGATATGACCGGCTGGCTATATTTGAATAGATGTCTGAGGCCCAGCTCTAAAGCTAAGTCCTTATCGTTAGTATCCACCCTGAGAATATCCTCGAAAGCACCATATTGTTCTTTGCTAATTGGTTCCTCCAATAAAATCTTAATCGGGTACTCGTATTTATATGTGATGGTTCCAGTTCCGGAAGTACACAAGTCAGGAATAAGTAGCTTTTCTGATGCATTCAGAAGAAAATCATTTGCCCCCGCTTCATCAATATGTTGGATACCCAGAGTTTTTACACTTCCACCGATAGTTACGGTCACCGGGTTACGAGGGCTGTAGTCCAGCTGTATAGCATCGGTTCCCACGGTGATATTCTGAGTATATAGGTCGCTTGTAGCTTTCCCGCCCTTTACCCAGAGCCGATTAACCAAGCTCCCGGAATTGGGGGTAAGCTTTGCAGATCCTTTTTTGTATGCCCCTGGTTGCAGTGTATACTTTGATATCCGGCTACCTGCCGGGAAAAAATGTACTGATACAATACTCAATTCCGCACCCCCTTACCCCGGATAGAGGTCTTCAGCCGGGTATAATGTCTCTGATGGCCTGGGAGGGTAGAATACCCTATGCTGAACCGTTTCCTCCCAGTCCAAGGCTTCATCAGTGGCCAGAGCTGGTGGCACCAGTTCAACCAGCTCAGTCCATCCCGAACTTTCAGTATCTGGAGTAATCTCTTCCGGCAATGGTTCAAAAATCACCCACTCATATCCCGAGAGTTCACAAAGTTGTTCCATGCAGTCAAAGAGAAATTCATCCTTGAACTTGATGCTAATAGTCTTATCGCAAGCTACAATCGAATCTCGATTCATGGTCGGCATATACTTTGTAAACAAGTCAATTACAATATCAGATATTTTCTCATTCTCATAACTTTCAGCCACCACTATTTTCTGAGTCCGGCCAGTATAACACATGCCCTCAAGTTGGACCATTTTTACTGGGCCATCTACTCTTTTAGCCGGGGTTAGTACCCAGCCTTTGAAGATATGGTCATCTTGCCGAATCCAGACATCAGAGCCAACTGGAAAGGCATCGACCAAATCACCAGTCAAATCTGGAATTTCCAAAGTAAAAGACCCTGACCGATTTGTTGCCGACAGGGACACTGTGCATCTGCTATAGACTTTAACTTCCTGCTCTAAGCCACCTGGGGGAGTGATTTTTATTCTTGTACCCATTACCAAGCACCCCCAGTGGCTAACCCAAAATCTTTGCTGATTTGCTTTGATACAGTTTTTGCAAAGTCCTCCATACCATTCCGGCCAACGATTGTCCCTTTATTTATCACCGATAAGTTGATTTGTCGGTTTGTTGTGACGTTGCTGCCACCGCTTAGAGCTTCTACTGCGCCCAGCAAAGCCTCAGTCATCATCGGTTGTAACCTCGGCAGGGGGAGGATGGCCTCGTCATCTCCGGCTTCAGCAATCATGCCTATAGTGGGCCGTGTTACGATTCCCCCTGCGGCAAATTGCTTGAGATATACTTTTCCATCACGAATCTCGGCATTCTCTTCCCCGTAATGGTTGATAATTTCCTCTAGAGACGGCTGCTTGACGCTACTGTCAGGATTGTACCCACTTGCAGCCAAAGCTCCCGTATCAGTCCAGTATGTCGCAGCAAGCTGCTTCCCATTGTTAAAATCCTGAATACTAAATATCCCCATAACCTGCAACGGGTAATCGTGCAAATACTTTTGATTGTTTTTTTGGTTATACGCATAATTTGCGCCTTTTTCTAAACCTGCGCGCTCCGCATCAGCTCCGCTGCCATGGGGTACATTTATTGTTGGCTCCGGAGAACTTCCCCCGCCACTTGATGACGGGGTATCATCATAAGTAGGAGCTGTTTGACTTGGTGTCGGTGATAGTTGCTGAATCGGCGCCGGAATAATAGGTGTTTCAAGGGTTGCTTTCATGGATGTAAAACTTGATATAATAGTGTTAATCTGTCCTTGCACACCGGTTACTATGTTGCCCATTGCTGTTGTAACTTCGTTTGATTTGGTAGCTATACCGTTAGCTAATCCCTGAGAAATGTTTTGCCCGTATTCAGCCATTACAGCAGAGGGGGAATGTATTCCGAAGGCATTTTTAACTTTATTTTTTACTGATTCGGCCACATCCCTCATAGCGTTTACCGCAGTTTGTATTTTATTTTTGATACCGTCGGCCATGCCCTGGACAATATTATGGCCCCAGGTAACGGCATCGGTTTTTAAGTCTTTCCAAATTTGGATAGTCTTATCTTTCCAAGTATTCCAAAGGCCTTGAACTGCAGCCCAGGGGTTCCACGTCCCTAACCATGATGTGAAAGTATTCCACCATGTGTCCGTGTCAGTTTTGAGATTATTCCAAACCCCAAGTATATTGGTCTTAAAATTATCCCAAATCTGCTTTACAAAAGACCATGGATTCCACGTCCCTAACCATGTGGTAAAAGTTGACCACCAAGTATTAGTTTCTGTTTTGAGGTTATTCAAGACTTCAATAATCTTAGTCTTAAATTCATTCCACTTATTTTGTACGAAGTTCCAGGGATTCCAGGTGCCCATCCAATCTGTGAGCTTTTTCCACCATTCTTCGAAAAAGGCTTTTATGCTGTCCCATACTTCGATAGTCTTTACTTTTATTTCGTCCCAATTTTTATAGATGGCTCCAGCAACTAGCCCCATGGGTCCAGCAATTGCGCCCAGGAGAAGTGGCCACCATTCAACCAGGAAGCTTTTTAAGTCGTCCCATAGCGTTGTCCAGGTCAAAGCTATCTGCTCTCCCCAGCCCTTAAACATGGTCCCTATAGCGGCCCAGCCTTCTGTCCAGCCTTTTTTGAGCGCCTCCATGCCCTCGGACCAACCGGTTTTTAAGTCCACCCAGAGCTTCGCGCCAAAGGCTTTTATTTCGTCCCAGTTTTTATATACTGCTACGCCTGCTACTACTAATGCCGCCAAAGCAGCTATAGCTATCCCAATTGGACCGGTCAAAACGGTTATAGCCGCCCCTAAAACAGGAAATCCTGCAGAAAGCCCCGCCATAACAGTGGCTCCGCCAGTCATTGCCGCAGACATAGCTCCCAAACCCGTTATTAAAGTTCCAATCGCAGAAATTAAAGGGCCAAAAACTAGCAGCAAGGGGCCGATGGCCGCCGCTAAAGCCGCGATAGCCAAAATTACCTTTTGCGTAGAAGGAGACATGTCGCCAAACGCTTTTACCATCTCTTTTAATTTTGCAACAAGCGGCGTTATGATTGGTGTCAACATCTGCCCCAGGTCGGCGGCAACATTTTTTAGCTCGGTTTGTAGTCCTCGCAAGGTTCCAGATGCTCCTTCGGCTTCTCTAGCCGCTTGTCCCTGTGCTGCTCCTGTCTGCTCCATTATGAGTGCAAGTGTTGCGGCTTGCTTTGTTGCTAGGTCCATCTGCCCCGTACCATCATATAGTCCCATTTCTAGTGCCTTTGTCTTAATAGTAGCATCGTTAACGCCCATGCCATAGTTGTCCAGCATGGAGTTGTTCCCCTTGAGCGCCCCGGTGAGGGCTTGTACTGCGCTTTCCGTGGTACCGCCAAACATAGCTGTTAGGTCACCGGCCAACTCAATCAGAGCCTGGGCTTGCTTGGATGCCTCCTTCTCGGACAACCCGCCAATATTTTGGAGCATTGAGCCCATCATGTTGGCGTATTCCAGGGCTTCACCTTCCGCTATTCCGTAATAGCTTTCAAGACCATCAGCCCACTTTTTTGTGCTGCCAGAAGCCTTGCCAAAAATCTGATCTGATGCGCCCATAGCGTCTTCCAGATCCGCCGCAAATTTGAATGCTGCTGCTCCTGCGGCAACGATTGGAGCTGTAACCTTCATTGACAGGTCTTTGCCGATGCCAGTCATTTTTTGACCGACGCCCTGTATTTTTTGCCCGAGCTGCTCAGCAGTCATGCCGGTGCTTTTCAGTTGTGTCTCAAACTTTTTTAGCTCCTGCTCAGCTTTGGTAACCTCGCGCTGGAAGGCCCGGTATTGTTCCTCGCTTATTTCACCATTCTTAAATTGCTCGTTGACCTGTTGCTGAGCAGTTTTAAGGCGGTCAAGTTTTTCCTTTGAGTTAGCAACCGCCTCGGCCAAGAGCTTCTGCTTCTGCGCGAGCAACTCTGTATTGCCGGGATCTAGCTTGAGAAGTTTCTCAACTTGCTTTAGTTCTGAAGAGACGTCTTTTGTTTTCTTATTTACATCCTCCAGGGCTTTGTTTAGCTTTTGGGTATCACCCGCAATTTCAATTGTTATGCCTTTTATATTTCCGGCCATTTATTTTTTCACCACCTTTTGCCTTAAGCCCGGTTTTTTATAAGTCAACTTGGTCGATATAGCCCTTTTTGACCCGCCCGGGTTCTCCTTCCCCATCTACAAGGTTGGCCACAATCAACAGGTCAAAAGCATCTTCCAGATTTTCATTATCGATTTCAAACATCAGCTTGTTAAATGCCCGACAAAAAGACATGCAAAAGTAAATAACCCGTTGGTACTCCGACAAGTGGTTTAGGTCCTTGCCGGAGTTCCCCCGTTTGGGATTTGTCCCATTTTTATGGCGGAAATCTGGTTAACCCATTCTCCCAGGTAAGTAAATATTTCTACCAGTTCCTCAAAGTCCAAATTATCCTCAATTGCTTCCGGGGTTACATCGGGATGCGCGAAAGCTATTACTACCAGGTTGGTCATTTCGTCAAGCATCTGTTCACCGTCAAGCTCGCCTCTTTGCTGCTGCTCCGTGAACTTTATCAGCTGCCGCCAGAGTTTTATTTTAGGCTTGGGCATAGTGATTTTTTTGTTGTTTACCACTATTTGTGGTGCATTCATAGGTATTCTCCTCCTATTTTAAAGTATGAGGCGGCACTCAGGCCGCCCGGGATTATGCAGCAGTAGTGAAGTTTATTAGGGTTAAACCTGCTGCTAGTTTCTGACCATATACATCTGTTACCAGGCCAGAGGCAACTGCAATGTATTCTGTAGATGCAGCCAGGTTGCTAGTAGGATTGAGCGTAACAACCTTCTTGGCAGCATCAATTGATAATGCTGCTGCAACCTTAGAGCCATCAGAGGCTTTTATCAGGTAGAAATAATCATCAGTTAATTGGTCATCACGCAGAGCGTTATTGTAGGTAAATGTAATGCTGTCGCCCACAGCTACCGTCTGCGCTCCATCAGTTGGCACAGTGGCCAGGGTCAGAGCATTCGGCTCAGCAATTGCCACTGGCGCAGCATTAAACCAGTTCGTGATTATGCTTGCAGGTACTGCAGGGTCGTCCTCGTCTACGGCAAATTTGTAAAGCCCGTCATAATCCCGCCGGAGGCCAACGAATTTCATTACCTGCGTGTTAAAATTAGTTTTTTCTTCTTTAGTTTTATACTTATCATCTGGAATCGTAAAGTTACCTTTCAGGTACCACACATAACGGTATTTACCGTTAGACTTCAGACTCCGGAACCCGATGGCAACGTCCAGGGGAGTGTCGTCTGACTTTTCTCCTACTACACCGGATGTTACTGTCTGGCCAAACAGCAATGCCCGCAGGGACAAGGGAAGGTTCGTGAATTCAATGTCAATTTCCTGTCTGCCAATGCTGGGGGCATTAACCGCGGGACCGTCGTCGGCGTATTGTGTTTCGATACTTCCATTTGCTTTCACATCAGCGGTAACCAGCCCGCTGATTGCTACGGGAGTATCATAACTGCAACCAGCGGTGGTATCCGTGAGTAACGGGGCGTAGTGAAAACTGTCTAGCCCAATTTGAATAGCTTCAGCCATTTTGTTTATACCTCCTTAAATTTCATAAAGGACCTGGTATAGGCCCTCACTGTCGATATACGTCTCGGTTTTTTCCCAGTAAATGCTGTTCGCACCGAACACGTCCTCAATTAACTTCTCTGATGCTGTATCCTTCTTTTTCGCATACAGCTCAACCTGGTAATTGTTGAATTTCTCAGCTACTTTATTGTCAGCCCCGAAGTTGCTAGAATAGCTGAACAGGTACACAACATACGGCGGAGTCGGTGGCGACACAAAGTGATGATACGCCACCGGCAGCCCGGTTGTTTTTAGTAGTTGAAACAGTGTTGCTTCATCCACGTTTGATCGCCTCCTCTACCTCTTGCACAAAGTCTTTTATGACCTGCTCCTCGGCCGGTCTGATGTGGGGCTTTCCCTCTACCCGGCCGCCACCTACTTTCGCATGGCCATGTTCTAATAGGTGAGTAAGCCGGTAGTGCGGCGCCTTTACGTGTACAATTCGCTTGTGCGGCTGACCTACTTCTGGCTCGGTTTTCATCGTCCAACTCTTGGCATACTTGCCGTATCGTTTCGGGGATGTTTGTTTGAGCCGCTTGACCGCCGCCTTACCCACTCGCTCACTGCTGACGTTGACCTTCTTAACTACATCCTGGGAGTAGTCGGCCAGGCCTTTTGCTATCTCCGCAGCCAGCTGGTCGATGTCGATATTAGTCATACTACCACCCCACAAACGCAGCGAGCAGGGCCGCTTGGTATGCTGCTCTATCTTCCGCTGTCATGGTTACGTTTTCGTCAGCCAGGATGGTTTCAACAAGGGCTTTAAGGTCTTGTACCAGCTTATGGTCTACCAGCTTCGCGCTGCCGGTTTCGTCAGCTATGATCCGCTCACAGGTCAGTCGGGTTTTGTCGCCTCGTTTCTCGGTGCGGATGATGTTGTAGACTTTCCCGTCATGCTCCAACTTCGGTTCGTCCTGGTATTCATAGGAATAGATTTCAAACTGCTTCTCAGGCTTCAGTCCCGCTACTGAGGCGTTGTAAAACTCGCTTTGATTAACATAGAACTCGTTGGCGTACATTGTGCGCTCGGTAGTCAATGCAACCTGATTGCCAATGCTGTCCTCGGCCACAGTGACGGTGATCAGTTTGATTATCTGGTTATGTCTCATGGACTCACCACCGCCTCAGTGTAGTCAACCGATAAGGCCAGGTGCCTTTTAAGCATCAGATAGGACTCCAAAAACCTCTCGGCGTCGGGGTTGTCATAGCCATGATGGGCTTTGCAATAAGTATTTATGGCTCTTTTGATGAGCGCGTCGCTCTCGTCAGCCTTGGTTATCCCCGCCAGCTCAAGGTCCTTTTTGGCGGCGTCGATGAGATCCCCGACCTCGCCATCAAATGCAGTATTGGCTGCGGCTATCCGCAGAGCCACCTTCACATCATCCAGGATAGCCAATTATGCCACCCCCTTATTTTTTTGCCTTGGTCGATTTTTTGACAGGCTTGATTACTGCCTCGCGGATTTCCGGTTCCACTATCACGGCTGTCTGTATCGGCTGTTCATACCGGCCACCGATTAGGCCCATATGCCGCAACTTGGCGGCGCGCCAGTCGTCGAGTTCTACCGGATCACCAGCCTGTTTAAATCCAGTCACATCCTGGAATGGTTTTAAAACAATGTATTGCACTTTCTATCCCTCCTTTAAGGGGAGAAAGAGGGGCTTTGCGCCCCTCAGATTAAACGCTTACGTCAACTTTCGCGGCGGCCACCTGGTTGGTCAGGGGAGAATATCTGTTCTCTCCGCGCACCAGTATAGCACCGGTCAGGGCTGCTGCGGAGTTGGTGACCCGCAGAGCTACATAATTGAAGCCATCTTTTAGGTACGCAGTGTCACATTCTACATAGCCGATTGCCCGCAGGGTTGCCGGGGTAATGGTTGCGGCGGCATCGGTAATCGTTATAGTCACCTCACCGGGTTCGGTACTGATAAGAGTTACTGCCGCTTGAGCAGCGGAAGCAGTTACACCGGGTACCCCTGCGGTCGCATGGTTGATAGCGGCTGCCAGGCTTGCGGCACAACCAGCGTTATCCACACCTACCGCAAATTTACGGTTAGCTAAGTCTGCAGCAGCAGCAGCCTCAAAGGTCAGACCATTAATGGTGACTTTGTTAGTTGCTACTACGGTATCAACGGTCAGAGTAGCAGCGGCCACTTTGGTGTTGGCCGTAATGGTAGCAGCGTTATTGGTGACTACTTCGGCATCAGTACCAGCAGCATCTTTAGCCTGCATAACCTGACCAATAGAGGTCGCGGCTGCGGCCATCGCACCAACTCCCCAAACAAACAGGGCCTTATTACGCAGACCCATATTGTAATAGGTTCCGGTAGACGCGGCATTAATGGACGCGGGGACGATTGCTATATCAACTTTGTTTATTTCGCTCAAAAGTTTTGCCATTGTATTATTTCCTCCCTTCCTACTAATCCAAGACCACAAACGGGCTAACAGTGGAAACGCCGTCACGGGCTAACAGCGGAGTGCTCAGCCAGGGCTGACCGTCTACATTCCAGAACGCCTTAATAATAGTTCTGTTCTGGGTAAACAGCGGATGCTCGCTCATGGATATACTGATACCGCTACCGTCTTTAATCAGATAGTAGTCTAAATCAACCAGTATCAGGTCGCCCTCCCTCCCAAGTATCGGTGACTGGTCGTTGAGCAGGAAGGGTATGCCTATCAGGGTACCGGGTGCGCCCTCGCGTGCGTTGGGCTGCCATACCAGGTTCTGCCCAGTGTCAACCATAGTCATCAGCTGGGGCAGGATAGTCTGAGAACCAATCCAAGCCAGCCTACCACCGAACTTGGCGCGGGCAAACATATTGATTATATCAGTATAGGCAATAGCATTGGCTCCTGCACGAGCTACCTGTATAGCAGCAGGATGCCCAATAATGCCTAAAGGCTGGCCTGCGCCACCTCCGGACAGGAAGGCATCTTCTTCAGCGGCAATTATCGCCTTGCGAAGTAGGCTAGATACCAAAGCGCCAGCGGCCGCACTGTTACGGAGCAGTTTGTCAGTAACCACGACATGGGCGGCTACTTCGTTTGGTTCTAAGCGAATCTCGCGGAACGCCGGTTCGGTTTCGGGTTTCTGTGCGCCTTCTGCTATCCAGGTTACCTGTACGCCAGCATATACGCCGTTAGCTTCACCCTGGTCGAGTGCCGGGATGGTAATGGCAGCATCGGGCGGGTCGCCAGCCGGGATGACCTGTGCGCGGGGTCTGAATATTGCGGACTGGTCGTCAACCATTTTTATCTGGTTGGAAAACTGTTCTGGTACGATGAAGCCGCCATTAGCACCGATTCCCATGTTTAGGAACCGCTTCTGGGTTTTATCACTCATCTCTTTGGCTCTTAAAGACTGGTCCTGCGGGTTATATTTTACGGTCTGCAAAAACTCCCCGAAGTCACGGAATTGTTCCTGCTGTTCTGGTTCTTTGGCCGGGTCAGCCTTGCGGGGCTGAATGTTGATGGATTCAAACATCTGTTTGCGTTTCTCAATAGCGGCTTTTTCATCCACCAATCCGCGCAGTTCGGTTTCCAGTGCATCCAGGTCGACTTCCTTATCGCCTTCTAACAGGCTGCGGATCTCTAACATACGGGCTTCTATTTCTGCCATTCTGGTCATGTTTTTCATTCCTCCTTAATAAGTCATGGTCTTTAACAACAGTGTTCTTCTGCGCTCGCGTTGCCTCTCCAGGTCAACTGCCCTCTCCAGGGCCGCCATCCTTTCGCTCTCCAGCTCCAGGACTTTTCGTGCGCTTATTGAAGTCGCATCATAGGCCGGCTGGTCTACGGCTGCCACATCAAATACTTTATCAATCTTGCGGACATGCCATGTCCGTGCCTCTTTGTCAAAACTCTCCTCGCGAATGGTAAAGGCAAAAGACATTTTGTCCACTGCTCCGGCTTTTATCAGGGTATAAAGGTCACGGGCCTGCTGAGTATCGAAGAACTTGGCCCTGACCAAACCATCTTTTGCGACCTCCAGGCTGCCACCGCGGGTGCGTGCCATAATAAAAAGATTGTCGTTGTGGTTATACCGGAATACCACATCGCGCATATCGGCCTCGTCCAGAGCTCCCGCCTCGATTACTTCTTTGTACTCGTTGCCCCCGGATTTAAAAAGGACCGTCGGCTGATTGAACACTACCGCGCGGCCCTCGACTATCATTTGGTTTTCTTCGGTTACTATTGGGGTAAGGTCTGCGAACCTAAGTTCCTTCCCCTCCCGTTTAGGAATTATTATCTGGGTCAATAGGGTCATCCTCCTCTCCTAATTGGTACTGGTTGGCTTTGGCTGCGTCGATGTAGTTAAGGCTTACCAACCGCTTGTCGCCATCCTCAACAGGTGCCAAGTTGAATATCTCCCTGGCTTCGTTTATGGTGAGTAGCCCCATCGGTACCATCTGCTTCACCAAAGCTATCTTCGTCCTGGCTGATGCGTATTGAAGCCGGTTGGCTTCAAATACTATCTCATGCCCGCGGCCACGCTCCCCCTGGGTAAATAACTTAGAGGTAAACTCCAGCGACATCTGGACGGCCAGCGGTTCCAGGGTTGACTCGTAAAATGCGTTCCACTGATCCTCATTATAGTTACCCATGACGATGTTCTCGTTAACGCCAAAGTATCGGTAAACATTGTCGCGTAACTCCTTCATTTGTTTAGCATCGACCATCTTTGGTTCTGATGTCAGTTCCGTATAATCGGCCTTACTATCCAGCGCGGCTACGCCACCGTTATTCTGGACCACCAGATATTCCTCGACGAACCGGTCTCGGTTGGCCTTGATGTCGGCTTCTTTAAGGATGCCCTGATATTTCAAAATACCTCTTAAACTGGCCGACGTTTTAACCGCTTGCCCGAGGCCTTCGTTGGTCGTGTGGATTGCCTCCAGGGTGTTGTTAAGTGCCTTGTTATTCTCACCAGACAGGTCATTCTTGTAGTAGTGCCGGCGCAGGTGGATTACTTCGTTATATGGCAAAATAATGCTATCGTCGTTGAACCAGAACCGGGCGCCAATCTGTCCCAGTTGGTCCTCAATAAATTCTGTCTGCTGGGCAATGACCGGCCATGCTGCTTTGAGGGTCGTGCCCTCCCATACCGGGTAAGCGAAGGCGTTATTATCCATCAACAGGGCAGTGACCATCTTATAAAGAAAATCGTAGGTACTCATGTTTGGGTTGGGCCTTATCTGCAGCACTCGCTCAACCTGCCCGCCTACCGGCTGGATGTCTTTACCTGTCCGCTTGATGTGCTTGGGCTTGAGTTTTGCGGCGTTACGGGCGATGGCATCAACCGCGCCCCGGACAACGTCAGCGCTGTATGGGTCATTCCCCCAGGTTGTGAATACAGCATTGTAGCCGTTAAGCAGCTTTAACTGGTTATAAATTGTGTCAGCTCTGGGCTTGCGCCCAAACATCATCTGGAATAAGCTTCTGCGTGCCAATCCATCACCCTCCCTATCAGTCCTTTATAATCCTCCATGTTGTTCTGGAGTACGGTATAAGCTATAAGCATCGCCACGGCTGGGTCAATGCGCCGGCGTCGGGTTTTACCCTTGACGGGCCTTATGTTTTCATTTTTGTCTTCTTCAATCGCCACATTAGTTAGCGCCCACTTAACTACCGGATCATTATTGTAGTTGATATGCTTAGCCTCCAAGTCTGCCCCCATAAGCTTCATCGGTGCACTTAATGTCCGTGCTCCCATAATGACCGGCAGTAGGTTCTGCTTGTTTTTATACCCCATCCGGTTCTCCATATCCTCGAGCCAGGCTGGTGAGTTCCAAGAGTCATAACCACACCAATATGGGATAATGCCATATTGGTCGCGCATTTTAATAAACCAGTCTGTTACATACCTGTAATCAACCCGGTTGCCTGGGCAGGTCGTAATAAAACCCCTTTCAATCCACAAGTCATACGGGATCTTATCCTCCTTGACCCTTTCCTCTACCAGATCCTCTGGCATAAATCCTTGGCCAACAAAACACAACTCTGAAAATCCAGGTTTTTCTATGAGTATGCCAGCGTATGTAAGGTCGGTAGTAGCTGACAAGTCTACTCCTCCCACTCCGTAGCTATTACATAGAGTTTCAATATCAAACAAAGCCATGTTGTTGGCCTGTTCAAAAGTTAACCATGCCTCAGATGATGTCTCCCGGACGTTAAATTCTTTACATACCAAATTTTTTACTAAGGCTGAATTTGCCTGGGCTTTTTTAACTTTAGATGCCAACTGCTCCAGGCTTTTTATGGTACCCAGCCCGGGGTTAGCTTTTCTCCAGCAGGTAGGATCAGTCCATTCTGACCGATCATCAAGCTCATAAATAAAGGCTATAAAGTGCTCGTCTTTGTAACCGTTCTTATCAAAGTAGCCATTTATTACTCTTTCGGCTTCTTCATATTTCTGGTCATATAAGCCCTCCCGGATCGTACCAGCTGTTGATGTCATATAAATAAGCGGTTGCTCTCTGGCAGTGGTGCCGTCAGCTATGATGTCATAAAGAGCCTTACCATATTTCCACTGGTGAATCTCATCCATGAGACCCCCATGGACATTTAGTCCATCAAGAGTATCGCTATCGCTTGCCAGAGGCTTGAATACTCCATCATTAAAATCACTGTTCAGTTCGGCAACCAGTGGTTTTACCCTTTTTAACAGAACCGGAGATTTTCTGACCATCCGTTTTGATTCTTGCCAGATGATTTTAGCCTGGTCCCGCTTGGTTGCCACTGCGTAAACTTCAGGTCCGGGTTCGCTATCCCCCACCAATAAATAAAGCCCCACAATGGAGGCCAATAATGATTTACCGTTTTTCTTTCCTACTATTAGCAGCGATTCCCTGTATTTACGGTTGCCCTCGATATCAATAAAACCGAATACGGTTGCAAGATGTGCTTTTTCCCAGAGCTCTAATCTTACAGGCTGGCCGCCAAACTTACCCTTACTGTGTTTGCAATAATTCTCGCCAAATTCGATTACATGGTTAGCCCGCTTTGGACTGTAATAATATTCACTGTTGTTATTAGTTAAATCATGGACAATCTTCTGGTATGTCTTTCTGACTTTCTCGCTGACTACCTCTTTGCCGCTTTCAATATGCTCCCAGTATTCCAAAATTGGGTTATAGGCTAGCGGGTATTTAATCATTCTCCCGACCCCCTACAAAACTATTAAAGCCATCATCCTCAGGCTTTGACTCATCTTTAGGCAGTAGGTCAGTGAGCTGTTTTATGATTTTCTGGTAGCTGGTATTCATTGTGTTATATAAATCGGCTACTGGTCGCTTGCGTTCGTAGGGATCCTGGTCCTTACCCTGCTGAAACATTTCCACAAAACCATTCTGATCTAGGTCGGCCTCAAAGTCCTCCAGGGTGACTCGCATGAAAGCCGCCCTTTGGATCAGGCCCTGGACTGTTTGCTTTTTTTGTCCTTCTAAATTTTTGTAAATTTTCTTAAGTCGGTTCTCCTCTTTCCGGATTCGCATTGCTTTTTCCAACTGCTTTCACCTCCTCACAAAAGCATCTAAATATGGCCGGTTTTCAAGGGGGAGGGGGTACTGTAAAACTACCTATGTATTAAACGGACCTTCCCTTCCCGGTCCCTGGGCTCGATCTAATTTCTTATACAGGGGGGGGCTAAACTTCGACAAGATTCCCCTCACCATCAAAAACCAATCCCTCTGCTGTACTGGCGCCTCCGTGCTCCCTGTTATGGCAGTCTTGACAAAGATACTCCAGGTTGTCCCAATTCAACGTCACATTAGGGTCGTTGATGTTTACCGGCGTCAGCTTCTCCTTGTGATGGACGATTACCCCTGGTCTTCCGCATCGCTCACATAAGCCAAAGACTGATTGGATGTAGGCAGCCCGGCACTTCTGCCAAGCCTTACTTTTGTAAAATGCTTTCGCCCATTCTTGTGCCACACATGCTACTCCTCATAGCTATCCAGGCTAATCATCCTGTAGACGTATTCCTGCCGGATAATCGCTGGGATTCTTTCATCAATAACTAGATCACCAATTATAGCAACAAGGCCTTTAAATAAAGGCATATCTCACATGTTTATCTTAACCTCAAGCGCTTTGGCTTTAGGAGGTTGATCTGAACGTTTTTCCAATTTCTGCTCCTCCTCTCATATCCGCTACTCGCCCCCACCCCTGCTACAATCATACGGATATGCAAATCGGCATGTCAAAAAACACTGCCCTTTACTGCCCTATTTTTATTTAGCCTTACTACATGTTCGCTTCTTTGATTATAAGTTGTTATCATTCTATTCACTCCTAACCAACTCGCCTTTATACACAAAATAGGCAGAGAGCTTTTACTTTCCCTGCCTATTTGCATTAAATTTAGTCGTCTTGCATCCTTTGCTGTCTGTATGTAGTCTTTACATCTAGTGATTCCTTTAGCCTTTTCCTAAAGGTTATCATGTTGCATCTACTGCAATTGTATTCTTCGTTAATAAAAAATGATGAGTGTATGTCTTTGCATGTATTGCAAAACCTATCAGCTATTTCAGCATCGTCTAATGTACAGAATAGCTCTAACTTAAACTTGGTCCAATTCGGTGTTTCCTTGACTTTAGTTATTTTCCACGTTGAGTCTTGAAGATGTCTGTTTGAAATAATATTAATTGCCAACCACTTGCAAACCTTCATATAAGCGTCCTTTGACTTAGCAGCTTTGAATGTCCTTTCGAAATACTTTTCGCTTATTTGCATTTATTCCTCCCCCTGACCCCATCTAATTATTTTAACCTCTGAGGTTCTGTGTCCCATTCTGAGAGCCTCTTGATGATTTGGTATATAGATATCAATCTTGTTTCCTTGAATTGACTGTCCCCTATCCTCAACCTCGTAGAGGTTACCATCAATTTCAACCAATGTACCAAACGGGAAGCGGTTGTCCATCGCTATTGTGTGGTTTTCCCTTGCTAACCTGCCATTAGCCGTTATTCCTCTCGTGGGGTTGCCAAATGATTTGCCTGTACATTTTTCACATGAGCAATAATAATATATGTCTGCAATAATAACTTCACTCTCAGATGATTCTACAACCTCGGGTAAACTTTCAACTTCCTGCGTAACCTCGATTGGCTTGTTATATGCCGCAATTTGCTCTTGTACGTTTTTATCAACTGTGTGTAATGCAAAAAGTATGATTCCTGATAAAAGTAAAACTGATAGCATCTTTGCTTTCAAGTTATTCCCTCCCTAGGCGTTTACTTCAATTTCCATTTTTGCTAACCTATCAGCCTCCTCGTTGTATTTATTTCCGCTATGGCCTTTTACTTTGTAAAAGCTACAACTTATTTTGCCATAAACAAGGCTAAATAATCCAAGCCACAAATCTTTGTTTTTTACATCAGTACCTGCTTTTGTTTTCCAGCCATTTTTTGCCCATGCTAACAACCAATTCTGCTTTATGGCATTAACAACGTAAGAGCTATCTGAAAATATATGGATATTATCGGCATTTTGCTCTGTTGCTAACCTTATCGCTTCTATTGCTGCTTTAAGCTCCATGCGGTTGTTTGTTGTATCAGCCTCATAACCTGAAATATGATATTTCTTCTTTTTTGAAGGAATTAAAATGATAGCGCCCCACCCGCCGGGGCCAGGATTGCCACTGCAAGCACCATCAGTAAAAGCTTTTATTATTTCCATATATCAAATATCAACTTTCCTTTCAGAGTCAAACATCTTACCTAGCTCTATGTAGCCATATAGAACTAAAATAGACTTGCACATGCCTTCATACAGTGTCCGAGCTATAATCGTATAAATATGCTGATGTTCAACAACTTCTTTAATCATAAACGACCAAGCTTCTTCCGAGGCTGAATAAATATAAGCAATTCTGACAGGGTACTTTTTAATTACTTTTTTATACCCCTCTTCTAATACCTCTAGTGTGAGTTCGTCCGCTTCAAAACGCCTGAACCATTTTGTCTTCAAGACTGCCTTCTGCAACTTGGTAAGACTTGCATTATCATCTATTTTCATACGTAGTATATCTTCTAACTTCATGCCTTCCTCCCCTTAAATTTATGAAAAAGGGGCTAAGCTTCCCTAGCCCCTTTTGGCTCTTTGTGCAGAGTCGGTACTTCCTAGATGTCCCAGTAATCGTCGTCTTCATCTTCGTCTTCAGGCTTGCCAACTGCTTTTTCCAGCATTGCAACTACGTCGGGCTTGGTCATGCCCTTTTTGATTTTACAACCCAGCTCTTTTGCAGCTTCCTTGAGTTCAGACTGTGACATCTTGGAAAAGTCAGGACCATCTTTAGTGGTCTCTTCGTCATCGTCGTCCCATTCATCTTCCTCTACGTCTTCTTTTTCCTTTTTGCTGGCCTTTTTACCCTTTTTGCCGGCAGGCTTTTCCTTTTTGTCTTCCTTGTCCTTTTTGCTTTTGCCTTTGGAGGCTTTTTCCGCAGGTGGAGCTTCGTCCTCATACTCGTAAGGCTCTACGCCTTCAATCATTCCTTTGTTGATTTGGCGGACCGAGATATGTGACGGGATAGATTTGATTATTTCAACCAAACCGGCTTCAGACGATGCGTTGACCGCAAACATCGGGAAACGTCTACAGATATCAGCTATTGCTTCTTTGTCTTCTCCCGCCCTAATAACATCCAATGCGTCTCCGGGTCTCCAATTCTTAGCCATTTTTAATTTCCTCGCTTTCATTTTTAAAATTTATTTTTAATGTTTGTTTTCTAACAACTATGTGCCTCTTCTGAGCGGTATTTTAAGCAAATTGAAAAATCTAAAATTTTAATTTGTTTAAAGTAAAGACGTAAAGTTCTAAAATCCTTAAACTTTCTAAAGCTGATTCAAAATCCTCATCGTTAAAATCTTCTGTTAGCCTATCTAAAACCTCCTTTGCTAGCAATTTACATTTGAGATATTCTTTGTCCACTTGTTCACCTCCTTAAAGGGGGAGGGAAGGGGCCGAGGCCCCTCATTTGTTTTTATGTTTTTAGAAATATTTTTCCCATCTGGCGGGAATACGAAGTTCAATATCTAAAATACCATAGACTAAATCTTCTTTTGTTGACCTTTTATCAAAACCTCCGACGATGTTTGTCATCCTGTTTACCATTTCGATCAATTCATTCTTGCTCTTGCTCTTCAATTCGTTGTATCTTCTTTCCCTTTTTTCCCTAAACTCGTTTATTCTCTTCTCCATCCTGTCATCCTCCTCTGAGTGATTTTATTTTGGCCTTTTTGTTGGCCTTGATTCTATTATACCATGTATGGCTGAAATGTAAACCATTTTTGTAAATATTTTTTGTAATTATTACTAAATA
>ENA-UOOK01002429-UOOK01002429.1-fermentation-metagenome-genome-assembly--contig:-NODE-2429-length-23014-cov-68.216952_pt1 | contig 23014 bp, 17 predicted proteins | sample MGYA00245777_ERZ724023 | MGnify/ENA primary metagenome ERZ724023 (study PRJEB28704, sample SAMN03018312) | fermentation metagenome | biome: anthropogenic terrestrial biome; feature: soil...
TATATAGTGGATAAAATTCCCTGTCAATAAGTTCCAGATTAATAGATATAATTTTTAATGCATATAATTTAGTTAGATCTCACAAAATGGACATACCTGGATTCAGAAATATTATAAAAACAATATATTTGAAGAAATGTTTATGATAATAGATGCAACAGCCGCCATTTAGGTAAAGGTTTGATTTTTTTTACCCGCCTTCGACAAGATTCGCACCATCCAGCTTCAGGAATATTATTTCACATCCTCAACTGCCCAATCTTGACAGATCGGTATTTATCTGGCTAAAGAACAAAGCTTCTGTTGTTCTTATTGCCTGTAGCTTAGCGTGTGTACATTTTTCATTCAGTCTTTCGGTTTAATACAAGTACTTTCCTATTTGTTCCAAAATATTGACAAGTTTAACCGGGTGATTTTTAAGGTAAATTCTTCATGGGAAAGCCTCCACTCTTCCGGTTGTGTCGAGTTTAGAATCGATATAGTCAACAGTATTTCCGGCTAATAGTACCAAGCCGCTTTTGGCATCTCTCCTAAGCTCACGCCAATATTACATCATATAAAAAAACCTGAAATTAGAAAGCATAAATAGACTAGAAGAAAATAAATAAATAAATAAATAAATAAATAAATAAATAAATAAGTAAATAATGAAAATAGTAAAGAAGAAATTTACCGAACTTACATAAACCGCTCAAATCGTTCTTTTCTCGCTTTACAGATAGGACAGACACCAGGCGGTTCATCCATTGCACAAAGATATCCGCAAACCTTGCATCTCCATACCGGTTTTGAAAGTTTTCCAGTAAACTCCATAGTTTCCATCATCTCGGCTCTCTTCTTTTCTTCCTCTCTTTCGGCGTCTCTCTGTGCTTTAGGAGGTCGCCTTTCAGGAATTGATTCTACGCTTCTCTCTCCCCGGATAACCTCATCCGAAACGTAAAGTGCACAGTAACAGGCTCCGTAGTCGTTGAGATCGGGATCTCTATAATAGCAGGGACAGACAATATCCAGGTCTTCTTCCAGATTATTAGCAGAAAGCCTACAAGGGCAGGACCAGTAACCGTATCGTTGCTCATTGGCGAGCAGTCCTCGCACAAGATCCTTTGTAAACTCTACGTCAGGATTAAGATGATACCCCGACTTTTCGACCTGGTCATTCAAACGCCTGTAGACCTTGTCCACCAATTCTTCGGTTATGCCTTCATCGGCAGCTTCCTCTTCTTTCAGCCCAACTCCCCCTTAAACAAAAACTTTTTCAAAAAAAGTTTTATCAAAAATCAGTAATCTTCTTTCAGCCTAATTTCCCCTTAAAACCCAAGAGCTTCACGGATTTCTTTTTCTTTAAAACCCACGATAGCCTTTTCCCCATTTATAATAGTTGTTGGGAAAGAAGCTGAAGGGTTGAAGCGTTTAACTTCCTCAACAGCCTGGTATTCTTCTTCTCCTTCGAGCTTATCCACATATATGAAGTCGAAATCCACACCAAGGTCAGTAAGTAGCTTCTTTGTCTTTTTGCACCATACACAGGTGCTAAGGCCATACATTACAACCTTACCCCTGTCAGTTCCGGAAATGTGAGCTCCTTTCTCCTTATCCAGAGTAGATACATCCATTAGATTAACCCCCAGCCACAATAAAGTTATGGCAGTACACCTATGAGTATTTTACCTCAAAAGCACATTTAACCTCTGAGCCTGCCGGAAAATTGAAGTTCTGGCAGGCTGCAAGTTTTGTATTTCGACTGTACAGTCTTCAGAATCCGGCTGCAGGCATACACAATTGCAGGCATCCGGATAATTCTTATTTTATCAAGCCTTTCTGGACATACCATTCATAATCGTGGGCAAACCGCTCTTTGTTGGATTTTGCAAGCTGGCAGAAATATTCTGTGTTACGGCGGTGCAGTTCATCCTGATCTGGATATTTTAGTTCTCCGCGGATTGACTTTACCAGCTTCTTACCAAGTTCTTCGGCAGCTCCAGCAGCCTTCTGGGGTGCATCCATGTCTCCATGCATCGCAATACCAAGACCTCCAACAACTGTAACGCCAAGGTTCGTGAGCACACTATTCATGTAATCAACGACTGCATCTTCTTTGCTCCCTCCAGCCGTGCATACAGAGCATCCAAACTTTCCAGCTAGCATCTGGCAATGGATAGCATCTGAAAGCCGGTCAAAGAGGGCCTTCATAGGTGCTGGAACCGAATTGATATAATTTGGAGCGCCAAGGACAATTCCATCGGAGTTCAGAATTCTTTCAAAAAGCTCCTCAAAGTCATCAAGTTGGGGGCATTCTCCGGTCGCATAACAGGCTCCACATCCGGTGCAGTATTCTACACGCAGATCGTAGAGATCTATCAATTCAGCTTCTGCGCCTTCAGATTCAGCGCCTTTGATCACGGATCTCACCAGTTGAAGGGTATTGCTCTCATTTCCTCTCGGACTTGCATTAACACCAAGAATTTTCATGTTATCACCTTGATTAAATGAATTACGCAGGATTAACGTATTACTTTTTGCTTTTTTCAGGTATACTGGCATGAATTGTCTGACTCCTTTTCCCTCTCACCAGGGATGTGAATATCCCTATAATGCAAAAGACAGTAAACAGGATAAACGCATAACGCAGGCTTAAAGAAAACTGGGAGTAATATGGTGGCGTGATCTCCACAGGACCGATGACAATTGCAAAAATCATCATTGCAATACCCATGGAGAGCATCTGGCCAAGGAGACGCATAGTCCCGTTCATGCCCGATGCTACGCCGTAGTATCTTTTATCGACAGAACTCATTATTGCATTCGTGTTTGGGGACGAGAAAAGCCCAAAACCTATACCAAGAATAATCAGGGCAACAACAAGGTACCAAATAGGAGTTGCTTCTGTAAGGAAGATGAGAAGGAAGAGCCCAAACGCTGTAAATGCCATTCCTGTAGATGCAACAGTTCGCGGTTCAATCCTATCAGAGAGCCTGCCTGCAATTGGAGAAATCATAGCCATGACAACAGGTTGCACTACCAAGATACTCCCTGCATGTCCAGGCGTGAAGCCTTTCGTGTACTGCAAGTCAAGACTTAAGAGAAAAGTCACCGCGAAAGTTGCACTGTAATTGATGAGTGCAGATAGATTCGAAAAGGCAAAAATTCGATTTTTTGTGAGAAGTGTGATGTCAAGAACTGGGAAAGGTATTCTCATCTCGTACAGCGCAAAAACAATTATTCCGATAATCCCCACGGCTATTAGAACAGTCCCTTTAAAAGCCGGAAGCACTGAGAAACCGTACATAACTGCAACTACCGCTGCACCGTACAAGACTGACCCCATCAGGTCGAACTTCTCTCCTCTGCATTCAGCCCATTCGCCTTTAACCTTCCAGAGGATCAGGAGAATTGCTATAATACCTATAGGGACATTTACAAAGAAAATACTCCTCCAGCCAAGATATTGTGTCATTGCCCCTCCAAGTAAGGGACCAATGGAAAGCCCGATATAAACTGCAGTAATATAAATACCAAGAGCTCTTCCACGCTCCCCAGGCGGGAAGACTGAGGTAACTATAGCAACGCCTGTCCCGAAGATCATGGCACTTCCAATCCCCTGTACAACCCGCACTCCAATCAACATTTCCGCTGAGGAAACCATTGTCATAATTAGAGACGAAAGGCTGAAGATTGTGATACCATAAAGAAAAACTTTCTTTCTTCCATAAATATCTGCGATTTTTCCGAACGGGACAAGAAACAATGCTGAAGAAAGGAGATACGCAGTAGCAACCCATGAGAGATCAATAGCATCCATATGAAATTCGGCCCCAAGCGCAGGCAGGGCAATGTTTACTGCTGAGCCGTCAAAAGGAGTAATAAATCCCGCAAGTATCGCAATAAGGAGCACAATCTTTTTCCCTGTACTATCAACAGGAACATCAGGGATGTGGCAGATCTCTGAGACTTCAGTAGATGATCTGACATTATTTTTTTCTTTTTTCATGCATATCACTGGTTAGAAAGGTCATTACTCAGGTCAGGAGTGTCAGAATTCGCAATAGATTTATGTGCAAAATAGAGGCTTTCAGAGATAATGTTTTTGACAACATCGTTCCACAATACGATCGACTGATCGACCACTAATATAACTTATCTGTCATTAAATATTATACTATTCAATCTTTTTTACAGATTCATAGACATTAAGTTATAACTGGCTGGAATGACGAACTTGAAGCGATTGTTGACAGAGGATAAAATGTATCGTCGAATATACCTGAGAGAACACAAATGAAATTATGATAAAGGATTAATAATTGAATTCAATAAATTAATTAAATTCAATTAAATTCAGTTAAATTAAATTTATCCGGAATTAGATTAAAACTGGCTGGATTTTCCGCGGTATTACTGTTAAATCGCATAAAGCTCACAAGAAATCAATGGTTCAGGAAAAGTAAAATCTTAAGGAAAATTATAAAAATGCATATGAAAATACGAAATAAGCAATACAAAACCATAAACCAGATTTAGAAGACAATGGCGATCAAGTTAAATATATAAGATTTGATGGATTAAGCGTTAAACCTATGCTTATGTTAAAGTTATTGACGATTAAGCTATTAAATTATGACTATATGGAAATTACAGAGGTTATAGACTCAGAATGAATGAAATAATTACCTGGATATTAATACTGCTCTGCCTCACCCAGTCCGCTATTTTCTCCGGTATGACGATAGGGACTTTTGGTCTTGGAAGACTCAGACTTGAGATCGAGGCCGAAGCTGGCAATAAAGAAGCTATCAAAATCCTGCAGATCCGGCGGGATTCAAACTTCCTGCTTACGACCCTGCTCTGGGGAAATATAGCCGTAAACGTTCTCATTGCCCTGCTTACGGATTCCGTGCTTACTGGGGCTTCGGCTTTCCTTTTCTCTACTTTCATAATCACCAGTTTTGGAGAGATTATGCCTCAGGCGTACTTTTCCCGGAACGCCCTGTCACTTGGAGCAAAGCTAACTCCTGTTGTCCGTTTTTACCAGATGTTACTCTATCCAGTAGCCAAGCCTACAGCCCTTATTCTTGACTGGTGGCTGGGCAGGGAAAAACTTGAACTTTTAAAGGAGCAGTCTATGCGGATCATGCTCGAAAAACATATGGAATCAGGAAGGACAGACATAGGCACTTTTGAAGGAATAGGAGCTCTGAACTTTCTCTCCATAGACGATGTAAGCATTTCTGATGAAGGCTCGATAATAGACCAGAGAAGCATAATCTCTCTTCCGGTAGAAAATAACCGTCCAGTGTTTCCTCCTTTCAAAAGAGAGCCAACTGATCCATTTCTACAAAAGATAGAAGCCTCCGGGAAAAAATGGGTAATCATTACCAATCCTCAGGATGAGCCAATAATGGTGCTTGATGCGGACGGTTTCCTTAGGGATGCAGTCTACAAGAAAGGTCCCTTCATTCCGCTTTCTTATTGTCACTTCCCGGTTGTTGTGAAATCTCCAAATACAAGGCTTGAGAAAGTAATCCGGCAGTTTAAGGTATATCCGCAACACCCTGAAGATGATGTAATCGATCAGGACCTTATTCTCTACTGGGGTCAGGAAAAAAGGATTATTACAGGTTCAGATATTCTGGGCAGACTGTTGCGAGGGATTGTAATTAAATGCGAACTGCCTTCAGGTGAACTGCCTGTTCCGCCTTCACAGCCCGGAATTATAAGACGGAGAAGTTTGAGAAGAAGAATCAAAGAAGGCAAAGAGCAGAGAAAGGAATAACAAAAGAAGAGCGAGTGCAGAATAAATTATTGGTGGATTTCGGTAACTCTTGTTATCTGGCTTTCCCAAAAAAGCCTCGTCAAAACCTTGCTGAAATGGTAAACATAATATCATCAAGTGTCAGTTAATTACTGAGTATCTTAAAAGTTACCGAATTTTTCACATAGGATATTAGAATTAAAAGAAGTATTCATAAACTGTCAGAAATTGCATAACCCGATCAGGAAACTGGATTTTACAGAGTATAAAATACAGTTTAATACTCTAGAAAGCTTTCAGTACTATATGAGCTCATAGAAATCGAAGGCGGGGGAGCAATGTTCGTCGAAGTCAGATAGCCTTAAATATCATGATTCGCTTAATAACTGAGAAATGTCATATATTTTTGAGATCGTTATCGTACTTCTTCTTATTGCACTCAATGGCATCTTTGCCATGTCAGAATTTGCCCTTGTTTCAGCTAAAAAAATCCGTCTCAAACAACAGGCGGAAGAAGGAAATACAAAAGCAACTGTTGCACTTAAACTTGCGAATGAACCCACTCCTTTCCTCTCAACTATCCAGATAGGAATTACCCTTGTTGGGATCTTTGCTGGTGCATTCGGTGGAGCCACGCTAGCAGAGGAACTTGCAGCTTACCTTGGAGAATTCCCTACTCTGGCTCCATACAGCAGCGGTCTCAGCATCACTCTCGTTGTAGTTGTGATTACCTACCTTACCCTGATTTTTGGGGAACTTGTCCCTAAAAGGCTTGCACTCAACAATGCGGAGTCCATAGCCTCTGCCGTCGCAAAACCTATGTTCTTCCTATCAGTCTTAGCAAAACCGTTTGTGATGATTCTCAGTTATTCGACTGAGGCTGTGCTCCGGGCTCTGAGAATTCGAAAAATCACCGAGCCGCCAGTAACGGAAGAGGAGATCAAGTTTATGCTTGAAGAGGGAACCGAGGCTGGAGTGTTTGAAAGGGTCGAACTGAGCATGATAGAGGGAGTGTTCGATATCGGAGACCGCCTAGTCGATTCCCTAATGACGCATCGCAGTGACATCATTGCGCTTGACCTTGAAGATCCGACCGATGAAAACCTGCGAAAGATGATTGGAAGCGGTCGATCCAATTTTCCGGCATATGAAGGGGATCTGGACAATGTTATCGGTATGGTATCAGTAAAGGATGTCCTGGCAAAGCTTGTGGAAAGCGGCACAATTAATATTATAGGTTCGGTCACGAAACCTCTCATTGTGCCTGAAGCTATAACAGTTTTGAAACTCCTTGAATTATTCAAAGAAACAGGAGTGCATATTGCCCTTATAACTGATGAATACGGAAGTATCCAGGGTATCATTACTCTGCATGACATTATGGAAGCAATAGTAGGAGACGTTTATTCCTTTGGCGAGCCTGTGGAAATGCAGATAGTGGTTCGGGAAGATGGCTCCTTGCTGGTCGACGGGGATACACCTGTTGAAAAGCTCAAAGATACCTTATCTGTGGATTCCTTTCCAGAAGAAGAGAAAGGATATTATCGGACTGTTGCCGGAATGATAATGTTCATCTTGCAGAGAATCCCTAAAGTGGGAGACCATATTGAATTAAGAGAACTGCGCTATGAGGTGGTTGATATGGATGGTCACCGGATAGACAAAGTGCTGATCACACGAGTTCCTGCAATCTCTTCTGCTAACTGAACAATATACATTTCAGAGGACTGAAAATAGAAGGCTGTGAAGGCAACTTCACTGACCCGAATTTATTCTTTACTGGAATTAGGAAAAAAGAATTATAAAGGAATTATAACAGATCCGAATATTCTGGGCCGCATTTTCTGTGGAATTATAGTGGAATGCCACTTAAATCTGGATGCTAGATACCTGTTTTGCTCTCACAGCCCGAAATTGTTAAACTAAAAAACTCTGAGGAGAGATAAAAGAAAAGAAACTATAGAGGAGCGGAAAAAGGAATAAGGGTTATTCTTCATACGTGGGAAGTGTTATAACACCTATCTCCTGAAGTGGTGAGCCTACAGCGAAGTGATAGAGATCCTGGTATTCAAGTCCTTTAAGCCCTATGGTCTCATGCAAAGGGTCATCGAAGAAACATCCTATCCCGCAGCCTCTGAGGCCATTTGCTTCAGCTTCAAGGTAAAGAAGTTGTCCCAGAATTCCGCATTCCCAGAAAAGATACGGATAGATCCAGGCACCGAACCTGTTTAGTGGCTCTTCAAATTCCGAGAGCATGCAGGCAGTAAAACAGGCATCTGCGACTTTTCGCTGGGCGCAGGAAAGCTGGGCTGCAAAAGAATGCAGGGTTTCTTCCAAAAGCAAGTAAAACTCAAGGTCTGATGGGCAGTTTTTTGGTTTTTCCCATAAAAAGTCCGGCCTGATAGCAGCTTTAAATTTCTCTTTTTCCTCAGGTTTGCGAAGGAAAATATAAAGTCCTGGAAGAAGATCCTTTACCCGATTTATGAAAAGCAGTAGGTGAGTAAAAGAACCAAAAACAAGGGTATTGAAAATCGGATTATTTTCCGGCAGGGTTCTTTGCAGCATTGCGTAGAAAGTTTCTTTTTCCATGTATGCGCTATTATCCATTTCGATAGCACTTCTCCTTCCCCGGATAATGCTGCGCAGGGGAACGGCCTCAGAATCAAGCAGATTCCTGGAATTACTGGCTTTCAGGAGTGAAACTGCCCGCGTTCCGGATTTTATTTCTTTTTCTGATTCTTCTCTTTTCTCAAAGTAATCGCTTTCCCTTTTTTGAGCCGCCGAAGCAGCTTTTTCAATCCCTAGCCATTCAACATGCTCCGCGCTTAAACTATTAGGGGTGCCTGCCCAAGAAAGGTTTTTAAAAGTCGAAACCACAGTTGAAGAGATTCTGCTACAGGTTTCATCTGCCGGATAGACCGCAAGCAGACAGGCAGGCTCCTGTTTTTCAGGGCCGATCTCTCCGAAGATGCCAAGAAGCGCTGCAACTTCTTCCGAACCCATGTCTGCAAGAAGGCTTGTCTTCCAGCCGAGCCCGGCAGCGGCAAAGGTCAGGGCGGCAATTGCATGTCCTATATCATGCTGTGAATATCTGAAGGCTCTGAGCCCGTATTTCCAGGAAACCCGCCAAAAAATTGAAGTCAGACCCACAAAAAAAGTGCCTTCAGGAAAGCCCAAACTTAATAACTCCCAAGTCTCTCTAGGAAATTCGGTTCTGAGTTCAAGAGCATGAGGCAAAGGAGCATAATGGCAGACTGAAGGGCTTTTCAGAAGCCCTTTCACAAGGCCTGAAAGAAGGTAAACCTCGGTAGGATGAAGGTTTCCGCTTGAAGGATTGACTCGAAGAGGCCATTTTGTATCATCTGCCTTTTTCCAGGCCGAAATGGCAAAACTGTCAAAAAAAAGCCTGGAAATTGATTCTGCATTCAGTTCAGACGGTTTGGGTTTTTCCGGTAAGAATACCTGCTCATAAGTGGGAAAAATCTCGGCTTTTATTTGCTCATCGCTCCAGATTTCCAGATTGAAATGTCGAGTTCCATGATAATTAAGAAAAGGATCTGGCTTGATTGACATATCCAGGCGGCTAGGACCAGGAGCATAAGCTTTGAAATTATGTTTACTAGCCTTGTGATAATCCAGTATAGTTTCAAGTTCCGCTGTCATAACAAGCACACTCGGTAACCGGATAAATTGAATTCTTAAGCTAACTTATCGATAAATACGTTAAATAACCCCGCTTCTTTAAAGATAGATCTCTGAAAGTATAAATGGATGCTTCTTTTAGAGGGTATGGAATTATAGAAAGAGTGGAAGGAGCCCGAAAAAAAACAGCATTGGAGCCTGAAAGACTCAGGAATTATCTTACCTTGGACAAGTAAGGAAATAAAATCGGTTTACAAAACTATCCTGTATCAGGGTTCGAGTTATAAGTTAATTTGAGTAGATTATTTAAGTTGTAAGACAGTACGTTCGAGTTATAAGTTAATTTGAGTTATAGATTATTTAAGTTGTAAGACAGTACGTTCGAGTTATAAGATAATACGGGCAAGACAGTACAATTCAAGTTATGAGATAGTACAGACCTGCGGAAATTCCTGCTCCTACAAAGGTTGCCACGAAATTGACTCCACTGTTTGAGAGCAAACTCCTTTTCTGAAGAGTAGCCCCAAGGAGACTGTCTACATTTGTCCCGAAAAAGCCACCTGCTGTTGTAATAAGGACTGTCAATATAAGATTATCTGAAACTCCTAATATATATGCAAGGATTCCTATCGCTGCAGAACCGAAGATTGCAGCAAGTTCTCCAAGCAACGATACTGCTCCGTCAGTTCCCGGCTCTGAGAGTTTTAAGGTTGTTATCATCCTTGGCTTTCCTTTTGCTGTTGTCCCTATTTCACTTGCTAGAGTATCTCCGGTAGCCGTTGCAACCGTACCCATATAGGCATAGACAATCGGAAGGCTGTGCTCTGGGAAGACTCCATATGCCACTGCAAGGACAAGAGCTGCCGTACTGTTCGAAAACACGTTTTCATAACTACGGATTCCGTCTTTAGCCTGCCCAATCCCTATGGATTCTTTGTAGGCGTACTTGTATCTTGTAAACCCGCCTCCAAGGATAAAAAACGTGAGCAGCAGCAGGAACCAGGAAAGCCCGCTGAAGACGATTATCAGGACTCCCAGAAGAGCTGCACTCAGAAGGGCAGAGACATCTGCAATCTTCGCCCTGTAAGCCAATACACCAAGGAAGAATGAGAAGACAAGTGCTACGACCATTTCTTCAGGAGGGACCCAGTATCTAAACTCCTCAAAAATCCACATCATCATCCCTGCGCCCAGTGACACCGAGATATTCTTATCTATTTTTGAGGGAATTGACTCAAAAAGGGAACCTGTAACCGCTCCAATCACAGCTATAAAGAAGACCAGATTATATGATACCGAAAGCTTCTGCCAGTAGATGATCCAGCTTGCAGCAAGAAATGCAGCAGCGATCCGAAGGGCCAAGAAAGCCGAACTCCAGAGTATTGAAAAACTTCTCTTTTTGATTCCTCTATACCGCCTCGAACTAGAATCAAGTGCAGGATCAGTTTCGGAAAAAGAAGTCTTATGATTTCCTACGGCTGCAACTGCAAACGCAGCGAGTACTATGTAGAAGGGATAGGCGTAAGAAGAGCTTCCCAAGATTATGGAAACAAAGAGCATTAGAGCTAGGGAAAAAGTAAGGCTGGTGACATCTCTGCTACTGAAAAAAGAGATTCCTGAAAATCGAATTATCAAAAAAAGTACGATTGATAGGAGAAAAAGAAAATTTACACCTACAAAAGGGGCTATAAGAATGAGAACGAAATATAGAATATGTATTATGGGAATTCCCTGACAGGAATCAGCATTTTTGAAGAATCGGGCAGCTCTGTTCATTATCGGACATCTTTTGTTTTTACTCTTTGTGGGAAGTTACATAGAATAGGCTTATCTTTATAAATAGGTAGTTGTTTCTACTTTAGAGAGAATTTTAAAATGTGGATTGGAATCTAAAGTAATTTTATGTTAGCAAGCTTTGTTCTGTTTTAGCAGCCGCAGCTGGAAAATGTACACAAATTATTTTTCTCTATCCTAAAATTAATATTAATTCATTCTTCAGATTCCTCAGGCTTATGTGTGTGATCTAGCAAAGTTTCAATCCATGTTTCAATCCATAAGTATAACCAGAAATAGATTGTATTTATAACCACAAATCTACGTGCTGTAATTGACAGTGGGGGGAAAGCATGGAAAATTATGACCTGATCATAATAGGTACGGGTTCTGCAATGAACTATATAAATCCTATCATTGATTTAAACCCTGAAATTCGAGTTGCTGTTATTGACAAAGATGAACCCGGAGGAATCTGTCTTACTAGAGGGTGTATTCCTTCAAAAATCTTGCTTTATCCTGCTGAACTTATCAGGGAACTGGAAACTGCATCTATTTTTGGAATTGAACTTGAGATTAAGGGCATAGATTTCCTTGCAATTATGGAAAGGATGCGAAAAAAAATAGGAGAAGATATAGAAGCGATAAGGAAAGGCTTGGCTGAAAACCCGTACCTTGACTATTATCATGAAAGTGCGGAGTTTGTCTCTCCTTATACCCTGAAAGTTGGCGAAAAAACCCTCCACTCCGAAATGATCTTCCTCTGTACCGGCTCAAAACCTGCAATCCCGCCCGTAAAAGGCCTTGAAGAAACAGGATACCTTACAAGCGATACTGTGCTTAAGCTCACGGAATTCCCAAAAAAACTTGCCATTCTGGGAGGAAGTTACATTGCAGCCGAATACGGGCACTTTTTCTCGGCTATGGGAGCCGATGTCACGATCATAGGAAGAAATCCCCAATTTCTTCCGCAGGAGGAGCCCGAAATCTCCAGACTTGCCAGGAGAAAAATGTCGGAATACATGAAAGTCATTACAAATCATGAAGCCATAGAGGTACGAAAAGAAGAAAACGGGCAGAAAACTGTTATTGCAAAGGAAAGAAACTCGGGACAGGAAGTAAAAATAACAGTAGATGAGGTCCTTGTGGCAACAGGAAGAGCCCCAAACACCGATATTCTCCACCCCGAAAGAGCCGGAATTAAAACCGATATTGAAGGCTGGATTCTGGTAAATGAGTATCTTGAAACCTCACAACCAAATATCTGGGCGTTCGGGGATGCAAATGGAAAATATCTGCTAAAGCATGTAGGGAACTACGAATCAGGAATAGTTTACCTTAATGCGATCTTGAAAGAAAAAGTAAAGGCAGACTACCATGCAGTACCTCATGCAGTCTTTTCCCATCCTGAAATTGCTGGAGTAGGCATGAAGGAACAGGAAGCTATAGAAAAGTACGGGGAGGAGAGAATTCTCATAGGCCTCAAATTCTTTGAGGATACTGCAAAAGGATCAGCTATGGAACTCAGGGATTATTTCGTGAAGGTGATTCTGGATGCAGAAGCTGATAAAATCTTGGGAGCGCATATTATAGGCCCACAGGCTTCAGTCCTGATCCACCAGATTATTCCTCTCATGTATACTGAATTAAGAAGTCCTGCGCCAATCATGCGGGCTATGGATATTCACCCTTCTCTGAGCGAAGTCGTAACCAGAGCTTTTTATTCGCGGCTGCCGCCTGAGCATTATCATCATTTGCTTAAACATATCGGGCTTTAAGACTGAAACTCTCTACGTTCTTTCTTTCCTATTTATTTTTTAATGAGATCAAAAACCCATCTGCTTATGCCTGGGGCAACATTTCCGGCTCGTCTGTAATGCTCCACCCCAAATCCCATTTTTTTATACTCATTAATCAGTCCTGGAATCTGGGATTCGGCTTTAAAGGTGTAAAAATGAATGTACCCGCCTTTTCTTACAAGTTTTGAAATTTTTCCAAGAAAATGGTCCATGCCGTAAGGAGTTGGCACAATAGCCCTATCAAACCCCCTGTCTGGAACCTGAATATTTTCATCCTTCCTTTTGCCTGGATTTGGGAAGGCCGACAAGCTATTCTCAGTGTGAAGAATATTCTCATTTCGGAAAAGATTCTCAAAATTCTCCTGGATAACAGTAATTTGTTCCTCAAGCCGGTTAATCCGGATATTTTCTTTCAGGCAAGCACATGCTTCGGGATTTATTTCAATGGCGTATACCCTTGCTCCTTTTCCTGCAGCAGGAAGCACAAAAGGGCCTACTCCTGCAAAAGGAATTATAATGCGTTCCCCAGACTTTATTTTTGAAGCTACCCTTTTTCTCTCCGAGTACAGGCGGGGATTAAAAAAGACTTTTTTTACATCCAGTTTGTAGGTGTAGCCGTTTTCTCTGTGAATGGTTTCCGTAGATTCCCCTAGCAAAACCTCAAAATCTGCAATCCTGTGTTCTCCTTCGAGTTTGCTAACCTTATTAAGCACAGCCTGAGTGTTGCCTCGCATGGAAAACAGCTTCGAGGCAATGACTTCATTATAAGCTGCAAGTTCTGAAGGGATCGAGATTACGGCCACATTACCTATATAATCAAAACGTTTTGGAACAAGCTGAAGTAAGGGTTCCTCAACTATTCCTCTCATTGAATCTCGCAAGCTCACTCTATTTCGAAAACACATTCTACATGCCTCTGCCTTTCAGGGTATTGTCAGGGTATTTGTCAGTGTATAAGCCTATTTTTCAGTTCTTTAACCTTCTCAAAAATTATTTTAATATATGTCTTTTGGCTTTGGAGAAATAGGTAAAAGTATTAAGATATATGTCAAGAAATGGAAAGATATAAGCTGGGAAATGGAAAGATATAAGGCTGGGAAATAAAAAGAACATAGGGCTGAGAAATGGAATAAACATAGATCTGATCAGAGGCCTGAGAAGAATATTTTCCGATTAAGACAGGACCATTTTCCATGAAGATTATTATAGAGACTCCAAAATACAGTTTCTGGAAGTATAATAAAACAGATAAAGGCTATGAGAAGGCTTTCTTTTCCCCACTGCCCACGATTTTCAATTACGGCTTTGTTGAGGGAACAAAAAGTGCTGACGGCATGGAAGAAGATGTGGTGGTACTAGGGCCCTGCTTGCCGAGAGGGAGCACACTGAAAAGAAAAACTTTCGATGGAACTGTAAAATTTTTGGATGATTCGATCAGGGACGATAAGAAAATCGTGTATATCAGTGGATTTCGTTCTCCTGTCCTGCTTGCTCTTTATTTCAGGCTTTATGCTCTTTTCAAAGTCTTCCTGTATGCTTTTCGCGAGGGAAAGTTTGCAACATGCAGATTTGAAGGAATTGAATTCCAGGAATTACACTAATAATTTAGATCTGAGCCTTTACTTTTAGTCCATATTTTCACTTTTTAATTCACACTTTAACTCTTTTTCAGATCATATAATGGATATGCGCACGTGCATAATATGTACTTGTAGCATTTGATTTTTCTGACAGGATTAGCCAGATTGTAAAGACACGTTTTGTAGCCTTGGCTGTAACACGAAAAACAGAGTTAATAAATTATTTAATAGATCGACATTAATTATAAAGAATATGCACTGTTTTGAAAGTCTTGATCATCTTAAAAATTCATATAATACGCGGATTTCCCAGATTGTAGATGAAAAAAAGGCGGGAAAGAAACTAGTTGGCACTTTTTGCCTTTTTGTGCCTGACGAGATTATCTTTGCGGCAGGTGCTGACCGTATAATACTCTGCGGGGGCAAAAACGACACTGTATCTATAGCAGAGCAATATTTACCCAGGAACATCTGCCCGCTTATCAAATCTTCTTTTGGCTCTATCGTAAATAACGGTTGTTCGGGCGTAAAATCCTGCTCCCACTATGGTATGGTAGATCTGATAGTCGCCGAGAATACCTGTGATAGTAAGAAGAAAATGTACGAACTATTGGGAGATTATGTTCCAACCTATGTGATCGACCTCCCACAGAGGCCAGACAGCCCTGAAGCTCTAAACTATTTTTTAGGAGAAATTTATAAATTTAAAGGCGTCATGGAACAGCTGACAGGCAACAAAATCACTGTTGAACAGTTAAAAATGGAAATAAAATCCTCGAACGAGACAAGGCAGTTACTTCACAGGTTCTATGAGCTGCGGAAAATTGATCCCCCTCCCATCCGTGGCGTTGATGTGCTCAAGCTCCTTCAAAAGCAGTATTTTCTATCAACGGAAGAATTGAAAGCGTCTCTTCGCATGCTAATCAACGAAGTAGAGAAAATTAAGCCAGATGGAACCCACAAACCCAGGATAATGATCTCTGGCTGCCCGATGTCGAGCGGCAACACAAAAGTACCAGAAATCATAGAGAGCAGAGGAGGGGTTATCGTAGCTGAGGAGAGCTGCACTGGCACAAGATCTTTCTGGGATCTGGTTGATGAAAATAAGGACCCAATGCTGGCGCTGGCTGAACGCTATATCAAAATACCCTGCTCGTGTATGAGTCCAAATGATAGACGTATAGAGAACATTCTAGAACTTGCAAGAGAATTTGAAGTCGATGGGGTTGTTTACTACACTTTGCAGTTCTGCCACGGATACAATATCGAGAAATATAAGGTACAGCAGGCTTTAAGGAAGGCTGGGATACCTATGCTTTTTATTGAGACGGACTATAGTAACTCGGATATCGAGCAGATTGGACTTCGTGTGGATGCATTCTTGGAGATGCTTTCATGATCTCAGTTGGAATAGACGCGGGTTCGGCTACAACGAAGGCAGTACTGGTTAAAGGCGATAGAAGTATTATCCATACTATACGGCCTACAGCATTCGATTTTATATCAGCGGCAGAAATGGCATATAAAGATGTGCTCGACCATGCCGGAGTCGACAAAAAAGCTGTTGACCACGTATATTCAACAGGATATGGCAGGAATAGCATAAAGTTCGCCGACAAAGCTATAAGCGAGATTACTGCCCATGCTTTGGGTGTATATCACCTATATCCAGATGTTAACGGGATAATAGATATAGGAGGTCAGGACTGTAAGGTTATTTCGGTAAATAACGGCAAGGTAATTGATTTTTTAATGAACGACAAATGTGCAGCTGGCACAGGCAAATTCTTAGAATACACGGCAAGGGCGCTTGAAGTGCCAATAGAGGAATTGGGGGAGTTGGCGCTTGATTCAAAAACTCCTGCAGGTATAACAAGCATGTGTACTGTTTTTGCAGAGTCCGAGGTTATATCCCTCCGTGCAAGAGGCTTTACAAAAGAAGATATCGCAGCTGGACTCATTGAAAATATTGCTAAGAGAGTCGCTGTCATGGCTCGGCAAATAGGGCTAAAACAAAATGTAGCCTTCGTTGGAGGCGTGGCAAAAAACGCTGGCATTAAAGTAGCTCTAGAAAAAGAGCTGGGTGTATCGTTTTGTGTGCCTTCTGAACCACAGATTACGGGCGCACTTGGGGCAGCACTGTACAGTATCCGTTAAAACAGTATTTCTTATAGGAAGTAAATCATATGAAAAAAGAAGCTATGGGTATCAATAAAACAGAATCCGGCGTAGAGAAAAATGCCATTAATAGGCAGCAGCCTCATTGGGAGAAGGTATTTTCAAATAACTGTTCCAGGTTTGGAGACAAGCCAAGTTATCCTGGCCAAAAAGCTGCAGACATTTTTGAAAAAGAAGGAAAAAGGAAAATCCTTGAATTGGGAAGCGGCCAGGGAAGGGATACCTGCTTTTTTGCCAGTAGAGGCTTTCGTGTACATGCACTTGATTACAGCGAAAGCGGACTAAAGGCAGTGAAGGAGAGAATTGATACTATGGGGCTTTCGGATTCGATAATTCCTCTGGTGCATGATGTCCGGAAGCCTCTGCCTTTCGAAAATGACACTTTTGATGCTTGCTATTCTCATATGCTCTACTGCATGGCACTGACTACAGCCGAGCTGGAGTTCCTCAGTAGTGAAATCAAAAGAGTGCTCAAGCCAGGTGGACTTAATATTTACACAGCCAGGCACATTGGAGATGCACAATATATGACAGGGATTCACAGAGGGGAGGATATGTATGAAATTGCAGGCGGTTTTATTGTGCATTTTTTCAGTAGAGAACAGGTCAAACATTTGGCAGAAGGATATGAAAGTTTTAAAATAGAGGAGTTTGAAGAAGGAGAACTTCCAAGGAAACTGTATCTGGTAACTATGCGAAAATAAGATGAAGAAATTATCATTCTGGCTTAAATTTAGATTTTTTATTAGAGATTTCTGCAAAATTTAGAAAATATGAAATAAGATAACAATGGTTTTTAATTATAAGTAATATTCCAATTCATAAAGTAGTATTCCAATTCATAAAGTAGTATTCCAATTCATAAAATAATATTCCAATTATCTTCTTTCTAGTGTTTTCAAGAGGTTATTTCATATCTCTTATTTTATATTTTCCTTATCTTCTGATGCCGTTTTTTCCTTCAACTCTTTATCTGACAATTTTCTCACTTCATCCTCTACTTTCTCAACTTTTTAGCTATGGGTTTCTTATATTTTCTGAATTCGCCCGTTTTTGCAGTAACTCCATTGTAACTCCATTTAATCATTAGAACGCTATATGTTAAATGGATAGTGATTTCATGCCAGGACAACTTAGAAAAGTACTAATATTTAAAAGAGATTAACGAAAAAGGTGTTTTAAACATGCCTTTTCATGTAATGCTAATCCCGACCCTCGGTTGTCCCGCTAAATGCAGTTATTGCTGGAGTTCCGAAGAGAAGTCTCCGATAATGAGTATCGAGACTATAAAAGAAGTGGTTGAGTGGCTTAGAGTTTTCAGAGGAGATCCTGTTACTTTTACTTTCCATGGCGGGGAACCTCTGCTGGCAGGGGCGGACTTTTACAGAGAAGCATTGCCGCTCCTGGTTGAGGGTTTAAGCCCTCGAAAAATAGCTTTTGCAATACAGACAAACCTCTGGAAAATGACTCCTGAGATAGCCCAAATTTTTGCGGAATATGGGGTTCCTATAGGCTCCAGCCTGGATGGTCCAAAGGAACTTAATGACTTGCAGAGGGGAAAAGGATACTACGATAAAACCATGAAAGGCTATGAAATTGCTAGAGAGTATGGGCTTGATGTGAGATTCATTACTACTTTCACGTCCCATTCTGTAAAACTTAAGGAAGATATTTTCAATTTTTATCTTGAGAAAGGTTTAACTCTCAAATTGCATCCCTGCCTGCCTTCATTAAAAGGGGACAATCCTGAGAAATGGACACTTTCCCCTGAAGAATACGGAGAACTCTTGATCTATCTTCTGGATAAATATCTGGAAAACTTGGGCCAAATTGAGGTTATGAATATTGATCACCTGTGCAAATGTGTATTCACAGGCAAAGGCACAGTCTGTACCTATGTTGACTGTATGGGAGATACCTTTGCAGTTGGCCCTGATGGAAGCATATACCCTTGCTATCGTTTTATTGGAATGCCCGAATATGTTATGGGCAATGTCTATGACCGGCCAACCATGGCAGACCTTGCCCAGTCCGAAGCCTGGAAGCAGATGTTTCGGTTTAAAGAATATGTGGACACGGCATGCGGCAAATGCTCTCATATCAAATATTGCAGAGGTGGATGCCCGTACAATGCAATCGTTCCCACAGACGGCGAGATAAAAGGTGTAGATCCACACTGCTTGGCTTACAAGATGATTTTTGATGAGATAAACAAGCGTGTCAACGAAGAAATGTTCGGGGGTTCGGATATAGATAATATGTTTTCTCCCGGCAGCATGAGATCTTCAAAACCCGGAATAATGTCTCTTATGCTTAAGAAACTTTGAAATAAGCCCAAAATGTACGGAATTTAGGACTCTTTGTTGTATTATATGGTTTTTAAATAATTGTTTAGTTACAGAGTAACTAAGCCACAAAGAAAACACTAATTCCGACTACGATTTTCAACAACAAATGTTTCCAAACTTTAGATATGCTATTTTACATTTAGTAAACGGATGAAATTACCCGGTCGAAGCAGAGAAAGGTCTAAATAATAAATCATTGGAATATACAGGAGTCTCTTAAATTCACGAACCGAAAAATCAGCCATATTAGAACCGCTATTCGTAAAAATTCAGTTATTTCATGTGGCACTAAAAAATGGGTAATTTGATTTTTCTGATACTTTTGTCAAAGCTACGTTAGCCTATCAACTTTTGCGAAAATTAATAATTTACAGGTTCATTGGCTAGTGGGATTGTACCTGAGTAAAAATGATCTCTCAGTTATGAGGCTGTAATCGATTGGAAAACACTTTTAATATGTGCACTTATTCGTCCATTTGTTACGATTAGAGAATATATTAGCCTAGATTTCATAAGGTTTATTTAAAAGTCGTCCTAAAAGACTTTAAAATTGCACAAATTTTATTTTATACATATCATTGAATATGAGTCAAGGCAGTATGATCTCATATAAGTTTTGTGTCCAGAGGCTCTAACAATCAGAGATCAGAAAACAATTTTAGACTCGAGTTGAGTACGAAAACTGTATTTTTCGAGAGTCTACACATAAAACATTTAAAGGACTAATAGAAAGTAGTTTATGGAGTTTGGAAGTACTTTCCAGGTAGTCCAACTCCATAAGTACGCCCTAAGAGGCACAATTAAGTTAGCTTTGCTTTTACTTAAGGCTTAGCTTACCTGATTCTGCCTCCTGGATGTTAAACAGGAGAAAAAATATGAGTCGTAGTAAAATTACATCAGGAATACTTCTTTTGGCAATGCTACTGGTTGGTATGGTATTGATACCGGCAGCAAGCGCACAAGAAGAAAAAGACTATAGTGTAACTGCAGAGGAAGCCTTAATGCGTGCTAATGCGAACATGATAAATTTCATAGCAGGCAATGCGCTGGGTTTTGAAAACTGGACAGGTGCATCTATCAATCCTAACCCACAGGAGCTTTATGACGTAAATGGTCAGAAATTGTTTTATCGATTTTCAGTATACAAAGAAAATAAATTAATAGGTACAATCGACGTCTGTGCCGATAAAACGTTGGGACCTTCAATTTATGACATTGTATTTGATCCAGAACCTTATAAAGTGGCTGAAGCCATGAAAAAATCAATCGAAATTGCCAAAAATGAATATTCAGATGGGGAAATCAAGTCAACCCAGATGGTTGTATACAGCTATCCTAGAATAGGGGCGATGACTGTGGTGAAAGATAAGGCCACTGGAGTTGAACACCGGATATTTGTAGATGCATACTTCCTTAGTGAAGTTGAAGATAAACCCGCAACTGAAACCGAACCCGGAATATGGTCAATGTATGACAAGATTTTGGCTTATGGAAAGGAAAACAATTTAAAAGAATGGCAAAAAAGTGATGAACTTGCCAAATCTATAGAACAAGTAGCAGCTAATAAAGGAGTTAATATTAATGCTGCAGTTACTGAAGAAAATATTAAAAAACTTATTGACGAGGGAGTAGTGAAAAGTTCATTTACAGGTAAAATACTTGATATTAACGGTATTGGACAAGAAGATGACGTTTACTGTGTTCCAGCATGTATCCGAATGGTTTGTAAATATTATAATAAACCGACTCCTATCCCTTCACAGGAAACAATCTATTTGGGTGATGGACTGTGGAGTTGGGATTCTGGTTCAATAGGCACATCTGGGCTCTCAGCTGATAATATTGTAAAATGGGCTACACATCGATGGGGAAAAACGGGAACTATAACTACTAGACTTTTCAATAGTGACGCTATATCAGAGATTGAAAATGAGAGACCATTTTTCACTATGATTCTAGGTCATTGTCGACTTTGTAAAGGATACATAGTTCAAGATGGGTATACATATTTGCGTATTAATGATCCAGAGCCCACTGGTTCGACGTATGGTAATCCAGGGTTACTTGAACGCACATACGGCAGTTCAGAAATTGAACGTGTATATGTAAGGTAAAAATTCCTTAGAGGAGTTCGATAAACTTCTGATTTTCAACGGTTGCCTATGAACCTATATAACAACCGGCCAAAGATTGAGGTTTATCGAAACCTCATTGTTTATAGGGTGTTGGTATGAACAAAATCCATGAGGGAGTCGCTGATGTTGTTACTTTTTCATAAGTTCATAAGTTGGGGTTTAAAATGGAAGAAATAACATGTAATAAAACATATCGAGAGAATACTCTCATAAAAGTTTTGGGAATAACTTCACTTACGATTTTAATATTCGCTGGTGTAGCAGGTGCGGCTCCATTTGCATATGTGACAAATATGGGGAATTACTCTAACGATACGAATTATAACGGTACTGTCGCACCTGTCGCGCATACTCCTACTGTCGCTGTAATTGACACAGCAACTAACAATATTACAGCCAGAGTGCCTCTTGGCGGAGGATGGCCTGTAGGAGTTGCAGTCAACCCTGCAGGAACAAAGGTATATGTGGTGGACTCACCTATGAGCGTCTCCACTGTTTATGTAATTGACACAGCCACAAATACGGTCAGTGCCAAGGTGAATATCGGAAGTAGTTATCCTTCGAGAATTACAATTAACCCTGCAGGAACAAGAGTTTATGTGACGAAGCAGCATGACAACACCGATATCTCTGTAATTAACACAGCCACAAATATCTTAATGGCACCGATTATTGTGGGGCCGAGTACTTATGATATTGCATTTACACCGGATGGAAAAAAAATCTATGCTGCAAACAGTCGAAACAACACTATTTACGTAATTGATGCGGCTACAAACAAAGTTACAGCCAATGTACCTGTAGGAGACAGTCCTTATGAAGTTGTAGTCACACAGGACGGAAAAAAGGCATACGTGCCTAACTATAACAGCAGCACTGTGTCTGTGATTGACACAGCCATTGATAATGTTACAGCGACCGTGCCTGTAGGAGACTCACCTCATCGTGTTGCAGTTACTTCTGATGGAAATAAAATATATGTAGCTAACAACAACACTGTCTCTGTAATTGATACAGCCACAGATAGTGTAATAGCCACCGTGCCTGTAGGAACTTTTTCTCGTGAAGTTGTAATCAGTCCAGATGGAAATAAGGTTTATTTAGGGAACTTCTACAATAAAAGTGTCACTGTAATTAATACAAAAACAAACACTGTCATAGCAACAGTGCCTGTGGGAGAACGGCCCATGGGAATTGCAGTCACACAGGACGGAAAAAAGGTATATGTGGCAAACGCTAAAAGCGACAACGTCTCTGTGATTGACACTGCCACAAACACTGTTACAGCTACGGTGAATGCAGGAATCTATCCTACTGGAGTTGTAATTGTGCCTCTTAAGGATTCTAATATGACTACCCAAAGTACAGGGGCAAAATCCAATGCAACTGAGAATATAGGGGTTGAAGAAACTAACTTATCATCATCTGAAGAAAAAAATGCTGTCGAACTCAATAATTCAAAAAAGAATAATTCTGAATCTGATAATGTTAGTAGCTCAAATGGAAATGAATCGAGCAAAAATAACTCAACTCCAGGTTTTGGATTATTAGGAAGTTTGACCTGTCTATATGGGGGATGGAAGCTCAGGAAAAAGTAATGCGAGACTTGGAGGACCTGAAGTACTGATATTAATGATCTATTATCTCTCGAGTCTGATGTACAAACTTAAGAAACCTAATATATCGAAGCTCTACGCATCATGAGTGATTGAAACTCTCCAATTTTTAGGGTGCTGGTATGAACAAAATCTATGAGGGAGTCGCTGATGTTGTTACTTTTTCATAAGTTCATAAGTTGGGGTTTAAAATG
>ENA-UOOK01002430-UOOK01002430.1-fermentation-metagenome-genome-assembly--contig:-NODE-2430-length-23013-cov-4.149403_pt1 | contig 23013 bp, 23 predicted proteins | sample MGYA00245777_ERZ724023 | MGnify/ENA primary metagenome ERZ724023 (study PRJEB28704, sample SAMN03018312) | fermentation metagenome | biome: anthropogenic terrestrial biome; feature: soil; material...
AGACCCTTTTGGGTTCAAATCCATCCCGAAACTAAACTTAAAAAGCCCTCTGCCGGATTTTGCCGGCAAAGAGCTTTTTGGCCCGCCCGGAGGGATTCGAACCCCCGGCCTTCAGAATCGGAATCTGCTGCGATATCCAGCTTCGCCACGGGCGGAAATAAGGTGTCGGGAGCTTTGCTTCCGTTTACGCTGTGAAATTATTATACCACATTAAATTCGGATATTCAATGCCGATTCCTCAATTTTCCGCTCTTTTCGGGCTTTCTCCCATTTCGAAAAAACCCCGGAGAGGGGCGGGGTTTTCCCCTGCCCTTCTCCGGGATTTCCGATTTTTGAAGCCCAGCGGCGGCTCACGCCGGCGCGGCGGCGGCCTGTTCCTGGTCGAACAGGCGGCACGAAACAAAGTGGCCGGGCGTGATTTCGCGCAGGGTGGGATTTTCTCTGTCGCATCCCTCGAACCGCCTAAAGCAGCGGCTGCAGAAGCGGCATCCATCCGGCGGGTTGATGGGGCTGGGCACGTCGCCCTCCAGAATGATCCTCTTCTTCCTGCGGTTGGGGTCGATGACCGGAATCGCGGAAAGAAGCGCCTGGGTATAGGGGTGAAGCGGATTCCGGTACAGCTCCTTTTCGGGGGCGATCTCCATCATCTTCCCCAGATACATCACGCCGACGCGGTCGCTGATGTGCTTCACGACATTCAGGCCGTGCGCGATGAACAGGTAAGTCAGGCCGAATTCATCCTTCAGGTCATCCAGCAGGTTCAGCACCTGCGCCTGAATCGAAACATCCAGCGCGGAAACCGGCTCGTCGCAGACGATCAGCTTCGGCTCCACGGCAAGCGCGCGGGCGATCCCGACGCGCTGCCGCTGCCCGCCCGAAAACTCATAGGGGTAGCGGTTGCGGTGGTGGTTGGCCAGCCCGACGCAGTTCAGAAGATACGTCACCCGGTCCTCGATCTTATCCTTTGGAAGCAGCTTGTTGATCTTGATCGGCTCCGCAATGATATCGCCGACCGTCATCCGGGGGTTCAGCGAGGCATACGGGTCCTGAAAAATGAGCTGGATGTCCTTACAGAACGCCCGGCGCTTGGATTCGGAGAGCGCGGTCAGCTCGGTGCCCTCGAAAAAGATCTGCCCCTTGGTCGGGCGGTACAGGTCCACCAGCATTTTCCCGATCGTCGTTTTTCCGCAGCCGGATTCGCCCACAAGGCCGAACGCCTCGCCGCGGTGGATCTGGAACGACACGTCGTCCACCGCTTTCAGAACAGCGGTCGGGCGCCCGAAAAAGTCGTTTTCCATACCAAAATATTTTGCAAGGTGTCTGACTTCCACCAGCACTTCGTCACTCATCTGTTTTCGCCTCCCCTTCCCCGTCATACAGGAAGCAGCGGACCAAATGGCCGCCGATGTCCCTGATCTGCGGCTCTTCCCTGGTGCAGCGTTCCATGCACCGGTCGCACCGGTCGGAAAACGCGCATCCCTTCGGCATATGCAAGGGATTCGGCACCATTCCGGGAATCATGAACAGCCGCTTTTCCCCGTTGTCGTCCAGCCCGGGGATCGACTTCATCAGCCCGTTGGTATACGGGTGCAGGGGATTCGTGAAAAGCTCCTTCACATCCGCCTGCTCCACGATTTTGCCGCAGTACATGACGACGACGCGGTCGGCCGCCTCGCACACGACGCCCAGGTCGTGCGTGATCAGCAGAACCGCCATGTTGAACTTTTCCCGCATCTGATAAAGCAGGTCGAGGATCTGCGCCTGAATCGTCACGTCCAGCGCGGTGGTCGGCTCGTCGGCGATCAGAAGCTCCGGGCTGCACGACAGCGCCATCGCGATCATCACCCGCTGGCGCATGCCGCCGCTCATCTGGTGCGGATAATCGTTCGCGCGCTCCGCGGGCGACGGGATGCCGACCACTTCCAGCATCTTCACCGCGCGCTCGAGCGCCTCTTTTTTGGAAAGCTTCATATGGGTCACGATGCTCTCCATAATCTGGTCCTTCACCCGGTATACGGGGTTCAGCGAGGTCATCGGCTCCTGGAAGATCATGGAGATCTGGTCGCCGCGGATCTTCTGCATTTCCTCTTCGCTTTTTTTCAGCAGGTCCTCTCCTTTAAAAAGGATCTCGCCCTGCGTGATCTTTCCCGGGTCCTGCACCAGGCGCATGATCGAAAGCGAGGTGACGCTTTTTCCCGAGCCGGATTCCCCCACGATCGCGAGGATCTCCCCTTTCTCCACCTGAAAGCTGACCCCGTCGACCGCGTTCACGATTCCGTGCTTCAGCCTGAATTCGGTTTTTAAGTTTTTTACTTCTAGCAACATAACCGTTTACCGCCTTTAAATTTTTCTTGACTTGGGGTCAAGCGCATCCCGCAGCCCGTCGCCGAGCAGGTTGAACGCGAGCACCGTCAAAGTGATGGCAATGCCCGGGAACAGAAGCGTGTACGGGGCCGAAAAGATAAAGCCCCTGGCGCGGCCCAGCATATCGCCCCACTCCGCTGCCGGCGGCTGCACGCCGAGACCCAGAAAGCCCAGCGCCGCCGTATCCAGCACCGCGGTGGAGATCCCCAGCGTGGCCCTGACGACGATGGATGAGAGGACGTTCGGAAGAACATGGTGGAAGATGATGCGGCGGTCCCGGTTGCCGATGACCCTCGCCGCCTGGACGAAATCGTTCTCTTTGACGGAGAGGATACAGCCGCGCACGATGCGGGCGTATTCCGGAATGGAAACGAGCCCGATCGCGATGACCGCCTTGTCGAGCCCCTTGCCCAGCGCCGCCATGAAGGCGATCGCGAGCAGGATCGAAGGAATGGCGAGCATCATATCCATCAGGCGCATGACGATGGTATCCGCGGCGCCGCCGTAATACCCGGCGATCGAGCCGAGGATCACGCCGATGGTCAGCGAGATGGCGACGGCGGTGATGCCGACGGTGAGCGAGATCTTCGTCCCGGAAATGATCCGGCTGAAAATGTCGCGGCCGAGCTGGTCGGTGCCGAACCAATGCTCCGCACAGGGCGGGATAAAGGTTTGGGTCATGTCCTGAAGGTTCGGGTCATAGGGCATCAGCCACCGGCCGAAAATCGCGACCAGCGCGAGAAACACGATGACAATCAGCCCGGCGAGCGCGGCCTTGTCGGCGGACAGCGACTCCCACATCACCCGGATCTGGGATTCCGGCTTTTCGATGTATTCGGCAGCCTGGTTTTCTGCCGTGTCTTTTTTCGTATTCATACAGGCTACCCTTCCTTCTTGGAGAATTTGATGCGGGGATCGAGGAACGCGTAAAGGATATCCACCGCAAGGTTGATCAGCACGAAGATGAACGCGACGAGAAGCACGACGCCCTGCACGACGGGGAAGTCCGACTTCAGAATACACTGAACGGTGTAATTCCCGATGCCGGGCCACGAGAAAACCGTTTCGGTCAGCACCGCGCCGCCCAAAAGCGAGCCGAGCTGCAGGCCGATGACCGTCGTGACGGGGATCATGGCGTTGCGCAGCGCATGCTTGCGGATGACCTTGCCCTTGGAAATCCCCTTCGCGCGTGCCGTGCGTATGTAGTCCTGATTCAGCGTTTCCAGCATGCTGGAACGGGTCATCCGCGCGATGATGGCCATCGAATACATGCCGAGCGCGAGCGAAGGAAGGATCAGGTGCCTTACCGTATCCCAGAACGCCTCCATATCGCCCGAAGCGAGCGTGTCGATCAGATAGAATCCGGTGCCGCCCATCGGCTGCAGCAGCGGGTCGATCCGCGTGCCGGAAGGCAGGATCTGCAGCACGCCGGAAAACAGGATGATCAGCAGGATGCCGAGCCAGAAGATCGGCATCGAAACGCCGACGAGCGCCAGCACCATTCCGGCGTGGTCAAAGAGCGAATTCTTCTTCACAGCGGACACGGCGCCGATCAGCACGCCGAAAATGGCGGCGAAAATAATGGCGCAGATTGCAAGCTCGATGGTGGCGGGAAACCGCGAAAAGATCTCGGACGTCACCGGCGTCTTTGTAAAGTAAGAGGTTCCAAGGTCCCCCGTCAGGGCGCCCTTGAGGAACTTGAAATACTGAAGATAGATCGGGTCGTTCAGTCCGTTGGCTTCACGCCACGCGTTGGCGCTCTCCACAGTTGCATGCTGCCCCAAAACGATCGGCGCCGGGTCTGGAGAGAACACTCTCATGATTAAAAACACAATGACGGAGACCCCCAGCAACACGGGGATCAGCATCAGAATGCGTTTTACAATATATTTGAACATGGTGAAACAACCTTTCGTTGCAGGCTTATCGCATTTTCAGATCAGATGCGGAGTCCATCCGGCTCCGCAATCATCAGTGGAATTGCTGTATTTTGACAGAGCCCAGGAAAGCGCCCGGGAAAAGCGACTGCCGGAAACCGCGTTTGCAGTTTCCGGCACAAAGCTGCCGCATTTTTAAAAAAATCAGCCTTTCGTCGCCTGTGACAGGAAGATGACGCCCGTCATATGGTAGACGAAGCCCTTCACGTTGGGCCGGTAGGCGATCAGGTTCGTCGCGTGGGAGATCGGCACCCAAACCGCGTCGGCCGCCGCCATCTTTTCAAGATCAGTGTAAGCTTTGCTGCGCTCGTTGCCCTCCGGCATCGCGACCGCCTTCTGAATGCCCTCGTTGAACTTGGAGTTGTTGTAGCGCGCGACGTTCATCGTCGGGTCCTGGTCGGACAACAGGTTCATGAAGTTGTCCGGGTCGCCGTTGTCGCCGATCCAGCCGTAGAAGCAGACGTCGTAATCGCCGGCCTTGATCTTTTCCTTGTAGGTCGCCCAGTCGTAGGAATCGAGCTGGCACTTCACGCCCACCTTGTCAAGGTACCCCATGACCGCCTCGGCAAGCGCCTGACCGTTCGCGGGGTTATAAGGCCTCGGGTTGGTGTAGGTGATCATATGCAGGGAAGTGATGCCTTTTGCCGCGAAGGCTTTCTTCGCCGCATCCGGGTCGTAGGCCACCTGCGAAATGCTCTTGTCATAGCCTGCCATAAAGGTCGGAAGAATGGAGGTTGCCGTCTCGGCATAGCCCTTATAAAGGCTCTTCACCAGCTCGGGCACGTTGATCGCCTGGGCGATCGCCTTGCGGACCTCGACATCTTTGGTCGGGCTTTTCGTGACGTTGCTCGCAAGGTAGTTCGTGCTCATGCCGGGCGACTGGAAAATCTGGCCGCCGCCCTGCTTGATCTGATCAACGACCGTGGAATCGATCCCGTCGATCAGATCTGCTTCGCCGTTGTTCAAGGCAACCACCCTGGCGGAGTTGTCGGGGATGAACTTGAAGATGACGTTCTTGATCTTGGCCTTGTCGCCCCAGTAATTGTCGTTGCGGGTCAGGACGACGTTCTGGCTCTTGGTCCAGCTGACAAAGGTGTACGGGCCGGTGCCCACGGGGTGCTCGTTGACGTTGTTGTTATATTTCTTCAGCGCCGTGGGACTGATGATCGGCGCGGCCATGCACATGGCAAGATTGTTCAGGAACGGGGTGGAAGGCGTTTTCAGGTTGATCTTCACGGTGTTTTCGTCGACAACCTCAACATCCTTCACCGCGCCGTACACAAATCCCGCGTAGCTCATGTCCTCGGTGGCTTTGTCGGGGAGCTGGCGGTCAATGTTGTATTTCACCGCCTCGGCGTTGAAATCGGTTCCATCCTGGAACTTGACGCCCTTTCTCAGGTGGAAGGTGTAAGAAAGGCCATCCTTGCTGACATCCCAGCTTTCCGCAAGGCTTGGCTCCACCTTGGTGGAATCTTTGTTATACTTTAAAAGGCCCTCGTAGATGTTCACGATGATTTTTCCGGATTCGCCGTCATCCACCAAAGCCGGGTCGAGTCCTCTCGGGTCCGCGCCCTGGGCATAGATAATCGTGTCGCTCGCCGCGGTTTTGCCGTTTTCCTTCCCCGACGACGCGGTTTTCCCGCCGGAGCACGAAGCCAGCGGGACAACGGCCATCACAGCCGCCAGAACGGCGGCAAGAATTTTCTTGCTTTTCATCATTATGATCTCTCCTCTTCTTCCATTTCAGAATTTTTCCTGCAGAGCTCTCCCTTTTTCATAGAAATGAAATATTGATGTCCTGCCGTGTTTGCTTTTGCAGACTCCAATGTTTCATCCTTCATTTTCCAACCGCAGAACAAAAAATGGGCGAATATGTAAAAACAGGCGCTTCCGGCTCCCGCCGAGCGCCTTTCCTGAATGTTTACAATAATATCACCAACTTTCCCATTATACAATTGTCAAATTACCCAACATTTTTGAATTTTTCAGCTTTTTTGTATTCATAGCGGCTACTTATGTGTTTCGCACAGATACAACGGGCAAAATATGCCCTTGTCCCAAGGCGCGGGCCATGATAAAATAAAAACAGAAAATTCACGAATTTGCAGGAGTTCCGCCACCGAAATCCAAGCGGCGGGAACGGAAAGGAAGCCGAACATGACGCCGCTTTACACCGCCCTTCTGGAGCACCAACGGAAAAGCCGCTCCCCGTTTCATACGCCGGGCCACAAAAGCTCGCCGCTGGCGCTGCCCCCCGATCTTCTGTCGCTGGACTACACCGAGCTGCCGGACACCGACAGCCTGTACGAGGCGGACGGCCCCATCCTAGCCGCGGAGCAGGCGGCGGCGCGCCTGTTCGGGGTCCCGCGCACTTTGTTTTCCGCGGGGGGATGCACGCTCTGCATCCAGGCCATGCTCCGCCTGGCGGCCCCGCACGGCGGAAAGGTGGTCTTCGGCAGGGTCCTTCACCGAAGCGCCGTTTCCGCCATGGCGCTGCTGGGCCTTACCCCCGTGTGGGTGATGCCGCGTGCCGACGCCGGCGGCGGCCTTCCTGGCAGGGTCGCGGCGGAGGACGTCGAGGATGCCCTTCGCCGGAACCCGGATGCAAAGGCCGTTTTTCTGACCAGCCCGGACTATTACGGCGTGCTTTCCGACATCCGGGCGATTTCCGCCGTCTGCCGCGCGCACGGCGTTCCCCTGCTCGTGGACAACGCGCACGGAACGCACCTGCGCTTTCTGAAGCGGGACCTTCACCCCGTCTCGCTGGGGGCCTCCGCCAGCGCCTGCTCCGCGCACAAAACCCTGCCGGTGCTCACCGGCGGCGCATGGCTCAACCTGGCGGACCGGTCCCTCATCCCGGGCGCAAAGGAGGCGATGGCGCTGTTCGGCTCCACCAGCCCGTCGTACCCCGTCATGGCGTCGCTCGACCTTTGCCGCGCGTGGCTGGAAGAGCACGGCCGCGCGGCTTTCTCCGCCCTGGAGGAACGGGTCGGCCGGGTGCGGCGGCTGGCGGAGCAGAGCGGCTTTCCCTCCCCTGAAGGGCCGTGCGACCCAGTGCGCCTCACCCTCCGCACGGCGAAGGCCGGAATCCGTGGGACGGATGCCGCCGAACAGCTGCGCGAACGCGGCGTGGAGCCCGAATTTGCGGATGCGGCCCAGGTGGTGCTGATCCCTTCCCCTTTCAATACGGAGGGGGATTTTGCCCGTCTGGAGCGCGCTCTGCCCGCCCTGCGGCGCGGCGGGGAGCTTCCGGTGCCCGCCGCCCTTCCGCCGCTGCCGGAAGCCGCCGTTTCCCCGCGCGAAGCCGTTTTCGCGCGGCACGAGGAAATCCCCCTTTCGCGGGCGGCCGGCCGCGTCGCGGCGGACATCGCGTGCCCCTGCCCTCCCGGAGTCCCTGCCGTGATGCCGGGCGAAAAGATCACCGCCGAGGCCGCGGAGTTTTTAAGCGGGTATGGCTTTTTTACGGTAAAAGTGATAAAATAAGAAGGATAAAAAACCCGCGCCCGCTTTTTCTCAGCCGGGCCGGGCGGAATTAAAGGAGGGATACCCCGATTATGAAACTGATTCTTGCGATCGTCAGCAGCGACGACAGCTCCACCGTACAGTCGGCCCTGACGAAAAAGAAATTTCCCGTGACCAGGCTCGCCACCACCGGCGGCTTTCTGAAGGCCGGGAACACCACGTTCATCGTGGGAGTGAACGACGACAAGGTTGACGAAGTGATCGCCGAAATATCCAAGCACAGCAGCCGCCGGACACAGATCGTGCCAAGCACCACCACAATGGACACGGGCCTGTATTCCTCCTTCCCCGTGGAAGTGACGGTGGGCGGCTCCACCATTTTTGTCCTGAACGTGGACCGATTTGAGAAGGTATGATTTTTGAGGGTTTTGATGGAAACGATAAGGTAAAGGACCGGCTTTCGCGCGCTTTCGCGCAGGGCCGCATCCCGCACGCCATCATTCTGGAGGGCCCGCCCGGGAGCGGAAAGCGCACGCTGGCGGGGATCCTCGCAAAAGCGGCGGTCTGCACCGCCGCGGGGGAGCGCCCGTGCGGCGTGTGCGCGGGATGCATCAAGGCAAAGGCGGGCTCACACCCGGATATCGCGGCGGTGGGCGGCGGCGCGGCGGCAAGATCAATCCATGTGGAAGCGATCCGCCGCATCCGCAGCGACGCCTATATCCGCCCGAACGAGGCGGAGCACAAGGTCTACTGCCTGTTTTCGGCGGAAACCATGTCGGAGCAGGCGCAGAACGCGCTGCTGAAGGTGCTGGAGGAGCCGCCCGCCGGGGTGCTGTTCATCCTCACCTGCGTTTCGGCATCCGCCTTGCTCGCGACGATCCGCTCGCGCGCCTCAATCTTCACGCTGGAGCCTCCCCGCGGGGAGGCGGCCGACCAAAAAGCCGCGGCGCTGGCCGCCGAAATCGTGCGGAACATCACCGCGCCGGGCGAAATGGAGCTTCTGATCTCGACCGCTCCCCTCGTCAGGGACAAGGACCTGTTCCGCTCCGTGCTGGACTGCCTGTCCCTTCTGATGCGCGACGCCTGCGTGCTGCGGGCCGGCGGCACGGCCGCCGCCGGGGAGCCCGCAGTGGAAGGCCTCGCGGCGGCGCTGACGAGGGACCGGCTTCTTTCCCTGAACGGGCTGTGCGCCGAAACGCGGCGGCGGCTCGAACAAAACGCAAACTCAGCCCTGCTCGTCACCGCGTTCTGCGCGGACCTTCGCGCGGCGGCAGGGCGCTGATTTTATAGTAGGATTGGAGGAACCATATGGCAGAAGTGATCGGCGTCCGATTCAAGAACGTCGGAAAAGTCTATTATTTCGATCCCGACGGCACCGCCCTGAAAAAGGGCGACAAGGTCATCGTGGAAACCACGCGCGGCGTGGAGTGCGGCGAGGTCGCGATGGAAAACCGCGAAATCAGCGACGAAAACATCGTTCAGCCGCTGAAAAAGCTGATCCGCGCCGCCACGAAGGACGACCTGAAAAAGCTGGCGGAAAACCACCTGCGCGAAAAAAGCGCGTTCCATATCTGCTGCAAGAAAATCGCCGACCACAAGCTGGAAATGAAGCTTGTGGATGTGGAATACACGTTCGACAACAGTAAGATCCTGTTTTATTTCACCGCGGACGGACGCGTCGACTTCCGCGAGCTGGTCAAGGACCTCGCCTCCGTTTTCCGCACCCGCATCGAGCTGCGCCAGATCGGTGTGCGGGACGAGGCCAAAATGCTGGGCGGGCTCGGCATCTGCGGGCGTCCGTTCTGCTGTGCCACGTTTCTCGGCGGGTTTCAGCCCGTTTCGATCAAAATGGCGAAGGAGCAGGGGCTTTCGCTGAATCCGGTGAAAATTTCCGGCACCTGCGGGCGGCTGATGTGCTGCCTGAAATACGAGCAGGAGGCTTACAGCGACCTGCTGCGCACCACGCCCAAAGTGAACGCCGTCGTCTCCACGCCCGAAGGGCGCGGCACCGTGATCAGCCAGAACCTGCTGACCGGGATCCTTCAGATCCGCCTGGACAAGGCCCCGGATGCCGCCCCGCGGACGTTCCACGCAAAGGATGTCAAGGTGATCCGGGACAGCCAGATCCACGTGGCCAAAGAAGAGATGGACCAGCTGAAATCCCTGGAAAAAGAATGATTTTCTGGAAGAAAAAACAGGTTTGATATTTTGGCGATTGCGGAAGAAACAGTTGCAATTCTGCCGCGATATGTTAAAATAGGGGTTGTAAAATCTTACTGGAGGTGTTTTTAGCATGGCATATGTAATCAGCAGTGACTGTATCGCCTGCGGCGCCTGCGCCGCAGAGTGTCCCGTAAACGCGATTTCCGACGGCGGGGACAAGTACGTAATCGACCCGAATCTGTGCACCGAGTGCGGCGCCTGCGCAAGCGTGTGCCCCGTAGGGGCTCCGAATCCGGAGAAATAAGGAACGGCCATTCCAAAATTTAAGGCGGAGCGTCTGCTCCGCCTTAAATTTTGGACAAACCCGCCGCCCGAAAAGGGCGCGGGCGGCCTGACGCCGGGAGGCTTCCATGCTGAACGAACACCTCGAACCGCTTTCCAAAGCCGTTTCCGTCTTTGTTTCGGACGAATATCATTTCAACACCGACACCATTCTTCTGGCGCATTTTTCCCTGCCGCGCCGCGGCGAGCGGTGCGCGGATTTCGGGACCGGGTGCGGCGCGATCCCGCTGTTGTGGATGACCCGCACCCGCCCGGAAAGCGTCTGCGCCCTCGAGCTTCAGCCGCGGGCGTGCGAGCTCGCGCGCCGTTCCGTCCTGCGGGGCGGCTTCGGCGGCGTCATCACGGTGCGGGAGATGGATGTGCGCGAGGTCCCGGAGGCTGCGAAACGCGACCCGCTACTGCACCACCTGGATCTGGTCGCGTGCAATCCCCCGTACAAGGCGGCGGGGGCGGGCGGCGCGAGCCCCCGCGCCTTCCGCCGCATCGCCCGGAGCGAGGCGGAATGCACCCTCGCGGACATCGCGCGGGCGGGGGCCGCCGCGCTTCGGTTCGGGGGCCGGTTCTGCCTGTGCCAGCGGCCGGAGCGGCTGTGCGAAGTGCTTCTGCAGCTCAAAGCGCACGGGCTGGAGCCAAAGCGCCTGCGGTTCATCCAGCAGCGGCCCGGCGCCGCGCCGGGCCTGTTCCTTGTGCAGGCGCGCCGGGGCGGCCGCCCCGGCGGCCTTGCCGTGGAGCCGCCGCTTCTGATCGAGGACGGCTGCGGGAACTTTTCCCGGGAAATGACGGAAATCTACGGAGAGTATCGGGAGGGCTGCGCATGTCCGGAAAACTGATCGTTGTCGGCACGCCGATCGGAAATCTGTCCGATTTTTCGCCGCGTGCCGCCCAGACCCTGTCACAGGTGGATTTTATCGCCGCCGAGGACACGAGGGTCACGCAGAAGCTGCTGAACCATCTGAACATCAAAAAGCCGATGATCAGCTATTTTGAGCACAATAAATACGAGCGGGGCCGCGTCATCTGCGACCGGATCCTGTCGGGCGAGACCTGCGCGCTCGTCTCGGATGCGGGCATGCCCGCGATTTCCGACCCGGGCGAGCTTTTGGTCGCGCAGTGCGCCGAGCTCGGCATTCAGACGCTGGTGGTCCCGGGGCCCAGCGCGGCGGTCTCCGCGCTGGCGGTATCCGGCCTGCCCACCGGCCGGTTCACGTTCGAGGGGTTCCTGAGCGTGAACAAAAAGAGCCGCCGGGAGCATCTGGAGGAAGTGAAGGACGAGCCCCGCACAATGATCTTCTACGAAGCGCCGCACAAGCTCGCGGCGACGCTGCGCGACATGCTGGAAGCGTGGGGCGACCGCCGCATCGCGCTGGTGCGGGAGATCACCAAAATCCACGAAGAGGTCATCCGCACCACCCTCTCCGGGGCCGCCGAACGCTTTGCCGACGGAAGCGCCCGCGGCGAATTCGTGCTGGTGATCGAAGGCGCCCCGCGCCGCCGCGAGCCGGAATATTCCCCCGAAAGCGCCGTCGCGCTGGCAAAAGAGCTGATGGCGGGCGGATGCTCCGCCTCCGAAGCCGCGAAACAGGCCGCGCGGGAAACAGGCTTCAAAAAAGGCGACCTCTATCAAAAAATTTGCGAATAATTCTTATTTTTTGCCGTAAAAGTATTGATATTTCTGAATTTGCCTGTATAATAGAAATCAGAAAGTCCCATTCTAATTTCTGTAAGGAGGAACACAAAATGGAATTAAAAGGAAGCAAAACGGAAGCCAACCTGATGACGGCCCTTTCGGGAGAATCCCAGGCAAGAAACAAATACACGTTCTACGCCTCCAAGGCCAAAAAAGAAGGCTACGAGCAGATCGCGGCCATTTTTGAAGAAACCGCAGGCAATGAAAAAGAACATGCCAAGCTGTGGTTCAAAGCCCTGCACGGCGGAGAGATCGGCACCACCGCGGACAATCTGGTAGACGCCGCGGCCGGCGAGCACTATGAATGGACGGAAATGTACAAGGGCTTTGCCGATACGGCCGAGCAGGAAGGGTTCACCGAGCTTGCCACCACGATGCGCCTGATCGCGGGCGTGGAAAAGACCCACGAGGAGCGCTATCAGAAGCTGCTGAAAAACCTGAAGGAAGACCGCGTGTTCAAGGGCGAAGCGCAGACGGTCTGGGTATGCCGCAACTGCGGATACATCCACGTCGGCCCCACGGCGCCGAAGGTGTGTCCCGCGTGCAAGCACCCGCAGGCGTTCTTCCAGCGCAAAGCGGAAAATTATTGACAGGGGATTGTTTTCCCCTGTAAGGTCCTTATGAAAACAGCCCGTCCGGTTTTCCCGGACGGGCTGTTTTCAGTTGCCGAAGAGCCTGAATTTGAGAGCCTGAACAAACTCAAAGTTTTGATCAAGCTTTTTCAAAAGCGTGCGGGGTTTGGGGCGGCGCCCCAAGACCGGAAGCGCAAAAACGCAGGAAAGGGAGCAAAAACAGTCCGGTGGACTGTTTTTGCGCGGGGAAACCCTCGTCGGGGGGTTCCCCGGTACCGCAAAGCGGTACTCTTTTGTGCAACTCAGGCTGACAGCCCGTCCTGAAAAGGAACCGGACGGGCCGTCCTGTTTATTCTTCCGGATCGTCGGGTTTGGTCGCTCGGCTTTTCCACAAGGCTTTCCGCCTCGGTGGAAAATCTTCACGCCTAGACGTTGAACCGGAACAGGACGACGTCCCCGTCACTCATCACATAGTCCTTCCCTTCGGAACGGACGAGCCCCTTTTCTTTTGCAGCCGCCATGGTTCCGCATTTTTTCAGGTCGTCGAACGCGACCACCTCGGCGCGGATAAACCCGCGCTCAAAATCCGTGTGGATCTTCCCGGCCGCCTGCGGCGCGCGCGTGCCTTTCCGGATCGTCCAGGCGCGCACCTCGGGCTTTCCGGCGGTCAAAAACGAGATCAGGCCCAGAAGGCCGTAGCACTGCCGGATCAGCCGGTCGAGCCCCGATTCGCTCAGGCCCATGTCGTTCAGGAACAGCTGCTTCTCATCCGGCTCCATGCCGGAAATCTCGGCCTCCGCCTCGGCGCAGATCGGCAGAACGCCCGCGTGCTCCTCGTCCGCGATTTTTTTCACCACGGAAAAATACGGATTGCTTTCCACACCGCCCTGAAAATCGTTCTCGCTCATGTTCGCGGCATAGATGATCGGCTTGTTCGTCAAAAGCGACACGGTGGACAGAAGGGCGGCCTCCTCTTCCGTGCATTCCACGGTGCGCGCGGATTTCCCCGCATCCAGCGCCGCTTTGACCCGCTGGAAAAAGTCGTGCTCCGCCTGATATTTCTTGTCGGCCTTGATCATCTTCTGAGTTTTTTCGATGCGCCTGTCCAGCACTTCCAGATCCGACAGGATCAGCTCCAGATTGATGGTTTCGATATCGCGCGCGGGGTCGATGCTGCCCTCCACGTGGACGATATCGTCGTTGACGAAGCAGCGCACCACGTGGACGATGGCGTCCACCTCCCGGATATTGGCGAGGAACTTGTTGCCCAGGCCCTCGCCCTTGGAAGCGCCGCGCACCAGCCCGGCGATATCGACAAACTCAATGGTGGCGGGTGTGTACTTTTCCGGGTGGTACAGCCCGGCGAGCCAGTCGAGCCGCCTGTCCGGAACGGCGACGACGCCCACGTTCGGCTCTATCGTGCAAAACGGATAATTCGCGGCCTGGGCGCCCGCGTTGGTAATCGCGTTGAACAGCGTGCTTTTCCCCACGTTCGGCAGCCCGACGATTCCCAGTTTCATCTTTACGATCGACCTCTTTCCAAATTGAACAATACGATTTTTATTATATGCCTTTTCCCAGCCCCGCGCAAGGGCGGCCGTTTTTTTGAGCGGAACCGCGGAAGCATTGGCTCCCCGAAACCGCTTTCCTACCGGTGCAGCAGGGATAGAACGGAGAAGATCAGGTAAGCCGCGCCGTAGATCACCGGCTGGTGAACGAGGTAAACGAGCAGCGCATGGCGGCCCAGAAACGAAAAGAACGGCACGCGGGACCGGTAAGCGAACTCCGGCAGCATCCCCTTCGCGGCGAACCTTCCCAGAAACGTCCCCGCAAGGAACACAAACCCCCATGGCAGAAGCGGGAAATAGTCCGACGAAAAGAAATCCCGGTTGTAGAATCCCAGCGGCGCGAGCCAATTTGTGGCATAAAGCCCCGCCGGAAGCGGAACCAGCGCGGCCGTTCCGAACCCCAGGTAGCCGTACGGGATGGGTTTCGCGAAAAAGTACAGGATCAGGCAGAGCGCCGGCCACGCCCACGTGAACGGGATACGGCCCAGCAAAGGTTTGAGCAGGCCGAACAGGATCATGCAAACGGAGAGAAAATGAAGGATTCCGAACCAGACGACCTCATCCGGCACCGCGATCCGCGTTACGGCCGTCAGCGCCAGCGCAAGCCCGAGCAGCTTCAGCCCGCGCTTCAAGTTGGAGCGCGACAGGTCGGACGACACGCCCGAAATGAAAATGAAAAGCGCGGCGAAAAAAGGCTCCGCCGGCATAAAGAAATCCAGCAGGACTTCTCCCCAGGCGGCGCCGTACAGATACGCCATGGTATAAAAGGCATGGTAGAACACCATGCAGAAAACCGCGAAGCCGCGCAGCTCATCCATCAGATGAATCCGCCGCGGCGCGGGATTTTTCAAGAATCCGGAACCGTTTCCCACCAAAATGACCCCTCCCAAAAGACTGCGCTCCCCATCTTACACAAAAACCCGCCGGGTTTCCGGGAATCAATGAGCAAATTACCGCTTCAAAGCCGACGCCCGTCATGTTATAATAATTTTAAACGGCATACGCGGAAGCAAAGCTTCGTTCTAAAACGCTGCACCGCGTTGCACATCATGTTATCACAGTTTTAAATAGCATAAGCGGAAGCAAAGCTTCCGACGCCCGAAAGAACATGAATGAGCGCTCCGCGTGAGTCAGGGCCTTTCGGTCAGGGCATCATACATTCAGGGTTTCTCATCCGGCGGTACAGACATTATTATAAAGGAAGAAAAGGAGAATTACAATGAAAGAACCGAAAATTGGGCAGACCTCGGAACGTGAACTGACTGTCACGCACGACAAACTCGCCGTTTCCGTCAGCAGCGGCAGCGTGGAAGTCCTGGCGACCCCGGTTGTGGCGGCCATGATGGAAGGCGCGGCCGCAGACCTGGCGCAGACCTATCTCGACGATGAATTCACCACCGTCGGCGCGGAAATCTGCGTGCAGCACCTCGCCCCTTCGCCCGAGGGCGTAAAAGTAAAGGCAGTGGCCGAGCTGACCGCTGTGGAAGGCCGGAAATACAGCTTTTCGCTGAAGGCGTTCGACGAGGCCGGCCTGATCGCCACCGGCACCCACCAGCGCGTCGCCGTAAGACGCGAGAGCTTCGCCAAAAAAGCCGCCGCTCGCAAGGCGAACTGACCGCCAGGCGCAATTTCAAGCTTCTTGATTTTTCAAACGAACCCGGGGAGGATCTCATGAAATCGGTTTACAAGATGGTTCTGTTCGACCTTGACGGCACCCTGACCAAATCGGGGCCCGGCATCATAGGCAGTGTCATCCAGACGCTGAACCGGCTGAAGCTTCCGGTTCCGCCGGAAACGACCCTGCGCCGGTTCATCGGCCCTCCCCTCAGCCAGAGCTTCGCCCGCTACTGCGGCCTTTCCGCGGAGGAAAGCGAGCACGCGGTAGCCGTTTACCGGGAATTTTACCACAGCGAGGGAATCTTCAACAATTCCCTGTACCCGCACGCCATGGAGCTTCTGCAAGCCCTGCGGGCAAGCGGGGCGAAGGTGTGCATGGCGACCTCAAAGCCGCAGTCCCAGGCGGACCGGGTCGCCGCGCTGTTTCATCTGGATTCGGTGATGGATATGGTTTCCGGCGCGGCGGAAGACGAGCGCTCCAGCAGCAAGGCCGAGCTGATCCGGAAATGCCTGATCCGCTTCGGTATAAATCCGCGGCGCGCCGTGATGGTCGGCGACACCCTTTACGACGCCCGCGGGGCGAAAGGGGCCGGAACCGATTTTATCGGGGTGCTTTACGGATACGGCTCGCAGGATGAAATGCTGGCGGAGTTTCCCGCCGCGCGGTTTGCTTCCGGCTTTCCCGATCTTGAGCGGATGCTCTTGACAAAGTAGCCGCGCCGTTATATAGTAGAAACAGAACTGAATATGGGGTGCTGCGTGTCCGCGGCTGAGATGAAACGAATCGACGTTTCTGTCCCTTAGACCTGATCTGGGTAATGCCAGCGTAGGAAACTTTTAACAAGCAAAACGCTTTGTGGTATTAGCCGCAAAGCGTTTTTTTGGTGCGGAAAGCTTTCGGGGTCGGTTCCAAATTCGGCATTCCGCTGCCGGAAAGCGGACGTGCGTTTTGCGTACGGGAGGGTTCAGAAATGAAGAAATCCAATACCGTTACTCTGGTGGAGTGCGCGATGATGATCGCTCTTTCCACCGTGCTGAGCATGTTTAAAATCTATGAGCTGCCCAACGGCGGCGCCGTCACCTGCGCCAGCATGGTGCCGCTCATTCTGGTCTCTTACCGGCATGGGCTGAAATGGGGCGTCGGCACCGCGTTCGCCCACAGCCTGCTTCAGATGCTGCTGCGGTTCGACGCGCCCCCGGCCAAAACCTTTCTGGCGTTCGCACTCGTCGTGCTGCTCGACTATGTGCTGGCTTTCACGGTTCTGGGCTGCGCCGCGCTGTTCGGCAGGCCGTTCCATAACCGCGCCGCATCCGTTGCCGTCGGCTCCGCCTGCGCGGTCTTCCTGCGCTTTCTGTGCAGCTTCTTTTCCGGCATCCTCATCTGGGGCGAATACGCGCCGGAAGGTATGCCCGTGTGGCTGTATTCCCTCACTTACAATGGAAGCTACATGCTTCCCGAGCTGATCATCACCGTGCTGGTTTCGCTGGTGCTGATCCGCGCGCTCGACCGCGTCGGCGGAAACGCCCCGAAGGCGGCCTGATTTTCCATATTGAAACGGGGAGGCGGTTTCAGACCGTCCCCCCTGTTTTTTTGCGCGCCGAAAAACATCGCCGGACTGCCCGAAGGCCGGCCGTTCCATGCCCGAAAAGCCCAGGGATTTGGGACATCCCGTCAACAACGGACGCCCTTTTTCATATTATGAATCAGGCGGTGCTTCTCCCGTACGGTTTCCTGCCGGCAGGCGCCGTTTCTCCGCCGGACGAAATCCGGCGCCGGCCTCCCGCTTTTCTTTCCTGTTTTTCCCGGCCCGTTCCTCCTGTTTTTCCCGGCCCGTTCCTCCTGTTTTCCCTGGTCTGTTCCTCCTTTTTCACCGCCCGGCAAAAGGCCGGGCCCCTGCGAATCGCGCAGCGAAAAGGAGCCGGTTTTGATTCCGGCTCCTTTTTGTTTTTCCATCGATCAGGCCGTCAGATTCAGCTCTGCGGGCTGTACCAAGCCCGTCTGGATGATGCGGTCGCGCAGGAACACATACAGCTCGGCGAACGCGGCGCAATAATAGGGAAGCACCAGCAAGATTTCCGCCATGACCACAAAAGAGATCACCCCGTCCGGGGTCGGCAGGAACGCGAGAAAAATCGCCGTTCCGACCGGCAGGCACAAAAGCAGCCCCAAAAACGACAGCTGCAGCACAAAGATCGCGCCCTTTTCCCCATCCGTCATCAGGCTGCTGATCTTTCTGGCCCGCGCCCCGTTCAGCCCGGGGTTGTCGGACAAAAGATAGGGCACCATGCTGTACTGAAGCCCCTTGACGACGCCCGGGATAAACAGCAGAAGCGCCCACAGGAAAATCAGCAGGTTGGTGACAAACGACGCCGCCACCGTGTTCCGGTAACCGCTCTGAAACCCGGTGAAAACCGTGCCGAACCGGGTATTTCCGAACCGGTTTCGGACAAAAAAGCGGGCTGAGCCGATGGAAAGAGGGATCTCCACCAGCAGAAAGAGCAAACCGGCGAGAAGATTTCGCCAGATCAGCTCCGCCGGGTCCGGATAAGCCCTGCCGAAAAGGAGCGCACTGGTCATCTGGTCGTTGACGTCTTTTGTCAGGAAGCTTTGGACCACCTGGCACGCCGCCACGACGAGGACCACGGCGAACCCGATCCAGAACCGGTTCCCCCGGATCGCCAGCTTCGCATTGCTTTTCAGGATTTTTCTATCCCACATAAAACCGTTCCCCTTTCTCTTATCGCAGTTCCGTCTGAGATGCAGAATTTGTTTCTGTCCCGCAAATGCGGAGGAGAAACAAGTCCGCTTCCGCAATCATGAAGTGAAATTGCCGCAAGGCCTTGTTTGACCCATAAAAAACGATGGATTATGGTTCAATCGGAACCCGGTTCCTTCTTTCTTTTCTTATGACAAACAAAATGGGAAAAGACCCGCCGCAGCCGAAATTTCGGTCGCAGCGGGCCTTTTCCCGCCGGATCCGTCCTTAAAAAGCAATTCGGCCTTTTTGGGGGAACGGTCCATTCTCGCAGGCGGCTCAGTCCGCGTATTTGTCTTCTTTGCTCCAGGAATACATCTTGCGGAGCTCTTCCCCTACCTTCTCCATCTGGTGGGAAGCCTCGATGCGGCGGCACGCGGTGAAATGCGCGCGGCCGTTCTTGTTTTCGGAGATCCATTTGGAGGCGAAGGTGCCGTCCTGAATCTCGCCGAGAACCTTCTTCATTTCCTTCTTGGTGTCGTCGGTGATCAGGCGCTTGCCCGTTTCGTAATCGCCGAACTCCGCCGTGTCGGAAATGGAGTAGCGCATCAGCTTGAAGCCGCCCTTATAGATCAGGTCGACGATCAGCTTCATTTCATGGATGCACTCGAAATAAGCGTTTTCCGGTGCATAGCCCGCTTCCACCAGCGTTTCAAAGCCGGCCTTCATCAGGGCGGTGACGCCGCCGCAAAGGACGCACTGCTCGCCGAACAGATCGGTTTCGGTCTCGATTTTGAAGGTGGTCTCCATCACAGCCGCTCTCGCCCCGCCGATTCCGGCGCCGTAGGCAAGCGCGATGTCAAGCGCGTGGCCCGATGCATCCTGCTGCACGGCGACCAGGCACGGAACGCCCTTGCCCTCCAGAAATTCGCTGCGCACGGTGTGGCCCGGGCCCTTCGGCGCGATCATAAACACATCCACGTTCTTCGGCGGCACGATCTGGCCGAAGTGAATGTTGAAGCCGTGTGCAAACGCAAGCGCCTTCCCTTCGGTCAGGTAAGGGGCGATATCGGTGCGGTACATATCGGCCTGGCGCTCATCCGGAATCAGAACCATAATGATGTCGGCGGCCTTGGTGGCTTCCGGTACGGTCATGACGGTCAGCCCGGCCTTCTTGGCTCTTTCAATGCTCTTGCTGCCCTGATACAGCCCGACAATCACGTTGACCCCGCTGTCGTGCAGGTTCAGCGCGTGGGCATGGCCCTGGCTGCCGTAACCGATGACAGCGACCGTTTTCCCTTTGAGCACATTGATGTCACAATCGGCTTCGTAATAGATCTTCGGCATAACTCTTTTCCTCCTAGAACATGTAAATTTTTTATAACAGAACGTTCGAGCGGCCGGTCCTTTCTGTGAAAGCGGGGCCTGATGAAGCCCCTCAAGCGTTTTGCTTTCTGGTTACCCCGGGGCCCCGCTCGATGGCAAGGGTTCCGGTGCGGGCGATTTCTTTGATGCCGTAAGGCTTGAGCAGAGCAAAAAGCGTTTCCGTTTTTTGGGCGGTGTCCGAAAACTGGAGCGTCATCGACGAAAGGGACACATCCACCACGCGCGCGCCGAGCAGATCCGCGATCTGAATGATCTCGGGGCGGTACTGCGGCGTGCAGCTCACCTTGACGAGCGAAAGCTCGCTGCTGATAAAGTCCCCGGCCAGCACTTTTACCTTGATCACCGGGATCAGCTTGTTCAGCTGCTTTTCCACCTGCTCCACCAGGTGTTCGTCCCCGTTGACCACGATCGTCATGCGGGAAATGCGCGAATCTTCGGTGACGCCGACGGCGAGGCTGTCGATGTTGAAGCCGCGGCGGGCGAACAGGCCGGAAACCTTCGAAAGGACTCCGGGCTGGTTTTCGACGAGGACGGAAAGGGTGTATTTCATATTTGAGCCCCCTTATATCGACGGCAGGTCCGGATCAACCCTGCACACCAAAAGAAACGCCTTGCTGCTCGAAAGCATCTTCCGGGCAAGCTCCTCGGCCTGCCGGTTATTTTCCGCAAGGGCGGACGGGATGCCGTACGCTTCGGCGAGGCGGACGAAATCCGGATTCCCGTCGAGGACGGTGCCGATATGGCGGCCGCCGTACTGCTTGTCCTGAACCTCGCGGACCATGCCGAGGCGGCCGTTCACCATCACGATGATTTTAATGTCGATCTGATTCTGGCACAGCGTGCCCAGCTCGCACATCGACATCTGGAACGAGCCGTCCCCGCAGATGGCGACCACCTGACGGCGCGGCTTTGCCAGTTTGGCGCCCAGCGCCGCGGGAAGCGCGTACCCCATGGTGCCCAGCCCGCCGGAGGTGAGGAGCCGCCCCTCTTTCACGTTGAAATTGTTGACCGACCAGATCTGGTTCTGCCCCACGTCGGCGGTCAGGATCGCGTCGTCCTTCATCATGCCGGAAAGCGCGCGCACAAACGAGCGCGGCTCCACAAAATCTTCGGAGGGCTCGCCGCGGGGGACATAATCCCTTTGATACGCGCGGACCTGCTCGATCCACTCCTGCGGAGCGCGCGCGCTCGCCTTTTCCGCCAGAGCGCCCAGCACCAGGCGGATGTCGCCGACGATCGGGATATGGGCGGTGATGTTCTTCCCGATCTCCGCGGGGTCCACGTCGATGTGGATGATCTTCGCCTGCGCCCCGAGCATATCGGGGGCACAGATGGCGCGGTCGCCCACGCGGGCCCCGCACAGGATCACCAGGTCGGCCTCCAGCAGGGCCTGGTTCGCGGGCCTGCGGCCGTGCGTGCCGATCATTCCGAGATAGCTTTCGTTGTCAAGGGGGATCACGCCGAGCCCCATCATGGTGGAAACCGCCGGAATCTGCGTCTTTTCCAGCAGCGAAAGCAGCTCTTTGCGCGCCCCCGCCAGCACCACGCCGCCGCCGCAGCAGATCAGCGGGCGCTTTGCCTCGCTCATCGCCTGCACGGCCCTTTTGATCTGAAGGGCGTGCCCCTGCGTGCGCGGCTTGTAGCCGATGATGTCGACCTGCTGGGGATATTTGAATTCCGCGATCCCGCTCTGCTGGATGTCGATCGGCACGTCGATCAGCACGGGGCCCGGGCGCCCGGTGGAAGCGATGTGGAACGCCTCTTTGAAGATCCTCGGCAGCTCCTTCGCGTCCTTCACCAGATAGCTGTGCTTCGTGAACGGCTCGCAGGCCCCCGTGATGTCCGCCTCCTGGAACACGTCGCGCCCCAGAAGCTCGGAATTGACCTGCCCCGTGATCGCGACAATCGGAATCGAATCCATATAAGCGGTGGCCAGCCCCGTAATCAGGTTCGTCGCCCCGGGGCCGGAGGTCGCGACGCACACGCCCGGCCTGCCGCAGGAGCGCGCGTACCCGCTGGCGGCGTGGGCCGCGTTCTGCTCTTCCCTGACCAGTATGTGGCGGATGGATGACTGGGATAGTCGGTCGTAAAAAGGACAAATCGCTGCGCCCGGATAACCGAACAGCAGGGAAACGCCTTCATTCTCCAGACATTTTACCATGATTTCCGCTCCGCTGATCATAGGATTCCACCTTTCTTTCGCGGGTTTGGTTTTCATTATAAGGCCTGTTTCCGCAACAGTCAATCAATAATTTTATTTATTGTCGGCTTAAAGTGCTAATCAGGTACCGAAAGAAAATCTTTCCCTGTTTTGATAGGAACTTTATCAATTGATATCAATTATATCACAAAAAAGCACTGCTTGACATGGGCAAACCAAACAGTTATAAGGTCATACTTTTCCCGATTCTAAGCGATGATTGACAGGAATTTCTCCATGCGGGACGGCCGGGACGCAAAAGGTCCCCGGCAGCTTCGAACTGCCGGGGACCTTTTCATCCGTTTTTTTATTTTACAAGAGCTTCCGCGGCAGAAGCCTGACCCGCAGTCTGTTATTTCAGCAGGGCCCTGCACTTCTGCGCGATATTTTCCGGGGTGAGGCCGTATTCCCGGAACAGGTCCGCCGGCTTTCCGGACTGGCCGAACCGGTCCATGATGCCCACGCGGTCGAATTTCGCGCCGCTCTTTCCCGCGAGCACCTCCGCCACGGCGGAGCCGAGGCCGCCGATGATGGAGTGTTCCTCGGCGGTGACGACCGCGCCGCATTTTTCCGCCATCTTCAGGATGATATCGCTGTCGATGGGCTTGATGGTGTGCATGTTGACGACCGCCGCGTTCACGCCCTCGGTTTTCAGCAGCTCGGCGGCTTTGTGCAGGTGCGCGATTTCCTGATTTAAATGCATCTCCCATATCGACTTGGTTCTGGCGCAGGATTCGTCCATATAGAACGAATAATATAAATAGCACTCGACATATTCATGCAGCAGCAGATTTTCAAGCCATGTGCAGCGCGTGTCGAGCAGCGAGCCGTAATGTGAAACGTGGTCTTCCTCGATCATCGCGATCTCAAGGTAGAGCTGGCGTCCCAAATCGCTGCCGTAATAATTGCCCAGGTTCATATAGAAATTCATCGTCTGCTGTTCTCCGGCGATGATCGTGATGTATCATCTTTGTCTTGATCTCGGCCGTATCCTCGTCGTAGTGTTTATCGAGGTGTTC
>ENA-UOOK01002432-UOOK01002432.1-fermentation-metagenome-genome-assembly--contig:-NODE-2432-length-23006-cov-3.974032_pt1 | contig 23006 bp, 21 predicted proteins | sample MGYA00245777_ERZ724023 | MGnify/ENA primary metagenome ERZ724023 (study PRJEB28704, sample SAMN03018312) | fermentation metagenome | biome: anthropogenic terrestrial biome; feature: soil; material...
TATTGACGGACATTCAGGGTCTGGAAGATTTCATGGGAGACATGGATTTCAAGGTGGCCGGGACGGCCAAAGGTATAACAGCGATTCAAATGGACATCAAAATCAAGGGCATAGACCGCGATATTCTGGAAAGGGCATTGGCTCAGGCGAGGGAAGGCAGGTTGTTTATCCTGAATTCCATGCTGCAGGTCATTTCCAAGCCGAGAGAATCCTTGTCATCATATGCTCCCAAAATCATACAGACTACGATTCCTCAGGATAAGATCCGTGAAGTAATTGGCCCAGGAGGCAAAGTCATCAATAAGATCATAGCAGAAACCGGGGTCAAGATCGATATCGAAGAGGACGGGCATGTATATATTTCTTCCCCCAATTCGGAAGCGGCGGAAAAAGCGCTGAAGATGGTGGAAGGAATCGCCAAGGAGGTAGAGGTCGGAGAGATCTACACCGGAAAGGTCGTACGGATCATGAACTTCGGCGCTTTTGTGGAGATCCTGCCGGGCAAGGAAGGCCTGGTTCATATATCCAAGCTTTCCCATTCCAGAGTGGAAAGGGTCGAAGATGTTGTCAAGGTAGGAGATGAATTAACCGTCAAGGTAATCGAAATCGACAGCCAGGGCCGCATCAATCTTTCCCACAAGGACACCATACCGGCGCCGTCCAGGCCGGAAAGTTCCAATTCGGAAGAACATGGAACGAAAAAATTCTACAACCATCACAGAAGAGATAACCAGTAAGAGCGAAACATAAACTTTTTAAGTTTATGTTTCCTTTTTGTTCATATCTTTCCATCGGATGAATAACAATACAATAGATGCAAAGATATGGAGGTGGAAACCGTGAAGGTAATCTTTCTCTCATTCCGTAGGAATACAATCATTCATTTTGCTATTGTCGCGTTATTGTTTCTTTTATTGCTATCCATCCATGCGGGGGAAGCCATGACGGTCCTGAACCCGTCGGATAATACGCCTATATACAAAGGGAATGAAAACGAGCAGGTCATTGCACTGGAATGCAATGTCGTCTGGGGTACGGAATATATCGGGCCCATGCTGGATATCCTGAAGGAAAAGGATATCCGGATCACCTTTTTTATCGGCGGGGACTGGGCCAAGAACAATCCTGACCTGCTGAAGCGGATTGCGGGGGAAGGTCATGAGATCGGAAATCACGGTTACAGCCATCAACACCACAATAATCTGAACCTGGACGGGAACCGGAAGGAGATCCTGGATACGGAAAAGGTGGTTGAAGCCGTAACCGGCATCAAAACCACGCTGTTTGCTCCGCCCTATGGAGAATTCAACAAAACGACGCTGCAGGCAGCAGCTTCTCTTGGGTATCAGACCATTATGTGGAGCATCGATACCATTGACTGGAGAAGGGACGGAACGGACAAGATCCTGCAGCGGGTGATGAAAGATCCACATAACGGCGCCCTGATCCTGATGCATCCTACCGCGGATACCGTCACCGCACTTCCTGTTATGATCGAAAAGCTTCAGGGATTGGGCTATCACATCGGTACGGTTTCGGATGCCATTTAACCATCACATACAAATGAAGTACAAATGAGAAAAAGGTGAATCGATGTTAAAAAGCTATCAGTTGGATAATGGGATCCGCATTATTTTGGAAAGGATCCCACATTTTCGTTCCGCTTCCATCGGATTATGGTTTCTGGCAGGCTCGGTATACGAAAAACCGTCGGAAAACGGATTGTCTCATTTTATCGAGCATATGCTGTTCAAAGGCACGCAGCAAAGAACCGCCAGGCAGATTGCGGAGGTCATGGATTCCGTCGGCGGGCAATTGAATGCATTTACGGCAAAAGAATACACCTGCTTTTACTGCAAGGTGATGGATGAACACATTGACCTGGGGCTCAACCTTTTGTCGGACATGCTCCTGCATTCGCTTTTTGATAAAGGGGATATGGCAAGGGAAAAAAGCGTCATTCTGGAAGAAATCAATATGTATGACGATTCCCCGGAGGATCTGGTCCATGAGCTGCTGTCCAAAGCCTATTTCGGACAACACCCGCTTGCCATGCCCATCCTCGGAACCTCGGAACAACTGGAAAGATACGCCAGGAAAGACATGCTGGATTTCATGGGAAAATACTATACGCCGGACCGACTGGTTATTTCCGCAGCGGGAAATTTTAATGAGGATGAGTTGGTGGAAAGGATTGAACGGTATTTCGGAGACTGGCACCGAAAAGGCTGCGTTACCGTGCAGAACAAAGCGGATTCTCCCGGAACGGATATCCTGTTTATTCGCAAAGAAATTGAACAGGTTCATCTGTCCCTGGCCTTTCCTGGTATCGGAACGGGAAGCGATGATATCTATCCCATGCTGATCCTGAATAACCTCTTCGGAGGCGGCATGAGTTCGCGGCTGTTCCAGAAAATCAGAGAAGACAGGGGGCTGGCTTATTCCGTATTTTCTTACCCGTCCAATTATCTGGCCGGCGGCATGTACTGCATCTATGCCGGCATGAAGCCCAGCCAGGCCGATGAAGTTCTGAGGCTGATTCTGCATGAGGTAAACCTCCTAAGGGAGAAGGGGTTCTCGGAGGAGGAATTCCATATGGCCAGAGAACAACTGAAGGGCAATTATATCCTGAGTATGGAAAGCACCGAAAGCAGGATGAATGCCCTGGGCAGATCCAGGCTTCTTACGGAGAAAGTCATGACGCCCTCGGAAATTATCGGCAAGATCGACCGCACAACCACGGAGGATGTCCTGCACATCATCCGCAGCACGTTCCAGCCGGGGAAAACCGCTGCGGCGCTGGTCGGTGCGGAGGATCGGACGGATAAATTAAATAAACTGATCGGCGGAGGTATCTGAATACCTCCTTTTTTATACCCTGAAAATGCAAGATAATCGCCGCTGATTCGCAACACGGCTTCGCGGAATGAGTTTTTGCAGCAGAATCAATAATGCACGCCCACCCGCGAACCGTCATACTATAGTAAGGAGCAAGGGAGGTTAAGGCAATGAAGCAAAAGATCCGATTTACCTTTCTCGGAGGAGACAACCGTCAGAAACAGGCCATTTCCATACTGGCCCAGGACGGTTTTCGGATAAATGTCCTTGGCTGGAAGGATATCCTGCACGAAAACGTACGTATTTTTGAAACATTGGACATGGAATTGTTTGACTGCGATGTGCTCATGCTTCCCATCCCATATGGCAATCCGTCGGGAGGAATCCATATTACGGGCTTGGATGCCGATCTTAAGCTGGAGCCGCTGATGCGGAACCTGAAATCTGGTACGGTGGTCATTTTCGGCAAGGAGGACGAGGTTTTTTCTGAGGCTGCCGGCAAATTTCCAATCTCCTGCTATGATATTCTGAAGGAAGAATCCTTTTCCGTTCGGAATGCCGTTCCAACTGCGGAAGGCGCCATTCAAAGAGCAATGGAACGAACCGACATCACTCTTCACAAAGCAAACGTGCTGATATTGGGTTACGGCCGGATTGGAAGGGTGCTTTCCGGAATGCTGCGGGGAATCGGTTCCAACGTTACGGTAGAAGCCCGGAAAAACGAAGATATGGCATGGATCGAGGAAAACGGCTGTAAGGCAGTGTCTCTGAAGGAACTGGACCGCGTGCTGGGGACCCAGGATATCATTTTCAACACGGTACCGGCCATGATGCTTGACCGTCCCAGACTGGCAAAAATCAATCCGGAATGCATTATTATCGATCTGGCATCTCATCCGGGAGGGGTCGATTTTGAAGCGGCAAGGGATTTTGGCATCCATACCGGCCACGATCTCAGCCTTCCGGGAATTGTTGCACCCAGAAGTGCTGCACGGATTATCTGCCAGGTAACCAGAGAAATTTTGAAAAGGCACTTTCAATACGATGTAATGGGAGGGTGATGGATTTGCTGCTGGAAGGAAGGAAGATCGGATTTTGTGTAACCGGATCCTTTTGCACATTGGATGCGGTGCTTCCTCAAATGAAGCGGCTGAAGGAGGAAGGAGCCGAGGTGTTTCCCATATTCTCCAATGCCATTGCTGCAACGGATACCCGGTTTACCACTGCCCGTGCCTTCCGGGAAAGGGTAGTGGAGGCCACAGGGCAGGAACCGGTGGATACCATAGTGGACGCAGAGCCTTTCGGACCTGTGAGGAAAATGGACCTGATGATTATTGCACCCTGTACGGGGAACACGCTGGCAAAGCTGGTGAACGGCATAACGGATACGCCGGTATTGATGGCATCCAAGGCGCATCTGAGAAACCAGAAGCCACTGCTGATTGCCATATCCACCAACGATGGGCTTGGCAACAATGCAAAGAATATCGGCATGGCCCTGAATATGAAAAATGTCTTTCTGGTACCCTTTTATCAGGATAACCCGATCAAAAAGCCCGGCTCCCTGATGGCGGATGCAAACCGAATATTGGAGGCATCCCTGAAAGCCATGGAGAAAACACAAATTCAACCTGTAATAATTGAGAAAAAAAGTCTATAATAAAAACAGATGACTTGATATGATTTGAATAACGGGAGGGAGCCTATGAGGATCGTTGTACAGAAGTTTGGCGGTACATCGGTTGCTGAGCCGAAGACCAGGGAAATGGCAGCTCAGAAAATCATCAATGCCCAGAAAAGCGGTTTTAAATCCGTGGTTGTCGTTTCGGCCATGGGCAGAAGGGGAGAACCCTATGCAACGGATACCCTGATTGATTTTGTCCAGGATATCTATCGGGATACCCATCCCAGGGAAATGGACATTATCATGTCCGTAGGGGAGATCATATCGGCAGTTGTCATGGCAAATACCCTGCGAAGCAAGGGGTATGATGCTGTTGCCGTTACCGGCAGGCAGGCAGGAATTCTTACGGATGAAAACCACGGCAACGCCGATATATTGGAAGTAAGGCCGGATTTTATTTTTCATATCCTGGAAAAGGGGAAAATACCGGTGGTTGCCGGCTTCCAGGGTTCCACGGAGTCCGGTGAGATCACCACTCTGGGAAGGGGCGGCAGCGATACGACGGCAGCCGTGCTGGGAGAAGCCCTGAAGGCGGAATCCATTGAAATCTATACCGATGTGGACGGTATTATGACGGCCGATCCGCGCATTGTAGCCAATGCATCCATGCTGCGATATATCAGTTATTCGGAGATTTTCCAGATCGCGGACCAGGGAGCTAAGGTGATCCATCCAAAGGCGGTGGAGATTGCCATGAGGAGCGGGATTCCGGTTATCATTAAAAATACCATGACCAATTCCCCCGGTACGGTCATCTCTTCCCATCTGGGACGGAAGCAGCTGGCGCAGAGCCGAAAATCCGGGCAGCTGATAACTGGGATTGCGCATATTACGGGAAGAACGCAGATTACGATTGAAACGATGGGTATGGAGGACCAGAACGATATTCTGGTACGCTTCGCGGACAATGGAATCAGTATTGATATCATAAATATTTTCCCGGATAAAATGGTATTTACCATAGAAGGCTATGCAACCAAAAAGGCGATGGAGATATTAAAGGAACGGGAAAAGCCCTGCCGTATCATTGAAAACTGCAGCAAGATTTCCGCTGTGGGAGATCGGATGCGGGGAGTGCCCGGCGTCATGTCCAGGATCATCAAGGCATTGACTGCCAGACAGATTGAAGTGCTCCAGACTTCGGATTCCCATACGACCATCTCCTGCCTGGTAAAAGGGGAAGACACCATTCAAGCCGTTCTTGCTCTTCATGACGAATTCAAGCTTTCTATGCAATGAGCCGCCAGGGCTCATTTTTTTTGCCTGTCCGGAAATACTAAACTTTATACCGATCAAATTTTCTTATCAGAGAGAAAACGGAGGATACCAGGAAGGATGACAGACAAAACGCATTATATGGGCAATGAAACACAGCCGAATCCGCCGGACCGGGCAACCGCAGCCGGGACAGCAAGCAACATAAAGGAATTGGGAGTACAGAACGTACCTGTCGCAAAGGGGAACAACATCCACTGCCTGACCATTATCGGACAGATAGAGGGCCATATGGTGCTGCCGCCCCAAAACAAGACAACAAAATACGAGCATGTACTCCCTCAGCTGGCAGCCATCGAAGAGAGTGATGAAATCGACGGCCTGCTTCTGGTTCTGAATACGGTGGGAGGAGACGTGGAAGCCGGGCTGGCGATCGCGGAAATGATCGGCACCATGTCCAAACCCTCCGTATCGCTTGTTTTGGGAGGAGGCCACAGCATCGGCGTTCCGCTGTCCGTGTGTGCGGACTATACCTTCATTGCCCCTACCGCTACCATGACCATCCATCCCATCCGGATGACCGGCCTGGTGGTCGGGGGCCCTCAGACATATGAATATTTCAATAAAATGCAGGAAAGGATATCCAACTTTATTACGGACCATTGTTCCATAACAAAGGAAAAGTTGAACGAACTGCTGTATCGGACGGGAGAACTGGCCAATGAGGTGGGCACCGTCCTGATTGGGCAGGACGCCGTTGACAATGGATTGATCCGTGAAGTCGGTGGGCTCCGGGATGCCTTGGGGAAGCTAAAAGAGCTGATCCGCCTGCAAAAAGGAGGATTGCAATGATCCTTCATACCATAGTGGATCCGGAGCTTATCTGGCGACAGGATGTTGAAATGCAGGCAATAACGGAAATCGAATACAACGGTATTCGACTGGAGGTCACCCGCTCCGATGAAAAAACCGTCCGGATCAACCGGATTATCAGCACCAACCTGAAGGATTATCTCGATCCGAGCCTACAACCCGGATCAAAAATGGAATATACTCTGAAGTCCCGGGAATAATCACGCAAGCTCCGGGACTTTTTTACCTCCTTTTTTTAGTCTTCCGTATGGATTCAATTGTCGAGAAGTGATATAATTGGATAGGTTGAAGAATCCTTTCCGTTCCAGATTATGTCAGGCCTCAGGCAGGAAAAGCCGGGGCCGCTGACGAATATGGAATACTGAGGTGGTATTGTGAAAAAGAAAAAGACCAAGTCTGTCGCTCCGAAAAAGAGAGGAACACATGAAGTCGCAGGGGTCCTGGTTGCATCACTGGGCCTTTTCTTTGGGTTGGCCGTATATTTCAAAGAACAGTCCGGAACAGCGGGACGCTTCTTGTCCGACTTCCTGAGAGGATTATTTGGGATAGCGGTATACCTGTTGCCCATCCTGACGATAACGGCGGGTATCCTGATCATCATTGCAAGACACAAGAAGATCAACCGTGCCAAATTGATCCTGTCCATTGTTACCGTCTATTTTATCCTTTGCCTTCTTCATTTATTTTATTTTTCCCACTTCATAACGGGGGAAGGATTCAAGAAATTTGTCGTATCCTCGTTTCAGGCGGGAAAAGGAGAAAGAACGCTGGGAGGGGGCGCATTCTGCGCACCGTTTGTTTATCTGGTCTACTCCTTATTCGGCCTGCCGGGTGCCTTCATCTTTTTCATGACGGTATCGGTGATCAATCTTCTGCTGTTGACCGACCTTTCGCTGAAGCAGCTTGGAGGCCATCTTTACAGGGGCCTCCGTTCCAGTGCGGTCGGAAAGAGCATCTCAAAGATCGGCAAACAGACCATGGCAACCGTGGAAAAGCACAAGAAACCTTTTGTCGGGGAATTCATCCCCGCAGAAACGGTGAAACCCGTCGCCGCGGCCGGTACGGTTTCTCCCAATGAGGCCGCTGCAGGTCGTGAGGAAGATGCATCGGCATCCAATATCAAAATCATCGATTTTCAAAAGGATAAAGAAAGAGAAGAATGGGACAAGACCGGAGAACGGAAAGAAACTGCCAAGCCGGAAGGGCTGCAGTCAACGGCACCCCCGGATATGAAAATACGGCAGGAATCTCTCCCCTATATGATCCCTCCGGTCTCTCTGCTGAAAGAACCGGTACAGAAAAAGGGAAGCACATTGGTGGAAAAAACGGTTATGAGCAATGCCAGACTGTTGGAGGATACCCTGAACAGCTTCGGTGTTTCCGCCAAGGTGCTCCAGGTCAGTCGCGGGCCGGTCATTACCCGGTATGAGCTGCAGCCGGCTCCCGGCGTTAAGGTCAGCCGTATTGTCAGTTTGTCCGATGATATCGCATTGAACCTGGCAGCGCCCGGCGTCCGTATCGAAGCACCGATCCCTGGCAAAGCAGCCATAGGGATCGAGGTGCCCAACAAAGATATCGCTCCGGTGCTGCTACGGGAAGTTCTGGAATCCGATAGTTTTTTCAATCATCCGTCCAAGCTGGCCTTTGCCCTTGGTAAGGACATCGCCGGGAAAAATATTATAGCCGATATCGCCAAGATGCCCCATATGCTGATTGCGGGAGCTACCGGATCGGGGAAGAGCGTATGCATCAATTCCCTGATCGTCAGTATTCTGTATAAGGCTACGCCGGATGAAGTCCGGCTGATCATGATAGACCCCAAGGTGGTGGAGTTGAGTACTTACAACGGTATTCCCCATCTGATGATTCCCGTAGTGACGGATCCCAAGAAGGCGGCGGGAGCCCTCAACTGGACGGTGCAGGAGATGATCTCCCGGTACAAGTTGTTTGCCGACAAGGGGGTCCGGGACATCGAACGGTACAATGAGCAGATTCAGGGAGATGAGACAAGACTTCCCCAGATCGTTGTCATCATTGACGAGTTGGCGGATCTGATGATGGTAGCGCCGGGTGATGTGGAGGACGCCATATGCAGGCTGGCCCAAATGGCAAGGGCGGCGGGCATACATCTGGTTATTGCGACCCAGAGGCCTTCGGTGGATGTCATCACCGGTGTCATTAAAGCCAATATTCCTTCCCGAATCGCTTTTGAAGTTTCCTCTCAGACCGATTCCCGTACCATCCTGGATATGGGCGGTGCAGAGAAGCTTCTGGGCAGAGGGGACATGCTGTTCTATCCGGCGGGCTCCAGTAAGCCGATTCGGGTACAGGGCGCATTCATTACGGAAAAGGAAGTGGAGTCCATCGTAGCCTGTATTAAAGATCAGAACGAAGGCCCGAAATACAACATGGATGTTATGGAAGAAACCGCGGCAGACCGAGACGGTCAGGAAGACGGATATGACGATGAGTTGCTGCCGGATGCCATAGAAGTCGTCATTGACGCAGGACAAGCCTCTATTTCCATGATTCAGCGCAGGCTTCGGGTAGGATATGCCCGTGCGGCCCGCCTGATTGACGAAATGGAGAAACGCGGGCTGGTCAGCGGCTTTGACGGCAGCAAGCCAAGAAATGTTTTGATTACGAAGGAAGAATTTGAGGAACAATTCAAGGAAGGATAACCGGAAGGAGAAGCCGTTCATTGTGGAATAAAGTCGGAATGGTATCCCTGGGATGCGCCAAGAATCAGGTGGATGCGGAGATCATGCTGGGGCTGCTTAAGGGAAAAGGATACGAAATTGTGAATGAATCTGCGCAGGCAGATATCTTATTGGTCAACACATGCGGGTTTATCGGGCCTGCAAAGGAGGAATCCATCAACGCGATACTGGAACAGGGACAATATAAGAAGACAGGCAGCTGCAAGGCCCTGATCGTTACAGGTTGTCTGGGAGAGCGTTACAGCGGCGAACTGATGAAGGAAATCCCGGAAATCGACGCGGTGGTCGGAACGGGGAATTATCCCCGTATCATTGAAATATTGAATGAAGTCAAGATGGGAAGGCATCATGCCTATCTGGGGCATATTGACGATTCCCTGGACGATAACCTGCCCAGGATCATCAGCACCGTCGGACCCGTTGCTTATCTGAAGATTGCGGAGGGTTGCGACAATCATTGTACCTATTGTATCATACCAAAGCTTCGGGGCAGATTCCGGAGCAGGACGATTGCATCCCTTGCAACGGAAGCGGAAGGGATGGTAAAGAAAGGCATCCGGGAACTTATCATCGTTGCCCAGGATATTACCCGGTATGGTCAGGATTCTAACGGGGAGTATGACTTAGTGATGCTCTTGAAGGAACTGTGCAGGATACCGGATCTGAAATGGATCCGCCTGATGTACTGCTATCCGGACCGGATAACGAAGGAATTGATCGACTTGATCGCCACGGAAGAAAAGATCTGCAGTTATATGGACATCCCGATCCAGCATATTCATCCGGACATATTGTCCAAAATGAATCGGGTATCCAAAGGGAATCAGATCCGTACCCTGCTGAAGTCCCTCCGGGAGCGGATACCGGGGATCGTCATCCGGACATCCCTCATTGTCGGCTTTCCGGGCGAAGGAGAATCCGAGTTTCAGGGACTGATGGATTTTGTAGGGGAAGGGTATTTCAACCATATCGGCGTATTCCCCTATTCCAGGGAGGAAGGTACCAGAGCGGCGGAGTTTCCCGATCAGGTGGAGGAGCCGGTCAAGGAAGAGCGCAGAATCCGGCTGATGTCCGTGCAGAGAAAGATTTCCAGGCGGCTGATGAAGGCCAGGGTGGGACAGAACTGCGAGGTGTTGGTGGAAGGCAGAGAAACAGCGGGTTTGTATTACGGACGCTCTTATGGGGAAGCACCTGAGGTGGACGGTCTGATTTATGTCCGGAGTTCTTACCCACTTCCGATAGGTAATTTTGTCGATACCGTCATAACGAAGGCCTATGACTACGATTTATTGGGGGAAGTTTATGAATCTTGCAAATAAAATAACAATCCTGCGGATTTTAATGATTCCGTTGTTTTTATTTTTCCTGCTGACGTCCTTTCCGTCCAGCACTATCCTTGCCGCCCTTATCTTTCTTCTTGCTGCCGGAACGGACAGTCTGGATGGATATATCGCACGAAAAAGAAATGAAATTACCAATTTCGGTAAATTTGTCGATCCTCTGGCGGACAAGCTCCTTGTTGCTTCCGCACTGGTATGCCTGGTGGAAATGGGCAAAGTGCCTGCCGTTGCCGCAATTATCATTATCAGCCGTGAATTTGTGATTACGGGATTTCGCCTTCTGGCCGTTACCGAAGGCACGGTGATTGCCGCCAGTTGGTGGGGCAAATTGAAAACCATCACCCAGATTATTGCCATTGTGGCATTGATCCTTGATAATTTTCCGTTCCGTTTCATCGGTGTCCCCTTTGATCAGATCGCTCTTACTGTATCCGTAGGGATCACCATCCTTTCCGGAATGGACTATATCTATAAAAACCGGTCGATCTTCCGGTCGGGGAAAGACGGCCTCAAGTAAATCTACGGGAATCAGGAGGTTTTTTATGAATGCAGAGATAATCGGGATAGGCAGTGAATTGCTTCTGGGACAGATTGCCAATACGGATGCCCAATACCTGTCCCGGCAGTTGTCATTTCTTGGCATCGATGTTTATTGGCATACGGTAGTCGGAGACAACCGGGACCGTATTCTGGAGACATTGCACATTGCATCGGAACGTTCGGATATCATTATAACGACCGGTGGTCTGGGACCCACCATGGATGACTTAAGCAAGGAAACGGTGGCGGAATTTCTGGGAATGGATCTCGCGATGCACCAGCCCAGTCTGGAGAGGATAAGGAATTACTTTCATTCCACCGGAAGGACCATGACGGAGAACAATTCCAAACAGGCCATGTTTCCCGAAGATGCCATCATATTGCAGAATGACAATGGAACCGCACCCGGCGCCATCATGGAAAAAGACGGGAAATCCTATATCGTTCTCCCCGGACCTCCCTTCGAACTGCAGCCCATGTTTGACCACTATGTCGTTCCGTATCTGAAAAGGAAAAGCAATCAGGGCATCTATTCCAGAGTAGTGCGGATCTTCGGTATCGGAGAATCGGCGGTGGAAGAAATGGTGAAGGACCTGCTTCTGAATCAGCAAAACCCCACCTTGGCGCCTTTGATCGGTGTGGGCGAGGTCACGCTGCGGATCACCGCCAAGGCTTCTTCCCCGGAAGAAGGCGAAAAACGAATCCGACCGATGCAGGAGGAAATTGAAAAACGCCTGGGTAATGCGGTATATGGCTTCGATGAAGATCGAATGGAATCCGTGGTAGTGGATTTGCTTCGGAAAAAAGGTTGCACTCTGGCAGCGGCGGAGTCTTGCACAGGCGGATTGATTTCCGATCGGATTACCAATGTCCCGGGAGCTTCCGATGTTTTTCTGGAAGGCTGCGTTACTTACAGCAATCAGGCGAAAACAACAAGGCTTGGAGTTTCACCGGAAACCCTGGCGGCTTATGGAGCGGTCAGCATGCAGACGGCCAGGGAAATGGCAGTCGGCATCCGGAAAACTTCAAAAGCGGATATCGGTATTGCCATAACCGGCATTGCAGGACCGGGAGGAGGTTCCGTCCAGAAACCGGTAGGCCTTGTCTATATGGCGATCGCCGATCAAAACGGGGCAGAGGCAAAGAAATTTCGTCTGACGGGAAACCGGATACGCATAAAGAACGGATCTGCCATGCGTCTCCTGAATTGGTTGAGGCTGCATCTTATCGAAGTATGAGAACACAAAATAAAAAACAGCTTTTTATTGTTGACTAATGCAAAAGTATATCGTATAATAAGAGCAGAACAAATGTTCTACCAGTATGGGGGTGTAGGCATGGATAAACAAAAGGCATTGGAAATGGCTCTGTTGCAGATTGAAAAACAGTTCGGCAAGGGATCCATCATGAGGTTGGGGGAATCCACTCATTTGAATGTGGAGGTCATTCCGACGGGAGCTCTGGGATTGGACATTGCACTGGGGGTAGGCGGTATTCCGAGAGGCCGTGTCACAGAGATATTCGGCCCGGAGTCATCGGGCAAGACGACCGTGGCACTTCATGTGATTGCCGAGGCGCAGAAAAGAGGCGGCACCGCGGCCTTTGTGGATGCGGAGCATGCACTGGATCCGCAGTATGCCGGCAAGCTGGGAGTCGATACAGGGAATTTGCTGGTCTCTCAGCCCGATACCGGTGAGCAGGCTCTGGAGATTATGGAGGCACTGGTCCGCAGCGGTGCCGTAGATGTCGTTGTCGTCGATTCCGTCGCCGCCTTGGTTCCCCGAGCCGAGATCGAGGGGGAGATGGGGGATTCTCATGTAGGTCTCCAGGCCAGACTGATGTCCCAGGCTCTCCGCAAGCTTTCCGGTGCCATAAACAAATCCAAGACGGCAGCGATTTTTATCAATCAGCTTCGGGAAAAGGTCGGTGTCATGTTCGGCAATCCGGAGACCACTCCGGGAGGTCGTGCCCTGAAGTTCTATGCATCCGTCCGGCTGGATGTCCGAAGAATCGAGACTCTGAAGCAGGGCAACGATATGATAGGCAGCCGCACCCGGGTCAAAGTGGTAAAGAATAAGGTTGCTCCGCCGTTCAAGCAGGCGGAGTTTGATATCATATACGGGGAGGGGATCTCCAGGGAGGGCTCTATATTGGATATCGCAACGGAACAGAACATTATTTCCAAGAGCGGTGCCTGGTATTCCTATGGAGATACACGCATCGGCCAGGGCCGGGAAAATGCCCGTCAATATTTAAAAGACAATAAGGACCTGACTCAGGAGATCGAAAATCGTATCCGGGAGGAGTTGATTTCCATCAAATTGTCCTCTGCCACACCGGATGATATGGATTCTGAGGAATAAACCCCAATTTTTGGGGTTTTCCTTTTTCTCTCTGATATAAGCTCTCTGATATTTAAGCCGCATTCAGCCGGAATTCAGCTTGACACACCTGTAAAAAAGATATAAAATGAAATAAATACTGAGATTCGTCCGGTATTATTTGGCTTTTGAATTGATAAGCCGATTCCTCTCATGACTTTCGTCATGAGAGGAATCGGAACTTGTACGGTAGGAACTGCCGGATTTTAAGCCTGTGGAGATGTAGGTTACGAAGTCTATGAAGCGGGAATCCCGCTACTAAAGTAGTGGGAGGTTCAAAAAAGGTGTAAGCTCAATAATGCAATTACCATTGGATAACCGAGTTATACCCTTTACTCGGTTTTATTATGCGAGCAAATGAAGTTGAAAGAATTGAGGAGGTGTACCATATTTCACTCGAACTACCATTACAATTATTGATTGTCCTGGTAGTAGCCATTGCATGTATCGCCCTCGGATACTATTATCGGAAGCGGATCGCGGAAGGCAAGATTTCCAGTGCCGAAGAAGCCGCCAAGAAGATTGTGGAAGAATCGGAAAAGCAAGCCGAGGCAACGAAACGCGAGACCCTGTTGGAAGCAAAAGAAGAAGTCCATAAACTGCGAAGCGAAGTTGAAAGAGAAAGCCGTGAAAGGCGAAACGAAGCGCAAAGAACCGAAAGAAGACTGCAGCAGAAAGAAGAAAATCTGGACAAAAAGACGGAGTCCCTGGAATCCCGGGAAGATGCCCTCAGCCGCAAGCAAAAAGAGATTCAGAAGACCCAGGAGCAGGTTGATTTACTCCATAAGCAGCAGCTTGCGGAATTGGAGAGAATATCCGGACTGACAAGGGACCAGGCCAAAGAGCAGCTGCTTGATAGCGTGCAAAGGGATATCACCCATGAGGTAGCGGTAAAATACCGTGAGATCGAGGCGAAGGCCAAAGAAGACGCCGACAAGAGTGCCCGGGATATTATCTCTCTTGCAATACAGAAGTCCGCTGCAGATCATGTTGCCGAGTCAACCGTTTCTGTGGTTGCTTTGCCGAACGATGAAATGAAGGGCAGGATTATCGGCCGTGAGGGGCGTAATATCCGTACCTTGGAGACCGCTACCGGCATTGATCTGATTATAGACGATACCCCGGAAGCAGTCATTCTGTCCGGATTTGATCCTATCCGTAGAGAAGTCGCCAGGATCGCCTTGGAAAAATTGATTGTAGACGGAAGGATTCATCCCGCACGTATTGAAGAAATGGTAGAAAAGGCGAAAAAGGAAGTCGAAACCCAGATACGCGAAGAAGGGGAACAGGCTGTTTTTGAAATAGGACTGCACAGCGTCCATCCTGAACTTGTTAAATTGCTTGGCAGACTGAAATACCGGACCAGCTACGGACAGAACGTACTGAAGCATTCCATTGAAGTAGCCCATCTGGCCGGAATTATGGCTGCAGAGCTTGGTGCTGATGTAAAATTGGCTAAAAGATCCGGTTTACTCCATGACATCGGGAAAGCCGTAGATCATGAAATAGAAGGATCCCATACGCAAATCGGCGGTGATTTGGCAAAGAAATATCGGGAAAGTCCGGAAGTTGTCAATGCTATTATGGCACATCATGGCGATATCGAGGCCACGACCACAGAAGCTGTTTTGGTTCAGGCGGCGGATGCCATATCGGCAGCAAGGCCGGGTGCCAGAAGGGAGACTCTGGAGGCCTATATCAAGAGGCTCGAAAAATTAGAAGAAATAGCAAATTCCTTCGCAGGAGTTGAAAAATCATTTGCGATACAAGCAGGTCGCGAAATCCGGATCATCGTCAAGCCGGATAAGGTAAACGACGATCAGGCTGTAATAATGGCTCGGGAGATAGTCAAGCAGGTTGAGAAGGAGCTTGAATATCCAGGACAGATTAAAATTAATGTTATCCGCGAAACGCGGGCAGTTGATTATGCAAAATGAAAACGAATCAAAAAAGATGTGGATATCCACATCTTTTTTGATTTTTGAAAAAAAGGAGGATTTTTCAACATTATGTAGAATATATATTTGGAAAAACATAACAATACATAAAAATAAGTAGGGGGGTCAACTCATGGAAGTATTAAAGGTATCAGCAAAATCCAATCCAAATTCAGTAGCCGGTGCTTTAGCAGGAGTGCTGAGGGAGCGGGGCGCTGCCGAGATGCAGGCCATCGGTGCCGGCGCATTGAATCAAGCAGTTAAGGCAGTGGCGATCGCACGTGGATTTGTTGCTCCCAGTGGGATAGATTTGATATGCATACCTGCTTTTACTGACATCATGATTGACGGAGAAGAAAGAACAGCCATAAAGCTCATCGTTGAACCCAGATAAACCTGCTTTGGCAGGTTTTTTATTTGCAGCGGCTGTGGAGATAGATGGTATTCGGACAATTGCTGAAATACTCCAGGCGCTTGACCCTTGATCCTTTTTGGATACTTTTTCCGCATTTCAGGCAAATATAATTGCCGCTGTACAGAATATCGTCTCTCGTCCTGATATTCAAATTTCCGTATTTCTTCCAACTCTTCCAACCTGTTTTGCATAAAACGGCCCGTTTTTCGTAGTCGGCATAGACCCATCGAAGGATCCGGTGAAAGTGAAGGGGATATTTCGTATACTTTACATATTGGATTGGAACGCCGAGATCCAGAGCATAATTCTGGAAGGTTTCTTCGATGATGGACTGCAGCGGTTCCCCGATTTTTGCGGAGCGGTAGGAGATGCCCTTCTCCTTCAGCTTTTCCCTGGCATGGTCGAACATATACCCCTGACAGATTTCCACTTTTTCTCCCGGCTGCAGATATAGCTTTTTCAACAGGGAAAAAACGATCTGACTTGATTTCGCCAGATACCTTTTGGATAAAAAAAGATCGCTGCAATAATATTCAATTGGAATGAAATCGTAAACAAAGTCGCCTGTTTCCGTACGCATTGCACCGATACAGGTCCCTCCAATCAGGCTTCCGCTGCCCGAATCGTCAATTTGAACCACCTTTTCACCTCTCTATCGTAAAAACAGAATTCTGCTGCAGGATGAGCCGCCGCTGATTCGCAATACGGCTGCGATGGAGTGAGTTTTTGCAGCAAGATCATAAAATAGTGTTTGTAACTGCCCGGTAAACTATAATATAATATTGCTTGAAAACGTAAAGAAAAGGAGCTTATATGAAATTTCTAGTATCGAATGATGACGGAATCCAGTCAGAGGGCATCCTCCAGCTGGCCGCAAGTCTGATGCCTTTCGGCGAAGTAGTCGTTGCGGCACCGGATATGGAGCGGAGCGCAACGGGTCACGCCATTACCATGTCCCGTCCTCTCCGGGTGAGAAAGGTTAAGCTGCCCGGACTGTCCGTAGAGGCGTATGCCATAGACGGTACCCCCGCGGATTGCGTTAAGCTGGGCATTGATGAACTGCTGGAAGGAAAGCCGGATTATGTCTTTACGGGGATCAATCGGGGTGCTAACCTTGGCACCGATGTCCTCTATTCCGGGACGGTTTCCGCCGCGGTGGAGGGCTGCATCATGGGAGTGAGGTCAGCCGCCTTTTCTCTGCTCTTCGGTGAAACTATGGATTATTCCTATGCAGGGAAGGTGGCGGCGGAGGTGGTTCGGATCCTGCGGGACAAGGACCTGACGCCTGACACACTGGTCAATGTGAATATTCCGAATGTCCCAGAAGACCAGATCCGCGGAATGATGGTCACGAAGCTCGGGCACCGGAAATACTCCAAAAACTACGAAAAGCGGCAGGACCCCAGAGGAAGGACCTATTACTGGTTGGCCGGAGAGTTAATCGAAGAACCTCTGGACTGGGATATGGACATAGAAGCCACGAAGAATCATTATGTATCCATCACTCCGTTGGATTACAATCTAACCAGCTTTGCCATGCTGGATACCTTTCGGAAATGGGGCTTTGAAAACAGCAGTCGGCCGTGAGGAAGCTACGTGTATCCGGCTCTTGCAAAATTGGTTCCATGTGATAAAATAAGAATGAAATGTGCAGTAAAGGAGCGTTATCCGATGGAAAAACAGGATCTGATCAACCGTATCGATTCCGGCTATAAAAAGATGAGCAAGGGTCAGAAGCTGATTGCCGAATATATTTTGAACAACTATGACAAAGCCGCCTTCATGACGGCTTCCCGATTGGGAAATATCGTTGGTGTCAGCGAATCCACCGTCGTACGATTTGCCAATGTCCTGGACTATGACGGTTACCCCAAGCTGCAGAAGGCCCTTCAGGAGCTGATCCGCAACAAGCTTACCACCGTTCAGCGTATTGAGATGTCTTCTGATCTGGATCAATCAATGGTATTGAAAAGCGTTCTGAAGGCGGATATGAATAATATCCGGCTGACAATTGACGAAATGAACAATGGCATATTTGAGGCCGTTGTCAATCGGATCCTGCAGGCGAAGAATATTTATGTGCTCGGCTTGAGGAGTGCCGCTCCTCTTGCCCAGTTCATGGGTTATTATCTGAATTTTATCTTTGACAATGTAAGAATCGTAACCTCGGGAGTAAATGATATTTTCGAGCAGCTGATCCACATCGGAAAGGGGGATCTGCTGATCGGTATCAGCTTTCCACGGTATGCCAGCCGTGCGATAGAAGCCATCAAGTTTTCCAAGGGGCGCGGAGCGGATACAGTGGCATTGACCGACAGCATGCTTTCCCCCCTTACCGCGTATGCAGACTACTCTCTTTTAGCTCGTAGTGACATGGCTTCCTTTGTGGATTCCCTGGTAGCTCCGCTCAGTCTGATCAATGCTCTCATTGTTGCAATCGGAGTCATGAAAAAGACGGAAATATCCTCCGACTTCCATGAATTGGAGAATATCTGGTCCCATTACAATGTCTATGTGGAAAAAGATAAGGGGCAATCCACTTAAATTACTATGAGCAGCCGAAATCGGGCTGCTCAATTCTTGGGAGGCAAAATGTACATCTATCTGACCCGCCATGGAGAAACCCTCTGGAATGCAGCAGGAAAAACACAGGGCGTCCAGGATATCTCTCTTTCCGACAGAGGCATCCGTCAGGCGGAGATCCTGGCAGACAGGCTTTCACAGGAAAATCTGTCCGCTTTATTCTGCAGCAATCTGGAAAGGGCATACCGAACGGCTGCCATTATCGGGGACAAGGTGGGCCTGCTTCCGGAGAAAAGGGACGAGCTTCGTGAAATCAGCTGTGGAGACTGGGAAGGCTTGACATTGGAGCAGATTGAAGAAAGATATCCCGGAGAGCTTGCGGTACGAAATACGGATTTTCAATTTTCGCCGCGGGGCGGAGAATGCATCCAGTCTGTCCGTGGCAGAGTCCGCTGTTTCCTGGATATGCTTCAGAGCAGAAATTATGACGGTGACAGCCGTATTCTTGTAGTATCCCATGCCTATACGGCCCGGTTACTGCTGATTGAGCTGATGAGTCTTTCGTCGGAACATTTATGGGATTTTCGGCTGGACAATACCGGGATCAGCATTATACAGAGCGATCAAGGCCGGAGAAGGATCGTCTGTCTCAATGATACCTGTCATCTGCATAAGGCATGAAACCGGTTGTTTATCCGTCCCGGATGCACTATAATGAAAGAAAGCCGAAAGAAGGACAGCCCGGCAGGAAAAGGGAGGAATTATTGTGGACGAACTTCCCGGAAGCAAGGATATTTCCAGAGTAGCCCTGAATATGGCTTTATCCGAAAGCCGTGAACAGGAAAAAAAGATGAAGAATGAGATGCAAAAGCTTGGCATCCACACTGCCGCAGTGGATTACGGCGGAGAGTTCATTTCATCCGTTACCAAAATTATTGAAAGAGCGGTCGTAGCCGCCAAAAGAGAAGGAGTCATCGGGGAATCCCATGCCGAAGAAGGTGCGGTAGCGGGAGCGGCCAGGGAAGCTGTTTCTCAGATTATGCCCAAGGCAATTGGCCTGAATGTGGGAGGTAAGATAGGAATTGCTCGATATGGGGATCATATCTGCGTAGCCTTGTTTTTCGGCATCGGCCTTTTGAATCTGAATGAAGTCTCGGTGGGTTTGGGACATCGTGCGATATAGGAGTGTTATACAATGAAGATATGCGCAGTCAGAGGCGCTACCACGGTTGACAAAAATGAAAAAAAGGACATCCTTTCCAGAACGGCAGCTTTATTGAAACAAATGATGGACTGTAATTCCCTTACGCTCCATGACATCATCAGTGTTATTTTCACGGCAACAAAGGATATCGATGCCGTTTATCCTGCTGTGGCTGCCAGAGAGCTTGGCATGACCGGCATTCCTCTCATGTGCTGTCAGGAGATGGACGTTACCGGCAGCTTGCCTTTGTGCATCCGGGTTTTGATGCATTTTCAGCTGACGGAGGTCAGGGCGGTCCAACCAGTTTATCTGGAAAAGGCGGTAATGCTGCGGCCCGATCTGACCGGGTTCGCCCCGGGCGGAGATGTGAACCCGGATAAGAAGCTTACTATAGCCATAGATGGACCGGCAGGAGCCGGCAAAAGCACCATAGCGAAAAGGTTGGCGGAGAAGCTTGCGATTCTTTATCTGGATACCGGAGCCATGTATCGGGCGGTAGGATTAAAGGTCATGGAAGCCGGCGGTGATCCTGCGGATCCATCGGATGTCATCCCGCTTCTGGATCGCACGGATGTTGTGGTTCGATATGAAAATGGAGCACAAAGGGTATATCTGGACGGAAGGGATGTAACGGATAAAATCCGCACCCAGCAGATATCCGGAGCAGCATCTGCCGTTGCCGTCATTCCCGAGGTCCGGAGGAAGCTTGTGAATCTTCAGAGGGAAATCGCCTCAAGAACCTCACTGGTAATGGATGGGCGGGATATCGGTACCTATGTGTTGCCCGATGCCGATGTAAAAATATTCCTGACTGCATCCCCGGAAGAACGGGCGCGCCGTAGATGGGAAGAACTCCGGCAGAAGGGAATGGACCAGGATTACGCCAATGTATGGAAGGAAATCACGAACCGGGACCACAATGACAGCAACAGGAGCTTTGCTCCCCTGAAAAAGGCGAAGGATGCCGTATGGATCGATACGACCAACAAAGCCATCGATGAGGTAATAACAGAAATAGAAAGCCTGCTTCAGGCACAACGGGGGTAATATTTTGCTGTACTATATTGCAAAATTCATATTACTGCCTTTCCTGTTTCTTTTTTTCCGGCCCCGGGTGTCCGGCAGAGAAAATTTACCGGAGGAGGGCAGCGTAATTATCTATTCTAATCATACATCCCTTCTGGATCCGATTACATTGGGATGCTTTCTTCCCAGGAGGATCTATTTTATGGCGAAGCAGGAGCTGTTCCGCTTCCCGCCCATGAGAGTGCTTCTGAGGGGACTCGGCGCATTTCCGGTAAAGAGGGGTTCTGCGGATATCACAGCCATAAAAAGGGCTTTGCAGACTCTGAAAGACGGGAAGGTATTCGGCATTTTTCCGGAGGGTACCCGGAATAAGGGCAGCGGCCTTCAGGAATTCAATCACGGAACGGCTGCAATTGCCCATAAGTCCCATGCAGTTACCATTCCTGTGGCGATATTCGGCGGATACCGGCTTTTTCGGTCCATCCGGGTTATCATCGGGAAGCCGCTGGACTTTGAATCCTATTACGGACAAAAGGTCAGCTCGGAGTTGCTGGAAAAAATGTCATCGGAAATGTCGGATGCCGTACTGCAAATTGCTTCCAGGCAGACTGGAAGCTGAGGAAAAAATTTTATTTCAAAATTATTAACTAAAAAGAAGGATTTAGTCATATAATATCGAAAAAGTAATAGAAAGAAAAATCAGGTGCCATCCGATATCGATTTCCTGACAGATATCCTTGAAATGGAATTACCCAAATGATTCTTCTTATTTTGAGTACCCGGAGGGGGTTGTTATTGAAAGGATGTTGAATACATTCACCAGACATTATAATAAAACGCAATTATAACGGATCTATCGTTAGGGGCAGGGATATCGGGAAATATCGGATAGCACAAAGAGGAAGGTACAATCGAAGGACTATGGGAACTATTGGCTTGACGAAGGCGGCAGCATCCGATTGTATTGATTTAAGGAGGAACTGGAAATGAATGAAAATGAAATAAAAGACGAAACGCTGGAGAAAAATACAGTGGAACCTGCTGTCGGGGAGGAAAAGAAAGAAGAAGTATTTGAAAACGATGCGGTAGCTACAGCAGCTGCGGATAGCGAAAAGAAAGATGAAGTACCCGATAATGATACGGGTAAAACAGGTGTTGACAACGAAACGAAAGTGGGAGCGTCGGCAGACGATGCAGCGAAAGCCGTCGTGGAAAATGAAAAAGCGGAAACTGTGGCAGGCGTGGCTGCATCGCCTAAGGAAGAAACCATGGGGAGCTTTGACATTGTATCTCTTCGCCCCGGACAGATGGTAAAGGGTACCGTCTTAAGGGTCACACCGGATGAGTTGATTGTAAACGTAGGATATAAATCCGATGGCATCGTTACCAAGGATGAGATCGTTCTGCAGGAGGATAAGCCTCTGGAGGAGGTCTTCCATGAGGGGGACGGGATCGAAGTAGAGGTCCTGAAGGTCAATGACGGGGAAGGCAATGTCGTACTTTCCCAAAAGAATATTGTCAAGCACCGGATCTGGAAGGAAATCGAAGAGGCCTTTCAAAATCAGAAAGAGGTCGCCGGCAGCGGCAAGGAAGTTGTCAAGGGTGGTTTGCTTGCCAATATAAAGGGAATTTCGGCATTTGTCCCGGCATCCCAGCTATCGGTTCGTTATGTGGCGGATCTCAGCACTTTTGTCGGCCAAAATCTTCGCCTGAGAATCCTGGAAACCGACAAGAAACGGGGCAGGGTCGTTGCTTCTCAAAGAGTTATCCTTGAGGCGGAGGAGGCGGAAAAACGCAATCAGGTCTGGGCAAATATCCAGGAAGGCCAAAGGATTAAGGGCGAAGTAAAACGTCTGACGAATTTCGGAGCGTTTGTCGATATCGGAGGCGTAGATGGCCTGATTCATATATCCGACCTGGCATGGGGCCATATCAAGAGTCCGAAGCAGGTTGTTTCGGAAGGTCAGGAGGTAGAAGTCGTTGTTTTATCCGTCGACAAGGAAAACAACCGGATCTCCCTTGGCTATAAACAAACCAAACCCCATCCGTGGGACAATATTGAAGAAAAATACCCCATCGGACAAATTTTCGAAGGTAAGGTCGTACGGCTTGCTGCCTTTGGCGCATTTGTCGAATTGGAGCCCGGTGTGGATGGATTGGTCCATATCTCCCAGATATCCGATAAGCGGGTCAACAAAGTGGAGGATGTTCTGAAAACCGGAGAAACAGTTTCCGTCAAGGTCCTGGATGTCAAGCCAAAGGAGAGGCGGATCAGCCTCAGCATACGGGAAGCCGCTCCCAAATCGGAGG
>ENA-UOOK01002433-UOOK01002433.1-fermentation-metagenome-genome-assembly--contig:-NODE-2433-length-23004-cov-3.748311_pt1 | contig 23004 bp, 12 predicted proteins | sample MGYA00245777_ERZ724023 | MGnify/ENA primary metagenome ERZ724023 (study PRJEB28704, sample SAMN03018312) | fermentation metagenome | biome: anthropogenic terrestrial biome; feature: soil; material...
TTGGGGTTTATAAAAGATATACCATACTAATAAAGGGTGGAAACATTGTTGAATTTCGCCCAAGGCATTGTTGCGGTTTGAATTCTGATATAAAGGAAGCTGGCAAATCTGATTCAAAAACTCGAATTGTAGTAGATGCATTAAAAAGAAAAGTAGAAATATCGGAAAAAGTAGATTGTGTTGTACCTTTGGCGAATGCACTTAGAATGATGTGCTATGCACAGGCACAGGATCTAGTTGTTGGAGTAGAGAAGGGTGAAAAAGAGAAGACCTTGGTAAAGGCTTACAACTGGGTAAATTATGATGCTTGGAAGGATTTGCCAATAGTTGGTGAAGGAGGAAGTGGTGGATACACACCTTATGTAGAAGAAATTGTAAAGATAAATCCGGATGTAATAATATGTGCTTATGCAAAGGGGGATGCTGAAAAACTTCAGGAGAAAACAGGTATCCCTGTAGTTGCTATAAATGCAGGAACTCTATTCGAAGATGATTACGATGAGTCGTTAAGAATTATCGGAGAGGTATGTCATAAAGAAAAACGCTGTAAAGAAGTAATCGATTATATACAGAAAATTCAGGATGATTTGAACACTAGGACAAAAGATATAAAGGATGAAGATAAGCCATCAGTATATTCTGGTGCAGTATCCTTCATGGGAGGACATGGTATTGAAGGTACATATCAAAACTTCCCGCCATTTATGGCTATTAATGCGAAAAATGCATATAAAGCTAAGGACAAAGCCTCAAAAGGTGTTATTATTGACCCTGAATTAGTTCTGGAAATGAACCCTGATATTATTTTTCTTGATCCTAATAACCTAAACCTTGTAAACGAAGCTTATAAAAATAATGCCAAGTTTTATAAATCACTAAAAGCTGTACAGAATGGTAAAGTATATACAATGCTTGGCTATAACTGGTATTACACAAATGTGGAAATTGCTCTAGCTGATTGTTATTATGCAGCATCTATTGTATATCCGAAACAATTCTCTGATGTAGATTCGGTTAAAAAAGCCAAAGAAATCTTTTCATTTATGTTAGGCTCTTCTGATTATTACCAGCAGTTGGAGAAAGAAGGCTTTGGGTTTAGAAAAATAACGATTGGAGAATAGTCATGCGAAAATCGTTATTTACTCAATCAACTTATGAGGCTGTTTCAAGGAAAAAGATAGTCTTTATTATTGCTCTTTTCTTTTTTATGATTGGTATAGCCCTGGTTGCAATAAGTGCTGGTTCTTCCGGGATTTCATTTACTGATGTAATAAAAACATCGGTAGGAATGGGAACAGAAAAATCAGAAATTGTAGTATATGGTATCAGGCTTCCGCGTATTTATACAGCAATGCTGGTAGGAGGAATCCTTGCAATGGCAGGTACAGTTATGCAAAGCATTTTACGCAATCAGCTTGCATCGGCTTCGACTTTGGGTGTGTCACAGGGCGCCGCATTTGGCGCCACTGTGGCGATTATTGTATTCGGAGCAGGTACACAGAATTCTGCAGCCGCCGCCAATGCAGTTTCTATTAATAATCCATATATAGTAACAATGTGTGCATTTATAGGAGGTTCAATTTCCGCAGGTGCTGTTCTGTTATTGTCCAGAATTAAGAAAATTGGACCGGAAGCATTGGTTTTAGCCGGAGTAGCACTAAGTGCAATGTTTTCCGGAGGAACAACGCTGCTGCAGTATTTTGCTGATGATGTTCAGGTGGCAGCAGTAGTATTTTGGACATTTGGAGATTTAGGGCGAACAAACATCAGAGAGATAATCATACTTCTTATTGTTTTTGTAATAGTATTTATATATTTTATGTTTAACCGCTGGAATTATAATGCATTGAACAGTGGACATCATACTGCGAAAAGTCTGGGCGTAAATGTTGAATTTGTAATTTTATGCAGTATGATTGTTGCGTCTCTTGCATCTGCGGCAGCAGTTGCGTTAGTGGGTATTATCAGTTTTATAGGTCTTGTTGCACCGCATCTGCTGAGAATATTTATCGGAAATGACTACCGCTATCTCCTTCCGGCTTCAGCCGTGGCAGGTGCGTTACTTCTGCTGCTGGCGGATACGCTTGCAAGAGTGGTTGTTTCACCGGTTATTCTGCCTATTGGGGCAATTACAAGCTTTATTGGCGGACCGATGTTTTTATATCTGCTTTTTAAGGGAGAATCAAAGCATGATTGAAATTAAGAGTATATCCTTTGCTTACGACTCTAAAAAAATTATAGATGAAATTTCTTTTGATATTGGAGATAATCAGTTTATTGCAATTTTAGGGAACAATGGTGCCGGAAAAAGTACGTTACTAAAATGCCTTAATGGAATATATCATGCCAAAGGCGGTAAGGTATATGTATCAGGCGATGAAACATTATCAATGCATAGAAAAGAAGCAGCAAAGCGGATTGCATATGTGGCTCAGAAAAATGAGGGATCAAGAATTTCTGTCTTTGATACCGTGCTTTTGGGCAGAAAACCTTACATTAAATGGGATGCCACAAATAATGATATTGTTATTGTAAAAAATATTATTCGGCAAATGGAGCTTGAGTATATTGAACTGAGATATATTGATGAAATAAGCGGCGGAGAACTACAGAAGGTTATGCTGGCCAGAGCATTGGCACAACAGCCAAAGTTCCTTCTATTGGATGAGCCCACGAGCAGTTTAGATCCAAGAAATCAATACGAAGTATTGCGTATTATCCGTAGAATTGCAAAAGAGTGGGGAATAGCTGTAGCCATTGTTATACATGACTTGAATCTGGCACTGCGTTATTGTGATAAATATCTGTTCCTTAAGGGTGGAAATATTTTTTCCTACGGGGGGTTGGAAACTATGACACCTGAATGTTTAAAGGCAGTATATAATATGCCGATTGAAATTCAGGATTATCATGGGATTAAAGTAGTAATTCCAATTCCTGAAGATAATATAGGAGGCGAAGCAGATTGAAGTTAGAGGAAATAAGAGAAAAATGGGTTTCAAAAAACAATAATTCTGAAGCTGCGAAAATGATGTAAAAGCAGATGGGTATCTGGTTAATGTCTATGAAAAAGTTGGCGATAATCTGGTAGAAACAGACATCAAAAATATGATCTTTGGTAAAGAGGATGGTGTATTGCCTCAGATTTTTGTAGGCGGAAGTTATGAGGGCTTTGACATGGATAAGGATTTAATAATCTATGGTCTGGTCTCGGGGAAAAACTACCAGGTGGGTGTTAAAATGTGAATACTTCAGCACAGACACAGTATAAAACAATTATCAGCAGGGAATGGGGATTGGATCAGAATGGCAATGCAGCAGAAATAGATGTGCTTACTGAAACATTTAATGTATCAGACATCGAGTATTTAATATCTTCCGACAGCAATGATGCTCAAAAACATGCAGCTCATTAAAAGAGGAGAGCTGTTAATATAGGTATAAGCAAGTCTGATTCATTCTTGCCTATACTGCTTTCTATACTCTGTTGGTGGAATTCCACTATACTTTTTAAAGGTGCTTGTGAACGTTCTGGAATGGATATAACCAAGTTTATTGCTTAGTTCACTAATGGGAATATCCGTATTTTTTAGATATTCTCTTGCATGATAAATTCTCACCTTATTAAGATAATCAATGAAGCTTATACCAAATGCCTTCTTGAAAAAGTTTGAGAAATATTTAGACGAAGTTCCAACAACATCGGCCATTTTTTCAAGGTAAAGATCTTCTGCATAATGTAAATTTATATACTGAATAATAAATTCTTTGTTTAACTTGCTCTGGTTATTATTGTAATCTAGTTTTTCAGTCATATTTTCAATAATATCTTTGAAAAAAGCCCTTATTTTTTCACAGTTTTCCCCATTGAGTATTATTTCCCAAAATTCAGTTTCAAGTTTAATAATTTCAGATTTATCAAATTTACTAATAATCATTACATTAATGATATTATTAAAAACTTCAATAGCAATATATGTAAACTTCATATAGCTTATGTTATTATCAATTATGTTATTAATTAGTTTATTGATTACATTTATACCTTCCTCTGAGTTCCCTGTTAAAAGGTAATTAAAAAGTTTTTCAACAGTATGGATAGGGAAATTCATATCATTAGTATTATCGATTTCTACTACATCAATAATATTTTTCGATGATTTAACAGTCCGATATGCCATACACGTTTTTAAGTCATTGAAAGCCTTTTCACACTCTTCTACCTGAGTATAAAATTTGCTTACTGCCGTTATTATACAATAATCTTTAAATATATCAGCCTTTAAACTATCTACTATATTTCGCACGATTAGTAGTATATCTTCACGCTTAGTTTTTTTGCTAATACCAATAAGAGCTATAAACTGCATACTTTTATAGTGAAAAACAATGCTTTTTTCAAAACAATGAACTATAACTTTTTTCAAAGCAAAAGAAACTTCTTCAGCAGTGATATTGTTTGAAGCGGTTTCATTTTCCGAACAAGGGTCTATATAGAATGAAAGCATAAAGAAATATTTACAATCAAAAATATTTCTAAAATAGGTAAGGGCTTCTTTTTGCGTGTTCTTATAATAGGGGACATCATCTATCATTTTAATAAATATACTCCGTATAATATCATCTTCTGCTGTTTCTATTTGGTTTATTATCAGCTCGTTCTCTTTTTGCATCATTTCGATACCATAGTGGATTTGCTCAAATTTATTATACCCAGGTTTTATATATCTGCTACTAATCAAATCCAAAGTGTTTTTAATCGGCTTATAGAGAAATAAGCTAAAAAGTATTGAAATAATCATTCCGGTTAGCATTGTAGCAAATAATACAATCTGATTGAAGCTAATGGCATTAAATGCAACATTTAAGCTGTTTGGTATTCTATAAATATAAATAAAATCATTATAACTGGATTTTACTGAGAAGTATTCAAATCTATCCTTTTTTAATGAGGCCTCATTTTCAGAGCCAAAATATAATTTGTTTAAGTTATCAAAATCATTGGGCTCTCCTGTATTTATAATGACATTCTTGTTTTGATCCAATACAATGAGAGTAGAATCGTTCAATAAGTTTTGTCTATTAACATAACTTAACAGTTTATCTTCGCTAATAAAAACAATAATATTTAAATGTGTAACGGTGGTTTGGTTATTCCCAACAATTGCAAGAATCTTTCTATTGTAAATAGTACCTATTTGTGAAATATCGGTATAAACATCAGATGGGATAATAATAGGGGGATGTTTGATGGCAGCAAAGTTTTTCCAGAATTCTGAAGCATATTTTCCATTTTTATATCTTTTATTGATAGTAATACTAAAATTTTCAGTTCCCTTTCCTGTTATTGCAAGTTCGGAATAATCGTAAAAAATAGCAAAATCCTCTACATAAGACTGTGAGAAAAAGCTTGACGCAGTATTAATTAGGTGTCGGACATTTACCATGTCCATATTTTGATATCCATATCTATCAAATAATTCTATGTTAAGGAAGTTAAGATCATAAACTCTAGTGCTAATTTCTTCAAAACAGCGATCAAATTCATGAATAATACTTCTAGCCATTAATCGGTTATTCTGGCTAATTTGTTCATTCATTGTTGATACAGAGTTTTTAAAAACAAGATAGTTGAAAACAAACATAATACATGTAATAAAAAGCAGTGTAAGGAAAATTTGAAGCAGTGTCCTATTATAACCTCTTTTAGTCATTTATAGCCCCTTCCTTTTGTGAAAGTTTTGATATAAATTCAATGCCACATTTTCAAAATGTCATTATTTTTATGTATCAATAACTTATAGTTTAACATGAATAACCCTAGAACACATATAAGTTTACTACTTTGGGGCTTTCATTTCAATGTTTTATATAAACTATTGACACATTTCATACAAGCTATAATAACCTGATAACCTAACCTGGAAGCTGGGTTCCAGGTTAACTTTCAGAGTTAGGATACGCCTATCCTTTGACTGACCCAAGCATAATGCCTTTTACAAAATACTTTTGGGCAAAAGGATACACAATGAGTACAGGAATCATAGATACAAAAATTGTAGCATTTTTCATTGCTTCCGGTGTCATTCTAGCGGAATCTTCCATATTAGATTCTTTTGCTGTATCGTATATAAGCATATCCCTTAGTATAATTGTAAGGGGATATTTTTTGGCCGTATTCAGGTATATAAGTGGTATAAAAAAGCTATTCCAATGTCCCATGAAATAGAACAGTCCTACTGATGCTAGAGCTGCTTTTGAAAGAGGTATATATATTTGAAATAAAATTCTATATTCAGATGCTCCATCTATAGTAGCAGATTCACGTAGCCCTTTATCTAGCGACTCATAAAAACTTTTAATAATTAAAAGCTCGACAGTCCAAATAGCATTTGGTATAACTAGAGCCCAGATGGTATCAATCATATTTAATGAGCGAACTAATAGGAAGTTTGGTATCATACCTCCACTAAAAAACATTGTAAAAGCTATAATAAACATAAAATATTTCTTACCAAAAAAGTTTTTCCTAGCAAGGGGATAGGCGGCTACTGCAGTCATTAAGAGATTAATTGAAGTCCCCACTGTTGTATAGATAACAGTATTTAAATAAGCTCTGGGGACACGGTCATCATTTAAAATCATTTTATAAGCTTCAATATTAAAACCTTTGGGAAAAAGGTTTACTTTGTTCTGTACTATATAAATTGTATCACTAAAAGATACTGCTATAATATATAACATCGGATAAAGCGTAATGCAAAGTACTATTAACATTAGAAATGTATTAATATAATCAAATAAAGTCCATTTTTTTGACATGCTTTTTTCTCCTCTCATAGAGATCTTTACCATAAACTTGTTTCACTTAATTTTCTACTAAGAGTATTTGCAGAAACAAGCATAATTAATGCAACAATGGATTCAAATAAACCTACAGCTGCTGCGTAACTGTAATTTGCCTCAAGAAGACCTTTGCGATAAACATAAGTAGAAAATACATCAGCTACTTCATATGTCATAGGGTTATAAAGCAGTAATATTTTTTCAAACCCAATTCTGAATATATTTCCTGCACGTATAATAAACATGGTAGCAATAGTTGGAAAAAGTCCAGGCAGTGTAATATGTAGAATCGAGTGGAAACGGTTACATCCATCTACTCTTCCTGCTTCATATAGAGTTGGATCAATGCCTGATAAGGTGGCAAGGTAAATAATAGATCCAAAGCCAGTACCACTCCATATATCCGAAGCAATATAGATTGTCCTGAACCATTCAGGCTTGATCATAAAATATTGCTTTTCTAAACCAAGAAATATCAGCATTCTGTTTACCATACCGCGGCTTGGCGAAAGGATATCAATAAGCATGCTTGATATAATAACAATAGATAAAAACGAGGGAAGGTAAGTAACGGTCTGCACTGTTTTTTTGAAACTATCTCTTTTTAGCTCATTTAAAAGAATGGCAAAAATTATTGGACATGGAAAAGACCAAAAAAAGGAATAAAGTCCCATAAGGACAGTATTTCGTAATAATATCATAAAATCCTGGCTTCTAAAAAATTGATTAAAATATGTAAGTCCTACCCAAGGACTTCTTAAAATACCTTGATATACGTTATATTTTTTAAATGCAATAATAATACCATACATTGGTCCATAGCGAAAAATAATGTAAAACACAAGACATGGAAAGAACAATATAATTAATTGTCTATCCTTTTTTAAATGCTTCCATACCTTATTTAGCTTACCATTTTTCATGCTATTATTTAATTTAGTAGCACTGACAGTATTACTGCCCGTGTTGATATTGCTTTTTGCATATATATTTGAAGTTGAATTCATAAAAACTTTCTCCTCATCAAAAAAAATAAATAAAAAGTGAGCCAAAGTGAGGATTTAGAATCATTATGAGTATATAAACATATATCCTCACTTTTAGCTTTCTTGCATAACTTAAATTGTTTTATTAATATCAATCTTAGTTTTTCATATAATCAAAATTTTAGTTTGCACTGTCATATCTTTTTTGAGCACCTTGATATATTTCTTCAAGCTTTTCATATTGTAATGTTTCAGCTTTCTTAAGCCAATCATTCCATTCATTTTCTCCGTAAGATTTGTTTAATACAAATCTAGAAGCAAATTCAAGTCCAGCTTTTAACAATGGGTCCGTTAGTTCAGCCTTTGAAGCACTTTCAGTATCAGTAAATTTTAATATTGGATCTAGCTCAAGTATTCTTTCGCTTTTTACCATAAGATCCTGAGCTTCTTGTTCTCTTTCAGTGTAGTTATAATATGCACTTCTAGGATCAGTCCTGACATACATTCCCTGCAACCAGCAGCCATATTCCTTTTCAAGTACAGTTATTTCCACTTTTTCTAGATCTTTAAGTCCGGGATATACGGGTTTGTTATTAGCATCAAAGGTAAAATGTTCACCTTCAATTCCCATAGTAATAAGAGTTGCACCTGAAGGGCTTGTAAGGTAATCAAGAAGCTTCAAAGCTATTTCGCTGTTTGCATTCTTAGGAACTACTATGCCCCAACTGTCAATTTTGTTTAAACGTCTTATTTTACCGACAGAGCCTACAGGGTTTGCGTATCTTAGGTCGTAATCAGGAAGCTGTTCTTTAAGTTGGTTAGTAAACATATCTAACCTACCTATCCAGTCGAATGTTACAAAAGCTTTATCATCCTGAGTCATCTTTGCTGTCCATGATGCTTGGGTGTCTGTAAGGAATTCAGGGTCAAGGAGACCTTCATCATGGAGCTTTTTCATAAAGGTAATCATTTCTTTAAATTCAGGTTGAACAAATGCAAATTTCCACAGTTTACTAGTTTCGTCATAATACATAGGATAATCATATACACTCATACCCCAGCCGTATGCCCAGTCTCTGAAAATATTATCTTGGGTCTTTGATACATAAGGGGTGGAATCTGGATAAATTTCCTTAAGTTTCCTAAGCGCTTGATAAAATTCCTCTGTATTTGTCCATTGCTTAATATTGTTTTTATCAAAAATGTCTTTCCTGTAAAGGAAACCGTGGTTGACATCTCTACTTACTCCATAAACTGGCCAGGTGTAGATGTCGCCATTATCATCGGACCAGGATTTTAATACCCAGGGGTTTTCTTCAACATACAGTTTCTTAAAGTTTGGAAGTTTATCAATATGCTTGTTAACGGGTGTTAATATACCTTGCGCTCCCAACTGCTTTTGTTCTGATGATGTTGCACCGTGAAATATATCAGGAAGTTTCCCAGAAGCCATGGTAATTTTAAGTTTTTCCGCATAACTAGCGGCTGGTATTCCTATAATATCAAGTTTTATACCTGTTCTTTTTTCAAGTTCTTTTATAATAGGTTTTTCGTTTGCATCAGTAATGTTGGCAGTAACCATATAACTTAGAGTGATGGGTTTGTCTACAATTGGAAGTACTAGACCGCCAGTATCACCATAATTTTTTGCATCAGGTACAGTAGGTGTATTACTATTGCTTGTTTTTGTTACATCATCATCATTTTGTTTGTTTACGGGTGGGGGATTAGAATTCTGTACTTTTACACAACCTGCAAACATTGAGAGAATTAAGGCTGTAGATAGAATAATGGTAAGAATACGTTTTAGCATAAAATGTCCTCCTTTAAAAATTCAAAAATTAATTTTTTGCGCTGATCAGCAACACCTAAAATATAACTTATGAACAATACCTTTGTAAACACATTAAATTACTACTTACACCTTTTGTTTTCTAAAAGTAAAACCATAAATTACAAACGAAGACACAAGGTGTTTTTGCGATATGTGGAAAAAGATGATGATGTAGAAATATCTGAGATACTGTACAATATACTGGGTGTTAGCATCGTTAATTATCTATTGCCTATGTTAAACAAACCTTGCTGAGATATGTGTTTCAGTAAAATCCACAATGTCTTTCATTTCCACACACCGTGAAAGCGTAATATATAAGCACATCAGAAGCTACTCAAGTATATTTGAAGCACAAAGCAGTGAGGCGAGAAAATGATGTGTTTACACAAAGTTTACTTTATAATATTATTTTAATGTCATTTCTAATATGTTTTTCTAATAAAAAAGGAGGGAAGAGTAAATGCAATTATTAATGTCTAGAAAATCAAAAAGAACATGTTCCATAATACTTTCCATTATAATGGTATTTGGAATTGTATTAGGAAACACCCCTATTATTGTTCAAAAGGTAATGGCAGAGGAAAGTGGAAAAATAATTAACTACAGTTTCTTTAAATTAGGATTACCAAACACATATAAACCGGGTGAATTCCAGGAAACCCAGGAAGGTTGGGAAATCATAGACGCCACATGCAGCTATCTGGCTCAACCAACATTCGGTATTACACTTCAGTCAAGCTCGTTAGGACATAATATAAGATTGAGTTTTGATATACCTTCTGATGGCTACTATCTTGTAAAGTTTAGTGGTTTTCAGTCCCGCTCAGGTGGAGTCGGAGCTATAATTATTGACGAAAAAGAAATTGCACAATATAATTTTTCAGCTGACAGTGGTGCAGCAGGACCTCTTGAGACTCTTGGAACAGTAAATCTTACGCAGGGAACCCATGAGCTAAAGCTGAATGTAAAAGCCAAAGGAAGTTATGGAGATAAATATTATTATCTATATCCGACCCAATTTGAGCTTCAACAGGTAGCAGCACCTCCTACACTGGAAACAGTCAGCATATCTTCTGATAAATCCGAATTACTTGCAGGACAGACAGCTCAGCTTAGAGTAAGTGGTGTAATGACTAGCGGGGATGCTGCAGATTTAAGTGGAGAGAATACTTCTATAAATTACGTGAGTAGTAATCCTGAATTTGCAACTGTAAATGAAAGTGGTCTTGTAACAACAGTTGCTCCGGGGACAACAACTATAACAACTGTAGTTACTTTAAATGGAGTTACTAAACAAGCTGAAATTCAGATAAGTGTTTCTGACAAATCTCTTGATAGTGTTTCAGTTACAATAGAGAAAACAGATCTTTGTGCAGGAGAAACAGCACAGCTTACGATAAGTGCTTTACTAACCGATTCATCACCTGTAGATTTAAATGATGCTGAAGTTACATACCAAAGCAGTGATACCAATATAATCAGTGTATCAAACAATGGTTTAATAACTGGAGTTTCAGTTGGAACAGCAGATATAAATGTTAATGTAAAGCTAGGAAATGTTGTTCGCAAAGCAGTATTAAAAATTAATGTATTAGCACCAACTTTAAGCGATCTTAGAATTATTGTTGATAAAACAGAACTGCTTCAAGAAGAAACCGTACAATTAAAGCTATCTGGCATATTGAGCGATGGAACTACCGTAAAACTAACAGAAGAAAATGCAGTTTTCACTTTTAGTAGTGACAAACCTGAAGTTGCATCAGTAAATGGTACAGGCATTGTAACTGCCATTGGTGTTGGAACAGCTAAAGTTTCTATTAGTGCTCAGTACGGTGAAATAACAAAAGACACATCAATTATCATTACTGTATCTGAACAAATAAATGAGGAAGAGTTTATATTTGATTTCCACAAACTCGGTCTTGAAATAAAATATGGAAATGCACCTGCAGGAACCTTCCAAGAAAAACAGGAGGGCTGGGATGTGCTTGATGCATCTTGCGGGTATGTTTCACAGCCCTTTGGTATAGCTGTACAATCTGAAAGCTTAAATAATTATTTAAACCTAGAATTTTATGTACCTCAAACCAGTGCATACCAGGTAAGATTTAAAGGTACCCAATCTCGAGCAGGAGGAGTGGGAAGCATTATTATCGATGGACAGCCTGTCGGGACCTTTAATTTCTCTGCTGATGCTTTAGCTAATGATGTCACAGATGATATTGGATATATACAGCTAACACAAGGAACTCATATACTTACTCTAAAATCTACACAACGAGGGACATTGGGAAGCAAATGGTACTATATGTATCCTACAGAATTCATACTTGCTAAAGTGATGCAGATACCAGAGCTTTCAGAGGTAAATTTATCCGCAGATAAGACAGAGTTAATAATGGGACAGACTGCAAAATTGAAAGTAGATGCTATAATGAATACTGGAGAACCTGCTGACTTAATAGGTAAGAATGCCAGTATTATATATGAAAGTGATAACCAGTCGGTAGCTGCTGTTTCAGCTGATGGTACAGTATCGCCCGTAAGCCCTGGAACAGTAAACATTACAGTAATGGTAACACTTGATAATGTAGTAAAGCAAGATGCCATTGCTATTACAGTATTAGATGAATCTCTTGCAGAAGTAGCTGTTATTGCAGAAAAAACCGAGATTCCTTTAGAATCACAGATCCAACTGTCAGTAAATGGTACATCTACAGGTGGGAAAGACATTGATCTGAGTGAAGGGCAAAAGGTTTTCACCAGCAGTAACTCTGAAATTGCAGTAGTTGACCAGAATGGTTTAGTTACTGCTTTAAGTACAGGTACTGTTATCATAAAAGTTGATGTAACACTGGGAAATACAACTAAAAGCCGCGAGCTTGAATTAATAGTAACTGAGCCATTAATCAGCCAAATAACTTTAAACACCGATAAAGCTCAAATTGTTATTGGAAGGACAGCAAAAGTTATTGTATCTGCTATTCTAAGTAATGGAAAACCTGCTGATCTTACAAAGGAAGGTATAAGCATATCTTATCAAAGTGAAAATGACGGTATTGCAACTGTTGATGAAAATGGAATTGTTACAGCAGTTAAAGAAGGTACTGTTGTTATTAAGGCGGTTGTTATATCAGGCAATATAAATCTTGAAGCGAGTGTGCAGATTAATGTTATTAATCCTGCAAGTATTGTAAATACAAAAACTCGTTCTACCTACTATACTGATGAAAAAGTTGCAGCTGCACGAGAAAATGTTCAGAAATATGACTGGGCAAAAGCCCTAAAAGATGCTGCAGTTGTTGAGGCAGACCAGTATTTAGCTATAAATGATGAGTTTATATGGAATATGGTTACGCCTCAATCTATACCAAGAACCATGTTTCATATACAGAGAACAAAAGCAGGTACTTTGGGTTGTCCTGTATGCGGTACAGAAATTACCAAATATGGTCCATATCCATGGAAAATTGATCCTATTAATGATCCTTGGAAACTTACATGCCCAAATCCAAACTGCAATATTAAATTTCCTACAAATGATTTCGGTGCATATTATAAATCAGGTCTCAATGAACATGGTATATTCAATTCGGATTTAGCTGATAAGAGCCTACTTAAAAATACTCTATATCCTGAAAAAGGTGAATTATGGGGTGTTGATGATGGGTATGGCTGGAAGGATGGAAATGATGTTTGGACTTTTATTGCATATTATAACCATTGGGCATTGTGGTATCAGAGTGGTATAATAGAAAAAGCTGTTAAAGCTTTTAGAGATGCCTATATATATACTGGTGACCTGAAATACGCTCATGCTGGTATAATACTTCTTGACAGAATTGCTGATGTCTATCCTGATATGGATATAGCAGAATATTTATGGGCTGATGGGTTTGACAATGGAGATCCAAGCTGGCATACTTGTCAAGGTAAAGTATTGAACGATATATGGGAAACCTTTATTGTTACTGATTTTGCAAGCGCGTATGATGCATTTTTCCCCGCACTTAATGACATCGACCTGGCTAATGTTGTACCCTTCCTTTCAGACAAAGCCGACCAGTATGGCCTTGGTATTTTAAAGTATTCCGTAAATGGTATAAAGAAAAACATTGAGGACAATATTCTACGTCAGGTGTTGCCCGCATTTAAAAACTCTCAAATTAGGGGGAATCAGGGAATGCATCAGGCAACCCTTGCTATGGCTGCTGTTGTACTGGATGAAGAAGGAACTACACAGGAAATGTTGGACTTTAACTTTAAATCTGGAGGTTTAGATACGATTAATGGCTCCGAATATCCAAATGGAAGAAAATTCATTTTAACGGGAGGTAATATTCTTTCACTTCTCGTCAATGATGTAGACCGTGATGGTGCTGGAAATGAAGCATCACCAGGTTATAACTCTCTGTGGATTAATCAGATGATGATGGTTGCTGATGTTCTTGATGGTTATGATAGATATCCGGAAGCTGACCTTTATAAAAATGTTAAATTCCGTAAAATGTTCCAATCTCATTACCCTCTAATAATGATAGGTAACTACATTCCATCAATAGGAGATTCAGGAGGGACTGGATTACCAGGTATAAGTCTTAGCAAAGATATGTTTGTAAAGGCCTATGAGAAGTTTGAAGACCCTATTTACGCTCAGGTAGCTTACATGCTCAATGGAAACTCCACATATGGTTTACATGGTAATGTCTTTTCAGCAAATCCTGAAAGTATGGCTGAAGAAATTAAAGCTATCATTGAAACTAATGGACCATTGAATCTAGAAAGTACAAATATGACAGGATATGGACTAGCTGCTTTGAGGGATGGAAGAGACCATACCAGAAAAGTAGGATATAATTATGACTTTATGGAAATGCCGATTGCAGAAACTTCGGGCAAAGAATATAAGACTGTCAGTTTCCCAGCACTTTTCTACAGATCTGCAGGTGCTGATGATTATATTACCTTTAAATTTACTGTTTCAGAAGCTGATGAATATAGTATCGGTGTAAAGACATTAAATGCAGCATTGTATGGAAAATATATTGTAAAGCTTGATGGGGAACAAATTGGAGATGAATTTGATGCCTATGGTACAGATACTGTCGAATCAGAATTAATGGATTTAGGGAAAAAGAATCTTACTGCAGGTGAGCATACGATAACTTTTATGTGTACTGGTAAAAACGAGGCTTCTCAAAATTATGTGATAGGGCTTCGTAATCTTGTACTACTTAATAAAGATGCTGAAGAAGCTAAAAAGGCCAATGATATTTATGGTAACCAGCAACGAGATGTGTGGATGTATTACGGGCGTAACACTGGTCATGGGCACAAGGATACTCTGAACCTTGGCGTGCATGCTTACGGTTTAAACCTTGCTCCTGATCTGGGGTATCCGGAGTATACAGGTGCTGATCCTAAACGACTCCAGTGGATTAACAATACTATAAGTCACAATACTGTTGTTGTTGATAAGACTAAACAAGGTGATTCATGGGTGGGCATGCCTCGCCATTTTGATGAGTCGGAATTAGTAAGCTTGATGGATATTGAAGCATCTGATGTTTATTCTCAGACAGAGATGTACCGCAGAACTACGGCAATGATTAATGTGGATGATGCTAACTCGTATGTTGTAGATTTCTTCAGAATTATAGGTGGGGAAGATCACCATTTCAGTTTCCATAGCAATGAAGCAATTGTTACCACAGAGGGGCTAAATCTTGCTTCTCAGGAAAAAGGAACATATGCAGGACCTGATATTGAATTCGGGAAAAGACCTTCCAATGACAGCGTTGACGGAACTTACTACATGGGGCCGGGTTTCCATTACCTTTACAATGTAGAGAAGGAAGAAAACCCTCAATCAGTCTTCAGTATAGACTGGAACCAGACAAAGGATCCCAGAGTTCATCTGAGACTTACAATGCTGGGTGAAGTTGATGATGTTGCAATAGCTGATGGAGAGCCTCCGCTTAACAATACAAGCAATCCTAGAAAACTGAAATACATGATTGCCCACAGGACGGGAGAAAATCTTGACAGTACCTTTGCTTCAGTTATTGAACCATATAAAGAGGAACGTTACATTGAGTCTATCAGCCCTGTAACCCTTAAGGTGGATGGACAACTGGTAGAAGATAATAATGCCAAAGCAGTAAAAGTAGTATTAAAAAATGGGCGTAGCGACTACATTATTTATTCATTGAATAAAGACGTGGTATATACTGTTGACGATAAGTTCGAATTCAATGGATTCTTTGGTGTTTATTCGGAGATGGAAGGAAAACAAATTGCAGGTTATGTAAATGATGGAAGCACCATCGGTGAAAAAATCAGGGATTCAAAAGCATGCTTAACTGGTAAGGTGGCTGGATTTACGAAGGACATGAGTGTAAATAACGAGATTATTGTACAAATGGATACAGACAATTTCAATAATGACGAATTAATTGGAAGACACATTTATGTTGAAAATGATGGTATCCGAAATGCTGTCTACAAAATTGAAGGAGTTAAATCAAGAGATAGCAGCCATGTAGTTCTTGATATCGGTGATGCAACTCCTATAAGAAGTTGGGTTGATGCACAAGATTTCTCTAAAGGATTTATTTATGATATAGCAGAAGAGAGTGCATTTATAATTCCTTTAAGTAATTATAAAGAAAGCCTGTTTGAGGTAGGGAATGTGAAGTTCACAGACCTGGAAGGAAATGAAATTAAATCACTGGTTGCAGGAACAGATATCCGAGGCGGTGTGGAAATTACCAATAACACAGGTAGAGTAATGCCCGCAGTAATTATTGTAGCATTATTTGATAAAAACAATAGGGTTGTAAACTATTCCATGACATCGCAGAAGATAGGCACAAATACTATAATCCTTGAAGCAGGATTCAGACTACCTGATAATATTGAAGGTCATAAAATTAAAGCATTTATATGGGATAGTTGGGAAGGTATGAAACCAATATCCAACGCAGTAGTATTCCCGCAAGAGTAAATTTGCATAATTATTGAAAAAATAGTATTAAAAACTTTGCAGGGGTGTGAATAGCACCCTTGCAAGGGAAAAAGGGGGTAGACCACGAAGATGAATAGTTGCCATAATTACCAAAAATCGTGTATTGCTATAATTCTTGCTGTTATACTTACTATATATGCTTTTCCTGCATTTCCTCAGCAAGTTTTTGCAAGCGTAAATAATGTAGATAGTAAAGGCTGGATAACAATAAATCCTTTATATAATGAATCTACAGGAAGGCTTTCTGTAAAAGGGAAAGTAACTGATGGTGAAAAAATAAGGGTTACAGTAAAAATCATTAATTTTTCAGGTAATATTATATATTTAGATGAAATATTTAGCACAGATGATGGGTCATTTGTTTTCAAAGGACCGATAACTTATGAAGAAGGGACATATAAAATATATGTAGGAAGTGAGATTACAGAAGAACCCTATATGGTAAATTTTAAGGTAAAAAAGGGAGAACCGATTGATCCAGAACCTGAACTAGAGCCAGAACCAGAACATGAATCGGACTCAGGATCTGAACCTCAACCCAAACCCAAACCTGAAACAGGGATAAAGCCGCCAGACGAGAAGGTTGGCGATACACTGGAGGAAATAGCAAAACACATAGAGGAAACACTGGACAATCTTGATAAAATAGCATCTGATAAGGTAGTTAGCCTTATTGAAGAAATATTCAGTAAAATAGATAGCCTTAATGAAGGGGAAAGGAACGGACTGAAAGAAAAACTTGGCTTACTGATAGAGAAAACTTTGGAAAAAGTTGCTCAGATAACAGTATCCCAAGATATGATCATGGTAGAAGATGACAGAGCATTAGCTGCAGTTGATGTGAAAGCTCTTACTGAAGTCTTCGAGAATATTTCAGTTATCTCTAATACTGTATTAAAGATGGCAAAGGAATACAAACTTGATATTAAGCCTGCAAAAGTAGTTAATATTAATGTACCTGCAGCTGAGTCTATAAATGGAGTAACTGCTAAAATACCATCAGGGATACTGGCTGTAGCAGCAGAAAATGGTGTAGATGAGATTTTTGTTAATACACAAATGGGTTCCATAGCAATAAAGGTTAGTACTTTAAACCCTAAGTGGCTAAAGGGTACAGAGAACATTGAATTATCTATAGATATAGTGGATAAGGGTTCATTAGCAGCTGATATAGCTTTAAAAACAGGAGACAGTATTATATATGATATTAACATGTATGTTGATGGAAATCCAATAAGTAGTTTTAATAATAAAAATGTTGTTGAAATCACTTTGGACTATTCATTAAAAGAAGGCGAAGATCCTGATAGAGTAATTGTTTATTATATCAATGACAGGGGACGACTGGAAGTAATAAAGAATTGCAAATATAGCCCAGAAACAAAAAAAGTTAAATTTTCTGTTAATCACTTTAGCAAATATACAATTAGGCACTCAGATATGACTTTTGATGATATAAATCAGGCCGAATGGGCAAGAACATATATAGAAGCACTGGCTGGCAGAGAAATTGTCAAGGGAATTGGGAATGGATGCTTTGAACCTAATCGAAGTATCACTAGGGCTGAATTCGCCAAGATGCTGACAGAGATATTTGAACTAGTAGATGAAACGGCAGAAACTGAATTTAGTGATGTATCAAGAGATAAATGGTACTATACTTATGTTGCTTCAGCTTATAAGTCGGGTATAGTAAAAGGAACAGGTGGGAATTGCTTTGGACCTGATACATTAATAAACCGCGAAGATATGATCACCATGGCATATAGAGCTGTTAATGCTGCTGGTGCAAGACTGAAATCAAGTGTAGAAGCAAAGACCTTTGATGATAAACAGAATATTAGCGATTATGCATTAGAAGCAATAATGGAAATGCAGAGGGCAGGCATTGTTGCAGGTACGGGTAAAAGTAAATTCGAGCCTAAAGCCAATGCAACAAGAGCAGAAGCTGCAAAGATAATATATCTGCTATTTAAAGAACTATAAGTTTCAAGCATAGAGGAAATTAAATCCAGCAGAAGTTTTCGGACTTCTACTGGATTTTTTCTATGGAAATAATACAGTAAAAACATAATTATGTAATTTATATAATATATTTAATTATTATTGTTGAATTTTTAGTAATACACATTACTTTTTAATATAAATTTTGAAGGAGTGATTATTGTGAAAAAGTTATTAGTAATATTGTTGTGTCTTGTTGTAGTAACTTCAGTATTTGCAGGATGTACGATTAAGGTTATTGAAATAAGTAATGAAAATACTACAGGAAAAAAAGAACCTGTTGTATCAGCAGAGAATAAAACGTCTAGCTATCTTAATACAAAAACAGAATTTCCAATTGTTAACAAGCAGCTTACACTTCGTTTCATGGGAGCAAAAAATCCACTTCAAGGTCCATGGGAAGAGATGGATGTATATAAAGCGATGGAGGAATTAACAAATATAAAAATCCAGTTTGATATGGTAGATGATTCAGCTTGGGCTGAGAAGAAAAAACTTGTTTTTGCCAGTGGAAATCTCCCTGATGCATTTATTAGGGCAGATATTACTATTGAGGAAGAAGCTACATTTGGAGTACAAGGTTTAATAATGCCCTTGGCAGACTTAATTAAAAATCATGCTCCACACCTTGAAGAAACAATGAAAGAATTCCCGAATATTAGAAATAGTTCTACAGCATTAGATGGTAATATGTATACTGTGCCTTATGTGGTAAGATCTTTAGCAATGGCAGAAAACTTAATGTATATTAATACTACATGGTTGGATAAGCTTGGTCTTAAAATGCCTGAAAATACTGACGACTTTTATAATGTTCTGAAAAAATTCAAAGAAAGTAATTTTAGCAAAAATGGAGAGGTAGTACCGTTAATAACAAGAGGGATGAGTGTAATAAATACAACACTTCTTGGTGCTTTTGGTGACTCGGGAGGAGGGCGTTGGAATGTTATTGATAATAAAGTTTTATTTACACCCATGACTGAAGCGTATAAAGCATATATTACATATGTAAAAAAACTTTATTCCGAGAAACTAATAGACCAGAACATATTTTCCCATTCTTTAGAACAGGCAATTATCAAGGTTATCCAGGAAAGAGTTGGTGTCATTTGTGAATCTGTATGTACACCTGGAAACTTACCTGTTACAAATGAAGATTTATATACAATAATACCTCCTTTAACTTCTTCTATGAATAGTAAAAAGCTAACATTTAATATTGGGTCAGGAGGTCTGCAAGTTCTTACAGGTCAGTTTGCAATAACTTCAACTAATAAATATCCTGAAGCAACAATAAGATGGCTGGATTTACTTTGGAGAAAACCACAAGATGAAGTTAATGGTTTATCAGGACTTTCAATGTGGATTGGTCAAAGAGGAGTTCACTGGGATTATGCAAATAATGAAAAAAACAGATATAAACTAATAGCTAAAGGTAATAAGGAAACAGATCCGCAAATGTATATCCTTCAAAAAGTGACATTTGGAGCAACAGGTGGACCGGCACGAGTTATTTTTGATATGGTAATGGAAGGTGGTACGGCATTAAACAGAAAACATGATTATCAGACACTAAAAGCAATTGAAAGTGCTAAGAGCTACTTCCCATATATGGCACAAGGTTTTCCACCGCTTGTGCGTTTTACTGATAGGGAAAGGGAGAAAATACAAGCTGTAGAAACAAATATTATGACATATGTTTCGCAAATGGAAGTTAAGTTTATTACAGGGGTCGAATCTCTTAATAACTGGGACCAGTTTATTAGCACTTTGAAGATGATGGGCATCGAAGAAATGATTGCTATGCGTCAGGTAGCTTATGTGAATTACTTCAAATAATAAATTCCCTATCCAAAGATCATTATGATAACTCAACTTACGTTAATAAGCTAAAAGCTTCATTGTGTTGAGGTTTTGGAAACTTAATATTATCAAAAAATTTGTATCTTCATATTATTAGGTAGAAATTTCTTATAATAAGATGTATTATATATCATGTAGAAAACAAAATAGGAAACAAATATAAACAATTAAATGTCCAACCCTTTTAGAAAGGAGACCATTGTAAGGTGCTATCAGAAAAACTAAACGACATACGAAATAACACCATAAGATGCATGTCTTTTAATATAAGGCAGGATACATCTGATGATAAACTTAATGCCTGGCCATATAGAAAGGAAAAAGCTGCCAGTATGCTGCAATTTCACCGAGTTGATATTGCTGGACTTCAGGAGGTACTAATAAATCAGCTTCAGGATATTTCTCAATATCTTCCTGAATATGGGTGGATAGGAGTAGGAAGGGAAGATGGTTCAGGGAAAGGAGAATTTGCTCCCATATTTTATCTCAAAGAAAGATTTGAACCTATTAAACATGGGACATTCTGGTTATCTGACACACCGAATAAACCCGGGAGCAAAGGATGGGATGCTGTATGGCCACGTATAGTTACTTGGGGAGAATTTAAGGATCTGTTAACAGACAAAGAATTTTATTTTTTTAATACACACTTTGCTCATAGTGAAAATGTTGCTAAAGTAGAAAGTGCGTATCTGCTGTTACAAAAAGTAGCAAATATTGCCTGTGACAATCCTGCAATTATCACAGGGGATTTTAACTCCACAATAAGCAGCGAAGTATATCAGCTGCTTACAGGGAAAAAGCATAACAGATATGAACTTGAACCATTTAGAGACAGCCGCTATGAATCAGAAAGGGGACATCATGGTCCTACTATAACTTCCCACAAATTCAAAGCAACCGCCATGTTTGATTTAATTGGGAAACTGGAAGAACTGAGAGATTCTTCAGCAAATGTTGAGTGCGAAATGCGGATTGACTACATATTTATAAAAAATTCAGTAAAAGTTTTACAGCATGGTGTCTTGGCGGATACATGGAATGGAAGGTATCCTTCAGATCATATGCCGGTAGTGGCTGATCTGGCGTTGGGGAACTAATTGCGCTGCGGATATACATGCAAATTATGCATATTATTATATTTTGTAAAGGATGATGAAAAGTTGAGTAATGTAGATATTGGAATTATTGTGCAGCTGCAGCATATACTTGAAAATGGAGTAGAAGATATACTGGAGCTTGGCTTGAATGCCTGCCAGATTAACTGCTGGAATGAGAAATTATATACTCTTGAAAATGCAGAAAAGTTAAAGGAAAAAGTTAAAGACAAGGTAAAAATAACTAGCCTATGGGCTGGATGGTCCCCACCAGCTGTATGGAACTTTGTTGATGGTCCTCTTACATTAGGATTAGTACCACGTGAATATCGAGCGCAGCGTATAAATGAACTAAAAAGGGGTGCAGATTTTGCCAATATGTTGGGAATAACTGATGTTACTACCCACATGGGCTTTATTCCTGAAAATCCTGCAACAACGGAATATAGAGAAACTGTAATAGCAGTAAGAGAAGTAGGCGCATACTGCAAAAGATATAATCTATATTTTAACTTTGAAACAGGGCAGGAAACACCTGTTACATTAATGCGAACCATAGAAGATACAGGACTTGATAATTTAGGAGTAAATCTTGACCCTGCAAATCTCCTTCTTTATGGTAAAGCAAATCCTGTGGATGCAGTAGATATTTATAAAGATAAAATTAGAGGTATCCATGTAAAAGATGGCATGTATCCTACAAATGGGCATAGTCTTGGAAAAGAAATGCCTATAGGGGAAGGACTTGTTAATTTCCCTGAATTAATTAAGAGACTACTAAAACATAATTACAATGGGCCATATATAATAGAAAGAGAAATCAGTGGACCACAGCAAAAAATAGATATAATAAAAGCAAGAGATTTCTTAATTTCAGTATTATAAAAGAAGGGGATACTCCCTTACCCTAAATTCAAGGACATAAGAAAATTCAAAAACATAACCTTTTATTGAGCGGATGTGGCAAAACATCCGCTCAGTCTATAAAAGTAGGTGATGCTTGGGAAATAAAAAACCTATTATTCCAATATTCAACATAGAAAATTCAAGTTGTGATTAGGTATCAAAGGAAAATTATGTATTTAATAAACGCCTATATGGGAATCACGATGCTTATATGCAAAAATTTAGTAATGGGCAAGTCGGTCTTGTTTAGGGCTGGACAGGCGGCTCACAATGGAAGCAAGATGATAAAGGCAATTGGATAGAGCCTGCTGAATGGGTGATATTACCAGCTCTAAAAGGACCTGAAAACCATAGAACCTCAGAAAGACTAGAAATATTGGGTGTTGCCATACAAATAATGAATACTCATCCTGAACCAGAAAAAGCTGTGAAATTTTT
>ENA-UOOK01002435-UOOK01002435.1-fermentation-metagenome-genome-assembly--contig:-NODE-2435-length-22990-cov-5.753390_pt1 | contig 22990 bp, 15 predicted proteins | sample MGYA00245777_ERZ724023 | MGnify/ENA primary metagenome ERZ724023 (study PRJEB28704, sample SAMN03018312) | fermentation metagenome | biome: anthropogenic terrestrial biome; feature: soil; material...
CATCGAAGGCGGCGATGGTCTTGGCGGTTCTGGTGATGACTATCTCCGCTCGGTGTGTCTTGACTCCAAGATCGATGCAGGTGGAAGCGATTAAACGGAGGAAGTCATCGCTCATGCTCACCTGACTGAGAAGCTGGCGAGCCCTGGATATCTTCTGTTTCATATCCACCTGTTCTTGTTGCCATTCTTTGGCAAATCCCTTTGGATCAAGGTCAAAAGCTTCTGCGATCTTGGCGATCTGCATTCTCTGCTCCACGTCCTCAATTCCAGCAACGCTCACCTGTAAGCCGAATCGGTCCAGAAGCTGGGGCCGGATCTCTCCCTCCTCAGGATTCATCGTCCCCACCAGGATGAATTTGGATGGATGAGCAACGGATACGCCCTCCCGTTCCACAATGTTGACGCCCATGGCCGCAGCATCCAGCAGCACATCTGCCACATGATCGTCCAGAAGATTAACCTCGTCAATGTAGAGGATGCCGCGATTAGCGGCTGCGAGAATGCCGGGCTCCAGCGCTTTTATTCCTTCTTTTATGGCCCGTTCCACGTTCAGCGATCCTACCACCCGATCTTCGGTTGCTCCCAGCGGCAGATCGACTACAGGGGTCTTTTTCTCTACTGCTGTGATCTGATTTGATTGGCTCTTCTGGTAGCACAGGTCGCACATATCCTCTGGATTCTCCGGATTGCAGTTGAATGGGCAGTCAGATGCCACCTGAATGGTCTCCAACAGATCTGCCAAGGACCTTACTGCTGTGGATTTGGCAGTTCCCTTGTCACCCCGGATCAGGACGCCGCCGATGCGGGGATTGATGGTATTCAGAATCAGGGCAAATCTCATGTCGTCCTGCCCTACTATGGATGTAAATGGTATGGTCCTTCTCTTCAAATGGTGCATGTAATCGCCTTTTTTATTTAGCGTATCTCTGACGTATATAAGGCTTATGTCATATTAAAAAGTAAGAAATTTCAAATAATTTTTTAATTAATTGTTACATATAGATCTAAATTTAGTCTTATACTATGCGCGAATCTCGAATTAGATCTGATTTCTTATATGAATTCTTCTATGTGATATGCAATGCGCTTGTCAGGGACCAAGGATTTTCGGCTCAAATTCCAGTCTGATGAGATGATATCGATGAATGCACATATAGAAAAGAGCTTTCTGCTATTTAGAGAATTTCTAGCATACTAATAATTTGCAGTGATATTTGATGCCTTCAGCGGATGAACTGGGAGAACAATTGTGATATAGTAATACAATTACCAAAAGACTTATTAATATTGGTATAAACCAGCAAGATGATATCGATGATCGAATCAGGAGAGAGTAAGGCTGCCCCTGAAGGCGCAAACCACGATGAGATCAGCCCTGCTGTGGGGCTGCCCAGCAGAAAGAATGAGCCCGATAGAGATTTTCCGCCGGCAACGATCATCAAGGGCAATGATTTTGGCCAATCACATCTGAACGGCTATGGTTTGCTCCCGGAGTTCAGGGTTGATGCTATAAATAGAGCCTTCATCTCTTATCCTGAGGCATGAGGCTGATGTCCGAATCACAAATGAAAGAGAGGCTGGGCGCGGGCCAGAAGACTCAGTCCAGGACGACGGCTGCTCAGGAGCTGAGGGCGCAGTACCAGAAGTTCATCGGAAGGAAGATGTTCTTTCTAGCTGCGCTTGCCTTAGGCATTGTATTGCTGGCGGGCTATGCTGCCACCCGGGGATCGGCGGATATCAGCGTGATGGATGTTTACTCCACCATCCTGGCAAAGTTCTTTCCCCAGTATTTCCAGACCACTTGGTTCTCAGACACCATCGTCTGGGGACTGAGGCTGCACAGAATCCTTATGGGGATCGTGGGAGGAATCGGCCTGGCCATCGCCGGAGCGGTCATGCAGGGTATCCTTAAAAATCCCCTGGCCAGCCCCTTCACCCTGGGCATCTCCTCAGCTGCTTCCTTTGGAGCGGCCATGGCCATAATCATGGGGGCGGGATTCATGGGCGGGGAATGGCTGATCATCGGCAATGCCTTCGTTTTCACTCTTCTCGCTGCGGGGGCGGTCTATGGACTGGCAAAATATAAAGGGGTCACACCAGAGACCATGATCCTGGCGGGAATTGCCATCTCATACCTTTTCAGTGCCATGACCTCATTTCTGCAGTATATCGGCCATGCAGAGCAGGTTCAGGAGGTGGTCTTCTGGTCGATGGGCTCGCTGGGCCGCTCCTCTTGGGATAAGGTCTGGATAGTCAGCGCGGTCATAGCCATCTGCCTTCCCTATCTTATCATCAAATCATGGGACATAAATGCCATGGGGGCGGGTGACGAGACCGCCAAGAGCCTGGGAGTGAATGTGGAGAGGACCCGGGTGATCAGCATGATGCTGGTCTCGCTCATAACCGCCTCGGTGATATGCTTCACCGGCACCATAGGCTTCATAGGTCTGGTCGCCCCTCATATAACTCGGATGGCGATTGGTGGGGATCACAGGTTCCTGCTTCCCGCCTCTGCTCTGGTGGGGGCGCTGCTCCTCTTAGGAGCTGATACCCTGGCCAGGACCATTCTCGCTCCAGTGATTCTGCCCGTGGGAATAATGACCGCCTTTTTGGGGGTGCCATTCTTCGTCTACCTCTTCATGCGCAGGAAGAGGGAGTTCTGGTAGGCATGCCTGTTCGAAGGATCCAATTGATTATGGGTGCCTCATCTTCCTTTTTTTCGCCATCGCCTCCTGATCCTGATCGTTAACCGCACCGCCCAGGTTAGCATCAGCCATTGGAATTTCTTATCATCCATGCTAATTTCATATCTAAGCTACTTATATCATGAATAACTAATAGTATATGGCTTAAAGGGTGGTCATAATGAAGAAAGAGGAATTCCTAAAACAGATTGAAGGATATGCATTCCCTGAAATGTTCAATCAGGACCTTCTCGATCGTGCAGCAGAGATGTTCGGAAAGTGGGGGAAGACCGCTCATCTGGATGAAAAGGAGCATCTATTCGAGAGCTTTGGCCTGAGCCCTCAGCCGGAGGACAGCGATGAGATCAAGGAGCAGAAGGCTGCCATCAGACATATCTGTTCTAGGATGATGGATGCAAGCATCAACCGCAGGGATGCTGCCGATCTCATCCGAAACTTCAACCGAATAAAAGATCCAGGCTACAAGTGGCTGGATTGAATTCATTTTTTACCGGTCAGTTCTGCCGTCCGCCCTTCGACCAGCTGCCAATTCCATCGTTTTTGCCAATCGCACTGAAATCAGATCTCAAGATCGCTCTCAACTCTTCCAGGTTCACCGGCTTGCTGATATAGCCGTCCATTCCCGACTCGATGCATTTCTCCTTGTCACCCTCCATGGCAAATGCGGTGATAGCGATGATCTTTGGCCATGTCGGCCGGGTTTCTCTGATCTTTCTGGCAGCATCCAGCCCATCCATCTCTGGCATTTGAATGTCCATGAGGATCACATCGTAATCCTGGCGATCCAGGGCGGCGAGGACCTCCAGGCCATTAGCAGCCACATCAGCGCGATAGCCGAGCTTATGGAGCATCTTTTGCATAACCTTCTGATTGATTATGTTATCCTCCGCCACCAGTATACGTAGAGGACGCTGGGGGCCCATAGAGATGCTGCTCTTCGATCCTTTTGCCAGCTCTCCGGGCGGTGGCGATAACGCTTCCGTTGCCCTTATAGTGAAATGGAATGTTGAGCCCTTACCCTCCTCTGACTCCGCCCAAATCGAGCCATTCATGAGCTCTGCGAGCCTCCTGCTTATTGCCAGGCCCAGGCCCGCGCCACCATACCTGCGAGTGGTACAGGGCTCAACCTGGCAGAAGGACTGAAAGAGGCAGCCCATCTTCTCTGCAGGTATTCCGATGCCAGTATCCATAACCGCGAAGTGGATCTCATGCTCTCTACCCCCCAGATCTCTGCCCGTAACCAGGATCCTGACCTCTCCAGAGCTGGTGAACTTCACCGCATTGCCCAATATGTTGACCAGTATCTGGCGCAGCCTGGTGGGATCGTTGACAATGGTCTTTGGAATACTCTCCTCGATATCATATCCCAAGGTCAGGCCCTTTTCCTGGGCAACTGGAGCCATCAGATCAACTGCATCCTCAATGCTCTTTTTGATATCAAAAGGCTGGACCTCCAGCTCCATCTTGCCGCTATCGATCTTCGAGAAGTCCAGGATATCATTGATGATTGCTAAAAGTGCATCTCCACTGCTTCTGATGATCTCCATATGGTCGCGTTGCTCTCTATTCAGGTCCGTGCCCAGGAGAATTCCAGTGAGGCCGATGACGGCATTCAGGGGGGTTCTGATCTCATGGCTCATATTGGCTAAAAACTCGGATTTTGCGTTGGTTGCCGCCTCTGCCGCCTCCTTGGATCTTCTCAGATCCTCTTCGATCTTCTTTCGATCTAAAATCTCCTCCTCTAGCTTTCGGTTTGCCGCCTTCAGCATAGCCGTCCTATCCATAACCCTGCTCTCTAGATGCTGGTTAAGCCTTCGCACCTCCTCCTCTGCTCTTTTGGATGTCTGGAAAAATCTCTCATTCTCCTTCAGGGCCACGATCTGGCGAATGACTATCAGACCTATTATCCCTCCAACAGAATAAGATAGATGAGGCGTGCTTATGGCAAGAGGACGGTTAAAGCTCCAGAGAAGGATGATGTATGCGCCAGCAGCGAAGATGTAAGGGATGTAGCGAGCACCAGGAAACTGCACCATGCCGGAATCAAGAGCATAAGGAGATGCAGAGGATGCACCGGTGCGAGCATAAGCAGGCTCATCGAATGGAGCCTTCAAGAATGGTGGTATCTCGCCCGGTGATATGCTGGCCTGCAGTATTCCCGCCAGGCCGATCATCGAGTAGGCCATTATCCAGCCCACGTCCCAAATGCCGCCCGAATCATATCTGTTGTTCAATGATTGGTATACCAGGATGAGATCAGTGATGATCATCACTGCCGTTCCCATCACCAGAAGAAGCACTGGACCCATCTGCTGAAATCGGATCCGCCGAAAGAGGAGTTCAACCAGCGCAAAGAGAAGCATCAAACCCATGACTGGGTATACCACAGAAAACGCCTGGGTGCGGATATCTGCTCCTGCGCTGGACTCGATCGTGGGTGCTATTAAAACCACCCAGAATATTATAACTGAGGCGATGATCACGATCCCTTCATCCAGCATGACCTTCAGCCGTTCACTGGAGGTCAGGGATTGAGTGGGCAGGAGGAGAATGCCCGCGATGAAGAGGGGGTACTGAATCAAAAACAGCCAGTCTGCCATGGATGGGAAGGGTGGCTGATCCAGCACTATCTCAGTATAAGCCCAGGCGATGTCACCCAAGGTATGGGCTACCAGGGCAAAAGCGAAAATCGTCCATGCCATACGGACCTGTCTCCCATAGGCAGAAGACCTCCTGGCAGCATAAAAAAGGGCTAGTGCGGCCAGAGAATCGACCAGGATCGCCAGCACATCGCTCGCCGCGGTCTGCAGCTCATCTTTTAAGAGGATGCTAAATGAGATTGAGCAGAGGGCAAAGATGAAAGCCAGCATCAAGGCCATGTTAAACGATATGATCGACTTTTTGCATTGATCAGAGGTCATGGGCAAACCTTCATCTTGCGGCTTATCTGTGCATATCTGTTATTGGCCTATCATAACTGTCTTCAGAACCCCTGATGAAGATGTATCAATTATTAGCCTTCCTTTTTTGCAGCTTTTTTCGCCATATTATAGTCTCTGAATGCAGATCAGGTTCTCTAATACTGATAGAAAAAGCTTTGCATCATTGCCCCGATCAGTCCCTGAGGACTTATGCGGAAATAATAGAAAAATTTAACTATAATGATATGAATTATGGATTGAGCATAAGGGGGATTAAATGTGGATTATTCGAAGGAGAGAAATCATCGCAGGGCTTTTTTGATATCTGCTCTGCTAATAGCTTTGATTTTCGGTTCGGCTCAGGCCATTACCACAAAGGACCTCATATTTTCCAAGAGCCCGCAAACAACACAGCCCATCTCGACAGTGGTGGCTGATGCCATGAACCAGGCCCCTGTGGCCAAAGGCCTGACTCCCGATCAGGAAGGGCCTTTGACAGCCGGTTCACCGGTTGTTTGGACAGGCGATGCCTTTGACTCCGAAAAGGATGAGCTATACTATCAGTTCTGGTTGAACGGGCCGATGACGGGAAACACCTGGATGCCCATGAACACCTGGAGCAAGAACAATACCTGGACCTGGGAGACCAGCGCCATAGACATTGGCAATAATGTCATCGATATGCGTATCAGGGATGGACGCCATGCTCCCCCTTGGGGACATGATGCCCATATCAGCGCAGAATATGTCATCAGCGAGAGTGCTGGCATCGCTGGCAGCTCGAAATCGAATTCCAAGCCGACTCTGACCAGCATAAAATCGGATAAGCAAACCCCGCAGGATAAGGGCGCCACTATTACCTGGACGGCTAAGGCGACAGACCCGGACATGGATACGGTTCTATACCGCTATGTCCTTAAGGGGCCTTCAACAGATGAACAATGGGTGCCCATGACCGACTGGACCACGAACGGTGTCTGGTCCTGGGAGACGAGCACGGGAAAGGCCGGCATATACATGATTGAGGTCTGGATTAGAGACGGATACCATGCCGATGTCGATAATTGGGATGACTCCAAGAGAACGCCATTTGTCCTGATGCAAAAAGGAATAATCAAGTAGAGATGAATTTGAGAAATGCAGTCGTCTCCTGGACGGGAGGAAAGGATGGATGCTTATCCTGCTATAAAGCGATGCAAGAGGGATGGCGGGTCAATTATCTTCTCAGCTTCAGGAATATATCAAGGATCGGATCTCATGATATCAATCCAGAGCTGATTCGGGCCCAGTCAGAGGCAATTGGAATTCCCCTCATTCATAGGGAGTTCACATCCTATGAGCAGGAGTTCAAGAGGACTATTCTGGATCTTCGCGCCAAAGGGGAGAAGATCGATGGAGCTGTTTTCGGCCATATCCAGACCCACAAAAAACTGGTGGACAGGATCTGCACAGATCTAAATCTCGATCTGCTGCTGCCCCTCTGGCAACAGGATTCGAGGAAGATCTTAAAGGAGATCACAGGTTCGCGCTTTGAGGTGATAGTGATAAGCGTCAAGGATGGCCTCATGGGCAGAGAATGGCTGGGCAGGAGGATTGATGAAGAATTTTCTGAGGATCTGAAGGATCTGGACCAATCCATTGACCCCTGCGGAGAGAATGGGGAGTTTCACACCATCGTCACAGACGGCCCGATCTTCAAGAAGAGGATTATATTGTCCGGAAGCGAGGCGGTATTGAGGGAAGGCTACTGGTTCCTCAACATAAAGGAGTTTTCAATTGAGGAAAAGTTATGACGAAGCCCTCATTGAAAGCGTCCCCTCGCATGGGCCCCAGACATGCTTGTTTTATGGGGAACGCCCCTGGCAGCAAATCTCAAGCGATTTTGCCTGCACAATCTGTTGGATGGAAGAAAAAATCTGCCAAGCAAAATATTTTTAATACTTGCGTGCTACAACACATAATATGCCTGGACTCGCTCATACAAAGAAAAGGCTAAATATGAATAAACATAACTGCCTTCGCAGACATGTGAGAACAAAGGAGGGTTTCGTATAAAGAAAGTATTAGTCAAAATAGGATTAGTATTAATTTTTCTGCTGCTAATCACAGGAATTACCTGGGCAGGAATATATGATATGAATCCTGGAAGAGAAGCGATCAAGTATAAGCATGAGATGACCGATGATGTAACCGGACAGGGCTTTGCTGTGGAGTATAAGAGCATAAATACAAATAACCTCTCCCTGCTGGAGTACTACCATGGCAGCGGATCCGTGGATATGGCCGATATACTCACCTCCCAGCAGAAGACCACCAGCGGCTCCTACTACTACCTGGACTACGATGGACTGATGAAGAAAGCCTCAAAGGGTGCTAACAGCGTCGTCAGCTACACCAGGCAGTATGATAATGTCCAGTCGCCTACTACATTTGCCTATGGCACTGGCTGGTATGCCGCGAATCCCATTGAGTACAATTCCCTTATCAAGGATAAGACCGAGGCCAGGAGCTATCAAGAGTCTGCGTCAATGCACCGCCAGGTGGAGTACGCTCATGCTCTCAAAGGGGACATTGCCGTGGACATCAACTGTACTGGACCCACAGACAAGACAGATGGCGTGGGCATTCTCAGCATGAAGATCGATGACGATGTTTTTCAGGGTACCCTTCACATAGGTGAGCTGCTGTTGAGCCCCAACGAAAAGACTCAGCCAAAGACATTTGATCCCATAATCGAGGTTCAAAATGACTACATCGGCAATTTCCAGGTTCAAAAGACGATGAAGCTGGAGGTAACCAAGTCCAGAAAAGAATCTCAGGTGGACTGGCTCCCCTGCTGCATGGGCGGCTTTTTCGACCTTCCATCCTATAACTTCAATGTACAGTACGCCAGCTGGAAGGGAATATTCGACTGCTCCTGCCGGGAGGAATCAATCTCCACCATGAAACCAGCGTGGGACACGACAAAGGCACAGTTCCCCACCCAGGAGTATCAGCTTAAGCCCTGAAGGGGGCCTAAGCTTTTTTTATAATTGAAGTAAAGAAACATACAGTCAAGGCCCAAAATCGATCTGTTGGAGGCAATAGCTAGCTATAGCCCTCTGCCTGCGACCAGTGCTGGAGGCTGAATGTCCTCGCTTTGGGCGATGAGGAGCCCCGATCCGTGGGCATGAATCCGGAGGGATACCAGATCATTTTAATTGCGCCAGCATCTCTTGCCGCATCTTCTGCGGTGGCCGTGGCCGGTGTCATCGGCCTAGTGGGCTGGTCGTTCCCCATATGTTGCGCATGATCTTCTGCTGGATCAGGACACTGAATCCCCTATCCCTGACATTTGGCGCCTCCTTTCTGGCAGTAGTTGACGACTTCGCCTACCCGGGACATCTCTTTGAGCTGCAACATCCCGTCTGGTCTTGGGCGATGTTGGCCTGCATTTGAGAATGGGAGCCATCATAATCCTTCTGGGGCCCAATGGCTGCGGCAAGACCACTCGATTGTATAAAGCATGAGGTGATTCGATTGATAAAGCAGTGTCCGCCCTTTTTGCTGCAGCCAACACGCTAGATCGCCACAAAGGATATGCCTGCTGGTGGTAGGCAAAAATCCAAGGCTCTCATGCCACCCTATACGGCCAATTGTCTCCCTGGCCGCAGTTCTCAATGAGAAACACTATCTGGTCCAGCCTCCCAGGAGCCACAGGATCTCCATCGGCGCTGATTGAATCAGGGCAGATCTCAAACTCCACCTTTATATTTATAGAGCTTGGATCCATTAAAGCATCCTTGACTTTTGCCAGACCGTCACTCAACGGCGACCACTGGATATCCTCCGGCTGCAGATCGGGATTGTTCAGAGCAGTCCTTGCCTCCTCCAGATAATCATCTTTGAAGTCCTGCTCTCTTTTGATTCCCGTCCAGCTCTCCGGTCCTTTCCTTGCCTCTGCGGGGTTGGCAGGAAGCCTCGGCGGCTTTATAACTATCTCTGCTGTAGTCTTGCCATTGGTATTGACCGGCTTTATCTGGACAGTGGAATTCCACCAGGGATCTGGTATCAGGAATGAACTGTCAGAGCTTGCGGCATTCTTGAAGGCATCAAAGAACAGCCTTCCCCAACCGCCTTTCCCGTCAGAAAAGTCGATATGCTCCGGCCAGGCGATATCCGGAAAGAGGACTCTCCACAGCCTGCGGTAGTGCTTTATAACCAGGTCGTCATCAAGGACTGCGCAATCAAGCTCAGTGTCGCAGGTAAAGGATCTGCGGTTCAGATTTGCAGAACCGCAGACCAGCAGGCTGAGATCATACATCTGAACCTTGGCATGACAGTAAATGCCTCCTGGAACTCGATTGGGGTGCCACAGGTCGTACACAGCCACCCGCTCGAATATGCCCTGACGCTGATCCTTCGAGAGGCCCTCAATCAGGTCGTCGAGGGCCAGCTTTCTTGCATGGTGCTCCTCAAGCGTATGCTCATCGGCATAGGGCGGAAGAATCAGAATTACGCAGAGTTTTTTTTCTTTATCGCTCTTGATCCTGTGGTTGAGCAACCTGGCCAGCGGTCCGCTGAAGAAGTATTGATCAAAGATCAAGATCAACTCCTCTGCAGCTTGGCAGGCATTGGATATTCCAGCCATTATGGTAAACTCCCCTCTTAAAAACGGTGGCTCATTGCGCTCCGGGCGGAGGGGAATGGTACGCCACATCTGCACTATAGATGAGCCCGCATATTGCTGTTTTTGATCGGACTCCGAGGACACGGGCAGAGGCAGTATCTTTCCGTCCTTGATGGCAGTGTTTGAGCTGAAGATGACCTGACTGTTCAGCAGATGCAAACTGCCCCAAAATCCCGTCTCATAGACTCTTCCTCCGTCCTGCCATCTCTCAATAAACTGCTCTTCCAGAGTCTTGACGATCGGCCCCTCGAGCTTCAGTAGCTGATCATGCCAGATTTGATATTCACTCCCGTAGACCTCATTCGGTAGATCCGTTTCCGGAACAGTGGTTCCAGTTACATCTTTCAGCGCATCATAGATAGCGTCCGGTCCCCTCGGCCATTGATAAGCACCGTTTCTGACGGCAATTGCCTCTGACAGCATTTCTCCTGATTGCCAGTCCCCTCCCAGGAACTGAGGCGGATTTGATCCTGCAAGATCGACCAGATCATCCAGCGAACCCTTTGGATCGAATTTGTAGAGATGCGATGGGTCTGGCGCGTCCATCCTGGTGAATGCCAGATCCATGCCCCCGCAATATGCCACGTTTATGTTGCCCACCCGAATTACTATCATCTTCTGGTGATGAGTAGAGGATACTGGTGGTGCCACCCTCATATCCAGAGCCACAATGCCACGATCTATTGCACTGGGGTCATCTCGGCTCAGCCTTTTGCATTCGTTGCTGACAGCATCGGCTATGTAATTGTGGTCGCTCATATGCGGGCCGAGCCCTGCAATTATTGATGCCTTCATCGGCATCCATAACAGTATCCTGACAGTGATGCCGGATTGCATGAGACGGAGGATCAATCCGATTATAGTCTGATCCTTCACTGCGGAATCGCTCTCATTCCAGGGACGGTTCTGGACAATCCAGGGATTGTCTTCCGATAGATCTCTCAAGGGATTAAGCCGCCAGTTTGCGATATAGACGTGTCCTTTCTTGCCCTGCCGGGCCTGGTCAATTGCTGCCTCCAGGGATTCTCTTATTGATGACATCCCCTCGTATCCGCCAATCAATGGAGTTACACGGCAGTTTTCGTCCCAGGGCTCTCTCTCGCCCTGCCGCATGGCCATGCAGGTTCCGTCTCCCCAGGGGCGGCCACCTCCCTTATCAGAAAATTCCAAAAGCCACTTGCTCGGATCAGCCACCATAATATGCCACACTCCTGAATGCCAGATGCATTATGCGTTTAATACGATAAATATCTGTGCCGACTATGCCTTCCCCATGGATGCATAACGAGATGCTGATGCATACTGATTTTCTGCAAATGAATTATCAGTCTCCGTTACGGCTTCCGTTGCTTACCCCTTTATCTGAGCAATATCAGGCCGCATAATAATATTTTTTCAACTAAAATCCACCGCTGTCTGATGCTCTCAACAGCAAATTCTGCAGTATTATGGTTTTCTCCTGGCAATAACTAACAAACCATTTTTTAAGGCTCTTCGCTATTCAGTATGGGTGAGCTTGAATCGGAAATTCTCTGCGTCTTTTGTGCTTCTGTGGTGAACCGCTATGCATTGACCCAAACGCAGAGACACAGAGGAATAGAGGCCATATTCTCTGCCCGAACTCACCAACAAAATTCAGCGAAGAGCCCCCAAGTCCTGCCTGAAGAAATCTTCTCTCTATCCATTAGGGATCGATCCACGTCCCCGCCTTCCCTCCCAACGCCCTCTCCAGTAGCTCGATATTGGTAATCAATGCGGATAGATCGGTGCGCTCGGCGAAGATCGCCGCTGCTTCCACCTTCGGGCCCATAGAGCCAGGGGGAAACTCTCCCTGGGCCAATAGCCTTCGGGCTCGAGAGGCCTTCATCCTGCCGATTCGCCTCTCGGATGTGCTGCCAAAACCGGTCGAGACATGGGGCACATCGGTGAGGATGACAAATCTCTCTGCCCCGAGGGCCGCTGCCAGCTTGCACGCGGTAAGGTCCTTATCGATCACCGCCTCGATTCCATGAAGCCCACCGCATTCGTCTCTTATCACCGGTATCCCACCGCCTCCCCCGGCGATAATCAAATGGCCATGGCCCACAGCATCCATTATGGTGTGCAGCTCGATTATCTCCTGCGGCCGGGGCGAAGGAACCACCCTTCTCCATCCCTTGCCCGCGGTCTCCAACATTCTCCACCCCTGAGACTTGACAAGCCCTTCCGCCCCCTCCTGGGTATAGTAGGGGCCGACAGGCTTGGAGGGAGTGGCAAAGCCTGGATCATCGGGGTCCACCAGGACCTGAGTCAGCACTGCCGCTATCTCCCTCTCCGGAATCTCGTTTCTCATAGATCGGCAAAGAAGGTAGCCAATGCTCCCCTGGGTCTCGGCAACCATGATATCAAGAGTCTCGGGCGGTATGCAGTCTTTCGTGGCCTCAATCCGCAGCAGTATCATGCCCACCTGAGGGCCGTTGCCATGAACAAGCACCATTCCCTCTCCCTGGTTCATGAGCAGCCTGACAGCCCGGGCAAATTCTACTGCTGTTCTCTCTTGGGTTGCGGGATTCCGAGGATCGAGGAGCAGGGCATTTCCGCCAAAGGCGAGAACTGTCGGTCCTGCCAGATTCAATCCCCCTTGGATGCGGAGTCTCGCATTGATTTGGATATGGATTTGGATATGAACTCCTCGATCTTCTCCCTCAAATATGGCCGATCCATATCCACCAGATCGTAAAGAATATAGGTGGATGGTTTATTGATCTGGATGAGCCGGCGCAGGTCTATGGGCGAGGCGATGATCACCGAATCGCATTCGGCTTTATTTATGGTCTCTTCCAATTCCCTGATCTGCTGGGGGTAGTAGCCCATGGCCGGAAGGACCCTTCCGATATGTCTGAACTTCGAGAAGATCTCCTTTAAGGATCCGACGGCATAAGGCCGGGGATCTATGATCTCTGCTGCGTTGTACCTCCTGGCTGCCACCTGGCCGGCACCATAGGCCATCTCCCCGTGGGTTATGGTCGGACCGTCCTCAACTACCAGCACTCTCTTGCCGGATATTGCTTTAGGATCTTCTGCCGTGACTTCTGATCCGGCCACCACCACTCCTGCTTTTGGATTCAGCCTTGACGCATTGGCCTGTATAGTTATGATGTCCTCCTCTGCAGCGGAGTTGGCTTTGTTTATCACAATGAGATCTGCAGCCAGAAAATTCGTCTCCCCGGGGTAATAGGATATCTCATGCCCTGGTCGGAGAGCATCGGCAACGGTGATCCACAGATCAGGCTTGAAAAACGGGGTGTCGTTGTTTCCCCCATCCCAGAGAATAACATCCGCTTCCCTCTCCGCCTGATCAAGAATAGTCTGGTAGTCCACTCCTGCATAGACTACTGTGCCCTTGTCTATATGCCTCTCATACTCCTCCCTCTCCTCGATGGTCAGATCAGCGGCGTTCAGATCCGCTCGAGAGGAGAACCTCTGCACCTCCTGTCGAGCCAAATCTCCATAGGGCATGGGATGCCTCACCACAACCGCCTTCAGCCCGGCCTGGCGAATGATGTCTGCAATGTATCTAACAACCTGGCTTTTGCCGGCTCCGGTTCTCACTGCGCAGACCGCTATCACCAGCTTCTTTGACTTGAGCATAGTATTCCGTCCTCCCAGGAATCCGAAGTCTGTGCCCGTGGCCAGTACCCTCTCTGCCAGGTGCATCACATCCTCATGGCTCAGGTCGCTGTAGGATAGAATGCATCTGTCCACCCGGCATTTGATGATTATCTCCTCAAGGGCATCCTCAGGCCAGATGGGAAGGCCAGCCGGATAGAGCCCACCGCTGAGCTCTGGCGGATAAAGGCGGCAGGCAATATCCGGTATCTGAGCGGCAGTGAATCCCACCACCTCGAACTGGGGCCTGCTGCGAAAGAATACATTGAAGTTATGGAAGTCTCTGCCTGCCGCCCCGAGGATTAAAATTCGCTCCCTCTTATCAGCTGTATACATGATCTAAATTCCCTTTTGTGTGCCGTTGTGTTATGTATTTATACCGATTCGCCTTTACTATATACGGCTTTGTAGCTTTTCATTGCTCAGAGGATAGCAAATAAGCAGAGAGTGTAATTTCGATTAGATTAGGAGGTAGGAAAGATGACTGAAAAGAAGCCTAAACCGATCCTATTTGCAGAGGCACTGGACGAAGGCGTCAATTCCGCTTTTGCATGTTTGAGAAATGAGATCATGAAAGATGGTGCGCTATCGTCCAAAGATAAGGCGATCGTCGGACTGGCATGTGCAGTGGCCATTCGATGCGACACCTGTGTCGAGTTTCATAAAAGAGTGGCCAAAATGGCAGGAGTGACCCGAGAGGAGATGCTGGAGGCAGCGGCCATTGGGGGACTGGTCCGCCTGGGCTCAGGCTTTGCCACTGCATCCATCATCCTGGATGATTAGGAACCTGATGTCTCTGATCCCGTACAATAGCCTGGACCCCTTCTGCAGGACGGCGATATCATCAAATCATCTCCTGGACTCAATTCTGCAGGCGGCCATCTTGTATTCCGGGATCCTGGATACGGGATCAAGGGCGTCGGATGTCAAGAGGTTGGTCCCGTGATAATGGAAGGGCATGAAGGCCATCCCCGACATGACCCTATCCGAAATTTTTGCCCGTGCCTCCGCCTCCCCCCGGCGGGTTTTCACTGCCACCATTTCGCCCTCAGCGATCTTGAGATTTGAGGCATCAACGGGATTGACCTCCACATATAGCTCTGATTCCCGCTCTTGCAGTGACGGGCTGCGCATGGTCATCGAGCCGCCATTGTAATGAAGCACTATCCTTCCTGTGCTGAGCAGAATGGGATACTCCGGGCTGGTGACCTCTCCGGGAGGAGTGTTTTGCAGGTCGAAGATCCTCGCCCTGCCGTCTGAGGTGGAGAACCTCTGCAGGTGCAGTATCTCCGTTCCGGGATGCTGCTCATCTGGGCAGGGCCAGAGAACCCCACCTACCCTCGATATCCTTTCCTGGCTCATGCCCTTGTATTGGGGCACCAGGCTGCGGATCTCCTCTAACACCTGGGAGGGATTATCATAAGCCATCTCCTCGCCCAGTCCCAGCCGCCTGGCGATCTCGCAGATGATCCAGACTCCCTCTTTTGCCTCCCCCGGAGGCTCTATGGCCTTGTCGATCCATTGCACTCTTCTCTCCATGGAGGTATAGCTGCCGCTCTTTTCCGCCCAGGCGGCAGCAGGCAGGACGACGTCCGCCATCTTCGCTGTGGGAGTCATGAATATCTCCTGCACCACCAGGAAATCCAGGCTCTCCAGAGCGCGGCGGGTCTTATTGACATTGGCGTCGCATACTATCGGATCCTCTCCGGTGATGTAAAGGGCCTTGAGGCGTCCGTCTATTGCTGCATCGTTCATGTCGGTCGAGGTCAGGCCTGGGCCGAGGGGCAGGTCAGTGGCGTTCCAGGCCGCCCGGAAAAACTCAATCGTCTTGGGATCCACCGATCTCCTGTAGCCAGGATAGAACTCCGGCATTCCCCCCACATCGCAGTTCCCCTGGACATTGTTCTGGCCGCGCATGGGCCAGACTCCGGCTCCAGGCCTTCCTATCTGGCCGCAGATGAGGGCAATGGTGGCGCAGGTCATAACGTTATCAGTTCCAGAGACGTGCTGGGTGATGCCCATGGAATAGAGCAGAGCTGAGGCGGAAGACTTTGCATAGACCCTGGCTGCCTTTACGATCTCGGCAACGTCCAGGCCCGTCTTCTCTGCCGCCTCTTCCATTGAGAAAACCGACAGGCTCTCTTTGAGCTCTTGGAAGCCGGTGGTGCGGGAGCTAATAAAATCAGCATCTTCCAGACCTTCATCGACGATGACCTTCATCATCCCCCGGAGAAGATCTATGTCCGATCCAGGATTCAGGCGAAGGTGAATGTCCGCCATCCAGGTGGTGGAGGTGATCCGGGGATCGGCCACAATCACCACTGCCCCATTATCCTTTGCCTTCTCTACCCAGCGGGAGACGATTGGATGGGCCTCAGTGAAGTTGGTGCCGATGGCGAAAATGCATTTGGAGTTCTCCAGGTCGAGAAGGTTGTTGGTCATGGCGCCGGCGCCAAAGGAGGCGCCCAGACCCATCACAGTGGGTGAATGGCAGAGCCTGGCGCAGTTGTCCACGTTGGGTGATCCCAGGAGCCGGGCCATCTTCTGCATCAGGTAGTTCTCCTCGTTATTGCAGCGGGAGGAGACGAGAAAGCCCAGGGACTTCGGGCCATACCGTTCCAGGTTCCTTGCCAGACCCTGAGCCACCAGCTCCAGGGCCTCGTCCCAGCTTATGGGAATGAAATCGCTTCCAGACCTTTTCAGGGGATACACGAGGCGTTCCTGGTTATTCAAAAGCTCCAGAACGGAGTTTCCCTTGGGGCAGAGAGCGCCAACGCAGGTTGGGTGGTCGATCATGTATTTGATGCCTGTTGCTTTGCCCTTCTCGACCTGGATGAATAGGCCGCAGCCCACAGCACAATAGGGGCACAGGGATGCGATCAGCTTGGTCGACATAATAGTGGCACCTCATCCAGAACTGTATTCTTGCGAGCGTCATTCACAATGGTCAGCATATTCACCATCAGTAGCACCTGCCAGCATATACGTTCCGGGTATCTAATATATGAATATATTGCATCAACGCATCAACGCTGACTGCTATATCTCAGCTCGAACTCTGCATGTTGCAGGCATTGCAGAACCTGGAAGGTAGTATGGATATGGATGGTTTAGTAGTTCGGGCCTTCGGCCGGATCTATTTATCTACTTTATCTTATTTAAGAGTCGATTAATCTTATCCTTATCGAATTTTCATATGCAAATCCTCTATCGGCAGGCTTCATCCTATTCTTGGAGCAATTCTAATCGAGCAAATTCGATAAAATCCTGTTTATGATTGCCAATAGATCCAATCTCGGGATCGTCATAGAAATTACCGCTTCCGATCAACCAGAACACCTTATCGACGGCATAAGGGGTAACATCGGCATTGCTAGCCAAACGAATTATTGCTTTGAATAACTGGTAATCATCAACTTCAGCCTGGCATAGCTCAAGGGCTTCGAAGATATCGTGCAAGTGAATATCTGGTTTGGGGAAATTAACATATCCGAGTTCCTTTAGGAAGTCACAGGAAAGAGCAAATCCGAATCCCTCTATTTCACGATCCAGAAGCAGCGGCAGACTTGGGCGTGCTCTTGCATCCTGATCAAAAAAGTCAACCCATTCAAAGAACTGATTGGCTGAATCGAACTGCTCAATGAATCTGGCAGCCGAAATAATTGTCTGGCAATAGAGTGGCCAAAGGAACGATGCGAATTCTACCGGACGCTGACGGGAACAGAGGGTATTGCAGTTGTGGTGACTCTGATCGAAGAAGAGATAAAATCCTATGAGGGCGTGCCGATGGTGCCCATCTTGAAGCTCAACTCATCGATATGATTGGACGATCCTCATCATAGGTTCCGGAGCTGCATAGTAATCGGATAGGAACAATCGCCATCGATGCATATCTGAGGAGACATATCGGAACAGCTTCCATCGATGCAGATCGCATTTGCAGGGCAGATATTTCCGCATGCACCACAGTTCAGTGGATCGATGCTGGTGTCAGTGCACTTTTCATTGCAGACATCCAGGCCCGCCATGCAGGTGCAAACACCTTTGATGCAGACCATTCCTAAAGAGCAGACATTTCCGCACGATCCGCAGTTTTGAGTGTCTGTCGACAAATCGAAGCAAGTTCCATTGCAGGGGAACATGCCATCCAGACAGCTCATATTGCAGGGCGAGGTGATATTGATGCAGGTTCCGTTGCAGGGGAACATGCCATCCGGGCAGACTGGACCCGAGGAAGGTGCGGCCAGGCCGTCGGCAGTTGCACAGGCGACAAGAATCAGAATCAATGAGAGCATCAGTATCATTGGAGATGAATTAATCATAACCACTCATTTGCATCAATTGTATGTATCATTTTCTCTCATCTACCACTGCTGCAACATCTGGGCTCGAAACAGCTCAATTGCTGTCCGATCTCACCCTGGACAGCTTTGACTGCATGGAGATCTCCTTGTCCAGGCGCATGTCTATTCTTATAGTGGTGATTATCCTTTTAACCCCCATCTGAACGAGCTTATCGTTGGCCTTCTCCATCAGATCGAATAGCTCCTGGAGGCTCTTGGCCTCTACTGCGGTGGACATGGGACCTGGAATGAAATTCACCTCTGCCTCCCCTAAAATATGGTGGATGGCTTTGATGTAGTCTCCTGCGCTGGTCCCCGATCCCATGGGGACCATGGAGAATTCAGCTACTATCATGATAATACTGTAGTACTGCAAGATATAGAAATGTTTTCTAGATTGAGACCGATAAGGGCGAGGTAGTGGATATAACAGATGAGGTGCAAAAGAGCCTGGAGAGCACTTCGCTGAAGGCGGGAGCGATGGTGATCTTCGTTCCCGGGGCTACGGGAGCGGTGACCACCATCGAGTATGAGGACGGTCTGGTGGCGGACCTGGGGGATGCCCTGGAGAGGATTGCGCCACAGAATATCGATTATTCCCATAATCTGCGCTGGCACGATGGCAACGGCCATTCTCATATCCGGGCCTCGCTCATTGGACCGAGCCTGATTGTGCCCTTTGCTGCGCGAAGGCTGATTCTGGGCACCTGGCAGCAGATCGTCTTCCTGGAGCTGGATAACCGCAAACGCCACCGTAAGCTCGTCCTGCAGATGATGGGCGAATAGTCTGGATCTTGACCTTGCAGGGAATCAGCATAACAGACTGATGAACCGAGCAAGACCGATAAATTCGCATTATGGCTACGATGCCGTTGATGGCCGGAGAATCAACTCCAGCAGCTCTGTCAGCAATCTCCAGAGGCTGGAGTCTGAAGCCTCCTCAGAGGTTTTTCCCAGAACCACATCCTCGACCTTGATATCCATCCAGGCATATGGATCGAACTCATTGCTCCGGAAATCCTTTATTGTCGCATTTCCTGAATCCACCAGCATCTTATTGAAGTTTCTGCCGTCTTCAAGATAGCAGACAGCTATCCATCGACCGTATTCATCCTGGCCGTTCACATCGTCGATATCAAGAGTCACGATATTATCCATGAGCCAGGAGTAGGTGTAGTCTCTTGCCCACTCGCCCTCTTTGCAGGCCCTCTCGCCGTAGAGCTCAGGAGCATCGAGGTCTGCCAGCCTGATCCTTATCGTATCCTCCTGGATGCGGCCATCATGCTCATCGATCTCGACGTCAAAGGTATCTCCATCTGTAACAAGAACCACTCTACCTGAAGCCTCATCAGGAGCGCCCGAGGCGAGGGCTATATAGAGCAATAGAATAAGCGTACAGAGGGCTTTTCCCGGTATCATGGCTTGTCCATCCTTTCTGATCCTCTTGTATCTTTCCCCTCAGCTGGATTTTAATGTGGCACGATTAAACGGCTCTGGACTGCGCTCTTTTGGACATTTCGGATCTTTCTGCTTTGATATCTTCGGATAAAATATCAAAAAAATGTATTCGATTGAATGGGGCTCTTGAAATGTAGTGGCATAAACAGATTGGATGAATGCAAAGGAGGGAGGGGAAAGCCGTTATAAAATGGAGTGTAAGAGGGGATGTAACGACTTTCGCCATTATGTATATAGTCAATTGCCGAGATATATAGTTTTCGATATTGATCCCATACTACCATTATCACAATTGCCGCCAGACTTCTTTTCCTTAATCATTCCACGCCGGGCATCGTGGATGCTGGCTGACGCTATTTGAGGGATTAGCACCATATTAATCAGGCGGAGAATATCACACCGGAGTGTAAGCTATATTGTCGGTGTTCTGCCATAAAAAAGATGTAAAGAGCGATTATTATCGCCCTTGCATCATCTTCTTGACCTGTCGCTGCAGCTTATCCAGCTCGCCGGTCTGATACAGATAGATTCCTGCCCCGATGGCAATGAGAAAAACGAGGATGAGGCCTATCAGCCAGTTGCTGGTTTGCGCCTCCTCCACATTCACTGTTCCGGCTTTTCCATTCAGGCTGAACCTATGCAATCCCGTCTCATCTGGATTGTAGCTGAACTGCACCGTGCTGTTCTCGCCCGCCTTTACAGTCACATTCTTGCTCTCGGCGAGAGTATCGTTTACCATCAGATTAAGGGTGATGGTATCCACCTCGCTGCCCTTGTTGTGCACAACAGCCGAGATCTTCATGGACTGCTTGGCATTAGCCGTCTCGGGCAGAGTCAAGTCCATAACCTCCAATGCCGAGGTCACCATTATCTTCCTGCTGGCGGAACTGTATCCCTCCTTCTCCACCTTCAGGGAATGCTCTCCGGTCAAATTGACGGCATAAGTGAAGGTACCCTGAGAGCTGGTGTTTCCTATCTCATTGTCATCCAAGAGGATCTGTGCTCCTGCCACCGGTGTCTGGTTTATGCCCTCGGTGATGGTTATCAAGAAGTTCTCTCCAGCTGACACCTCTGCCGGGGCATTGAGAATCAGCTGATTGGCCAGTGTGACATTTGCCCTCTGAGCAGCGGTAAGCTGTGAGGCCTCCTCTGCAGTTCTCACCACCATATCGGCGGTAGCATCATTGTAGCCGGTCTTCCTGGCGACAACCTTCAGAGTGCCTGTGCTCTTTGGGATGTAGCTGATCGATCCGGTTGAATCGGTGGTTCCAATGGTGTTGCCATCGATTGAGATGGCCACACCAGATAGGGCTGAAGTTCCAGAGCGGACGGCAATCTGGGCTGCTTTGTCCACAACCGCACCAGAGACCGTCAGGGAAATTGCGGTTCCCTCGCCCGTCTTTGTGGCAATTGGGGCCAGCAACCTCTTATCGCTGTCTGCGACCTGAATCCTCAGGTTATCCATGATATCGACGTCCTTACCCCTGGACAGGCTTATGGTACCATCATTGGTCAGGGTTATGCCGTCATAATCCAGGGAATCCACCTTCATCTTACCATGCATCTCCCCTTCTTCAACCGACTCGGGGCTATCGGATATCTGGAATATGGCGTCCACGGTGGCGAGGTCTGATTCTGTGCTCCTGAACACGCTCTCGACATGAGCAGAGATGAGTGGAACATCCTTCTCCCCGCCCATATCTATCTTATATAGATAATTGGAGGACCCATCAGTCGGATCGTTGGATGGAGTTACTACCTTGCTGTCCACCTCATCTCCGTCCTTGGCTAAAGCGAGATAGACCTTATTTCCGTTCAGGTCCACCTGCTTGATGCGCAGCTCATAGCCCTCTTCTAAAGAGAGGACAGATCCGCTGGCAATTGTGCGGCTGTCGTCGCTGTCCATCAGGACGCGCCTTAACTGGCCTTCACCTATGACGCTGGACTCATCGGTGAACTCCGTCTGGTTGTTATAGCCAGCGAAGTACTTGTCAGCCATGAAACCGATAACATCGTACTTGCCCCAGTCATTGAACTCGAACTTCACCGGCTGGGCTTTTGTGGAGTATTCCAGGTCGCCCTCTTCGATCTTGCTGCCGCCACTGATCCTCATGGTCATGGTCTCAGTGCCGACGTCATCGTCTATATCGTAGTAGAATCCCTCGAAGTTGTAAGGAGTCCAGGTGAACTCGCTGGTATTTGATGGGTTTATGACTGTGCCTCTGACATCGTAGCTTCCCGTCTTCTCAACAAACGGGGCAAACCGGAGCTCATCGGCATCGGCAACCAGGAACGAGACATCTCCGAAGATCTCCACCGTGCTTCCTCTTCTCAGGGTGAGCGAGTCTTCGTTCTCCATCTCGACTCCTTCATCAGATACGCTCTTGACCTCCATCTTGCCATACTTGTCGCCGTCCTCCACCGAGGCATAGGTATCGGAGATCTGGAAGAGGCCGTCGATGGTCACCAGGGCGGATTCGGTGCTGGCAAAGACATTGGAGATATGGGCCAGGATCAGTGATGTATCCTCTCCGGATACTTCAACCTCATAATTGTAGGTGGAGCTATCAAGATTGCTTGGGTCAATGACCTTGCTGTCTATCTCATCCCCGTCCTTAGCCAGGGCCATATAGACCTTATTGCCATCGATATCTATCTGCTTGATGCGTAGCTCATAGCCCTCTTCCAGGGGGAGAACAGATCCGGTGGTTACAGTCTTCTCCTCGTCGCTGTCCACCAGCACACGTCTGAGCTGGCCGTCGTTTATCAGGCTTCTATCATCACTCAGGATGTCGCTTGCCTTAAAGCCCGCGAAGTACTTCTCAGCCATGAAGCCTATGACCTCATACTTTCCCCAGTCCTCGAACTCGAAGTCTGTGACCTGAGGCTTGGTGGAATAGGTCAGCTGGCCGGATTCAAGGGACCTCTCGTTGGGCACCAGATCTACTGTGAGCCTTTCTGTCCCTACCTCGTTCTCCAGGTCATAGAAGAATCCGGAGAACGTCTCTGGCGTCCAGGTGTATTTAAGGGAACTCCCTTCACTCCAGATCCTATTTTTCTCTCCCACTTCTATCTCTTCTTCCTCATCCTCTTCAGATTCGGTCTGGTTCTCAGATTCATTTTCTGCGGTCAGCTCATCAGTTGGTTGTTCATCGGTTGCATTCTCGGCTGCCGCATTGGAGGCATCAGCTGCAGAATCAGTGGCTGAAACTACCGTTCCTGCTGCAACGTCCTCTGGAGGAGTGA
>ENA-UOOK01002437-UOOK01002437.1-fermentation-metagenome-genome-assembly--contig:-NODE-2437-length-22963-cov-4.229614_pt1 | contig 22963 bp, 15 predicted proteins | sample MGYA00245777_ERZ724023 | MGnify/ENA primary metagenome ERZ724023 (study PRJEB28704, sample SAMN03018312) | fermentation metagenome | biome: anthropogenic terrestrial biome; feature: soil; material...
CTACATGGGGAATGTTTCCTACAGGCGGGGCCTGGTTGTCTACTCATATCTGGCAACATTATCTCTTTTCCGGTAATCAGATATTTCTCCGTAAGATGTATCCTGTTATGAAGGGTGCTGCAGATTTTTTTCTGGATTATATGCAGATAGATCCCCGTACCGGTTGGCTTGAAACTGTGCCTACTGTTTCTCCGGAGCATGGGCCAAGGGGGAAAGGTACAACAGTTACTGCCGGTTCAACCATGGATAATCAGATTGCTTTTGATGTGTTTTCTAATGTACAAAAGGCTACACAACTCTTGTTTCCTGATGATACGACATATATAGATTCTCTTGATCATGCTTTGTCTATGTTGCCACCTATGCAAGTAGGGCGATATGGGCAATTGCAGGAATGGCTTTGGGATGCAGATGATCCCAATGACCACCACCGGCATATTTCACATCTCTATGGTCTTTATCCAAGTAATCAAATTTCCCCATATTTTCATCCGGAACTTTTCGCGGCAGCTCGGACTACTCTTTTGGAACGTGGAGATATGGCTACAGGATGGAGTCTAGGCTGGAAAGTGAATTTTTGGGCGCGTATGCTTGATGGCAACCATGCTTTCAAAATCATCAGTGATATGCTTCATTTGCTTCCCAATGAAAAGAAAGCTATGAATTATCCTGAAGGAAGGACCTTTCCAAATCTATTTGATGCTCATCCGCCTTTTCAGATTGATGGTAATTTTGGCGTAGCTGCAGGAATAGCGGAAATGCTTCTTCAAAGTCAGGATGGAGCTGTACATGTCCTGCCGGCATTACCGGATGCCTGGCACGATGGTAGAGTAAATGGGTTAAGAGCACGTGGTGGTTTTCTGGTTAGTATTGAATGGCAGAAAAATATGCTTCGTACTTTAAAGATCAGGTCTACTCTTGGCGGCGTGCTTCGTTTGCGCTCTTATGTACCCTTAAAAGGAAAAGGATTGCATAGGGCGACCGGACCTTGTCCGAATGCATTTCTCTCACCGGCTAAAGTGAAATCGCCATTAGTCTCAAAGGAATTTAGTGGATCTTTGTCGCCGGCTATAAGGAAAGTTTACGAGTATGATGTAAATACCCGTAAAGGAAATGACTATATTTTCCATTAGGAATAAACTTAGAATTTTTATTATGTTACTAAAAGGAGTTACAAATCCATGTAATTCCTTTTTTTGTTACTTACAGGCAACTCTCTGTTACGTATAGAATGATTCCTGTCTCAAGGAATATTTATCTTTGCGGCTGTAAAATATATATTATTATAATGAAAATACTTTATTTAGCATTCTTCTTTTTATTATGCTCGGGAGGGGCAGCCTATTCAGAAGAAGTAACGAAAAAGGATTTAGTTCCTAATGTAGAATTTCCTCAAGGTCATAAAGATTCGGTAACGGACATGTTTAACCCTGTATTGTGGGCTGATGTTCCGGATCCGGATGTTATCAGGGTTGGGGATGAATTTTATCTGGTGAGTACAACGATGCACTTGATGCCTGGTGGACCAATCATGCGTTCAAAAGATTTGGCAAGTTGGGAAACCGTAAGTTATCTCTTTGACAGTCTTACGGATTCACCTAAATATAACATGATAGATGGAACTGTTTATGGCCGAGGTCAATGGGCGACTTCCTTACGTTACCATAATGGCAAATTTTATGCTATGTTTGCTCCTAATGATAATATGGGAGGTAATACTTATATTTATACTACCGAAGATCCAGCTAAAGGATGGAAACTCCTTTCGCGAATGCGTCATTTTCATGATTCCTCATTCCTTTTTGATGATGATGGCAGAGTTTATGTCTTTCACGAAACGGGAAAGATCACAGAGTTGCGTCCGGATTTGAAGGGAGTACTAAAGGGTGGATTGGATACCTGTGTCATCCGTCGTGATGCTGAGGAAACCGGATTACTGGAAGGAAGCAGAGTCATTAAGCATGATGGAAAATATTATTTATTGATGGTATCCTGGCCTGTTAATAAGCCGCGTCGGCAAGTATGTTTCCGTGCAGATCATCTTTGTGGTCCATGGGAAAAGAAGGTCATCCTTCAGGATAACTTTGCCGGTTTTCCGTATGCTGGACAAGGGACGATAGTCGATGACCAGAAGGGAAATTGGTATGGCGTGATTTTTCAGGATCGTGGAGCTGTTGGAAGGGTACTTACGGTAGAGCCTTGTCATTGGATTGATGGTTGGCCGATACTTGGTGATGCCAACGGGAAGATTCCTTTTGTTATGAAAAAAGTAGTACCAGGACAACCTTATCATCCTTTTGTAGTAAGTGACGAATTCAATGAAGGAAAAACGCGTCATCCAGCGTTGGATATCCATTGGCAGTGGAATCATAATCCGGTTAATTCTGCATGGTCATTGACGGACCGACCAGGGTATCTCCGTTTGAAGACCTGTCGTATCGTAAATAACCTCTTTGCTGCACCAAATACCATTTCCCAGCGGATGGAAGGACCAAGATGTTCGGCTGTAGTCAAAATGGATCTTAGGCATCTCAAGAATGGCGATCGTGCTGGTTTCTGTGCTTTTAATGGGGATGCTTCTCTACTGACTGTAAGCAGGGAAGGAAAGCGATTGATTCTCAGACATACGGATGAAAGCGTGGTGCTTTCTAATCAAAATAAGAAAATAGAGAAAGTGAATTATAGGGAGTTTGATTCCATTCCTCTGCATACTCATATTATATATCTTCGAATTGATGCAGATTTCAGGTTAAATACCGATATCGCACAACTATGGTATAGTTTGAACAACAAAAATTGGAAACCTCTTGGAGATCTCTTTCAGATGAAATATGATTATAAAAGACTATTTATGGGTACACGCTATGCTATCTTCTGCTATGCTACGAAAAATACTGGTGGATATGTTGATGTGGATTGGTTTCATTATTCCAGGCTGAAGCCATAGAAATATAGACCTGTTGAGGTTTATACTCAAATGTTTTATATAAATTACCATTTGTTTCATGAAGTGATTTTGTAACATCAGAAAAAATATGCGTTACAGAATATTGGCAAAACCTAAAATAGATTAAGTAATTTTGCAATGAATATAAGAATGCTTGTGACAATATAAAACCTAAAAATATTACATGTTAATCTAATTCATATCTGTAATGAGAAAAATAAGTAGATTTTTTCAAATCACTTCTCTTGCCCTTGTTATATTTCTAATGTCGACAATGTCGGCAATGGGTCAAGGAACTACTATCAAAGGAAACGTCATTGATTCCAATGGTGAACCGCTGATAGGAGCCACTGTTACAATGAAAGGGGACACAAAAGTGTTGACAGTTACCGATTTTGACGGAAACTTTGTTCTGCATGTTCCTCGTAAAAATGTAGTTTTGGTCATTTCTTATGTAGGCATGTTGACCAAAGAAATTCAGGCCTCTGGAGGTTCTCCTTTAAAAATCATGATGAAGGATGATACTCACACCTTAAACGAAACGGTAGTTGTGGGTTATGGTCATCAAAAAAAGGTGAGTGTTGTTGGAGCTATAACACAGACAGATGGCAAGGTTCTTGAGCGTACGGGAGGAGTATCCTCCCTAGGTGCTGCCTTGACAGGTAATCTTCCGGGTGTCATAACAATGTCTTCTTCTGGTATGCCGGGTGATGAGGATCCACAGATTGTTATCCGTGGGGTGAGTAGTTGGAACAATTCACAACCTTTAATACTTGTTGACGGTATCGAAAGACCTATGGGATCGATCGATATTAGTTCTGTCAAAAGTATCACTGTTCTTAAGGATGCATCTGCTACTGCTGTATATGGTGTGAAAGGTGCCAATGGTGTGATCCTGATCACTACTAAACGCGGACAGGAAGGAAAAGCAAGGATAGAAGTATCTATGGACATGACGACTAAGGTTGTATCCAAACTTCCTAAAAAATATGATTCTGCAAGTGCATTATATGTACGTAATGAAGCTATTGAACATGAATTGGGACTTTCTCCAGATTCCTGGAATGATATCACTCCTGCTACAACTATAGAAAAATATGCTCATCCTGCTAATTTAGCAGAATCAGAGCGTTATCCTAATGTTGACTGGCAGAAAGAACTTTTTAAGAATGATGCGTTATCTTATAATCCAAACATCAATATATCTGGAGGTACAAAATTTGTGAAGTATTTTTCCAGTATTGATTTCCTTCACGAAGGTGACCTTTATAAAAAATGGAACAATAATCGTGGTTATCAGTCTGGTTATGGATTTAATCGTATTAATGTACGTTCTAACCTTGATTTTCAGGTAACGAAAACGACCAAATTAAAGGTAAATCTTTTTGGAAGCAATGGAATCAAACAGGGGCCTTATGGTATAGCAAGTAATTCCTTTGCAGAAAGTCAACTTTGGCAGGCTGCTTATTCCGCGCCGCCTGATGCTTTTATTCCTCGATATTCTGATGGTACGTGGGGTTATTATCCAGCAGATACGCAGAGTGCTCCGAATTCAATAACCAATTTGGCTCTTTCGGGTGTAGATAAATATACGACAACCCGAATTAATACCGATTTTACTTTGGATCAGGATCTGAGTTTTATAACAAAAGGCTTGAATGCAAGTGGGTTGATCTCATGGGATAATGTCTTCGTAGAAGATAAAAGAGGTATAAATGACCTATACCATGATGCTCAGTACAAATGGATTGATCCGAAGACGGGAGAAACAACATGGGCAAAATCTGTAGACGGTAATACCAATTTTGATTTTCAGGAGGGAATCAAATGGACAATTGATAAGGGTTCAATTTTGGATTATCTTACACAGCGCAATCTTTACTATCAGTTTCAATTAAATTGGGCTCGTCAATTTGGTAAACATAATGTGACAGCAATGGGAGTTTTTAGCCGTCAGGAAAGAACTATGGGTAATGAATTTACCCATTATCGTGAAGACTGGGCTTTTCGTTCCACTTATAATTATGCGGACCGTTATTTCTTTGAATACAATGGTTGTTATAATGGTTCTGAACAGTTTGCCAAGAAAAACCGTTTTGCCTTTTTCAATTCGGGTGCAGCGGGATGGCTAATCAGTGAAGAGAAATTTTTCCAACCTTTGAGAAAATGGGTGGATATGCTGAAGGTACGCTATTCTTATGGTGAAGTTGGTGATGACAATGTTACGAACCAGCGTTGGCTTTATGCTACGCAATGGAGTTATGGCCATACCATAAACCAGGGGTTGTATGAGGATTCCAGTCCTTATACCTGGTACAGAGAATCTTCTGTGGGTAATCCGGATGTTCATTGGGAGAAATCTGTCAAGCATAATTTGGGTATTGACTATAGTTTCCTTGGAGGTTTATTGGCTGGTAGCGTGGAGTTTTTCCGTGATACACGTTCTGATATCCTTGTTGTGGGGAGCAGTCGCTCTGTACCTTCCTATTTCGGAGCTACTCCTGCTACGGCCAATCTTGGTAAAGTACGTACGAAGGGATATGAATTGGAATTGAGGATAAACAAGACTTTGACTAATCAAATGCATTTATGGGGTAATTTTAATATGACCCATGCTGAAAACAAAATTTTAGTCTATGATGATCCTGAGCTCGAACCAGCCTATCAGAAGACAGCGGGATATGCCATGGGACAAAGTCGTACTTATTTGGCGACAGGTTTTGCCAATACCTGGGATGAGATTTATGGTATGACTCCAGAAAATACCAATGATAATCAGAAACTTCCGGGTACGTATACAGTCATAGACTATAATGGAGATGGTGTAATTGATTCTAAAGATGCTGCTCCTTATGGTTATACGGGTATTCCGCAAAATACTTATTCTGCTTCTTTAGGATTTGACTGGAAAGGATGGAGTGTTTATTTGCAGTTCTACGGAGTGAGCAATGTTACTCGTTATGTAGGTTTCAATTCCTTGAATAATAACCTCGATTGCGTTTATGACGAAGGCTCTTTCTGGACAAAAGATAATATTGATGCCGATGCTCCAATGCCTCGCTGGAACTCTAAGCCGAGTTATTATGATGGGACAAGATTCTATTATGACGGGTCATATATACGTCTGAAAAATGCTGAAATTTCTTATACTTTTACCTCGCCTTGGGTCAAGAAGATCGGACTGTCTAGCCTGAAGGTCTATCTGAATGGTAATAATCTCTGGGTCTGGAGTCGTATGCCTGATGACCGTGAAAGCAATTTCTCCGGTACAGGGTTGGCTTCACAGGGAGCATATCCTACCGTCAGACGTTTTAATCTTGGTCTGAAAATCAATCTCTAATTTTTGACAACAATGAAACATTTGAAATCATATATTATATTAGGTGTGCTGTTCCTTTCTATTGGACTTTCCTCATGTACAGATTATTTGGATAAGTCTCCTGAATCGGATATATCGGAAACGGATGCCTATAAAAACTTTACAAACTTTCAAGGATTTGCGGAAGAATTATACTATTGTGTACCTGATTTTGCAAAAGGCTATTGGAGTAACTCTTTCAATTGGGGAGAAGATGAGATAATGAACGTAGGCATTGACTATCACATGTGTTATAAGATTGATCAAGGGGATTTTTGGGGCTGGCAGTCTAAATATGATGGCTGGCAGTGCGGTTGGATGGACCGTTCCAGTAATTCTACTTCCGGTGATCGATTCAGTCATTCCCTTTGGCCTTTAGCATGGTATGGTATTCGCAAATGCAATCTTGGCATTGAAAATCTGGATAAAATGAGTGGGACAGATGAGGAAAAGAATCTCATTGCTGGCCAACTGTATTTCTTTCGTGGATGGTTTCATTTTGAACTTATGCAGTATTTTGGGGGACTTCCTTATATTAATAGGGTGTTGTCCTCTTCTGAAAAGCTCACACTTCCTCGCTTGAGTTACCAGGCTTGTGCTGATAGTGCTGCCAAAGATTTTCAAAAAGCGGCAGATCTATTACCTGTAAACTGGGATAATACGACAATAGGAAAACAAACATTAGGTAAGAATCAGTTGCGTATCACTAAGGTTACAGCATTGGCTTATTTAGGGAAGGATTTACTCTGGGCTGGCTCTCCACTGATGAATAAAGTGAGCAAAGGGATAGCCGATTATGATAAGGAATATTGTAGACGAGCTGCTGATGCTTTCGGAAAATTGCTTAATATTGTTGATGGGGGAAATACGCAGTATGGTTTGCTTCCATGGAGTCAGTATTCAGATAATTTTTATACAATTGACCAGAATCATAAGATGCCGGGAGAGTCTGTTGATAATACGATCACTGAAGCAATATTTCGAGGTCCTTCTTATGGATGGAATGATTCTAACTGGGGACAAAGCAAGTGCTATGGCGGAAAAATTCTGACACAAGGTGGTGTTACCTGTTTGCCGACAGCCAATTATGTCAATTATTTCGGTATGGCAAATGGTTTGCCGCTTTCTGATCAGGAATCAGGTTTTGATAAAACACATCCTTTTAAGAATCGTGATCCGCGTTTCTATAATGATTTTATCTATGATGGATGTAAAGTAATTAAAGGTACTCTGTCAGCAAGTAATGAGAAATATCGTTATGCCGATTTGCAGACTGGGGGTAATCTTCGGGATGTAAAGTATGACAGTCGAACGGGTTATCTGATGTATAAGTTTATAGATAGGACGTGTAACCAGTTTGATGATGGTTATGGCTATAGCCATGGTTTTCATCTCCATATTCCATGGATGCGTCTGGCAGATGTTTATCTGATGTATGCTGAAGCAGCAGCTGAGGCAACAGGTTCAGCTACAGGGAAAGTAACAAGTAGTCTTACGGCCGTTGATGCAGTAAATAAGATCAGAAAGCGTGCAGGAGTTGCTGACGTGGCAATTAAATACACGACGACATTGGATGGATTTATGAGCGAATTGCATCGCGAACGTGCTGTTGAACTGGCCTATGAAGGACATCGGTTCAACGATCTCCGCCGCTGGCTCCTTTTGGATAAATATCCCTATAATATCAAAACGTCTCAGGAATTCCTCCGAGTTGGGGATATCAATAAGAGCGATCCTTCGCAAGATCAGGTAAGTGGATGGCGTGAATCTTTGATCTTGAAACGCAATTTCACAGAAAAGCATTACTGGTTCCCAATGAAAGAAAGTGATGTCCAGCAATATAAAGGCTTTTCACAGAATCCTGGTTGGTAACCTATAATCAATCTAAAAAAGAACAAATGATGAATCAAATCTATAAAACGATTGCAATTGGCGTTCTTGCATTTCCAATAACGTTGTGTGCCGGTGCTCAGGATAAGGCCGACTATCCAGATTCAATTGCTAATATAGTGAATGTCGCTTTCCATAAGGTGAATAAAAAAGACTTAATGGGCGGTGTTTCATCCCTCAATATGATCGACTTGACAGATAAAGATTATAGCACTTATTCGCTTGATAATTTACAAGCTAATGTAGGAGGCTATAATGGTCAACTCTGGAATCAGGGTGATGTCCTGGTTCTTGTTGATGGTGTGCCGAGGGATGCCAATAATGTACTTCCTACTGAAATAGAACAGATTACGTTTCTAAAGTCTGCTTCTGCAATAGCTCTTTATGGGAGTAAGGGTGCTAATGGTGTTGTCTTGATTACTACTAAACGGGGTAGAAACGATGGATTAAAGGTCAGTGCGCGTGCGAATGCTACGCTTTTTGTCCCCAAGCGTTATCCGAAATATCTGGGATCTGCAGAATATATGACTCTTTACGATGAGGCACTTGAAAATGATGGAAAATCAGCCGTATATTCAGATAAGGATATTTACAATTATGCTTCTGGTAAAGATCCATACCGTTATCCGAATATCAACTTTTTTTCAAATGATTATTTGAAGAAGACTTATCAACGTTATGATGGTAACGTGGAAATTTCGGGTGGTGGCACTTTTGCTCATTTTTATACAAATATCGATCTTTATCATCTCAATGACTTGATGGATTTCGGTGAGGGTAAGGACAATGGTACGACACGACTGAATGTCAGAGGAAATATTGACTTGAAGTTGAATAATTGGATTTCCGGTTGGATTGATGCTGATGCCACATTCTATTCCGTACGTAATGACAATGCTGATTATTGGAAAAGTTCTGCAACCTTGCGCCCGACGAGCCAGTATCCCCTTACGCCGTTGATTCCGATATCTATGGTTGAACCCAATGACGAATCATCTCAGATACTGATCAATAATAGTAATAATATAATTGACGGGAAATATCTCCTTGGAGGTACACAGTCTATTCAGACAAACCCTTTTGCTTCAATGTATGCAGGAGGGCACAATACCTATAATTCCCGTCAGTTTCAGTTTGACGGTGGTATTAATATAAATTTGGAGAAGGTACTGAAGGGACTGAGTTTTAAAACGATGTTCGCTATAGATTATGCTACGGGGTACACAACGACCATCAAGAACTCTTATGCTGTGTATGAGCCGTCCTGGAATGATTATTCAGGAAAGGATTTGATCTCATCACTTACAAAATATGGTAATGACAAGAAAACAGGAACACAGACTACCAGTGGTTCTTCTTCTAAGCAGATGATTCTCTTTAATGCGCAATTTGATTATAATCGGCAATGGGGCCCTCATGGACTTTCTGCTATTTTGCTTTGTAACGGTTATCAGCAGACCATTTCCGGTACTTATCATCGTGTGTCTAATGCAAATTTAGGACTGGATATTAATTATAATTATTTAGGTAAGTATTATGCTGATTTTTCCGGGGCAGCTATTCATTCAGCAAAATTGGCAGAAGGACATCGCGAAGCTTTCTCTCCAGTAGGAACGTTGGCATGGAAAATAAACAAAGAAAATTTTATGAAACGTATTCCATGGATCAACAACTTGGCTTTAAATCTATCCTATGGCTTAATCAATGAAGATATTGATATATCGGATTACTATATGTATGATGACGTTTTTACAGCTACAGGTACCTGGTGGGGATGGAGTGAGAGTGCCAACTCTATGCAAACTTCAGACTCTCAAAGAGGTGGAAATAAAGATTTAACTTTTATAAAGCGAAAAGAATTTCGTATAGGTCTGGATGCTCAATTGTTTGATGGACTACTGACATTGAATACGAATTTCTTTAATATCTGCAGGGATGGCTTGCTTACAACTCCGAACAGTATATATCCAAGTTATTTCTTCACTTACTGGCCTAAGTCGTCTTTTCTGCCAAATGTCAATTATAACAATAATCGAAAAACAGGTATTGACTTTACAGTAGATCTGCATAAAAAACTGGGAGAAGTTGATTTGAATCTTGGAATGACGGGTATGACCTTTACATCTCGTTGGACGAAATATTCTGAAAACGTACAATATGACTGGTTGAAGAATAAAGGAGCTTATACTGATGCTATACGTGGTTATGAATGTCTGGGCTTTTTTCAGGATGAAAAGGATGTGGCTAATAATGCTGTCATCAATAATAACACCAAACCTGGCGATTTGAAATATAAGGATCAGAATGGTGATGGAATTATTGATTCCAAGGATGCCGTTGTCCTGGGGCATTGGAGTTCTGATTTCTATTATGGGGTGAATCTTACTGCCAAGTGGCGGAATTTTACTCTTTATCTGAATGGAACTGGACAGTGTGGAGGCAAGGCAATTAAAAACAATTCTTATGAATGGGTATATGGTGATGGCAAGTATTCCGATGCTGTCTTGGGACGTTGGACAAAGGAAACAGCAGCAACAGCCGTTTATCCTCGTTTGACTACAGAAGGCAGTGAACTTAATTTCGTTACTTCCAGTTTCTGGATTTATAGTACTACCGCATTTCGTATTAATAAAGTGCAACTCACATACGATCTTCCCAAACATTTATTTGGTAATTCTTTTATCAAAGGGCTTTCTGTTTATGTGAGTGGTGCCGATTTGCTCACCATTGCTCATGAAAGGAAATATATGGAAATGAATGTTGGTTCTGCTCCGCAGACGCGGTCCTATAATCTAGGTGTAAAGGTAAACTTATAATAATGCAATTAAAGAATAAAATCATGAAAAAGATAAATATTATTGGAGTAATGTTCCTTTCTTTGGTATGCACATCTTGCGGTGATCTCTTTGTGCCTGAGAAGGAGAATAATCTTGGTGTTGATTATATGGATAAAAATGCTTCTTATGCAGAAGGTGTTTTGGGTAATGCCTATACAAGAGTTCCATGTAATTCCTTCTCTTTCGATGATGTGGCAACGGATGATGCAATAAGCAATGACCCTACGGATAACTATAGAAAAATGGCAGCCGGAACTTGGACTTCTGATAATAATCCGGAAGAAAAATGGCAAAACTGCCGGGCTGCAATCAAGTATATTAATTTATTCCTTTCACGTGCTGAAAATGTACAGTGGGCTACAGATACCATAGCTTCACACATGTATAAAGATCGTGAAATGGGAGAGGCTTATGGGCTTCGGGCTATGTATATGTTCTATCTCCTTCAGGCTCATGCTGGTTATGCGCTTGATGGTACTTTGCTGGGAATACCGATTGTGACTGATCCTGAAACTACAAATGGCAACTTCAATATTCCACGCAATACTTTCAAAGAGTGTATTCAGGCCATTAATAATGATTGTAGTAAGGCTTTGTCCCTTCTCCCTACAAAATACATTGATGGTGGGGAAATTCCTGCGAAATATCAGAAAATTGGTGCTACACAAAATGAATATGATCGTGTCTTTGGCGCTAAATTCAATGGACGTATGGATGGTGCTATCGTAGAAGCTTTTCGGTCTCAAGCTGCTTTGCTGGCTGCAAGTCCGGCATTTAATGCCAATTCAGGTGTTACATGGGCTGAAGCAGCGAATAGTGCAGCTATAGTTCTTGACCGGATCGGTGGTGTTGGTGGTATGGATCCTAAAGGATGGACTTGGTATGCAAATACAACTGAAATTGATGGTTTGAAAAATGGTTCTTGCCCTGCTGAAGTAATGTGGCGTGGGGAGAAGTCCCAAGATACGACTTGGGAAGCAAGAAACTTTCCTCCTTCTCTTTATGGGCGTGGGAGAATCAATCCGACGCAGAATTTTGTCGATGCTTTTCCTATGGCTAATGGATATCCTATCACTGATTCTGAGAGTGGATACAATGCAAGTGATCCCTATAGTAACCGTGATCCCCGTTTGGCAGCATACGTTGTTCTTAACGGATCTACTGAGGGTGTGGACAACACGGTCATTACGACAGCATCTGATGGTTCGACTAAGGATGCTCTGAATAAGGTGAATGGGAGTTCTACCCGAACAGGATATTATCTTCGGAAACTTCTTCGGCAGGATGTTAACTTGAATCCAACGTCAGTGACCAAGCAATATCATTATACGCCTCGTATCCGTTATACGGAAATTTTCCTTGATTACGCTGAGGCAGCAAATGAAGCCTGGGGACCTACAGGAACAGGTGGACACGCTTATTCTGCATACGATGTGATTAAGGCTATTCGTTCACGTGCCGGAGTGGGTAAGGATAATGGAGATGCTTATCTGGAATCTATTAAGAATGATAAGGATAAAATGCGTCAATTGATTCGTAACGAGCGCCGTATAGAACTTTCATTTGAAGGATTCCGTTTCTGGGATCTTCGTCGCTGGAAATCTAATCTTAATGAAACGACTACGGGAATGGATATCAACTCTGCTAATAATACATATAAGAAGATTGATGTTGATACTCGAAACTATAAAGATTATCAGTATTATGGCCCGATTCCGTATTCGGAAGTATTGAAATTTAATCAATTAATTCAGAATAAGGGTTGGTAAAATATGTTTTATTCCATAAAAGTCATGTTTTAATGGATAAATAGCATTTCTTTGTAGACTATAATTAAACAATAATAATAATGAAAAAGATAATCACAATAGCATCGCTTGTTTCTGTTCTTGCAGTGCTCTCAATTTTTTCTTCTTGCAAGAATGATGATATCAGCTTTGGCAACTATGACTACCAGACCGTATATTTTGCTAACCAGAATCCGGTGCGCACCATTACTCTCGGCGATGATGTCTATAGTACCGAATTGGACAATGAACATAAATTCCAAATTTATGCAACACTAGGTGGTGTGGAATCAAATTCCAAGAATCGTACCATAAAAGTTGTTGTTGACAATGACTTGGTAAAGAATCTTTATTTTAGTGATGGTTCTGCTGTTCAAGCTATGCCTGCAGCGTATTATTCGCTGGATGGAAATACGATAACGATTCCTTCTGGGAAGATCATGGGTGCTGTGAATATACAACTTAATGATGCTTTCTTTAATGACCCAAAATCTATTGGAGTTAATTATGTAGTACCATTAAGGATGGTATTAGCTTCTGATTCTATTCTTAGCGGAAAAGTCAATCAAGGTGTATCTAATCCTGTGCTCACTAAATCAGATGATTGGTCCATTGTTCCGAAAAATTATACTCTTTATGCCGTAAAATTTAAAAATAAATGGCATGGTGCATGGCTGTCTCATGGCATTGATAATATTAATGATAACGGGACCATTAAAAAGGTAGTTAGGGATGCTGGTAATATAGAGCATGATGAGGTACGTTATATTTCTACTACAGGATATAAAACTTGTAGTTATCCGATTTCTACTCTTGTTACTGTTATGGGGAACGATAATAAAGAAACGACAAAGACATTATCTTGTAATCTTATCCTTACTTTCGATGATAATGATAAATGTACCGTAACTACGAATACTGATAACTGTACGGCCTCAGGTTCAGGAACGTGGACCCATCAGGGTGCTAAGAAAGCTTGGGGGGATAAGGACCGAGACCTGTTGGTCCTTAATTATGAAGTAAAATATAATTATGATTATAGTCCTTCTGTGATGCACTATAAGACTTATGAGTGTGTCGATTCTCTTGTCATGCGAGACAGGGAAAGTAAGATGGAGACCTTTGATTATAAGTATAAAGAATAATCTTAATATTTTAAATGTCATGAATATTAAAGTTGTAAGATCTTTTTTCTGTGTTGTCACAGGGGGACTGTTTGCAGTTTCATGTGCTAATACAAATATGGACAATATTTCTGTTGATGAGCCGGCAAGTATGTCGGAATATGATTATCTTAATGATTATTCGGCTCTGAAAACTTATATTGATCATGCAAAATATCCTAATTTTAAATTGGGTGCCGGTGCTTCTGCTTCTGATTTGTCTGCTTCTAATATTATGGCTCGTCTTACCTATGCTAATTTTGATGAAGTAACGGCAGGAAATGCTTTCAAATATGCATCTTGTGTAGCGGCAGATGGTACTATGGATTTTTCCAATGTTCAGAAGTTTATTGAGCAAGCGAGTAAAAATAATGTATCTGTATATGGACATACCCTTGTATGGCATGCACAACAGCAGGTTTCTTATCTCAAAGGGTTGATTACAGATCCCAATGCTGCTAATTATATTTTACATGTCACAACTCCGGAAGCTAAGAAGGATGTCTGGGATTGGCAACTATTTGCCCATACGACCAAACCTTTGAAAGTGGGGAAGAACTATACCTTAAAGATGCGTGTCAAGACCTCAAAAGATTATACAGTTACTTGCTGGCCTTCAATAGATGGTGGTGATGCACAGTATTATCCCACGCCGACGATAAACTCGACGACGGAATGGACAACCATCAGCTCCAGCTTTAAAGCTAATATAGCAATAGATGAACTTGGTTTCCAATTTGGTACTTTAGGCGGTGATCTCTATCTTGATGATGTGAGTCTTACTGAAGAGGGAAGTTCTGAAAATCTTCTTTATAATGGTGACTTTTCTGATGATGATTTAACGTATTGGACTCATCCAAGTTGGCTTAGCGATGAGACTGTCAAGCGTGAAAAGGATGAATCGAGTGATAAGTCTACATTTACAGATCAAACGGTAAAAGATACATTGACATGGGCCATGACTAAATGGATTAAAGGCATGATGGGAGCATGTGCTGGTAAGGTCAAAGCATGGGATGTTGTCAATGAACCGATGTCTGATATTCACCCTGATAGTTTAAAGAGTGGAGCTGTTGAAGGTGATACAAAGAAGAATTTCTATTGGCAGGATTATTTGGGAAAGGACTATGCTCGTATTGCTGTGAAACTTGCTCGTAAATATGGTCCAAGTTCTTTAAAATTGTTTATCAATGATTATAACCTTGAAGCGGCTTACAATAACAATGCAAAATGCAAGGGACTAATTAATATGATAAAATATTGGGAGAGTGACGGTGTAACGAAAATAGATGGTATCGGTTCACAAATGCATGTTTCCTATTCTATGAATTCTGCAACGCAGAAAAAAAATGAAGATGCATATATCAATATGTTGAAACTTCTGGCTGCTTCAGGGAAACTTGTCCGTATTTCTGAATTGGATATGGGATGTCTGGATACAGATGGCAATAAGATCTTGACAGAGAATATCACTGATGCAGAGAAGAAGGGGATGGCCGCTTATTATAAATTTATCGTAGAGAAATATCTGGAAATTATTCCTCCAGCCCAACAGTATGGAATCTGTCAATGGAGTGTCGTTGATTCTCCTTCATCCTCTGGTTGGCGTGCGGGTGAACCAACGGGACTATGGGATGCAGCATATAGCCGTAAACCTGCGTATGGAGGGTTTGCAGATGGGTTAACAGGAAAATCAATAGTAGCTACAAAAAGCAATTAGTGATTTTTGTACATATAGCTATGGAATTATATACCATAAGTTTGTTAATATAGTTTAGATATAAAGTGCTCTAAGTTGATGTAACCTCCGGAAGTTTAGTAAAATAACTTTCGGGGGTTTATTTGTGCTTGGAAGCAAGAAGCATACAGGTAGCTGTTGCCTTCTATATTTGCCAATGGCAGGATACGGAGAATCGATCGTACTTTACATAAACGATTCTCTTCTGAGGTCTGTGGGAGAATTTGAAGATTGACTTAGATATATACTATAGTTAATACTACGGAAATAAAGCTGGGGTTAAAAGAAAAGAGCCTGGCTAATACCAGGCTCTTTATAGTGATTTATGATGTTTGATTTAAATCCAACTAAAAAAATCATGAATCATATTCATTGTCTTTTTCTATATGATGCAAGTTTTTCTTTGGTAAATGCTTTTTCTTACGAAGCCATGTCATCTTGCGTTCTTCATAATCACGACGGTGACGTTCTAGAAAATTATCAGCCATTACTAATCTTATTTCTTAAACCGGCTGTAGATGACGGTTAACTTATTCGGATGATCCCGTCCACCTACCAGTTTCGTACTCGAAAGTGACATGTCATTTACGACTCGTGTGATGTAGGTTGTATTATTCCGCGTCGTCGTAGAAATCGTCACAGGAACAATGACGGCTTTATTATAATCGGCACTCTGATTCCGTTTCTTATACATATCAGTGATCAATCCAGCGATATTATTAAATGTATAAGTATTTGAAGAGGAATTGAATGATGCTGAAAAACTTGTTTTATAATTGATAAGTTCATCTTTTTCAAAGAAACTTTTCAAACTGTCTTCTGGAATGATCAGCAAACTCTGTGGAATTCCCAATTTAAATTTACTTTCACTGGTACTGTTTATACGAGTGAGGACGAGTTTTGCACTGTTAATGGAATCATTTTCATGTTTGGTCATGATTTCATTGATAGGTAATGTTACTTCAGTAAAAATACCGGCAGGAGTTTTCAAGTAGCTGCATGACGGGTCTGCAATAAGCTTGTCAATGGTATTGTCATCGTTTGTGATCTTATTTGTCTGCAATACCTCATCTGTACCATAGAGATAAGCACCTGTGGTTATGTATTCAAGTGTATCTTTTGTTGTAGTAACAGATTGTCCATTCACAGTTGAGGTGTGGGATACTGGAACAACCGTATCCGTCAACTGTTCCATATATATCTGGCTGATTTCTATCTTGGCCATAGCACCTAAGCCACTCTCATATTTTATATAGAATCCCGGAAAAACATGATTCAAGAAAGTCTTTGATGTCTTGAAATATTCAGGATGTGCATAATATGTCCGCATAAGATAAGTTCCGAAATCAGGATAGGTTATCCCGTCATGAACATATTTCTTGTTATCCAAAGAGATGGTGATTCCTTTCATTCCCTTATTTGCTGTTCTGGAAGAATCACAAAGAGTCATATCCTGTACAGTATAAGCCTTTTCCAAGGTCAGACCATCTTTCTTGACAAATCCTGCTGCTTCAGGGTCAAAGTCAGAATAATAGTTGACCCCTTCTGGTACAGGCTTATTCAATTCCATTACCTTTAGTTTCATCGTTTCCAGCGAGTCTCCGTAATAATCTTCAAAATAAAGATTCATATAGGTGTGTGCTGGTTTAACTCCACCGTCAGAAGCGATTGAGCGGATGGAATCTTTCTGGATAAAACCGGGGTTGGGTAGTGCATAGAACTGGATCATGTAATCACCTGTAATATAGGCATTCGTTTCCGGATCTTTGACCTTTCCTACATATCCACTACTGTTTCGAGCCAGAACCCTACCAGCCTTAATAGATTGCGTGTAAGTTTGAAAACTCGAATCGGTTACGAAGAGAAGGTCGGAATTGTTGATTAATGATGACCCAATGTAATCAGTTGTATCATTACATGCTGTAAAGGTAAGTGCAGTCAGTGCTGCTATAACCAGAACTTTCAGTTTCATTTTGTTTTATTTTATTTATCGGAACTGATTTGATTCATAAAATCTACATAAGCTTGTGTATTGTCGCCTGGATATTTAAGGAGAGGTTTCTTTTTTTCGACAGCTTCTTTTAAAAAATCTTGACTGACATGATTTCCCGCCTCAATGATTCCGTCACTGTAGTCAACGGCTAATTTTCCCAATTCGAGAAAATCGAATTTCTTTTTATAGGAATCCAGAAGTTCGGCTTTGGCTCCCTTATATTCAATGCAACGCTTGAAGTTTTCTCCAAAATCAGATTTTAATTGATTCTCAAAGAGTAGGCTGATGATCTTGGTATTCGCAAAAGATGGTTCATCATGATATGCTTTCTTAATGTAAAAAGGTACTACTGCTCCCATCCAACCTTGACAAATCACAATATCAGGTGCCCAACGTAACTTTTTTACGGTTTCGAGTACACCCCGTGCAAAGAAAATAGCTCTTTCTCCATTATCAGGATATTCAACACCCGTTTCATCAGTTTCCATCTGGCGTTTGCTGAAATAATCATCATTATCTATAAAGTAAACTTGTATCCTTGAAACGGGTATGGAAGCTACTTTTATGATAAGAGGATGGTCGGTGTCATTGATGATCAGATTCATTCCTGATAGGCGGATAACTTCATGTAACTGTCCTCGGCGCTCATTAATAGTACCCCATTTAGGCATAAATGTACGAATTTCAAAACCGTTTTCCTGCATTTTATGAGGCAGGTCTCTTCCCATAATGGACATTTCACTTTCAGGTACATAAGGAGCAATCTCCTGGTTAATGAACAGTATTTTCTTAGCCATATAAGTTGAGTTTAAACAATGCAAAGGTACAAATAAAAGTCGAGAATTCATTATAAAATAGATGAAATCGGGACAATGAAGCAGATTATTCTCAATTTTTCAGGATAATTCTTTCTTATTTAAGAAAAAAAGTTTTATTTTGCAATCCAATAGAATTAAAGTTTTCGATTATGAAAATATTCAAAAAAATTGTTGACCTCCAAAATGAACTCTTTTTGGTTCGCAAGGAAGGTAAGAAGGTTGGACTGGTTCCTACAATGGGCGCGCTTCATGAAGGACATGCATCTCTTATTACACGTAGCGTGAAAGAGAACGATGTTACGGTTGTCAGTACATTTCTCAATCCTACCCAATTTAATGATAAAAATGACTTGGAGCGTTATCCGCGTGATCCGGAAGCTGATCAGAAACTGATTGAAGGATGTAATGCAGATTATTGCTTTGCCCCATCTGTAGAAGAAATCTATCCTACACCTGATATTCGCCATTTTGAGTTTCCTCCTGTTACTACTGTTATGGAAGGTGCTCATCGTCCGGGACACTTTAACGGGGTCTGCCAGGTGGTTAGCCGTCTTTTTTATATAGTTCGTCCTGATCGTGCTTACTTTGGTGAGAAAGATTGGCAGCAGATAGCTGTTGTCAAACGCCTGGTAAAATATATTGGCATGAAGGTCCAGATAGTTGTTTGTCCTGTGGTTAGGGAGAAAGACGGACTGGCTATGAGCAGTCGAAATGCTTTGCTGACGGCTGATGAACGTAAGATTGCTCCTAAAATTTATGAAATATTGAAGAAGAGCATTGTTTATGCGAAGAAACATACCGTCAAGGAAACTCACGACAAGGTGGTAGCGGATATTAATGCCGTAGATGGCCTGGAAGTGGAGTATTTCTCTATTGTAAATGGAGATACGCTGCTGGATGTCGATACCTGGGATGACGGGGCTGATATTGCTGGTTGTATTGCTGTAAATTGTGGCAGTAAACCGATTCGGTTAATAGATCATATTTCTTATAAAGAAAATAAATAATTTTACAACATCTGTTATTTTAATGGAAATTGAAGTTCTAAAGAGCAAGATACACTGTGTCAAAGTAACTCAGGCTAATCTGAATTATATGGGAAGCATTACGATCGATGAAAATCTTATGGATGCTTCTAACATGATAGCCGGTGAAAAGGTACAGATCGTTGACAATAATAATGGTGAACGCTTTGAAACTTATATTATTAAGGGAGACCGGGGCAGTGGATGTATTTGCCTTAATGGGGCAGCTGCACGAAAGGTCCAAATCGGAGATACTGTTATTATCATGAGTTATGCGCGGATGGATTTTGAGGAAGCAAAAACATTTAAACCGACTGTTATCTTTCCGAAAGAAGGCAATCTTTTGTGATTTTCGAAGATTCCGGAGATAATAATGGATGAATTGTTTTAGGAGGGATTTACCAAAGAAGATCGCCGCTTTGCTGATGAAAGCGAGGCTGACGATCAATGCGCTTGCTTATTTACCAACTGGCCAGTTGAAAGTGCGGAGGTACGGAATGATTCACGCAGAAACCCGACAAATTGAAACAGAGCGGCTTATCCTGCGCCGTTTTCAGCCGGAGGATTGGGCTGACTTGTATGAGTATCTTTCCCAGCCGGAAACGGTTCGCTTTGAACCGTATGAACCGTTTACTGAAGAAGCGGTACGGCAGGAAGCGGTCAACCGTGCGGCAAATGCGGATTTTTGGGCGGTTGTGCGAAAATCTGACCAAAAGCTCATCGGCAATTTATATTTTTCCAAACAGGAGTTTGATTCTTGGAAATTGGGTTATGTCTTTAATCAGCATCATTGGCATTGCGGATATGCGGCTGAGGCCTGCAAAGCCTTGATGAATCATGCGTTTACAGTAATGAATGTACGGCGTGTCACGGCCATGTGCAACCCTATCAATGAAAGCTCATGGCGGTTGCTGGAACGAATCGGTTTTATCCGTGAAGGACATTTGCGTAAAAATATCTATTTCAAGAAAGACGCGGATGGCAATCCCATCTGGTTGGATACCTTTATATATGGACTATTTGAAGATGAATGGCGTATTGATTTCGATTCTGCAATGGCTGAAATGAACGCCGAGCAAAGAGGCTGGCTGCAAGCCGCACTGAAAACAATGAATCCGTCAGGGCATCAATGGCTGGAGGAAAATGTGTCATGTAATAAAGAAGGCTTTTGGTCAGCGATTGACACGCTCGTCGCTCAATCGGAAATCCTCATTGACCGCCCGAAAGGAACGAAGCATCCTCGGTTTGATTTCATCTATCCTTTGGATTATGGCTATCTGAAAGACACTACCTCACCCGATGGCGGCGGTATTGATGTATGGCGCGGCAGCCTTTCCGAATCTGTGTGCGATGCCGTCATTTGTACGGTTGACCTGTTCAAAAAGGATTCTGAAATTAAAATTTTGATTGGTTGCACCGAGGAAGAAAAGACTGCCATTTTGCGGTTTCACAACGATTCCGAATACATGAAAGGAACAATGATTCGACGGGAAGGCGAGGTGTAAGCATGATACTGAACGAAGCCATCCACATTATGACCTGTGAAATTGGGAGGAATGCTTTTAGTGTATGATTGGAATCAATATGATGATAACTGATATGATAGAAAGCAATACTTGGATTAAAGAAATATTAAAAGACAAAAATATTGCATTGATAGGCTTTGCGGATTTATCGGAAATCGATGCAAATATTCGTTATGGGTATCAATATGGAATTTCAATTGCCATCGCCCTGAAGATATTTCCAAGCACAACAAGCGAACCATCAAAAGAGTACTATGATGAATATAAACAAGTAAGTGCCAGGCTTAGAGAAGTAAGTGACTTTCTTGCGGAAAAAATCAAAGAGCGGGGATTTAATGCCTATTCTCTTGCCCATGAAAAGCAAAATGAAGCGTACAGAACACAACTGCCTTTCAAAACGCTGGCCACACGGGCAGGTCTTGGCTGGATTGGGAAATCGGCGGCTTTGATTACAAAACAATACGGAAATGCGATAAGACTGAACGGTGTATTGACGGACATGCCAATCAAAACCGGAAGTCCCATCAATGAATCGCTTTGCGGTGAGTGTGAAGAATGTGTAAAACGTTGTCCCGGACACGCAATCAAAGGAATCACATGGCATTTACATATGGACAGAGACATTTTACTGGATGCAGTCAGCTGTAAAAAAGCAGTCATTGAAAGAGGAAAAGTATTTAACGTAACCGACGGAACCTGCGGCATTTGCATATCGGTTTGCCCATGGACAAACCGATATAGAATGGAGCTTGACTAATGAACGAAAAAATTCTTACCCAAAATCGTACATCATGGAACGCTATGGCTGACAGCTGGTTTGGCGTGACCGCCCTGCCTACTTACGGCTGCCTTTGCCCTACTGAAGATGAACTGAACCTCTTCCCGGATTTAATTGGCAGGAAGGTGTTGGATATTGGCTGCGGCAGCGGGCATTCGCTGAAATGGTGCGGCGATAAAGGCGCGGTCGAGCTTTGGGGGTTGGACATCTCCGACCGCCAGCTCGAAAACGCCGCGAAATACCTTGCCGAAAATGGTTATGCGCCGGAGCTGTATAATTCCCCGATGGAGAAAGATCCCGGTCTGCCTGAAAACTATTTCGATGTTGTCTATTCTATTTACGCAATCGGCTGGACAACAAATTTACAGACAACCTTCAGGCTGATTTCGACTTACCTCAAACCGGGCGGGACATTCATTTTCAGTTGGGATCACCCGTTCATGCATTGCGTGGATGTCGAAGGTGAAAAGCTGATTTTCTCCGGCAATTATTTTGAGCATGAACCATTTACCTTTGAAAAAGGCGGCAATCCGGTCACACTATATAACCGCAGGCTGTCGGATTACATAAATACCCTTGCCGAAGCGGGCTTTGCCGTGGAGCAGGTTGTTGAGGAAACCGACAAAGAAACAATGGAGCGGGACTGCGAATTCTCAAGTAAGTATTACGCGCCGTGTAAAGCAAAAAGGTTTCCGCTGTCGTTAATTGTGAAAGCGAGGAAGTTATGAAAAAGCCTTTTGTTATCAGCATTTCCAGCATATCTGGCGGTGGCAAGACCACCATCGCAAGCATGCTGAAAGAGCGGCTCCCAAACTCCGCTGTAATCTTTTTTGACGATTACGGTAACTCGGTCTACCTTGACCGTGATATTAACGAATGGTCGGCAGACACAAACGACTACAACGAGTGGCATGTTGAATCTTTTGTTGCCGATATAGAGCAGTTGATGTACAAACCACTGGATTACATCATTCTTGATTATCCATTCGGCCATTTGAATGAGTGTGTAGGACAATACATCAATCTCGCTGTTTTTGTGGACGCACCTCTTGATGTGGCTTTGGCACGGCGCATCATCCGCGACTACACCAGCCGATCACAGG
>ENA-UOOK01002439-UOOK01002439.1-fermentation-metagenome-genome-assembly--contig:-NODE-2439-length-22949-cov-4.746746_pt1 | contig 22949 bp, 24 predicted proteins | sample MGYA00245777_ERZ724023 | MGnify/ENA primary metagenome ERZ724023 (study PRJEB28704, sample SAMN03018312) | fermentation metagenome | biome: anthropogenic terrestrial biome; feature: soil; material...
GATTACAAATCACGTGCTCTGGCCAACTGAGCTAAAGAGGCTTGTTTTTGATGATTAACCGCCTCGCTCTACTATTTCAAGAGCGAAACGGTCGCAAAGGTAATTATAATTTTTAATATAGCAAAAAATTGTTTCAGTTTTTTTGAACTATCTTTCGTTTTTCTCCTTCGTTTTGATAATTTGTTTTTCTAAAGCCTCGGAACACAAGTCTATAGCTTCTTCAAATGTATCAGCGATTTTGCTGGCAAAAGCTTCTCTGTTTCTGAGGTTCATTTTTATTGAAGCTTCCTTGTTTTTTACAGTTTCTGGTTTTATAACTTTTAAAGCAACTTCAATATCAATGATTGAATCGTTGAACTTTTCTAATTTTTTCATTTTCTTCTCGGTAAACGCTTTAAGCTGTTCTGTAGCGTCAAAATTGATTGAACTGATTCTTAATTCCATATTAATTCCTCCTTCATTTTTTTGCTCTTGGGTGAGCGTTCTGATATATATTCTTAAGTTCCTCAAGAGAGACATGTGTGTATACTTCAGTCGATGCTAAACTTTGATGCCCTAAAATTTCTTTCACAGCATTTATTTCTGCACCATTGTTCAACATTTCAGTTGCGAATGAGTGTCTCAGTACGTGTGGACTTTTTTTTGAAAGTGTGGGAATTCTACTGAGGTGTTTATGTACAATGTCATACACGAGTTTATGATCTAGTGGGTTTCCGTTCTTTTTAACAAATAGTGCAATAGATTTGTTCTTAATTTCTTTATTTCTTAACGTAATATATTCAGATAAATGATCAAGTGTTTCATCTGAAATAGGAATAAGTCGTTGTTTATTACCTTTACCGGTAACACGTATCGTTTTGCTGTTAAAATCAACGTCTTCATCTTTAAGTCCTATTAATTCAGCTTTTCGCATTCCTGTTACATAAAAGAAATCTATAAGAAATCTATTACGATGTCCTTCAAAATCATCAGTGAATTCATTTTCATCGTTAATGATAAATTCCAAATCCTTGTTTTTGACAAAAACTGGTAGTTTCTTATCAAGTTTGGGACCTGAAACAAGTTTTGCCTGATTTTTTGTAACAACACCTATTTTAATAAGGTATTTATAAAATGAGTTGAGAGCACTTAATTTGCGTCTAACAGAACGAGGTTTAAGATGTTGTTCCATTAATTGAGCAATCCAACGGCGAATAAGGTCATTGTCGATATCTGTTATTTTAATATCTTCTCCCTGATTTTGTGCCTCGTTTTCAATGAAGCTCTTAAACTGGGTGAGATCGTTAAAATAAGAAATCTCCGTATGAGAGGAATAATTTTTCTCATAACGGAGATATTTTATGAAGTTATCTATCAACATGTAAAACCCACTGTTAAGTTTGTGTTACGAAGATAGAAATAAAAATGTAGAACAACAAATAATTTAATCGTTGTTTTGATTCATTTTTTGAACGTAAACAGCGTGTTCTTTTTTCTTTCTATTCACCACTGAAGGTTTTTTGAAAGCTTGACGACTGCGTAGTTCTTTTACAACGCCTGTTTTTTCATATTTACGTTTAAATTTCTTTAAAGCTCTTTCAATGTTTTCGCCTTCTTTTATTGGAACGATAATCATATTCTTTAGTTTTTTATTTATTTGACTTTATCTACAATGGCTTTGAATGCTTCTGGGTGGTTCATGGCTAAGTCAGCCAGTACCTTACGATTTATTTCTATTTCGTTTTTGTGCAAAGCGCCCATGAGTCGAGAGTATGACATTCCGTTTGCACGAGCTGCAGCATTGATACGCTGAATCCATAATGCACGGAAATTACGTTTTTTGTTCTTACGATCGCGATAAGCGTATTGAAGACCTTTTTCCCATGTATTTTTGGCTACTGTCCAAACGTTTTTACGCGCTCCAATATAGCCTCTTGTTAGTTTTAGAACTTTTTTTCTGCGGTTGCGTGAAGCAACATGATTGACTGATCTTGGCATAATGTTAAATTCTTTTGAATGTTAGCGTTTTTGTCCAGCAAAAATCTTTTGAGCATACATCCTGTTATTAAATCGTTTTTTTAGAAATCTTTACTGTTAATTTATTTCAATCCCAGTAATTTCAAGGTTCCATTCATATCTGTCTTATGAACAAGACCTGACTGTGTAAGATTTCTTTTTTGCTTTTTAGTCTTTTTTGTTAGAATGTGACTTTTAAAAGCATGCTTTCTCTTGATTTTTCCTGATCCGGTAAGGGCAAACCTTTTTTTTGCACCGGAATTAGTCTTAATTTTCGGCATTTTGCTATATCTATTTGTAAATTATAAATTAATCTCGCTGTTTTTCCAGCGAAAAAGTTTGCAAAATTAATGATAATATTTTAATTATCAAATTTATTTTGTATATGACATTCTATTTTTCAGCGTCTTCTATTTCTTTCTTAGGGGTCGCTACTTTTTTTGGTTTTGGAGCAAGCATGATAGACATACGTTTCCCTTCTAATATTGGAAGTTGTTCCACTTTTGCATAATCTTCAAGATCATTAGCAAAACGTAACAACAATACTTCCCCTTGTTCCTTAAATAGAATAGAACGTCCTTTAAAAAACACGTAAGCTTTTACCTTTGAACCTTCACTTAGAAAATTCGTCGCATGCTTCAGCTTAAAGTTATAGTCATGATCGTCGGTTTGTGGTCCAAAACGAATTTCTTTTACTACAACTTTAACCGATTTAGCTTTTTGTTCCTTTTGTTTTTTCTTTAGTTGATATAAAAATTTCTGGTAATCAGTGATTCTGCATACCGGTGGCTTTGCAGTCGGAGAAATTTCAACTAAGTCTAAATCCATGTCCTGCGCCATCCGCAATGCTTCTCTTGTTGGGTAAACTCCCTGTTCTACGTTGTCTCCTACTAATCGGACTTCTGGCACGCGGATTTTTTCATTAATCCGGTGTTGATCGTGTGAATCTTTTGGGTTTTGTCTCATTCAGTAAATATTGGTTTTCTTTCTATTTTTTCTGTTTAATTAAATGTTTGATTTATTTATATCCATAGTCATCATTTTATCTACTTCTTTGAGCAAGTTTTCTGCAAATATAGTAGATTTCATTGTTCCTAAATCTTCTCCGCCTTGTTTTCTAACGGAGACTTCATTATTTTCCACTTCTTTTTCCCCGATAATTAACATGTAAGGGATTCTCTTCAATTCATTATCACGTATTTTTCTACCTACTTTTTCATTTCTGTCATCAATTTCCACACGAATACCTTGACGAATATACGTTTTGGATAACTCATTTGCGAAATCGTTGAATTTCTCACTGACAGGTAAAATGATTACTTGTGTTGGTGCAAGCCAGATAGGGAATTTTCCTGCTGTATGTTCAATCAGCAATGCAACAAATCGTTCCATTGAACCAAATGGAGCTCTGTGAATCATTACAGGACGATGTTTCTGGTTGTCAGCACCTGTGTATTCTAATTCAAATCGTTCAGGTAAATTGTAATCAACTTGAATTGTGCCTAATTGCCAGCGACGACCAATTGCATCTTTCACCATGAAATCAAGTTTCGGTCCATAGAAAGCTGCTTCACCCAATACAACTTTTGCGGGGAGTCCTTTCTCTTTACAAGCTTCAACAATAGCGCTTTCAGCCTTATCCCAATTCTCATCGCTGCCAATATATTTTTCTTTATTTTCAGGATCACGCAATGAAATCTGAGCTTCAAAGTTTTTGAAATCCAATGCTTTGAAAATAATAAAAATAATATCCATTACTTTCAAAAATTCACCTTTTACTTGATCTGGCATACAAAAAATATGAGCATCATCTTGCGTGAAACCACGAACACGTGTCAATCCGTGCAATTCACCGCTTTGTTCATAGCGATAAACAGTTCCAAATTCTGCTAAACGAAGTGGTAAATCTTTATAAGAACGTGGAATAACTTTATAAATTTCGCAATGATGCGGGCAGTTCATTGGTTTCAACATGAATTCTTCACCTTCAACAGGGGTTTTCATTGACTGAAACGAATCCTTGCCATATTTTGCATAATGCCCCGAAGTGATATAAAGTTGCTTGTTTGCTATATGAGGAGTCATTACTTGTTGATATTCAAATTGTTGTTGAATGCGTTTCAAAAATTCTTCCAGTTTGAGTCTCAGTTGAGTCCCTTTTGGTAACCACAACGGAAGTCCAACGCCAACATTTTGAGAAAAAGCAAATAATTCTAGTTCTTTTCCTATTTTACGATGATCACGTTTTTTTGCTTCCTCAAGTAGTTCCAAATATTCAGTAAGTAACTTCTTTTTGGGGAAAGTTATTCCATATAAACGTGTTAGTTGTGGACGATGTTCATCTCCACGCCAATAAGCACCGGCAGCTGATAAAATTTTTACAGCTTTTATATAAGATGTATTTGGCAAATGAGGACCACGACATAAGTCTGTAAAGTTTCCTTGTGAATAGGTAGTGATAGTTCCATCCTCCAATTCATTAATCAGCTCCACTTTGTAGCTCTCATTTCTATTTGAGAACATTTCAAGTGCATCAGACTTTGATATTTCTTGCCTTACAATATCCTCTTTCTTAGCTATTAACTCCATCATTTTGTTTTCAATGACAGAAAAATCAGATTCTTTGATTGCCACCCCTTCACCGGGATCAACATCATAATAGAATCCATTTTCAATAGCAGGACCAATACCGAATTTGATTCCGGGATAGAGCTCTTGAAGTGCTTCAGCCATTAAGTGAGCAGATGAATGCCAGTAAGCATGCTTGCCTTCTTCATCTTCCCATTTGAGGAGTTGGATCGTAGAATTTTCCTGAATCGGTCGGTTTAAATCCCATGTTTCACCATTTACACTTGCAGCCAAAACTTCCTGAGCCAGTCGTTGACTGATACTTTCAGCAATTTGTAAAGCGGTAATGCCTTGTTCGTATTCTCTTACCGAATTATCCGGAAACTTTATTTTAATCATATAATAATTATTCTTTTTTCTTTTTAGAATGCAAAGGTAATGATTTTGTGATTCATAGCCATTAAAATTGAAGAGAAAAATGATAATGTGACCTTTTTCAATCGCTTATTTTTTATGTTTTATTTTTCTGGTTTGATAATTATACGAATAATAAACCACAAATGATATAAAAATGTAGAAACTTTCCCGTAATAATTTGACATTATTTTATATCGTTCTTTGAGAGAAGCTGTTCGGTTTGCAGTTGTTGTACCCTCGTTCAAATATTTAATCAATGTAAAATGGGTGTTAAATAGGATGTTGGCTTTTTTCATCATACGGATGCACCAATCAAAATCCGCTGAGAAACGATAGTTTAAATTATATGACTCAAAAAGAGGACGTTTAATGAAAAATGCTTGATGACATACAACCATCCCCTGTTTAAAACTTTTCCATGTAAGTACTTCTGGAGTTTTTAATCTTCTCATATAAAGAAAATTACCCTGATTGTCAACAATGGCGGTTTCACCATAAACAATATCGGGTAGACTGTTTTCATTTAACTGAGCCATCATTTTTTCAACGGAACTCGAATCATAAAAAGTATCTCCTGCATTTAAAAAACATAGGTAATCACCTGAAGCCAAAGTCGCCGCTTTATTCATTGCATCATAAATCCCTTTATCTGGTTCACTTTTCCAAATAGTTTTATTCGTTGAATATTTTTCTATCAAAGCAACAGTGTTGTCTTTTGAATTGCCATCTGCAATTATATGTTCAATAAATGGATATGATTGTTCTTGAACACTTTTGATGGTGCGTTCCAAAGTCTGTTCTGCGTTATATGTAACAGTTATAACTGATAGTTTTATCATTTTCTTGCGTAAATTGCTATATATGGAGATAATAAACGTCCTTTTTTTGGGAATAGTTTAATCAAGTAGCTTAACATTTTTACTGATTTAAGATATTTCATATTTTCTGGCTTTGGTTCTAACCATAACATGGGTTTCCCAATATATTCCACATTTATATCTTTTAATCCGGTAGTTTGCATTATATCTTTTAAATACTCAAGTCTCATTGAATTAAGATTATGTGCGTCTAAATTATCTTTATCAAATTTGCGTTGTATTGATCCATTCAATCCAAGAAAATTAGGAATCAAAATAAGTAGCTGACCATTATCACTCATTAATTCAATATGGCGTTTGATAACATCTTCTGTGTTTTGAAAATGCTCAGCAAAACCACAAGAAAAAACTACATCGTATTTTCTTGTAGGTGAAAACTCAAAAAAATCGCTGTGTATACATTTTATTGTCTCATAGGGAATCTGATTCTTTTGTTCAAATTTACGTACAATTTCTGTGTTCATGTAGAAATCAAGAACAGTAACATCCTGAATTCCCTTATTGTAAATATACGCAGCAAAAATACCGGGAAATCCTCCAATTTCTATAAAACTTTTCCCTTGGCATAATCTGTTTGTATATTTATTGAACACTACTTTTTTCGGCACATTTTCAAATTGATAATTAGACCAGTAGGAGTCCCAGTGTGCTTGATCGGTTATTTTATTGCTCATATAGTTTTAAGTAACGTTTTGCTATTTTTTCTTGTTCATATTCAAGTAATACTTTTTCTCTGGCATTTTTAGAAAGCATTTCGGCATCTGATTCAAATAACGACCATAATATTCCTCTTGTCAGATCGTTGGCATCCATATACTCAGCAACGTATCCATTTATTTTATGATCAATCATTTCAGGAATGCCACCAATATTAAATCCAACACAAGGGGTGCCACAAGACATAGCTTCCATAATTGTATTGGGTAGGTTTTCCTGTAATGAGGGGGTTAGAAACAAGTCGGCAGCATTATATAAATCTTGCATCTGTGTGGGATTCACAAATCCGGTACAAAATGTAGAAATGTCTATTTGTTGCGCTATCTGATCTCCTTCATTACCAACAATTAAAAAGAGCAGCTGATTCTTATAGTCTGATAGTTGTTTTGCTGTGCTTAACAGAAAATCAACTCCTTTACGTTTGTCGGAAGCTTTTACAGCAGCGAAAAGTACAATTTTTTTATCTATTGGTAAATGAAGTTTACGACGAATTTCTGTTTTGTCGGTATCTGAATACACTTTTGTGTCAATTGGATTTGGTATTGACTTAACAAGATGATTTTTTGTAAGTGGACTTTTTAATGCAAGAGATTTCAACCAATCACTGCAAGCCACAAACGAGATTTTTCCATTAGAATAGGCAGACATCTTTTCTTCAAATATTCTATTAGAAAGATCCTTTTTCGTGTTTGTCCTTAGATAGGGACAGTTGCCACAGGTGCTTTGATAACTAAGACATTGGCGGGCATGGTGACAAATACCGGTGAAGGCCCACATATCGTGCATCGTCCATATTACTTTTTTTCCTGATTTTAAAATATCTTTAATTTCATCGACAGCAAGCATACCTTGATTAATCCAATGTAAATGAATTACATCTGCTTCTTGAAATTCACGAAGTTTCGTAATTGAATTGCCGGTATTTGCAATAGATACATCAAATAAATTCTCTTTAGATAATCTGTTTTTCAGAAAAATGATTCCTCGTTCCCAATAGAAATTCCATTTGTTTTTAAGATTACTCCCTATCTGAATTATGTCTTTATCATCAGATTGCTTTTCGCGAACAATCATTTTTACACTTGTTCCAACTGTTTGCAATGCACGCATTAAACGGAAAGCAGCAATAGCTGCTCCTCCATGAATATCCGATGTACTAACTATTAAAACATTCATAATTCTTGAATAATAAACAAAAATACTACTTTTGTGTGATTTTATGATGCAGTTAAACAAAGAATGAATGTCTGAATTTAAATCTTTACAGCAGTTTTTCATCAAATTTGGAAAATCTATTGCAAGTTGTATAAAAATAATTATTCAATCTCGTTCGATAGGTGATTATCCTATTGGACATAAAGATCTTGTGATATTAGGAAATGGTCCTTCACTCACACAAATGCTTCAAGATAAACAATATTTTTTGGAAAACAAAGATTTGATGGCTGTTAATAAGGCTTCCATTTCGGAATATTATGAGCAGATTCGCCCTAAATATTATTTATTGATGGACCCGCTTTTCTTTCAATCGGGCAAAACAATGGAAAATACAATAAAGGCAATTGTGGAGAAAACAAAGTGGACAATGGATCTTTTCGTTCCAATAAATGCTCGTAGTGAGAAAATATGGCAGTCTTGTGTTCGGGAAAATAAAAATATAACAATCAGATGGTTCAACGCTACGCCTGTCGAAGGATTTCAATCTTTTGCCTTCAACTGCTATAAAAAAGGGTGGGGAATGCCGCGACCAAGAAATGTGCTCATCCCTTGCATGATGGTGGGTTTACGCATGAACTATTCAAAAATTTATCTTGCTGGTGCAGAAAATTCTTGGTTGAAAGAGATCTGGGTCGATGATGATAATAAGGTAAACATGGATTTAGCTCACTTTTATGATAAAAAAAGTACCGAAAGAAAAGTATCTCCATTAAAATTACATGAGATATTAGAAAGTATGGTAATTGCTTTTAGATCTTATCATTCGGTTGAGAAATTCAGCAGGTCTCAGGGAAAAGAAATCATAAATATAACAGATGGTTCATATATTGATGCTTTTTCAAGAGAGAAAATTTAGTTCCTTTGAAATCTCTGTTTAATAGTGTCTATTATATCTTTTTGAATTTTTGAATTTAAAAGTTTGTTGATGCTTAAATATAGCGTTACAAATAAGATTAATTGAATTGCTAATAACAATATTTCATTTGATATAAATTGACCGATAAATATAAGGAGAGCGGAAATAACTGAACTGATTAATAAATATGGTGAATGATCTTTTAATTGTTGTGTTACTGAATAACCTGTAATTCTTTGAGTATAAAACAGTGTGACAATAAAATGAACAACAGTCGCAATCAATTGCCCAATCACTATTGCTTTCAGATCAATACCTATTGTAAACACAATTGCAATAACAATAGCTGTATCTTTAATTAACTCTAAAAAGAAAATTGCTCTTGTTCTTCCTGTCGATGTTATATAATTATTCATCAAAATAACAAACACAAAGAATATTCCTTTCGCTAATAATAATTGGAATAGTGGTATTGAAAGATCCCATTTCGTGCCAAAAAACAAATGGAAAATGGGTTCTGCCATAACAATTAATCCTCCAAATACCGCAAATACAATATAGGCTGTTGTTTTATTTAATTTGCTGAAAACTCTTTGCATCCGTTCTCTGTCATTTTGAATGGATGACAATACGGGTAATGCTGGTTGGGCCATAACTTGACTAATACTTGTATATCCCATCTTACTCCATTTGTCAGCTTGGTTGTAGTAGCCTAATTGATTCATGTTGTAAACTTTACCAATAACAAGTGAGTAGATGTTTTGAAATAGCGTACTTACAAATGATGTCAGAAAAATGTTTGATCCAACAGAAAACATCTCCTTAAAAGCGGTTTTGTTAAAACCAATTCGTGGTTTCCATCGTGTCTTTATATAATAAACTGAAGTACGTACGATAGTTGGTGTTAGTTGTTGGAAAACAAGTGCCCAAACGCCAAAACCGGCTAATACCAAAACAATGGAAACAATACCGGTGGATATGTTCGAAACAATATTTGCCAGATTAAATTCTTTCATTCTCATTTCCCTGATAAGCATACTTGATTGCACTAGGCCAAATGCTTGGAAAATTACTCCTAAAAATATTACTCGCGATAGCGCTGTGATTCTGGGTTCGTTATAGAATTGTGAAATTAATGGGGCACAAAAAAATAGAATGAAATAGAGTGAGAGACTGACAAACAAATTAAATGTAAATACTGTGTTGTAATCTCTTTCGGAAGTGTTTTTTTTCTGTATGAGTGCTGTGTTAAAACCACTCTCAGTAAAAATATTCATGAAAGAGGAAAGGGCAATGATAATTCCAACTGCACCAAAATCTTCAGGAAGTAAGATGTTGGCAAGAATAATCCCGACAAAAGCATTGATTAGCAAAGAAATTACTCTTTCTATACTGTTCCAGGCAACAGCATTCACTGTTTTATCTTTTAAATTGCCGTTCATCAACTAAAAATAGATTATAAAATGGTTTTTGGTGAAAGTTGATTCCTTCCAAGAATCTGAAGATTTACATCTTCTCCAACAGTTATGCCTTTTTGAGCAAATTTTTCTTGAGTTGCTTTGAAAGCCAACTCAGGAGTGTTGTTATCACCACTCAAATGGCATAGCCAAATGTTTTTGAGCTTGTCAGAATAGTTCTCGGACAGAAAATGTGAAGTTTGCAAGTTACTCAGATGACCGGTACCCGAAGTAATTCGTTTTTTCAAATGATAGGGATAGCGTCCATTTTGTAATAAGTCTTCATCATAATTGCTTTCTATTACCAAATGATTTGAAGCGCATATGTAATGTGAAATCGTGTCTGTGATAATTCCGACATCGGTTGCTAATGCAAATGTTTGATCCCCGATTTCAAAGAAATAGCCTACATTATCTACACTGTCATGGGGTACTTCAAATGGAGTGACGCGAATATCACGGATGTGGAAAGCTGATTCCTTCTTGATATATTTCCTGGAACCATTAAGTGAATAAGGTATAATGGTGTTTTGTTCAATTCTTTTATGTACTTCACGAGTGGCATACACTGGCAAAAAATGTTTGTGAGCTAATGATGTGGCGGATTTGACATGATCAAAATGTTCATGGGTGATAAGTATAGCCTGAATTTGATGCATTGATATGTCATACTCTTTAAGGCGTTTAATAATTGTACGAACACCTACACCGGCATCAATCAGAACCCCGTATTCCGAGTTGCCCAGATAATAACAATTGCCTGAACTGCCACTACCTAAAGAAAAAAACATAAAAGGATCTGATGGGAAAAGAGTATACTGCATAATGATTGTAAAAGTACAAGTAAATTTTAAATTGTGAAAATGATCTGTTAATTGAATATGTTCAAAGAATTATTCCATGAAATCATCAAAATAACGGGTTATATGTTCGTGTAAATGAACACGATCGTGACCTATCATATTGTGTCCGTGACCAGGATAAATAAAATAGTCTGGATGAGTGCCTGCTGCTATACATGCGTCCAAAAACTGAATACTGTTTTGCCAAACAACAGTTGGGTCGTTGTCTCCATGAATAATAAGCAATCGGCCTTTTAACTTGTCTGCTTTATTGAGTAAACTGGTCTCTTTATATCCTGAAGCATTTTGTTGGGGTGTATCCATATAGCGCTCGCCATACATAACTTCGTAATATTTCCAGTCGATAACCGGACCACCGGCAACTCCTACTTTAAAAACATCTGGATATCTAAGTAGCATGTTGATAGTCATAAATCCACCATAACTCCAACCATGAATGCCTAATCGATTGTGATCTACATAAGGAAGGGATCGAAGAAATTTTACTCCTTCCATTTGATCAAGGGACTCTTCTATACCTAGTTTCCTAAAGGTTACATTCTCAAAGTCTAAACCTCTGTTGGATGTGCCTCTGTTGTCCATAACAAAAACAAGATATCCCTTTTGGGCCATATAAAATTCCCAACCTCCTGAACCATAACGCCAACTGTTTTGAACCATTTGAGAATGGGGACCTCCATATACATATATCACTACTGGGTATTTTTTTGCAGGATCAAAATCTGCCGGTTTTACAAAACGATAATGTAAATCTGTTATGGAATCGGCAGCTTTTATTGTCCCTGAATTAACTGTTGGTACAAGATAATCCGAATAGGGATTCTTTATTGATGTCAATTCGGTTAACTTATTATTATTTGTATTTAAGCAATACATCATACCCGGATTGTTGTGCGATGAAAACCTGTCGAGCACATATTTTCCCGATTGGCTCATTGTTCCGTTGTGAATGCCACTAACAGTCGTCAACTTTGTTGATTTTCCATTTTTTAAGTTCAACTTATAAATATGTCTGTCCATCGGACTTGGATTTGTACTGGCAAAAAAGAGGTTATTCCCTTTTTCGTCAAATCCTATCACTTCTGTAACATCCCAATTCCCGGAAGTCAACTGTTTTAATAATTTACCTGAAACGTCATACAGATATAGGTGATTGTGCCCATCTCTTTTGCTTTGCCAAATAAACTGATCTGTACGCTTTGGAACAAATAAAACGGGGTTCTCTGGCTCTACATATTTTGGATGTTGTTCTTCAAACAATAGTTTCTCTAATTCACCGGTGGTGGCATTAAACATCAATAGTTTCATCTGGTTCTGATCTCTGTTTAACTCGGCCAAAAATAAATGTTTTTCGTCCGGACTCCAACCAATATTGGTGAAATATCTATCTTTAGGGTCACCGGCCTGTAGATAAATAGTTTTTCCTGTTGATATATCATAAATACCAACTGTGACTTCGTGACTGGTCATCCCAGCCATCGGATATTTAATATTGCGAACTTCGGCAATCCTTGTTGATGTATCAACTAAAGGGTAATCCGTAACCATAGTTTCATCCATCCTGTAAAAAGCAAGCTTGTTTCCGGTGGGCGACCAAAATGTACCTTTGGTTATACCAAATTCATTTCTATGAACAGCTTGCCCATAAACAATTCCTTTGTTCTCTTCTGATGATATGGCGGTGGTTTTACCATTTTTGTCAAGGATGTATAAATTATTGGAAATAGTGTATGCTAATGATTGGCTTTCTACAGATATATCATGATTCTCACTCTTATCTGGATAAGTAAAGAATGAAAGTGGTTGTTTTTTCTTTATATCATAAAAACCTGATCCGGAACGTGAAAAAAACTGGACTGGAGAATCTGCTGATAATGGGAACTGAAGATGATATATGTCTTCTCCACTAGCAATGATGTCTTCAATATCTGAAAAAGTAAAAACAACTTTTTCGGTTTGTTTCATTGGATTATCGGAAATCCATACTGAATCATTTCTTAATTGTACTAATTGATCTCCATGCCATTGATATTGAGTGGTATGTCGAGGATAAAAAGTGTAAAAATCAACGCCGCCGGGAATAAGCTCTTCTAAGGTAAACCACCTGGTTTGCTGGGCTAAACAGTTGCTAAAGGCGAAGAAAAAAACTAAAATTGAAAGTGTTAAGCTTTTTATTTTTATCATATTATTAAAAAGTATATTTTGACAATCGTTGAGTGGTTTCACGAAATTCATTCATCATTTCTTCAACTACTTGCTTTGCTGGCAAAATAGATTTAATATGTGAGGCAATCTGACCAATTTCTAACTCGCCTTCGGATAAATCTCCTTCAAACATGCCTCGTTTTGCACGGCCTTTTCCAAGAAGGGTCCTGAACTCTTCTTCCGTAGCTCCTTTGTTTTCTAATTCGTGAACTTGACGATAAAAATCATTTTTTATTAAGCGGGCAGGGGCAAGCTTTTTTAATGTCAGCATGGTGTCACCTTCTTTTAATTGAAGACAGCATTGTTTGAATTCTTCATTGGCTGAACTTTCGGTGGTAAGGGCAAATCGTGTGCCTACCTGAACTCCGTCTGCGCCTAACGCAAATGCTGCGGCCATAGCTCCTCCTGTGGCAATACCACCGGCAGCAATAAGTGGTAATGAAACGGCATCACGTACTTGGGGAATCAAAGTAAGTGTGGTTGTTTCTTCTCTTCCATTATGACCACCGGCCTCAAATCCTTCGGCTACAATAGCGTCAACACCGGCTTCCTGGCACTTAAGGGCAAATTTCGAACTGGAAACAACATGTACTACTTTTATGCCGGCATCTTTTAAATAGGATGTCCATGTCTTCGGATTGCCTGCTGATGTAAATACTATAGGAACTTGCTCTTCCTTAACTATTTGCATGATATCATCTATCTGAGGATACATGAGTGGTATATTTACGCCGAATGGAATGTCAACAGTTGCTGATTTGCATTTTTGAATATGCTCACGTAATGTTTCGGGATGCATTGAACCGGCGCCTATCAATCCTAATCCTCCGGCATTACTTACGGCTGATGCTAATCGCCAACCACTACACCAAACCATCCCTCCTTGGATGATCGGATATTTAATATTAAAAAGTTTAGTTATATTATTTGTTTGCATTTGTAACCTTTTTCTTTATTACAAAGATAGTTTTTTCTGACGACTTTATTAGTTAAAGAATATTTTAACCGTTTTTTGAATGAATTTTATTAGATTTGCATCTTGATATTTTTTAATGCAAATAAATATGAATGTTTTATTGCTCGGATCAGGTGGACGTGAACATGCGCTTGCGTGGAAATTACGTGAAAGTAAACTTCTTAATAATCTTTTTATCGCGCCGGGAAATGCTGGAACGGCAACGATAGGAAAGAATATTGAAATGTCGGTTACCGACTTTGAAGGGATAAAGGAATTTTCACTCAACAATAATATAGATATGATTGTTGTAGGACCGGAAGACCCTTTGGTGGAAGGAATATTTGATTATTTCAGAGACGATGAAGATATTTGTCATATTGCTGTGATTGGACCATCTATGAAAGGAGCAAAATTAGAGGGTAGTAAAGATTTTGCAAAAGAATTTATGATTCGACATAAAATTCCTACTGCAAAATATCTAACGGTTACTCTCGAAAATTATGATGAGGGAAATCAATTCTTGGATTCACTCTCTGCTCCCTATGTGCTAAAGGCTGATGGATTGGCTGCGGGAAAAGGGGTGCTCATAACTGAAAACATCAACGAGGCAAAGAGTATTCTCTATGAAATGCTCAATGGTAAGTTTGGTGCTGCAAGTAAAAAAGTTGTAATTGAAGAGTATTTGTCGGGTATCGAATGTTCGGTATTTGTCCTGACGGATGGAAAATCATATAAGATATTACCTGTTGCTAAAGACTATAAAAGAGTAGGGGAAGGGGATACTGGTTTAAATACCGGAGGTATGGGAGCTGTCTCACCGGTGCCTTTTGCCGACGAAGAATTCATGCAAAAAGTTGAAGAACAGGTTATAATCCCTACAATCGACGGTATAGAAGAGGATAATATTCGTTATAAAGGATTTATCTTTGTGGGATTGATGAATGTCGGCGGTGAACCTAAAGTGATTGAATATAATGTTAGAATGGGTGACCCGGAAACAGAAGTGGTTATACCTCGTATAAAATCGGATTTACTCTTTCTGTTCTGCCAGGTGGCAATACAAAAACTTGGCTCTACTGACATTGAAATCGACCCAAGATACGCAACTACAGTAATGATGGTGTCTGGTGGATACCCGGGTAGTTATGAAAAAGGAAAAACAATTACGGGATTGGATAAAGTAACTGATAGTATTGTTTTTCATGCAGGTACAACAATAAAAAACAATAATAATGTTGTAACTTCGGGCGGTAGGGTGTTGAGCGTTACTTCTTTAGGGGATACCATACAGGAGGCGCTGGCAACTTCATATAAGAATATTGAGAAAATAGATTTTGAAAAAAAGTATTATAGAAAAGATATTGGCTTAGATTTACTTTAAAGAATGAATTCAACAGTAAAAAATTTCAAGACAATAATTATAGAATCACGACTTTTTAGTGTGATAGCTATAGTGATTGTTATATTGATGAGGTATTTAATGTTCAATCAGTTGGGGGTGATTGAGTATAAATCAACTAATGCCAACTATTTATGGGATGTTATTGCACCTCTTTTTACTGACCCATGGACTTCATTTATATTAAGTTCTGTGTGCGTTTTTATTATCGCAATTATTTTATCGCAACTTAATGTTAAATATGGATTAATTAGAGGACGATCAAACTTACCACTGGTAATTCCTTTAATCCTTTTTAGTTTACACCCAATATCTCTGTCTATTAGCCCGGATTTATTGGCTACAATCTTTATATTGTGGGCAATGGTGCCATTGACTGATTCTTATCAAAACAGCAGACCACAGAAATATTCGTTTCAAGCTTCTGTGTTGATATCTATTGCTGGCGTTTTCCAAATCTATGCGCTCATGTTTATTCCTTTATGGTGGATTGGACAGAGAATGATGAATGGATTAACTGCAAAATCGTTTTTCTCTACTTTACTTGGGGCTTTTCTAGTTTATATCTTTGTTTTTTCTCTCTTTGTTTTTGGAGATAATATTGGCGGATTTTTACTGCCGTTTTATTGTTATGATAACATAGATTTTGGTAGCTACTGGTTTTTTACAGTACCTCAATGGGGATTCATCGTGCTTTTACTGGTACTTATAATTAGTCATATTGTAATTGATTTTAAACACTTTTTCAGAGATAAAGTGCTTTCTCAAAAATTTATTACGTTTAGTGTTGTGTTAATTATATTCTCCATAATTCTGCAGATTACATATATTGGACAGAGCCTTTTATGGTTGTTTATTATTATATCATTGTTATCCTTGGTTATTTCACATTACTATTCTACTACAACGGATAAATGGGGGGTCTATTTCTATTTTATCATGTTGGTTTTATTGACATCTTACTTTTTTATTAAATGTTATACGGATTTATCTCCGTTTTAAATACTTGTATTTTAGGTTATTAGAGGGCTTTTGAGAGACAATGAAAATATTAAATGTTACTTCTGTCGACACAAAACAAAACTTAGTTGAAAGTGTTGCAACAATGGGCTTTTTTGATGGAGTTCATATGGGACATCGTTTTTTGATCGAACAAGTAAAAAATGAGGCTCGACGCCTGGGACTGCCTTCTGCAGTAATCACTTTTCCAATACATCCGCGCAAAGTTTTGCAACAGGAATATCAACCTGCATTGTTGTGTGGGTATGACGAAAAACTACATCAACTTGATACAACGGGAATTGATTACTGTTTTAGCTTGCCTTTTACAAAGGAGCTTTCACAGATGACGGCTGAAGAATTTATTGTGGATGTGTTGAGCAAACGACTTGGAGTAACAACATTGTTCGTTGGACATGATCATCGATTTGGACATAATCGCGAGGAAGGATTCGAAGATTATAAAAGGTATGGTGAGTCCGTTGGAATGAGGGTTATTCAGGCAAAGGAATATCGATATGAAGAGCATTCAATAAGCTCAAGCAAAATAAGAATTTTACTTAAAGAGGGAAAAATAGTTGAGGCTAACAGGTTGTTGTCTTATAATTATACTATCTCGGGAAAAATTATTGAGGGATTCCAGGTCGGACGGACAATCGGATTCCCTACGGCTAATATTCAGGCTTGGGAAAAATATAAAGTGATTCCTCTATTGGGTGTGTATGCTGTGAAAGTGCACCTGGCTGATAGTAGGGTGTACGACGGAATGTTGTACATAGGCAAACGACCGACGTTACATGAGGATTTGGAAATAAGTGTCGAGGTAAATATCTTCGACTTCGAGGGTAATTTATATAATCAGGGACTTACAGTCGAATTTATTGATTTTATTCGGTCTGATGAAAAATTTGACTCGATGGAAAAACTGACTAACCAAATTCAGGAGGATAAAATGAATGTGATAAGACGATTAAAAAATACGTCTCTCATTTAATGCACGCTGATAACGGGATGCATTGGCATTATGCTCGGAAAGATTAGTGGCGAAATTGTGCCTGCCGGATAAATCTTCTTTGGCACACATATATAAATAATTGTTGTTTTGAGCATTGAGGGTTCCATCAATTGATTTGATTGATGGAATACGAATAGGACCGGGGGGTAACCCGCTGGACTTATAGGTGTTATATGGTGAGTCTATCTCCAGATGTTTAAACAAAATGCGCTTCAATGTGAAATCTCCAACTGCAAACTTAACGGTTGGGTCGGCTTGTAGGGGTATGTTTTTCTTAATTCTGTTTAAATAGAGTCCTGCAACAACTGGATATTCATCTGAATAGGTGCATTCTTCTTCAACAATGGAGGCAAGTGTGGAGACTTCGGTTTGCGTTAATCCAATTTTTTTGGCTTTGGCTTTTCTTTCGTCATTCCAAAATCCGTCATATTCTTTTTTCATTCGCTTGAGCATTTTGTCAATGCTTGTGTCCCAATAGACTTCATAGGTGTTGGGAATAAACATGGAGACTATAGTGCTCGAATTGAAACCAAGTGTTGCTACTTTTGCGGAATCATTTAATGTGGATAACAACTCTGTACTGTCAATCATAAGCTGGGTTGCAATTCTCCCGGAAAGATCTTCTTTTGTACGTATATTATTAAATGTTATATTTATTGGACTTTGATTTCCTGAACGTAGTTTCCTGATAAAATCAATGGTGGATTCTCCTTTTTTAAGCTCGTACCTACCAGTTCGCATATTGTTCTTATAGTTCATCTTGTCTGCAAACAACCTGAAGGTCTTGTCGGACGAAAGATTGGCTTTTTCTTTAAGTTGATTGAGCAAGTCATCAAAATTCTTCCTGGAATCTATATATATGTATACGGATTCTGTATTATGAAATTGCTTGTATAACATATTATATATGGATATACCGGCGAGACCGAGCATAATGATGATTATTGATAATGAAAAAGCAATAAATTTTGCTCGTTTTATATTGGTTGATGAACTCATTGATGATATTTCTTAATAAATTATGACAAATGTAGGAAGATTATTGAGAAAAAAACGGAAAATCTTTGACAAGTTTAAAACAATCTTGTATCTTTGCACCCAATTTAATAAGATTCAGCAATCAGGAAGTTTGGGTGAGTGGCTGAAACCAGCAGTTTGCTAAACTGCCGTGCGGGTAACTGTACCGGGGGTTCGAATCCCCCAGCTTCCGCAAGGATTGCCTCAAACCGGTCGGTTCATCTAACGGTTAGGATACAAGATTCTCATTCTTGGCATAAGGGTTCGATTCCCTTACCGACTACACAATTTAAATCATGAAAATTAGAGAGATGCTACATGGCAACTCTTTTTTTTGTACTTATGTTAAAATGGTCAGATGAGCAAAAAGTGAAAATAGTTTCCATTTCCCCTTTTTTTTAAAAATTCTCCCACTTGCGTTTCCCTTTCTTGGCATAAGATTCGATTCACTTACCCACTACCAAAAGGAAAGGAGCTACATTATGCAACTCCTTCCCTTGTTTGTTATCTTTTTGTGTATTGAATTAACAAATGTCTTATCTTATTCTACTTTTGCTTTGTTTTTTGTGCCTGGTTTACGACCACGTTTCTTTGGTTGCTCCTGTAAAACTGGATGCATTTCTAACTGCTGCAACTTGTAATCGCGAGGGGTAACGCCATTAATCCTATAAAACGAAGCATAAAACGACTGTCTATTAGAAAATCCCACCATATCGGATATTTCCTCCATTGTGAGATTTTGATAGCGCTTGTCAACCAAAAGAGTCATCGCTTCACGTATTCTGTGCGAATTAACAAGCGATGTATAATTCATGTGAAACCTCACATTTACGACAGCCGAAATATATCGCGTGTTTGTGCCTAAATCCTCTGCAAGTTTTTTTGCTGAGTAATTCTTATCCCTATACTTCTTTTGGATAATGATTATATCATTAATTCGAGACTCTAGCTCATCCATCATCTGAGGGCTTACTAATGTTCTGTAAGAAGCTTCTTTTTCCTTTATCCTGGTGATGTTATACTTTGCCATAGCTGAAAATTTTGAACCAATACTTGTTACCTATTGCAAAGATAACAAAGTTAAATTATATTACCAACTTATTTAATGTTTTTTTACCAAGAAATTGCAAATTTATTTTATTATCAAAGTATCCAATTATTTGTATGATAATATACAAAGGGAAAAATAAAAATTATCTTCTAAATGATAGTAACATCCTTTGTAGTCAAATCATTAATTGTCTTCATATCAGCTTCTATTTCAAATGCAAATTAATAACATTGAAATTAAAATTTAATAACGACAATTGTATATTACTGAATAAAAGTATTAAATTTGTATACTGATAACAAGTATGATCATTTAAGATAATAATTAAACGGGAACACGAATGATAACGCATCTACGCATCTGTTTTGTCTTGTGCATTGCCCTCTTTTCTGGTAATGTAGCTGCTCAATATTCCTATGAATTTACACAAAAAATTTATAGTGCATCCGGCGTCCAAGAACTAGGAAACGCTAACTGGACATTGTCCACTGATGCTGGATACTTTGGCTACGACTTGACAAAAGGACAACAAATTGGAAGCGAAAAAAATCCAGCCTCTACTTTAACGTTTGCCACATCTGACATTATTGGGACCATATCAGAGGTTACAATCGAGACAAGCGGCGCAAGTAGTATCGGAGCTAATCTAACGATAAATGTTGGTAACACTGGTTTTGGTGACTCTTATCAGCTCACAACCACCTCAACGTCACACACGTTTACCGGCTCAGCAACGGGTAAAATAGAGTTAAAGTATAATATTACTACTGGTAAAGCTATATATATTAAAGCTATCAAAATTACATCTAGTACTGATGGAGGAGATATAATCATTACGCCGAGTATCACAAAAGTGAACGGCATCGCAGAGTTTAATTCCCTATCCAATGGCACAGAGGCACTGTTGTATTGGAGCGATGAAGCAAAGGCTAGGGTAACCTACGTCTATGGTAAGAATGCCTACATTCGAGATAATTCAGGGGCCCTATGCCTTTATGGTTTCGATACAAACCCTGCTATGGCATACAACCAGCATCTTGTTGGTTACATCACTGGGGTTAAAGGTATGGTAGGCAACATGCCGGTGATGCAAGCAAGTACACGAACAAATACCTCTATGTTAGCCATAGCTTCTCCCGTAACTGAAGATAATGTGCTGCCCAAAGTTATTTCCACATCTGAATTTCCGCAACATTATGCAGATTGGGTTACCATCAACAACCTAACCATGCAAGACACTCAGACAGGACTCGATGCCACTGGTTTTGTGACAGTTGTAAATTCATTTAACACGACTCAATATACTACACCGGAAATTGGCAAAATATATAACATCTCAGGTATTGTTAATTCCACGTTAACCAGCGGAGATCGTTTGAGTCCAATCTATAACAATGCCACAACAAGAACACAAAATCCAAATGTCAATTTCAACCAAGAGTTTCTTCCTATTAGTCTTACTTCAGGAATCAACAACAGCTCTAACCTGATTGTACCTTCGCCAGCCATTGTGTATGACCTTATAGGACGAAGAATCGATCCTGCAAATATGCAAAAAGGGATATATATAGTGAATCGTAAAAAGATTGTGAAGTAACTGTGACCTCAGAATAGAAAAAGATAACATCATGAAAAGATTTACATACATATTGTTCACTATATTCATTTTCACAAATGTCTTGGCACAATCTTCTGACAAAGTGAAGACTATAAGACTTGTCACTGATGTAGCCTATTCCTTTGACACAACATTACAAGACAGCGTGCGCTTTATCCTTACGCCAGAGGGTGACACACTTGCCGTAAAAATTTATCAAAATGGTGGTAATTCGATAGACTTTCTTCAATCCCAAATTCTTAGAATCGATTTTTTTGATCCAGATATACCTGCCAACAATGATACACTCAACGTAAACCGCAATAACACCTCTGATCTTCTTAAGAACTCGGAAGGCTGGAGATTAGAGTTTCCACGGTTTTACCAAGGTAGTGATATTACCTTCGAAGTTACTCATTCCACTTCTACCTATGGCATCACATACTCTTTGGAATGGGATGGTATAAAGAAGGCAAATAGATGGACCTGCTACGAATTGTTTGCTGGAAACATGGAGAAAACAGTATCACGTACAGATAACTTTCAAGAGGACCCTAATATCCCTTCGCAGTATCGGACCACTTTATTGGATTATAAGAATACAGGCTATAGCCGGGGCCATCTTTGCCCATCTGGCGATAGACTTTGCTCAATAGAACAGAATAGTCAAACATTTTATCTGAGCAATATGATGCCGCAAATACAAGACCATAATGGTGGCGTTTGGAACACGCTAGAAGTAAAGGTCAGAGATACATGGGCACCCCAAAACAGTAATGATACACTTTATGTGGTCAAAGCAGCCACTATTGATGATGCTAATATACAAACATATACCTCTACTGGACTTATTGTTCCGCAGTATTTCTATATGGCTTTGCTATACTATGATAAAACTGCCAACACCTACAAAGCTGCCGGAATCTGGTCTCCCCATTATGGAGGAAGCACAGCAGAATACATCACTATAGACGAGTTGGAAAAACGAACAGGTATCGATTTTTTCTGTAACCTCCCTGACGGCAGAGAGTGTGAGGTTGAAAAGGTTATTGATCTGAACTTTTGGAGATAAAACTTTAATAAATCTAAAACATGGATAAATGAGAAAGATAATTATCTTATTACTACTTTTTGTTTGTGCCATGACAACCACAGCACAGATCGATAAAAACTCTCGTCGCATCATGACGTATAAGGAATTTAAGCCTGCTGCAGTCACCTTGTTAAATAATCAAGTGGTAACTGTTCCATTAGCCAACATATTTATGAAAAGAAGCACACTTGTTTATCATAATATCAGTGGGAAAAATATGGAGGCGAAACTTTCAAATGTAAAATCAGTTGATTTTGATGACCGTCACTATGAACGCATTGATACTATGCTAGCTTGGCGTGTTGATACTGTAGGCAATAATGCGCTATTTTGTGTTACAAAAATTGATCTGTCTGCTTTACGCAACAATATCATTAATAGCAGAAGTATGACTAACATAGAATTAACCAATAGTCTACTTAATACGGCAACCCTCGATGTTGATATGGAGGACTTTGATTATCCGCTTATCAACATATACTTTTACAAATATAATGATAAGATAATACCAGTGCAGGAACGTGAAATTTATCGTCGTATTCCCAAAAACAAACGCTATGATTTCAAGGTAGTCACTTCTCTACCCACATTTTCATGGACAGACCCCAAAAGTTTACTTGACTTGCTTAAGCATATCAGCGATTAA
>ENA-UOOK01002441-UOOK01002441.1-fermentation-metagenome-genome-assembly--contig:-NODE-2441-length-22939-cov-8.511362_pt1 | contig 22939 bp, 20 predicted proteins | sample MGYA00245777_ERZ724023 | MGnify/ENA primary metagenome ERZ724023 (study PRJEB28704, sample SAMN03018312) | fermentation metagenome | biome: anthropogenic terrestrial biome; feature: soil; material...
TCCCAGACTTAAAAGTCTGGGCATTCGTGACCCTCCGCACTCCCATAGCAGTAAAGACCTTTTTAAAACACTCCAAAATCAAGGATACAAAGCCAAATATAGCACTTTTAGAGGTCTTGTAAACAACTACATGAAATATGGTTATATCCGTAAAACAAACACAAAAAAACCGTTCTTATACGTTCTGACAGCAGAAGGAAATCTCCATGCGAAGAACCCTTACATTGCAGTAGATGAAAATATTCAGAAATACAGAAATATGTTGCTTCAGAGAATGAAAGAAATAATTGAAGGTCAGCCTGAGTTATTTAAAAACATATATGAATCAATTTACGGTTCTCAACAAAATAATATTATTAATTCATGTGGGATTGTAAATAATTCAAGCCAATATTCCGACTATGACATAGGCAATAAAGATGATGTTATTGATGAAATAAGGGGCAAAATAGAGGACAAAACATTCTTCACCAATGTCAATGAGGATAAATTAGAATCGTTGGTAAATGGGCTTTTAAATGATTCATTAACTCAAGAAGAAAAGAAGCAATTGATTATAGACGCTCTTTATAATGCTGCCAATACAAACAAGGGTTCAATAACAATCAAACACCAGGAATATCAATCAAATAAACCAGTTGGTGAAAGGAATTATTATTCAATTCTCGCAAATTCGATAAATCACCCTGTCACGAAATCCCTTTATGATGCCATCCCATTCCGGTTTATGCGAGTCGGTAAAGAAATCAGATTAAAATCCAGAAATGAAAACGGGTTATACAGAAATAACAAAGATGGTATTGAATTAGATTTTGATGTAGTCAACCGACAATACTTTCAGAATAGAATGACCATAAAAACAAAACCGAATCCTGAAAAAAGAGAACTAGAATTCTATTACGTTGGTGGACATAACAAATTCATAGAGGGATATTCGAAATGTCAGATAACTACAATGAGCTTTGACGACTACGAAAAAGCTAAATCTATAACTTCACCAAAATTAACAATCAAAATCAGGGGGTAAAATCATGAATTGTGGATTTTGCGATAAAATAATAATTGATAATGAAAAGCAATGCACAAAAATATTTTCTGAATTTCCGATACAATTTAATATGAATTTTTGTTCGAAGGAATGTAAAATTTTATATGAATTATTTTTCCTTGAAAGCATATACACAGAAGAAGAAGCTATTGACATCATGATTGATGAAGAAAAATATACAGAGGAAGAAATTTATGAAGCTTTAATGTATCTCGAAAAAACATATCCTGCATCCCTGACACATATAGATGTTGAAGTTTCCAGTAGGGGGACATGAAATAAAATACTTATTTATCATAAAATAATACATTAACTTTCTAAATAAATAAAAAATGACGGGGGATAATTTTGGAGTTGATTTTGAGAGGGGATGAAATATTATTTTGGTCTATTATTCGGGGTATATATCGAGTCATTATATTTATAGTTTTCCTAGGTTTTTTCCTTTTTTAAGGAGAATTTCCTTTTACATTTTGAAAAGTTAGTTTATATACTTCCAGATCCGATTTATTAATCACAGAAAAAATATATAAAAATAGTAAATAAATTAAATGGGTGAAAAAATGGACAAAAATGAGGGCTATGATAAAATACTTGATGAAGATGAAAATAAAGGTTCAAGAGTATTTGAACTTCTAATTTCAAAGGACTTAAAAAAACAAATTCAATATCTTGCAGTCGAAGATGATAAGTCATTTAACAAATATGTAAATCAATATGTAGAAAAAATAAATGTATCTGCAACTGAATTAACATTATATCCGATATCGGAAGGTGACAACGAAGAAAGAATTCAAATAAAGCTTTCAAAAGAAGCACGAAAAAGATTAAATTTGATGTCCCGAAATTTTGGAATTTCTAAAGCGTTAATTATGAGATGTCTCCTTAGACATCTTGCATCATGTAAATGATAGTTTTTGTTACGGTATTACGGAAAAAGTTAAAAAAAAGAAAATTTAATTATAATTTAAAAATTCAATTCTTTTTCTTTTAATTCCTCGTCAGGCTTCCAGTCATAAACCAATTGATCCAATGTTGCTGGAATATTGACTTTATATTTTTTATTAATATTATCAATGTCTTTTTGATATGACGTAATATATTGATTCAGTTCAAATTCTTCTTGACTTCTATCAGCTTTTAATGCTTTAATTTCATCAAAAAGGCTTTTAATTTTATTTGTTAATTTTTTATTATCCATTTTTTTCAGTTTAATAATTGTATCATATTTCGCTACAATAGTTTTACTTTGCTCCATGATCTCATATTTAAGTGGGTATAGTTCCATCATTGCAGTGTTTTGAATATTCATAATTTCGATGTTGGCGGAATTCAACCTATAATCATATGTTTCTAATGTTTTGACTTCCAAATCTTCCAAGATCATAAGATGTGGAAGCACTTTCATATACTGTTCTTTAAGTATTTTTATATCGGCTTCCGTATAATTATCTAAAGAACCTTTTACTTTATGACCTAAGAAAGTCTCAATTGTTGTAAATTCAAGTCCATGATTTCTGATTGTGGATGCAAAGAATTTTCTCATGTTGTGACTTCGAATAAAAGAATGAGTTCCTTTTGGTGCTTTATTCTCACAACTTCTTTCTATTAACCTGTAAGCATGTTGAATTTCCTGATCAGAAATAAACCTGTAATTTTCATCAAAATTTACAAGATATTCATCAGAGATTTTTGAATTTATGAAAAGAAAATCATCATCTGATCTAATTCTTCTTTTCTCATATTGGTCTTTCTTTTCTTGTGTATTTGCGAATGGTGGTCGATTTCTGTATTCCATGTATGCTTTAATAGCTTCGGTAGCTTCTGGACTGCAAAAAGTTATAAAATCAACATCCGTTTTTATTCTTCTCATATCAAATGTTATTATATTATCCTCTTGATTCAGCCCTTCATTTATCGTTCGTACTGGTATATTTCGAACATCAATTGATGAAAGACCTGATGAAGCCTGAAGAAGAATTATAGCCTTGTTTCTAATGTTCGCAAAATGTAAGGCTTCCTTTATGTCTTCTCTTGTTGGAATATGTTTATTTTCCTTTTTTGGTGTTGATGATCTTGATTTTGTTTGACGAATTGGAACATCAATATTTCTGACCTCAAAAAAGCTTTTTATGGTTGCTATTTTTCTGGATATTGTTTTAGGAGCATTATTCTTTTCTATTATGACTCTTTTATATTTAACAAAATATTTTTTAACTGCCCTATCATCTATATCAATTATTTTTTTCTTCTCAACCTTTGCTTCTTCAATTATTTCATATGGTGTCTTGTTAATGATTTTGCAGAATTCAATCAATGTTCTTATATATGATAATTGCGTTTTTTCTTTTGCACCATTGTTTTCTTTTCCAATAGCATCAAACCATTCAGATATGACATCAATGTTATCATCATCATCAGCCTCTATAGTTTGAAGGCATTTATGTATAGTCAAACTATGTTTATTAATTTCTTGTTCCTGTATACTCATACTAACGCCCCAAAATTTAAAGAATAGTTTTCTAATTAAAAAGAATAAACTCTATAAAAAATTAACTATGTAACACTAGAAAAACCATTCTGCAAGGTTCTGGAATCTCGTTGGTGAACTCATGCCCGGATACGAGGTTCACAGGAAGAGTCTGAAAAAAGATGGCTGGAGGTATGTGCTTTAATGTCTTAGGTTATGTTTGATTTTCAAAGCACCAGCTTTCAGAAAGATTATAAAAAACATTAAATATTTCTACTAGTTATATGTTTCTGGATATATTTATGACTAATTCTGAAAATATGAGTTATAAATATCTACTTTTTCCTTTTATAAATAACAAAGAGTAATTGGAAGCATATATATTCGGTTAACTGAACCGTGAACTACCCCTGAGCTAAAGACTCAGGGTTTTACGCTTATTCATATAAATTAGTTTAACCTTCCGATTTCCCCTGTAAGAGCCTTCAGATTTCTCCTGTAAGAGAATTGAATCCGGATTTAAGGGAATTTATATCAATCTTTTTCTAGTTCATTGGCAGGTTTGAGGGTCTACTGGATAACCTAAACATTAATTATTAATTCTAAAAGAAGATAATAATTAATGATAAACCAGAAATTAATTAATGCAATATTTTTTATAATAGTGGTATTTTTATGAAGGATAACTTAAATTATATATATAGTAGTGATGCTGGAAATTCTACCCAGGATATTAGCAACCTAAATATAAAGAAATATTTCAATAATATCTTCTGTGAAGTTTCAAATTTGGGAATTGAAGACTTGTTGATATATCTTCTGACTGTACTATGTATGATGTCAGGGTTTTTACTTTTTATTTATGGGCTTTTTATGGAGCAGCTTTACCCGTTTGTCATGGGTTTTATCTTTCTGATTTCTGGTTTCATACTGGACAGCACAGCAGAGCCAGACACGTTTGGAAAATAAAAGGTGTGAAAGAAGAATCACCGCATTTTCCGCAGTAAAATTTCCTGATTTTATATTTTTAAAATCCTCTAATTTTTTAGGACGGCCTGAAAAGGAAAAGCACAGGCTTAAAAAGCTTCTGAAATTATTTTTCCATCCTTTAGCTTTACCACCCTGTCCGCAGTCCTTGCCATTTCAGAGTCATGGGTCGTAACAACAAAGCTTACCCCCTGCTCCTGGTTGATTTTTCTCATAAGGTCAGTGATCTTTTTTCCGGTTTCTGAATCAAGGTTTCCTGTCGGCTCGTCTGCCAGAATAAGCCTTGGACTGTTCGCAAGTGCCCTTGCTATGGCGACCCTTTGTTGTTCCCCTCCGGATAGCTCCGATGGCAGGTGGTTCAGTCTGTCCCCAAGTCCAACAAGATTAAGAAGCTCGGTTGCCCTCTGCTTTTGCCGGGAAGTGGAAATTCTGCTAAAGTGCATGGGGTAGCAGATATTTTCCATGGCATTCATTGTAGAAATCAGGTTAAAAGCCTGAAAAACAAAACCTATTGTCTGCCTGTGCAGACTGACAAGGCTGGAAGAATTCCTGTAATCAACTTCATTGCCTTCTATAAATACCCTGCCAGAACTGGGTTTATCCAGGCATCCGATAATGTTAAGAAGGGTAGATTTTCCGGACCCGGAAGGCCCCATGAAAGAAACAAATTCCCCTTCTTCAATTTTCAAATTTACGCCTCTGAGGGCTTCAACACGCAAGCCCGAACCAAAAGTGTAATACTTTGCCAGATCTCTGGTTTCAATGATAGTCATTTTCGGTCCCTTTCCTTACCCTTTCTGAAAAAATTAGCCAGTTCTCTTTTCGGAGGTATCAGATTCCTTAAATTCAATTACAAGTATTGCGTTTGTCACCAGAAGATAGTCTCCATTATCCTGAACACTGGCAAAATTCCCTCTAGGCTCCAGATAAGCCCCCACAGGCCTCTCATCCAGAGCGACCTGGACAGTTTCATCTGTCTGGTATACGTTCTTCCAGCTTTTTCCCCCTCCAAACAGGAGCTGTATGAAATCTCCAATGACCGGAATGCTACTGGTTTTTTCATTAAAAAATAGTTTGTTCCGGGCTTCTGCCCCTGAACTGTAGCCCCCTGAAGGGGAGACTGTTATCAAACTTGCATCTGCAACATTCTCCGGGTTAATGTCCCCCTCAAAGTAAAAGGTTGTTGTAGCCATTTCGGGATCTATCCCGTATTCTGCGTATAGCATGTCACAGCCTTCGTTGATCCAGTATTTGATCACTGGCAAGTCCGAATTTTCATAGACGAGTAGAAGCCCTATGCCCTGCACGCAAAAGGTACTTTCGTCTTTTGCAGTATTCACAAGCGAAATGGAATAATTGCCTGGTCCGGAAATATCCCCGCTCAGGTCATAAGCGTGCGTACCTGAAAAAAAGTCGTACCTGGACACAAAACCTTTCGTGTCCGTGTACATCTGTCCCCTCTGAAGGGGCACGACCGTACCTGAATGTGCAAGAGAAGCGTTAAATTCTGGATAAATGCCTTCAAGCCCTTTTTTGCTCCAGACCCAGTAAATGTAAGCCTTTGCAATTTTGATGGAACTCCCTGCAGGGGGCTCGACACTAAAATTAACCCGATAGCTTTCATTATACTCAAGTTCTCCGCTGTACCTGCTGTCCCCCAGAGAAAAATCAAGAGTCCCGGGGTGCTCGTCATGCAGGATAGTCTGCAGAGGCCTGTCTCCGGCATATGAGGCCTGAGCCGGGGTGATGAGCAGCAAGAGGTTAACTAAAATTACAGCTTTTCTCAAATCCATTGTTATCCTCGTCCGACTCAATTATATTATTATGCTCATCTACCTTCACGCTAAGGGTGTGCTCACCTTTCAGGACTTCAACCCTTATCTGTTCCTCAATCGAATTCTGGCCTGCGAGTTCCGGAATATTCAGGACCGTAACACTTTTTCCATCAAGATAGAGGTTTACGTCAAAGTCCCGGGCTGAAGCTTCCCCGTTATTCATAATCTTCACCGGGATAGAGTAAGCAGTTTTTTCTGCTGCACGTGTTTCCTCAATACAGCCGCTAAATACTGCTACTATAACCACTGCAAGTAATAGAAGGGGAAGAACTTTTTTTCTCCTGGCTCCGAAGAATGAAAGGAAAGCAAGAAAGATTAGTGAAGCTGATGCGGTCTTTCCCTGAGTTTCTATTTTAACGGGCTCTCCAAGAGAAACCGAAAGGTCCGGCTTTGACCTGACGCTGACATTTAATGTACAGGCATTGTTTTCCTTATCCGACTCTTTTATTTCGTTTTCAGGGTCCACAGAGAGTTCAAGCAGGTGCTCCCCTCTGACCGCAGGCCAGGAGAATTTGGACCTGTACACTCCGGAGGCCTCCATCCTGACCGGAAAAGTTAAGACCTCAGTTCCATCTGCCCGAAAGCTTACTGTGAAGTTCTCTTCGCAGATTCCTCCTGGATTGTTTATTGTAAAGAAAATTTCCGCAGGTTTTTCATCAACCAGTTCTTCCTCCGAGATTTTCATTTCAGGGTAGAGGTCAGGAAGTACGGGAGCAGTACTCTCAGACTTCAGTACCAGGGCTGCCAGGACAGGGTGCAGGTAATCTTCTCCTTCCTGGATACCGATTTCTCCGTCCCCGTCCAGGTCAAGTCCTCTTATAAAAGACACGGAATTATTGGCCTGCAGATAACCAAGAACGTCAAAATGCTCTATATCAAAGTAACTGGAAGAAAACCCTTCATCTCCAGAGGCATCGAGGCTCACTTCATTGGCAATATCGCTTGCTTTTCCGCCAAAACTCTCAGACAGGTACTCAGGTGGGGTTCCAAGCATTTTTCCATTGAAACTCAAATAATCAGGCAGTCCTTTTGACCCGGTAAGATATACTACCGAAAGTTTTGCATCTTTAATGCTGCTCAAAGCCTGTCCTGAGCTGAAATAAACGTCTTCACGGTCATTGACATTTGCCAGGGTTCCGCTCCAGCCCTTCCCATGGAGGTTTACGTTCCCGCTCAGGAGCTTATAAGAAACTACTGGAGCTTTTGAGTCCTCGCAGGCTGCAGCAAGCACTGCCCCATAGACTCTACCGTCCAGTTTGTTTCCGGGCTCACCGCTGCTTGTAAGGACCTCCACCGTATTTTCCCCATTTTTAGTAATGTTGCTTACGTCATAAGCTATCCAGTAGACTCCATGGCCTGCACAGTATACATTCTCGTTTTTGTCATTTTTCCCGGCAAGCTGCAGCTTTTCAAGAATCTGCCCGTTAAACTCGGGCTGAACCCAGCCTTCATAATTTTCCGTACCTCCCCATACTCCTATATACAGATAGGCCCAGCGAAGAGTACCTTCCGGCACATCAAATTTCTGAGAGTAAGGAGGAAATGATAGTCCATGCCCTCCGTCTATGTAGACCTCCCCTCGAAATGTACCCTGAGCGTCCGGAGCAAGGGATAAGCCCTCATATGAGTAGCTGGCCCCGGCAGGAAGGGTTAAGGGCAGGAATAAGAACGGGAGGATAAAAAGTAAGGTCATCTTTACAGGATTCATTTTCATAGCCGTCACTTTCTTACCAGAGTGAAAGATCTAACTTCAGGGGAAGCTTGAATTGCCTCTGGTTTTCTATTCTGATACCTTTCTGCCCCTGAAGCGAGATTAATCAAATAAACTTCATATCATTAAATAATTAACAGCAAATTAAAGGTTATTAAATATTACTATTTTTCTTTTTTGTGTGAATTAATACAAATAGACGTTTCTGTTCAGGTTAAAAACTTGGAGATAAACCATGCATCCTGCAGCAAAATACAGGAAAAATCTGCTGAAACAGACCTAAGAAAAATGCCCGTAATTCAGTTGAAATATAAACAAAATATTAATTGATGTAGATTTAACTTTAAAAATAGTAACAATTAATGTTATGTAAAATTTACAAATACATATTTTTTAAAAAAACTTATATTCTTTTAATCTATCTTCTATTTACTGATTTACATTATCATAAAAGAATTTCGAAAATAGTTTGCAGGCGAGATGATGGGATATGCAGGCTGTAACTATAGAGCAGAACGGGCTCCGAAGGGTGAATTATGGAATAGAAAGGAACCTGGAAAGAAATGCAGGGTATAAAGCAAAAAACGGGCATAAGGGCAGAAGGGAAAAACCTGCCAGAGCCAGGGATGACAGGATCAGGAATATACTTTGTCTTGCGGCAGGACTGTGCTGCCTGATAGCAGGGTTATGCTGCCTGCTGGCCACGCCAGTCCAGGCCCAGGCTCCTGAGAATAACGGTTATGTTGCAGATAAGCCTCTTGAACTGTACAGCCATGATACAATTCAGGGAGACCTCTACTATACTGTAGGGAACAGCTATTACAGTGGAAAGGTCTACCCCGGAGAGGTATATTCCGTGATCCACACTGTCAACCTCCCTGAAGGGGCGAACGTAAAATTTGCAAGGCTCTATGTTTACTGGACCTGGAGCGCCGAAGGGGTTGAGGGGAGGTACCCTGAGATGAAAGTTAGTTTTAACGGAGAAGAGCTTAAACCTGAAAAAGAGTACAGCGACAGGAAAGGCTGGGGCATTTATAATTACCCCACAGGCACATGGGCTTACGATGTTAGCGCTTACGTCCCCGGTCCAGGCACCTTCAGCACAGATATCGAAAATACAGGTCCCGGTGCTTCTTACGTCTGCTTTGACGGTGCGGGTCTGCTTATAGTATATACTGACCCGAGTGGGAAATATATTGAATACTGGGTCAGTGAAGGAGCTGATGAACTCAATTCGCAGGTGGATGAAAACGGAAATCCGCTATACTATGCTACATCAAACCAGACGATATGTGATATGCTCAGGCCCAATCTACAGCTCCCTGTCCGCAGTGCGACCCTCTGGACTATAATTCAGTCCGGAAACTGGGAGGATAATACCCTTCTGGTTAATGACAAAAAGTTCACAGGAGTCTGCGATGGAAAACCCTATCCAGATCTGGATATTGATATAAGAGAAATCAAGGACTGCCTGAAGTCCGGAGAAAATTCCATTCATTTCCAGGCTGTAGGTGATTATGTGGTGCCTTCAGGGTCATTCCTCGTGGTTGAAAGAGATTCCCTTACCGAAGAAGTGCAGACCCCTTCAGGGAAGACCTCAGAGAATTCGGAAGAAATAAATACTGTGAAAGCCCCGGAAGAAACTTCCAGCATTAAGGCAGAGAAAGCTCCCGGTTGTGGATTCGTTTTTACTCTTATCACCCTTTTAACAGGAGGTAACCTGGCTGCAAAGACTCGAAAGTATAAATTCAGAAAATAAAAAACATCCAGAAAATAAAAACTCCTTTCAAACCGGGACTGCTCCTCCAAAGCCTGAGTAGCTCAGATAGAGCCCGCCTGCCGTAAAAAGGATTGTATATGCCAGAAAGAGATAATCATTATTTTTCAGCCTGAGTTCGTTTAAGCAGGTCCTGTGCCTGCTTGCCCGAAAGCCCCGTGTGTCGGCAGCTACGGCGAGTTTTCGTCCTGATCGAAGTATATTGACCACAAGCGGGACAAGGATATATTTAAGGGCTTTTGTTTTAGCGCGGACCCCGCCTTTTAACTCAAGTCCTCTCGCCTGCATGGCATTGAGAATTACTCCGCTTTCTTCAAGCATAGTTGGGGCAAAACTGACTGCGGAAGAGAGCATGAATGCAATTTCGTAAGGAAGGCCTATCCTGTAATTTTTACCTCCTATATTTATTTCAAATAAATTGACAAGCCCGGAGATAAGCCTTGAAGGGTGGCTTGTGGCAAGCACCAGCATTGCAGCGCTAAGCGATGTCATAAATCGGAATGACTGGTACAGCCCGTACACAGCTCCGTCCGCATAGAAATAAACTCCTCCTGTAAGGGGGCCCAGTATAGGAAAGGAAGATGGAATGAGGGTTAACAGCGGGTCTTTTGCCCAGTAATAGAAAAGGGACTGCGAGAGAGTAAAGCCCAGCCCAATACTCCCGAAGACCAGGAGCATTGCCTTTATTCTGCTTTTTGAAGGCTTCAGGATGAACCAGAAAGGCAGGGTTGAGAGAAAGAGGGCAACCAGCAAATAAGGAGTACCGAGTACTACACTCAGTACCGATACTCCAAAGAGCCAGAGCAATTTTACCCGCGGGTCCAGCCTGTGAAGCATACTGTCTTTTTGTTCATAACGAAAAAGCCACTTCAAATCTCAATTCCTCCTCCAGTTAATTCATACCAGGGAGAATATTAGTCCTATTATTTCTTACTTTTCATAATGATTTTAAGCTTATAGGTATAAGAAAAAAGACAGATAATCATGGACTCCGCAACAGACACAGCTACGCATGTCAGGCTTGAAAAACTCACATATAGCTATCCATATTCGGATATTTCTGCCCTTTGTGATGTGGACCTTGAACTCAAAAAAGGGGAATTCGTGCTTCTGGCAGGCCCCAGCGGCTGTGGAAAAAGCACTCTCGTACGCTGCCTTAACAGGCTGGTACCCGAGATTTCAGGAGGCAGCCTGTCAGGTAGCGTCCTGCTCCGGGGAAAAGACCTCAGGCACGAAAAAGTTCACAGGCTGGCCCTTGAAGTGGGAATGGTATTCCAGAACCCTGAGACCCAGTTGTTTTCCCTGACAGTGGCTGAAGACCTTGCCTTCGGGCCTGAAAACCTGGGCCTGTCAAGGCAGGAAGTCAGGGCAAGAGTGGAAAAAGCGCTCAAAGATGTCGGGCTTGAAAGGTTGAGGGACCATTTTATCTTCACGCTTTCAGGAGGGGAAAAACAGAGGACTGCGATAGGAGGAAACCTGGCAATGCAGCCTGAGATCCTTGTCCTTGACGAGCCGACTTCTGACCTCGACCCTGCAGGCACCATGGAAGTGCTTGAGCTTCTCAGGAAGTTGAATGAAGAAAAACAGACTACCATCGTCCTGATAGAACACAAACTGGACACCGTTTTTGAAATCGCAGACCGTATGCTTGTTATGGACGAAGGCAGGATCATTCTTGACGGAAAACCTTTTGAAATCCTGTGTTTCGAAGAAGAAAAACTCCGAAGTCTCGGTATTCATCCTCCCCAGCTCACCGAGATTGCCAGCTTCCTGGGCATGGCATCTGAGTTTTCCGGCATCCCTGACTATGATACTCTCCTGAAACGCCTGGCTGAACTTCTTAAGGCGCATGCAGGCGAATGCAAGCCTGAAAAACGGGCAGAACCGGAAATCCCTGCTCCTCTGCTGCATTCCCTGGAAAAACTTCCCCATGTCCGGATCGAGGGTCTCTGCTACAGGCATGAAGACGGTACAGAAGTATTTGAAAACCTCAACCTTGAAATCAAACATGGAGAGTTTCTTGCCCTGCTGGGGCACAATGGGGCTGGAAAGACTACCCTTGCAGGCCACCTTATGGGTTTTTGCAGGCCTGCCTGCGGAAGAGTTCTCCTTAATGGAAATGACATCAGCAGGTATTCCACATCCCAGCTCTCAAAGCAGGTGGGTTACCTTTTCCAGAACCCTGACTCACAGATTTTTACGGACAGCGTGTTTGAAGAAGTCCGTTTCGGACTCAAGAACCTTGGAATGCCCGAAGAGGAGATTAAAAGGAGGGTAAATTCTGCCCTTGAAATGATGGAACTTTCAGCTTACAGAAACAGGCACCCGCACGCCCTTTCAAGAGGACAGCGCCAGCGTCTTGCAGTCGCCTCCATTCTTGCACTTGAGCCTGACCTGCTTGTCCTGGACGAACCCACTACAGGGCAGGACAGGGGGCATATTCGCAAGTTTCTGGATAAGATCCGGGAACTTAACAGGTTTGGGAAAACAGTGGTTCTAATAACTCATGACATGGAGCTTGCAGCGGAATATGTGGAAAGGGTTGTCGTGATGAAGCAGGGAAAAATCCTGCTGGACGGCCCGACAGCAGAGGTATTTTCAAGCCCTGATCTTGGCGCAGCCGGGCTTATCCCTCCTCTTCCTGCAAGGCTTGCCAGGGACCTCAGAATACAGGGACTTGAAATACCATCGCTGCTCACTGTTTCCGAACTGAAAAGTTTCCTCAGGGCTCGCTGTCCTGAGCTTACGGATTGAGATAAATGGTATGATACGAAATTCGGAATAAAAAGAAGGAAATGTAGAATAAGTAAAGTGAGGAGGAGTCCTTAAAACCTTGCCCCGCTCATTTTTACTGCCGTATCGTAACCAAGCACCCCTCCTATAAGCCCCCCGGCACATGCAAATGCGAGCTGGAGCCCTACATACCAGGGTGCATAGGAGATTTTCCACTCAACAGGCGCATAGAGCAGGTAAAAAACAAGGGTTGAGACCACTCCTCTTGATATGCCGTAGGTAATGGCAGTCGCGCGCCTGTCCGCATAATCCATCCTGAAAAGGAAGACCAGAAGATCGACAACAACCCCTTCGGCAAGGTAAAATCCAAGCCACATGATATGGGAACCCCAGACAACCATGCTGATGAGCAGGACACAGGTAAAGAGCAGGGTTGCAGTCCCGGGTTTTCGGACCAGCTGCAGGGCAACTATCATCAGGACAACGGTGGGGATTGCAATGACCAGCCCGTCAAACCAGCCCAGGTTGATAAGCTTGCTAACATACCGGAACACCACTGCAATGACGGCGGCGAGGAGGGCTATAGTTATCAGGTCAACAGTTGTAAACAGGTCAAGGACCCCGGAACGTTTTACCGCAGCTAATATTCCGACAAAAATAAGAAGGCTTGCCAGGATCGTAAAATAGGTCAGCCAGGAAGGTGGGGGTATGATACTGACCTTATGTTCGCTCTGCACTTCCCCTCCGGTGTAAGCAGTGTGAACCGTGAAAACTGCCTGTTTTTTGAACTCGATAGAGGCAGGAGGTTTTACGTCAAAGAAAACGCTTGCACTCTGTCCGGGTGCCAGGTCCCCTATTTCAGCCGTAATCTTCTGCCCTTCTTCTGTTATGGGATACGGCTGTGGGGAGACAGTGGCTTCCAGGTTATCCGGTACTTCAATGAGTATGGTCATGTTGTACAGGGTCTCAGTTCCAGGATTCTCAATGTTTATCCGCGCTCTTTCCCATGAGCTCCCCGCCACAAGAGCATCAGAAGCCTGGTTTTTGTCAAGGGGAATTTCCAGGCTGCATTCGAGAGAGGAGGCAGATGAACCGGAAGCTGCTCCTGCTGCAAGGGCTCCCTGGGCAAAGGAAGCTGCCAGGATAAGCGCAAGCATTACTTGAAGAATCCATCCGTATTTCATTTTTTTACCTCATCTTAATCTTCATCTTAATGAATTTCTTTTGGGTTCATGTCAGGAGGATTTTTTCTCAAACCTTTCTCTTCCTGAACCTCAGGAAAACCGCCGTGCAGGCCAGGAGACAGACAATAATTACTGGATAAGGGACCTCTCCCCCTTTTGCAGTTTTTTGTTTATGGATTTTGAGAAACTCGCTTTCTGACTCCGGCTCGGAAACAAGGACTGCAACACAGGGATGGAGATAACCCTCATCACCCCTCTCAAAGCGGAGGGTGCTTTCCGTACTTTTCGGGGAGACCGAAACCGAGTAGAGGTCAAAGTATTTTCCCTGTGAGGATCTCCCCACATCGCTTCCGATTTTTTCGGAATCAAAATAGAGCTCATCCTTTTCCCCTTCTGTGCCTGCCACGAGCAGGGTATGGAGGCTTGCATTTTTTCCGGGGGATGTGCCTTTAAAGGTGCTTGCCACACTGTCTTTTTTATTCGTATATGAAAGGGCATAGTTGCCTTCGTTTATCCAGAACCTTACAGGGGATAGAGATCTGTTTTCGGAAACAGCCGCAAGCGTAATTCCATAGGGCCCCCCGCCAGGGTTTTCAGACATAACCGATACTTCATTTAACCCTTCATGAATTAAAGTGCTGGCATTAAAGCAATAGAGGGCCGTACCCCAGGCAGAAACGTAATCGGGCTCCGGTTTAATCGAATGTTCCTGACTGTTGATAATTAAGCGGATACTGTCCCCGCTGTCATAGTTCCAGACAGGCACATAAAGCCTGGCATACTTTACCTCTCCTGGAGGGAGGTCGAAATACTGGATGTAAGGGTTCTCTCCGGTATACCCGTGCCCTCCATCAAAGTACACATTTCCCCTTACGACTCCTTCTGCTATTGTATATGGGGGCATGCCGTCTCCCTGCCAGCCCCCGTTTCCCGAAAATAAGGAAAACAAGAACAGCAGGCCGGCTCCGAGAAGCCCTGCGGTCAGGATCTTTTTTCCGGTATCCAGGGCAGCTCATCTCCTGAAATTATGCCTTCTCCAGGGCAGTTCCTTCTGCAATTGACTCACTCCTTTAAAATTGCCTCAAAGCACTGACAGGGTCCAGTTTTGAAGCCCTCCAGGCAGGATAAAGCCCTGAAACTACGGACACAAGTAGTGAGATAAGAACCCCGGCTGCGAGAATTTCAAAGTTTAAGGCGGTCAGGTGCTCTATATTTCCTATCTCAAGCCTTGACATAAGGAGAGCTCTTCCTATCTTATCTATGAAAGTTGCAAAGAGAACTCCAAGGAGGTCTCCTAAAACTCCACCCAGCGCTCCAATAAACAGGCATTCGGCTAAAAACATCCGCAGGATATCAGACTCTGAAGCTCCTATGGCCTTTGAAATTCCGATTTCGCGGGTCCTTTCATAGACTGAGACCACCATTGTGTTAACTACCATAAGTCCGCCTACAAGCAGGGAAATGCTTGAGAAAAAGGCAAGGACAAGAGTTACTCCGTTCATGATCCGGTTAACCGAGTCGATTTCGTCCTGGGCACTTGAAGATGAAAGTCCCAGTTTTTCTATTTGCTCCCTTGATTCGTGAACCAGGGAAGAACTTTCAACCTTTATCAGGACCCCGTCATAATACTCTTTTTTGCTGAGCCCTTTTGCATGTTCGAGCCTCATGAAGGCTCCGGAATCAATTTCATTTCCTGAAGGCTTCAGATAACCCACTGGAATGAAGCTTATTTCCCTGTCGAGAGGTTTTCCATCCTCTCCATAAAGTCGCAGTCTGGCTGTTATTGGGGTTCCTATCCTGGCCCCGTCTATTTTTTCCAGTTTTTCCCAAAGGTCACTTCCAAGCACAATCTGGTTCTCTCCACTATCAAACCAGCTCCCTTCGGCAAGCTCAAGCTCATTTGCAGTCCTGTAATCCTCCTGTACCCCAAATATTTCAAAATAGGTCCCTGAAGGGCTTACATAGGCATCTTTTACGTAAGGACAGACAACTTCCCAATACTCCTTTATTTCCTCTACTTTTGAGTCGCTTATAAGGACAAGTCCATTTTCCCTGAAACCCGGGGAGACCTCAATTAATGTAAGGTCCCGGGACTTCTGGATTTCTTCTATTGCATTGATGCGGAGCCCTTCTCCTAACGAGACAACGGCTACTACCGTAGCCACTCCTACAGCTATTCCCAGGAGAATAAGAAAGGTTCTGAGCTTTTTAAGGCGCAACTGTCGTATTGCCATTGCCAACTCTTCAATCAAACCATTCACCAGTCCTTTTTCCAGTTCCTGCAATAGGAGCAGGGTCCAGATCAGCGCATATTAATTTATGAGTACAAAGATGTGAATGAATAATGCTGAAAACTACAGGATTTCATGTTACTATATTTTAATTAAATAACATAAATTCTGAATTTATATTAAATAACATAAATTCTGAATATATAACTTTTTTGATTTTTAGCGAAGATAATTCATTGAAGTAAACTTTGCGCCTGAAACAGTGTGTTCCATTTTTCAAAAAACTAAAATTAAATTATAAAGCAGCCATTATAATGCAGCCAGTTAAAGTAGCAATTATAATGCAGCCAGTTATATTTGCTGGCAACCTCCTGAGATCTCAGGCAGGTGTTTCGATATTTCATAATTTGATAATATTCTTCTTCAGAAAAATAGGTAAATTATTAATACAAAGTTAATTCGATGAGTATAATTAGTTTGACTATATATGTTTTATATGTATGCAGATAGGAATTGTGATTCATAACCTCCAGCTTATGGATTCTCCCCAGACGGTAAAAGATATTCTTAATCTACTTTCCAGGGAAAATTGTATAAATGCCTGCCTCTGCGGTACCATGGGAAAAGTTGCTGCAATTGATGCCGGCCTTGAAGACTTGATTGAAATAGAACAGTTTCTAAAACCCAGTGCCTGCATAGAGGCTCTTTTCGGGTCAAATGACCTTGTGTGCCTCCTGAACCATGGGCGTGAGCTTAAAACAGGCCGGACTTTTGGAAGGATCGTAGTTTCAAATATCAAAAATCCTGAAGAGAAGCCCCTGATCCAGATTGAAAGGCCCGGATGCCTTGATGGTGAACTTATTCCCTGGAACAGGGCTGCAGATCCTCATGCAAAAAAACTATCCAACCTTCTTAACCTGAAAATTTCCCAGCCTCCACTGCCAGTCAATTCCATAGAGGTCAGCAATCATGGAATGCAGGTCCTGAGAAGAATATCGACATTTTCAGGAGCAAACATAATGGTCGAAGGGATTGTGGTCGGAAAAGCCACTTCTTCTGAAGTCGCCCTTATCTCTGAAAATGGTTTTCTGACTGCAATGGAAGGAGGAATTATTAAGGAACAGGGCATCGAAATCCTTCACAGACATGAGGGAAGAGTGCCTATAGATCTTTCCACGGCATGGGTAAAAACCGCAGCTTCCCGAAAAAAAACAGATGGCTGCAAAAGCCTGATCGTAAATAAAACCGAAGTGTTAGCGAAACCTCTTCCTCTGAAAAATAGTTTTTTACAGGAGAAAAACATAGAAGGCGGAGTCAAGGTCATTCTTATAGACCACTGTGCAGAGCGTTCATTTGAGCTAAAAGAAGGAGCAGGTTTTGCCATCACTGTTGGAGATGATACGACAGAGATTGCAGGAAGTATCTTATCCAGGTTTGGAATTCCAGTTATTGGGATTACGGATGGGGATTGTGATGAAATCGCAACTGCAGTGAACTATGCTTCGGGTTCACTGGTCCTGCGTTTAAAACCCGGAAAGGATGACGAGTTAGGTAGAAAGCTTCAGCAGGATCTCTTTTCTGGAAAATATACTGCTTTTTTTGAAAATCTTGATAGTCTAAAGAAGAAGGTCATAACTCTTGCAGAAAATTCTCTGGAATCCGTCTCAGAATACTGAATCTTTGCCTGTACTCTGAATCTTTACCTGTACTGACGCCAGAAATAGTAAAATCAGGATTTATTCCGGATTACCGTGATCCTGAGCTTCAGGGAGCAGGATTACATTTGAAAAGAGGTAGTTAATATTTCCTGAATAATTAACATAAACTAAGTGTTAATCTAAATGAGAATATGAAATATTTTATAATATTTATGACAAAAAACAAATGCTTTTAATATATCAAGATGTGTGATATTTAAAAATAAATCATAGAACTAAACATGAATTCCAGAGTAACTGAAAATTCATTACAATTGCCGGAAGCTCAATTTAAGATGTAGAATCAGAATTTAAGATGTAGAATCAGAAATGAATACAAAATAATTTTGAATTGCAGTCTGATCATAAACAAGGACCGAAAAATCTTGAGGTTTGCGGATGAGAATGAAAGTTGTATTATTCATCTTCGCTCTTATGGTCTCGATGCAGGCCGTTACTGCTTCTGATATTGGGGTTGGGGTAAGCCCAGGAAATATGAGTTACAGGCTTGCTCCGGGAAGCTCGGAAGAGCAGTCGCTGTATGTGATAAATACAGGGACTGAAACTGCAACATATAACCTTTTTGTAGATGAAAGTGCTTACGACAGCTGGTTTGCATTTTCTGCCTCTTCATTTGAACTGAGACCAGGGGAAAATAAAGAAGTTAAGGTAACGCTCAGTGTCCCGGCTTCGGCTGAAGAGGATATGGACTGCAAGATAAAAATCCCATGTACTGTGCCCGAAGGAGAGGTCGGAACGGGGATTATAATCCCTGTTCATATCGAGCTTTTAACCTCTGTTAGTTCTTCAGGGAAGAGCTCTTCCGGCAGCAGTTCTTCCGGTGGAGGAGGTTCCCCGGAACCTTCCATCAACGTAGAAGTCAAAGAACTCTCACAACAGTATGCCGCAAGCGGAAACAATGTCAGGTTTAATTTCACACAGAATGCCACCTGCGTCAAGTATGTGGAATTTGATGCAAAAAAAAGCCTTGGAAAGACCACAACTGTTGTCGAGATGCTAAAAGGGCGGTCCACTCTAACCCCGAATATTCCTGACGGTGAAGTCTACAGATACCTGAATATCTGGGTTGGAAACGATGGCATTGCAACTCCGGAAAATATAGAAAATGCCGTAATCGGTTTCATGGTGAACAAAACCTGGGTAAATGAAAACAATATCGACATAAGTTCAATCTCCCTGAACTGTTACGACGGCGAGAAATGGGAACCTCTGTCTGTAAAGCAGGTAGGGGAGGACGAAGGACGTCTCTGCCTTGAAGCCGAAACCGTACGTTTTTCTCACTTTGCCATAACAGGCAAGAAATCGGACGAAGCTGATATGGGGATAGTTCCAATCACAAGAGCAGGTGAAAAGTTGAAAGATACTGCTGAAAACCTGGAGTCAACTGCAGTTAAGAATTTTGAAGAAAAGAGTCCCGTTGTTCTGGCAAAAATTGAAATATATAAAGAAACACTTCGAGAGCTTTGCCTGGACATGATTCACTTTGTGCAGGGTAAAGTTTGATGATTTCAGGCTGCTTATAGATCTAAAGCTAAGATCTCTTACCCGGATAAATGAACATAAGTATTAAAAATATGTATTTATTAATAGTGCTTCCGTCAACCAAAATATTCCACAAACGGATGTCTCCAATTTTCTCTTTTTTCAGACGGAAGCAGGACATATTAATCATCAGATCCAGGGAATAGAGCTTGATTTCCTGGAAAAGGGATAGAATCTATTTTTCAAGAAATTCTTTCTTTCAAGATATTAATTAAGCTAGAATACATATTCAGAATAGGAATAAAATGAGTGTTAAGAGCTCCTGCCATGTGAAAAGGTCGCGTGATCAAGGTGTCAGAAGATCGGCAGGAGCAAAAACAATACTAAAAACGAAACTTAGCTATTTAATTTGAATGATCCGGATAATGATTATTCTCGCGCCATAATTGTCCAGATAACAACACTTAAAAAATTATTTAATAATTAATTGAATAATAATATTTAGAAGGACGACAAAATATGGCTGATTACGAGAAAATAAGGGAAGATCCCACGGTTGCAAAGTGGCTGAATCGATTAGGTAAGGAAGCATCAACCGAGAAAGCCTATCTTATGGCACTGGAAAAATATGTAAGGCGCACTAAAATGTCGCCAAAAGAACTCATTGAAGAAGCAAAGAGAGAAGAAAAAGAACACGTACATTTGGATGATCTTGCATTATATGACCACTTGACTGATTTTCGAAATTATCTTAAAAAAGAATACCGTAATGAAAAAACCGGTAAACCTCTAGTGTCTCGTCAGCCATAACATGTCGTAATAATTATATTGTATCGTATTCATAAAGAATTCTAGGGATTGTTATGAATAGATACCTTGTGACGCTTACCAAAGGTGAACTTGAAACTCTTTGTGAACTTACTTCAAAGGGCAAACATAGCTCACAAAAAACTCTCAATGCTCTGATCTTACTTAATTGTGATAAAGGCGAATGGAATGTTAACCATTCAACCAATGAAGAAATTTCACGTATCCTGAATATCAGTATGAGAAAAATTGACCGTGTTAAAAAACGATTTGTAGAAGAAGGTCTTGAAGTTGCCCTCAATGGGAAAAAAAGAGATCGTATTTATGCTAAAAAAGTTGATGGCGATTTTGAAGCCCATTTAGTTGCATTGAGTTGCAGTGAACCTCCTGAAGGTTTTGCAAACTGGTCTTTGAGATTGTTAGCTGATAAGGTTGTAGAGCTTGGATATATCGAGAATATTTCTCATGAAACAGTACGTCGTATATTAAAAAAACGAAATCAAACCTTGGCAAAGGAAAGAATGGGTGATTCCCCCGGAACAAAACAGTAGTTTTGTTGCAAATATGGAAATGGTTTTGGATGTTTATAAGCGTCCATTTGATCCAAGAAATCCTGTCATATGTATGGATGAATCTCCAAAACAACTGATTGCAGAAACCAGAATTCCTGTCCCCTGTTCACCTGGGAAACCAGCAAGGTATGACTATGAATACAAACGTTGTGGAATGTGCAATATCTTTCTTGCCTGTGAACCATTAACAGGAAAAAGAATGGTTAAAATTACTGAAAGAAAAACCAAGAGAGACTGGGCTTATTTTCTGGAAGAAATTGCGACTCACCAGGAAAATGCAGATACAATTACACTGATAATGGACAATCTGAACACACATATTCCAGGATCTCTATATGAAGTATTTCCACCAGCGAAAGCGAAAACACTCTGGGATAGGTTTGAGTTTGTATACACCCCAAAACATGGAAGCTGGTTGAATATGGCAGAGATAGAATTGAATGTACTCACAGGACAGTGCTTAAAAAGAAGAATGGATAACATCGAGATTGTTAAGAAAGAGACATTGGCATGGCAAAAGTTCAGAAACAACAGAAATGCAAAGGTTAATTGGCAATTTACAACAGAAGATGCAAGGATTAAATTGGCATGGCTTTATCCGACAATTCTGGAGTGACGAGACACTAGGAATAAGACCGGCTGAACTACCACCTTATATTCTCTCAAAACTTGGAGATGTAAAGAGGTGAAGGTGAAAAACACCGGAATTAGGATAGTTCGAACAAAATTTTCCGAATTTTTAATGTAACAATGTGCTGAAGTTCGGGCTGTTTTTTGCGAGTTTGCCAACATATCAATAGTTTATTTTCAGCGAAGTCCTATAATATTTTGGAATAATTTGCAGCCATGCTGAGCAAAATGGGATATTTACCCTTAGTTAGGGGATTATCTCTTTGCTATAGGGCTACAAATCATCCGTGAACTCTATAATGAATGAGTTAATATAGCAACTTGGATTCTCAAAATCTAATTCGTGAAAAACGAGATTCTAAAGATCAAATAACTTTAGAATCAAGCATTAAATTATTTGACAATTAGCTATTTAGCTACATGATTTCATAAATTACATAGGAGCCTATCCCAAAACCTATTTTATTCCAAATTTGTAAGAGTCTTATGACTATTTTTCATGATCAAATATTATAGTTATTCTCGCAAATAATTACACTTAAAATTGAAAAGACCTATTCCAGATAGTCTAGATCATTATGTTTTGAATTCGTTTTAGAAAATAAGTGTAAACATTTGCGTCTGAAACTATAGATTGACTGTCCTAAATACGAGATTCAAAAATCAAATTTTGAGTTTTGGGATAGACTCAGACTAAAATTACTTGCTTAAATGCATTCTAAAAACTAACACGCCAATTTCACATTTTTTCGTATTGGAGAGCGTGCATAAACTCCTCTATATTTATCGGTTCCATTTTTAGTTCATATTTGCCTTGAGACTCCTGTATTTTGTAATAATTGATTTGTATCCCTTTTTTGGAATAATAGTCCTTAATTACTCTATAAACTCTATATGCATCGCAATACTCTACTTTTGATCCGAAAATAACACGTTCTAAATCTTCTCTTTTATGTGCTCTTTCCTTTTTTTGTTTATCTTCAGTTAAAATAATCCTGTATTCGTCTTCGTAGTCCCATTTTTTGAATTTAGTTCGTACAACCTCATGAACTTTGTTAATAGCTTCGTCATCAAACAAGTTTATGCGACTTGGAGGCTTTTCACAGTATCTTACTTTAAGAAATGCCTCTTCATTTGAATCCAAAGTTATTTTATATTTGTTGTTTATTCGCTTAGATTTGTAACCAATGCATACTCCTTTATGGCGATTTGCGTAAAGCCCCCACATCAAAGGATTGTTTCCATATTCACAAAAACAAGAAACTACTGGTTTCGCGGAATGCCAACGTTTGTCATAATCCGAGTAAATAAGATCCCCCTCAAGCTGAAAACGTTTCTCATTAATATAGTAATCGATTATATTATTAAGAAGGTCATCGATTGTGTTAAAACCTTGCTTTCTCGCTTGTTGCTCAAGCTGTTCGAGTCGAAATTCATTCAACTTTCTCATTTCTCTAATCCAACGCTGTCTGTTAGCTTTAAAATAAAAATTAAATTTACAGTCTGCGATGTCATTAAAATTAGCCGGGTCGCTAAAATATATCTGGTGATTCTTGATATTTTCAATTAGTGAATCTTTTATTGCACTATACTTGTAGAATACTTTCTCAGTTTGTCCTTCTTGATTCATGCAAGATACAAAAGTGGATACTTAAATATTAAATTTATGAATCAGTTATTCCTTCTGTTTGATAATGAACTAGTGTCGTGACCATTTAATTATTTCACATAATACTTTGACATTTTCTCATCTG
>ENA-UOOK01002444-UOOK01002444.1-fermentation-metagenome-genome-assembly--contig:-NODE-2444-length-22899-cov-13.634434_pt1 | contig 22899 bp, 19 predicted proteins | sample MGYA00245777_ERZ724023 | MGnify/ENA primary metagenome ERZ724023 (study PRJEB28704, sample SAMN03018312) | fermentation metagenome | biome: anthropogenic terrestrial biome; feature: soil...
CAGCTTGAAAACATACTTTCTCAAATGAAAGCAATAGTTTCTCCAATTAAGTTCTTTGCTATAAATATTGCAAACGAATACAAAGAAGATGGAACAGCAGTAAATAAGGAAACAACCGATAAACAGGTTAAACCAATGGTTGATGAATTTATGTTTTTGGTAAATAAATTTACTGAATAATATTTTAACCACCCTAACTTCAATAAAAAAAGAGGCGTAAACATTAATTTGCTTACGCCTCTTTGTGTTTATATGTTTAGTGTTTTGATTCTTTCTTTTTGTGATTTGATTAGAGATTATTAGAATTTGATTTCATTGAAATAGAATTTGATTCTAATCTCTTAGAACTTGATTCTATTTTGATGAAATTTAGTTATAATCTATTATATCAAAATTATCAAAGGGTTGAGTGTCGGAATAGATTTTTTTAGTTTTTGGGTCAATGCCATAATAGTAAATATCAACACCCGAAGATTTAATCCAAACATATTTATTCATTAAGAAATTGAAGAAATATTGAGCAGAGGTTTGTCCTGTTATGGCAGCACTTAGATGAGCATCATTAGTAGTTGTTTTTTTATAATCATAAGAAGCGTAGTATTCATTTCCTGCTTTTCTAATTTCTCCTTCAAAAAAATCATTTACCTCTTCCTCGCAGTAGAAAACTAATCGGGAATTGGTATCTGCTTCATTGTAAATGAGCCAAGCATTAAATCTTATTCCATTTAGCTGTTTGTGAAAAACCTCATTGCCATTTGTTAGACTGTCGGTATAGTTAAATTCATCTATCTCCAATTGTGCAACATTTAAGGTATGATGTCTTTCGTCAATATTTATTTTTGCATCTGGCTCATTAACATATATGACTTTAAATCCAAAGTAGGTTAATTTATTTATTAATTCTGTCTTATAATTATTTAGAAGGATTGAATCGGAAATACTATCAGCAAGTGGTGCATATTTATTATAAAGTTCTTTTTGTATGTCTTGGTCTAAGGTCTCAAAGTTTGGCATCTTCTCAATGCTTTCGTTGCGGTACGAAATTACAGGATTAATATGTAAGAATATTATATCCTGACTCAGAGAGTCGGTTTGCTTATTTTGAAATTCTTTTGCAAAGTTTTGTCCCTTCGATTCCGTGTAACAAAATGTAATTATAAAAATGGATAACACTATTTTAAAATAGTGAACCTTGAATAAAGTCTTCATCGTTATGTCCTTTTTCATTTTCAAATTTAATATCTTCATTCTTTTTTTGAGGTTCTACTTCTTCTGGCTCTTCTTCTATTTCTTCTTGATAGGGTAGAGGTTCCAGAACTTTTACCTTCTTAACGTTATACTTTGATAGTTTCTTGCCTTTTGCCCTATATCTTATTATATCCATAAATTCGGCAAGGTTAATAATTTCATTCTCTATTTCTTTTCCCTTCTTGGTGTCTTGCAGATAGAGTTCAACCATAGGTAACCAGTCATTTGTTATATATACAAGCTCATTCTCTTGCTCCATAAAGAAGACTTTCTTATCCATAATTTCTTCTATAAGGAAGCGTTTGAGCAGGTGTTGTTTGGTTATTTTATCTTTGTAGATTAGTGATATAGGCTTGTCGGCTCTATGCTTTTCTATGATTAGTAAATCGTCTTCAAAATGATTGGAAAGGTCAAAATTGGTTAGGCGATAGCAACCCGAAGCGTATATGGCAATAATTTTATCATCCGCACTAAACTCTCCTAAATATTTTCCTCTTTCATCAGCATTTAGTCTTTTAATGGAATCGTCAAACCATATCTTTCGTGCACTTAAAGTGGAAATACCATCTTCCTTCTTGGTTATCTTTCTAATGAAGTTTGGAGTTAGGATATTGCCTTGTGCATTCTTTCCTTTTATTGCCAAAGATGCAAAGTCAAAATCAAAATTCATCTTTCTTAAATTTGGCTTTGGTTTGAGCGATATTGAGATAACTTCTGCTTCTCCATTAGGATTGACCGATAGATATAAAACCTTAGAGCCTTTAATTCCTTTTGTCAAAACATATTCTTTATCTCTAATAATATTTGTTACAGCAAAACGCTTGACATACGACTTTCCAAAGGCACCATCTTGATAAACCATATTATAGATTGTTCTATCATCATTCCTCCTAAACACATCTATATGTATAATATCTGTTCCAATAAAATCTTTCTCTTGTACCTTCTTTACAACAACAGTTCCGTCTCTACGGAAAGCAATAATATCATCAATATCAGAACAATCACAAACATATTCATCATTTTTCATCCTATAACCTGCAAATCCGTCTTTATAGTTGCAGTATAGCTTTTCGTTGGCAACAGCAACTGATTGAGCTTCTATTGTGTCAAAGTTTCTAATTTCAGTCTTTCTCTCTCTGCCTTGCCCATGCTTTTTTAGGATTCTTTCAAAATAGGCAATGGTATAATCAATAATATGTTCTAAATCGTAATTAACTTGTTTTATATCATCTTCAATTGCTAAGAGAATATCATTGGCTTTATCAGAATTGTATTTAGATATTCTATCAATAGGTATTTTTCTTAGCTTATGAATATCTTCTATTATTGGTTCTCTAAGCAGGCTCTTAATAAAGGGTTTTAGTCCTATTATTATTGTATCATCAATCTCTTGATCTGTTGTGCAAGGTTTTATTAGTTCATATATCTCATTTTCTATGAATATTCTTTCTAATGAAGTCCATTGCCATTTTTCTTTAAGTTCGTTTAATTCAATTTCTAATTCTAATTGAAGAAGGTCTACTGTGTTTTGTGTAGATTTTTCTAAGATTTCTCTTACTCCAAGAAAACAAGGCTTTTCTTTTTCTATAACTGTTGAGTTGGGAGATATAGAAACCTCACAATCGGTAAAGGCATAAAGGGCGTCAATAGTTTGGTCGGTTGAAGTGTCGTTAGGTAGTTGAATGATGATTTCTACATCTTGTGCCGTATTATCATCAATCTTTTTGATTTTAATTTTCCCCCTATCATTAGCTTTGATTATAGAATCAATCAATTTACTTGTGGTTGTTCCAAAAGGAATTTCTTTAATAACAAGAGTTTTTTTGTCTTCAACCTTTATTCTTGCCCTAACTCTTATTCTTCCTCCCCTTAATCCATTATTGTATTTCTGCACATCAATCATTCCTCCGGTTAAGAAGTCAGGGAAAATCTCGTAAGTCTGATTTTTTAGAATTTTGATAGAACTTTCTATTAGTTCTATAAAGTTATGAGGTAATATCTTACAAGCTAACCCCACTGCAATACCTTCAACACCTTGTGCAAGCAAAAGAGGAAATTTAATAGGGAGAGTTTCTGGCTCTTTGTTTCTTCCATCATACGACGGACGCCAAGAGGTTGTTTGAGGATTAAAAACAACATCCAATGCAAATTTAGACAAACGGGCTTCAATATAACGAGGAGCTGCTGCACTATCACCAGTTAATATGTTTCCCCAATTTCCTTGACAATCTATAAGAAGTTCTTTTTGTCCAAGTTGAACCAGAGCATCTCCTATTGAAGCATCACCATGAGGATGGTATTTCATAGTATTTCCAACAATATTTGCAACCTTATTATATCTTCCATCATCCAATTCTTTCATTGAATGAAGTATTCGTCTTTGAACGGGCTTTAAGCCGTCATTAATATGAGGAACGGCTCTTTCTAATATAACATAAGATGCGTAGTCTAAAAACCAGTCTTCGTACATTCCCTTAACGGGAATAGTTTTGTGAGTTTGTTTTGTTTGAATGTTGTTTTCTTCCATATTATTAGCCAAATATATTTTGGCAAGTTATTATTTAAAATTCTACTTTAGGAGCTGCTTCTGCACCTTGTTCTGCTGCAAAATATGCTTTTCTATCAAACCCAAATATTCCTGCAAGAATATTAGTAGGGAAACGACGTATTGACGAATTGTAAGTATTAACAATATCTGCAAAGTTTTGTCTTTCAACAGCAATCCTGTTTTCTGTTCCTTCCAATTGAGATTGAAGCTCCAAGAAGTTTTGATTAGCCTTCAAGTCAGGGTAACGTTCTACCACAACCATTAATCTATCCAAAGAAGATTTAAGTGCTGCTTGGCTTTGTTGATACTTGTCTAAGCTTTCTTGAGTTAAATTATTTGGGTCAACCTTTGCATTAGAAGCAATATTTCTTGCTTGCACAACTTCTAAAAGAGTTTCTTGTTCGTGAGTTGCGTATCCCTTAACGGTATTAACTAAATTCGGAATAAGGTCTAATCGTCTTTGATACTGACTTTCTACCTTTGACCATTGTTGAGAACAAGCCTCATCTTTTTTTACTAATCCATTATAGGCTGAAATAGCCCATAAAACAACTATTGCAATAATTGCAATTATAGTTACTATACTTGTTGTTTTCTTTTTCATAAATATACTTTTTATTTGTTTATAATTAATAATGTATTTAAGTTAATATTTTTTAGAAGCGACCTCCGCCACCTCCACCACCAGATAGTCCTCCTCCAAAGCTACCTCCTGAAAATCCTCCACCGCCTCTTCCAAAACCACTTCCACTTCCTCCAAGAATAACTCCTGTGGTTGCTCTTGGTATTATATAATCTGTTTCCTTATGATTTCCACAATTCTTACAAGTATAGGTCTTCCGTCCTTTCCCATCGTGAGATTGTGTCGCTAAACGAACAATTATATCCGACTGCATAAACATTGTTTTCCCACCACAAAACTGACAGGTAGAGTATTTGGTTAATGAGTTATCAAAAGAAAAAATATCTGTATTACCACAATTATTGCATAACCAAACATCATAATCTTTAGATTTGATATTCTCTTCCAAGATTTGTTTTTCAGAGAGGTATTTATCGTCATCCTTTTCGTTTAATTTATGCATTGTATTAGTACATTTACTACATATTTGTGTTTTGTTTCTAACTTTTGGTTTGAAGATTAATTTATACCAAAGATAGATTAGAACCAACATTATTGGAAATAATATCCCCACCATATACCATGGTTTTGCCGACTTACTAAAAGCATTTATTTTTTCTTCCCTTTGAAATGCTTCAAACTTAGTATGAGATTTTATTATATTAATTACTGCAAAAGTAAGAAGTATAAGAGTTATTATTAAGTATCCATTAATAAAAGGTAGATAATCTATCAATGTTTTAGGCTTTCTTTCTGCAAACCCTTCTGTCTGGTATTCCTGAATAATTAAACGGCTTATTTCATCAATAGCAGCAATCATCCCATTATCCCAATCTGCTTTGCTAAAATAAGGAGCCATTATGGTATTAACTATTTGAGTACTCTTTGCATCGGTTATTATACCCTCTAAACCATAACCTGTACGTATAAAAACCTCTCTTCTATCAACAATAAGAACAAGAACTAATCCATTATTAGATTCTTTTTGCCCAACTTTCCAACTATTAAATAGCTGCATAGAAACTTCTCTGGCATCCATTTCGCCCGCATTTTGAAAAGCAACAACAACAACTTGTGCAGTAGTTAATTTTTCTAAGGAGTCAAGTTTTACATTTAATGTATTGTATGCACTTTCTGAAAGAATATTATCTTGATTAGAAACATAAGAATTATAAGTTACAGTTTTTATTGGTTGAATATTATTAATGGAGAAAGTTTGTGCATTACATATGTTTATAAATAGTAATATACTAAATAAAATACTAAATTTAAGATATATAGATAATTGCTTTGTCATTAATAGAAAATAATATATATGTTTTAAAGAGCAAAGATATAAAGAAAATTCTTAGTTTTGCAGTTTGTAAGCAAGAAAATTTAATTAAAAGATATATGAACTTAGAAAAAGTAAAGTGCTTAATTATTGGCTCAGGCCCTGCTGGCTATACAGCAGCTATTTATGCATCAAGAGCTAATCTTAATCCAGTTGTAATAGAAGGCATGCAACCAGGAGGACAACTCACAATCACAACAGAAATAGATAATTTTCCAGGCTATCCACAGGGGATAAATGGAACAGAAATGATGAATGATTTAAAAAAACAAGCCGAAAGATTTGGAACAAAAATCATTAATGATATAATTAATAAGGTTGATTTTCAGAAATATCCTTTCGTATTAGAAACTGATTCAGGTAAAATTATTGAAGCCGAAACAGTTATTATTGCAACAGGAGCCTCAGCTCGTTGGTTAGGATTAGAGTCAGAAGAAAAGTATAAAGGAATGGGGGTAAGTGCCTGTGCAACTTGTGATGGATTCTTCTACCGCAATCAAATAGTTGGAGTTGTTGGAGGAGGGGATACTGCATGCGAAGAAGCATCATATTTATCTAATGGTTGTTCGAAAGTTTATTTAATTGTACGCCGCGATGTTCTTAGAGCATCTGTTGCAATGCAAAAGAAAGTATTAAATAATCCAAAAGTAGAAATTCTTTGGAATTATAAACCAATTGAAGTGCTTGGTGATAAAAATGGAGTTACAGGAGTAATGCTTGAAAACACAAAAGAAGGAAACCTAAAACAAGTTGAATTAGCAGGATTATTTCTTGCAATTGGTCATCATCCTAATTCCGATGTATTCTCTTCTCAAATTAATACCGATGAACTTGGATACATTATAACAAAAGCAGGAACAACTCATACCAATATACCTGGCGTTTTTGCCGCAGGAGATATTCAAGACACAATATATCGTCAAGCCATAACTGCTGCTGCAAGCGGTTGTAAGGCAGCCTTAGATGCAGAAAGATTTTTAAGCGAAAAACAAAACTAAATTGAATACAAAATCAATAGTATTTCTTTCCATTCTATTTTTATTTGTTCCTCTTATTACAAATGCTCAACAAAATAAAGAGGAGAGAAGTACAATTGATATTGATACCGGTTTGGTTTATACGCGTTATACAAACCTTCCCATTAATAATAAACCTCTTAAATCAATAGATAAATCTCTTTCTGGCGTAAGGCATACCAATGCAATCTATAAAATAGAAGAGATGTTCTATCAGCAACTTTCAACCGAAGGTTCGCCACATAAACCACTTCTTGTTAAATTACCTGAAAGCCTATCCTTAAACTATCAACCCAACCTCTACGATGCCATGAGGTTTACCAAAGAAAATATCAAGTTCTATAATGTTTATAAGCCTTATTCTGAATTGCGTTATTCCAACAACCTTTCATCTTCACGCTATTTCTCAGTAGTTCATGGACAAAACATATATAAAAACCTACAAGTAGGCTTTCAATACGATTTGAACTACACCAACGGAGCATTTGATAAAAGTCAGGTGATGAACCAATTCTTTAACGCAACAGCACGTTATAAAAACAAGACAGAGACCTATCAAGGCTATTTAGGATTTATAAGAAATAGGGCAATGCAAAGCGAAAGCGGAGGATTAAAATCAGACTCTTCCTTCAGAGTTCAGCAATATAGCTCATTGTCTGCATATCCTATGAATATAAGTTCTGCATTTTCCAAATACAAATCAAAAGAGGTTTTCCTAACACAAGAATTTGGCTTTGGGAAACTAATAAGTAAGAATAAATTTATTAACTCTCTTTCAGTTATACACGATATATCTTATATCTCAAATGCAAGGATATACAATGATTTAAGCCAAACAGAAGGTTTTTATCAAAATACATTCTTTGACTCTATTGCAACCCACGACTCCCTTTCAACAAGACATCTCCAAAACATAATATCTATAAGAAATAAACAAATAATTCCATTTGCAATAGGACTAAAACACGACTATGTGCTTTTTGCAGATACCCTAAACCAAGAAAAGAGTTCTCTTTTTTCTCCATTCTTTGAGTTAGGATTAGATATAAAATCCTTCAAACTAAACTTTGATTATGAATTTATTATATCCGATTCACGCTATAATAAAGACTATAATATGGGAGCAAGACTCGATTTTAAAGGTTTCTATGCCAAGCTAAGACTAATGGAAAAAAGTGTGGATTATTTTTATACCAAATACACCACAAACAACTTTATTTGGAGTAATGATTTTGAGAAGACGCAGATGTTTAGTACTAATATAGGTTATAACCTAAAAGATAAACTAATAATCAATTTAGCTTACTACACTATGGAGAATCTGGCATATATAGACCAAAACCTTACGCCAAAAGTTTCAAATAGTCCAACACATATCTATCAAGCATCACTACTTCATAATATAAAGCTATGGGTATTTAGACTAAATGGTGTTATGTCTTTGCAAAAACTCTCTTCCGAAGAAGCAATAAGAGTGCCACTGTTTCAAGCCAAACAAGGAATAAGCGTTAATTTCAAAATGTTTAAGAAGAAACTTGACACAGAAATAGGGTTTGATTTCAGGTATAATACATCATATTTTGCAGATAGATATATGCCAGCAATGGGAGCCTTTGTTCATCAAGACCAAGTAAAGATAGGCAATTATCTATTTGCAGATTTCTTTATTCAAGCACAATTGGATAGAGTCAAATTCTTTATTACCCTAACACATCCCTATGCAGGACTATTTGGTAACGAATATTACCTAACTCCACATTACCCAGCTGAAAAACTAAATTTAAGATTTGGAATTGCTTGGAGGTTTTTTGATTGATTGATTATTGGATTTTAGTTTTCCCAATCAATAAAAATAATACAGGTTTACTTGTTTATTTTTTTTCTAAATAAAGTTTGAGAAAAACCATTCCTTATTTCAATAAATTGAAATCAAGAGTTAATAAATTGAAATCAAGAAAGAATTTATTAGAATCAAGAGTTAGTAATTAATTGTTAGATAGTAGTTTTTAGTATTAATTATTGCATAAAGCAGTATTGAATCAGGTTGGCTCCCATCTGAAGAGCTTTTAAACGAGTTTGAGAAGAGTCGTTATGAACATCTTCATCTTCCCAGCCATCTCCCAAATCGCATTCGTAATCAAAGAAGCATACCAATCGTCCTTCCCAAAATAATCCATAACCTTTGGGAGCTTTGTTGTCGTGCTCGTGTATCTTTGGCAAACCATTAGGAAATTTGAATTTTTGATTATATATGGGATGATTAAAAGGTATTTCCAAAAAGTCAAGTTCAGGGAATACTTTTTTCATTTGAGGTTCTATGAATTTACGTAAGCCATAATTGTCTGATATATGTAAGAAGCCTCCGCCAATAAGGTAGTTTCTTAGGTTTTCTGCTTCTTTTTCCGAAAATATAACATTACCATGTCCTGTAAGATGAGCAAAAGGGTAGAGGAAAATCTCCGAACTGCCAACGTCAATTGTGGAATAGTCAGGAGAAAGTGTTGTTTGAAGTTCTTTATTACAGAAATTGATTAGGTTTTTCAATGCACTTGGGTTTGCATACCAATCGCCACCACCATTATACTTCAATAGGGCAATTGTATTCTTCTGTCCAAATGACATGATAGAAATCGCAATAAATAAAATGCTAATTAATGTTCTTTTCATTGGTTTAGTAGGTGTATGCTTTGAACAGCGTAAAGGGCAGCTGTTTCTGTTCTTAAACGCTGTTTGCCAAGTGTTATTTTGTGATAATTGTTTTTTAATGCCATTTCAACTTCTTTCTCACTAAAATCACCCTCCGGTCCAATAAGAATAAGTACACTTTCTTTTGGTTTATATGCTTGTTTAATAAACTTTCTATCGTCTTGTTGGCAATAACAAATTAATTTATTCTTTTCAGAAATTCCGCTTATGAATTGATTAAAAGTTGTTATGTTATTTAGCTTTGGAAGAAAAGCTTTAAGAGATTGTTTCATCGCTGAAATAAGTATTTTTTCTAATCTATCTTTGTTTATGGTCTTTCTTTCTGAATTATCGCAGATTATAGGAGTTATTTCATCTATTCCCATTTCTGTGGCTTTTTCTAAAAACCATTCAACTCTTGCAATGTTTTTGGTTGGAGCAATTGCAATATGCAAATAATAGTCTCTTTGTTCAAAATTGGTTTTTGTTTCAACTATTCTTACGCTACAAGCACGTGGAAGGGCTTCTATTATTTCGGCTTTATGTAAATTGCCTAAGCCATCAGTGATATGAATTATGTCGTTTTCCTTTAAGCGAAGAACTCTAACGCAATGCATAGATTCTTCTTTGTTTAAGGTATATGTTTGGCTTGGATTAATATCAGGGCAATAAAATAGTTGCATCTATACTTTGTTTTCTTTAAACTATGTGTTTACTTTTTTAAAAAAGAAAGGGCGAACTAAATCCGCCCTTAATAATTTCACTTACTATAAATATTTATAAGCTATAAACTACACCAATTGAAGCAAAAATGTTCATCATTCCAAAGGCTGGCATTTCGCCAATAGGATATTTCTTTTTAAGGTCTTTATTAATGCCGTCGAAATACATAAAAGGAGTTACGGCTTCAAATTTATGTCCCATAGTATAATCAACTCCCACCTGACCTCTTAGTCTAAAATCTTGGTTAAGCTCATACATCATTCCAAAATATGCTTTTCCGCTTGGTAAAACGTGGGTTAGCCTCACTTCATTTTCGCCATTATAATATGAGGTTATAAGTTCAGTGTATTTAAAGTCCTTTTCCCTAAGCATAAGTTGCACTCCAAGGTCAAGACCAAGGAAGTAATGCATTCTGTTCTTTGATATGTAAAAATTGTATGAAAGCATAATTGGAATTAAGTCAAAACTCTTGTATTTGTCAAAGTCAAGTAGGTAACTTGTTCCTATTGAGCTTTGTTTAATACTCATTCCTGGGTAATGGAAATAACCTAAGTTTGCTCCGAGACCAGAAGCTGTGGTAACGTTACCTTTTTTCCTCCTTGTTTTGTACTGATAAGCTAAATTAAATCCATAGCCCCATGGGTTCAATTCTGCACTTGTTCCCATGTTCATTTTAGCTTCGGCATTGACCATTACAAAATACTCTGGCGGATTAGCCATATATTTTCCTTTTCTCCAATCTTGTGAAAATGCACTGATAGTTACAATACTTATAAGAAAGAAAAATAAAATCTTTTTCATATCAAAATATGTTTAGGTTTAAATTAATGTTAATTTTAAGTGCCAAAATTACTAATAATATTTGAAATTGCAAATTTTCTCTTATCTTTGTGGCAAAAATAATGATTTTATATGAGTGTTAATTTATGTAATATTCTAAATATTCAAAGTCCAATTGTCGCAGGAGGAATGATTTGGTGTAGCGGTTGGGAATTAGCTTCGGCAGTTAGTAATGAAGGAGGGCTTGGACTTATTGGTGCAGGCTCAATGAGTGCAGAGGTTCTAAAAGAACATATAATAAAATGTAAAAAAGCAACTAATAAAAGTTTTGGTGTCAATGTCCCTTTAATGAATGTTAATTCTCCAAAGCATATTCAAGTTATTATTGAAGAGAAAGTTCCTGTTGTATTTACTTCTGCTGGTAACCCATCACTATATACTAAAACTTTAAAAGAAAATGGTATAAAGGTTGTTCACGTTATTGCTAATGAAAAATTTGCACTCAAAGCTCAGGAAGCTGGAGTTGATGCAATTGTTGCCGAAGGCTTTGAAGCAGGAGGGCACAATGGGAAAGAAGAAACTACTACATTAGTGCTGGTTAATGAAATAGTAAAGAAAGTTTCTATACCTGTAATTGCCGCAGGAGGAATTGCAACAGGGGAGCAGATTCTATCTGTTATGGCTTTGGGAGCTCAAGGAGTTCAGATAGGAACTTTATTTGCCACAAGTAAAGAGTCCTCTGCACATGAGAATTTTAAAAGAGCCATTATCAGTGCAAAAGAAGGTGATACAATGCTTTTTCTTAGAAAACTTTCTCCAACAAGATTACTCAAAGGAGGTTTTTTTGAGAAGATTAAAGAAGCAGAAGAAAGAGGTGCCTCTAAGGAAGAATTATTGGAGATAATAGGTATAGGTAAAACAAAGTTAGGAATGTTTGATGGTAATTTAGATGAAGGAGAATTGGAAATTGGACAAGTGAGTATATCTATTGAAAAAGAGATGTCGGTAAAAGAAATATTTGAAAAGTTAAGAAAGGAATATTCTATTGCAAAAATGAATATTCAAAATATTAGTGATACATTATAAAGTATATTAAATAAAAAATAAATAGAATGAATATTAAACCAGATTTTATATTTGAAACGAGTTGGGAAGTTTGTAATAAGGTAGGAGGTATACATACAGTTATATCTACTAAAGCCAAAACCTTAGTGGAAAGACATAATGATAATTATATGGTTATTGGTCCTGATATCCTAAGAGATAAAGGACAGGTGTCTAATTTTGAAGAGGACATCTATATATTAAAAAGCTGGAAGGCTTATGCTGAATCCAAAGGATTGAGAATTAGGGTAGGAAGATGGAAAATCCAAGGAGAGCCTATTGCTATTTTAGTGGATTTTACAAGTTTCTTTTCTCAGAAAGATAAGTTGTTTGAAGATTTTTGGAAAGATTATGGTTTAGATAGTATAACAGGACAATGGGATTATGTTGAGCCAGTCTTGTTTGGTTATGCAGCAGCAAAAGTAATTGAAAGTTATTACGAATATTATTTGTCTGCACAAGATAAGGTAATTACTCAATGGCACGAATGGATGACAGGTTCAGGTATTCTCTATTTAAAGAAATATTGTCCACAAATAGCAACAGTATTTACTACTCATGCAACAGTGCTTGGCCGTTCAATAGCAGGTAACAATCTTCCTTTATATTCGGACTTGCATCATTATGAACCTAATCAGATAGCTAATGAATTTAATGTTAGAGCAAAGTTTTCGTTAGAGAAAATATCAGCAGAGAATGCTGATAGCTTTACCACTGTTAGCGAATTAACTAATAATGAATGTAAACAATTCTTTCAGAAATCAGTAGATATTGTTACTCCAAACGGATTTGAACCTACATTTGTTCCAAATAATAGTAATTTTGACCAAAAGCGATTGAAGGCTCGTTCTAAGGTGATAGAGGTTACAGAAGCTTTAACCAATCAAAAAATAAATAACGATGCCATATTAATTATTAATAGTGGTCGTTATGAATTTAAAAATAAGGGGATAGATGTTTTTATTAATGTAATGGGAGAGCTTAATAAGAAGAATTTATCCCAACAAATTATTGCTGTTATTGCAGTTCCTGCACATAATGTTGATGTTTATAAATCATTACTTGCTAAGATGGGAAATCCAGACTTTAATAATCCAACGCCCAATCAACATCTAACACATCATCTCTTTGATCCAGAACGCGACCCTATAATAAAGACAATTACAGAAAATGGATTAAATAATTCCCCAGAAGATAATGTTAAAATAATGTTTATTCCTTCTTACTTAGATGGTAACGATGGAATAATTAATTTAACTTATTTTGATTTCTTGATAGGGTTTGATATATCAATTTTCCCTTCCTATTATGAACCTTGGGGATATACGCCGATGGAGTCTATGGCTTTCCACATTCCTTCAATAACTACTAATTTGGCTGGCTTTGGGCTTTGGATAAAAGATATGGTTAAAGATGTTAAAGGGGCTTTGGCTGTTGTGGAAAGGGCAGATGGTGAAAGCTCTCAAACTGTTAAGGATATTGTTTTAAAAATAGAAGAAACAATGTCTTTAAGTGAAGTTGAAAAAGAAGATTTAAGAAATAAAGCTTTTGAAATATCTCAATCTACTTTATGGTCTAATTTAATTACATTTTATGATAAAGCATATGGTATTGCACTTTCTAAATCGGAATGTAGAATAGAACAATATATACATAAGCAACCAATTAGACAAAGAATAATTCCAGTAACATCTTGGGGAGAAGAGCCAAGATGGAAAAAGATATTAGTTGCTCAATCCATACCAGAAAGACTTGAAGGTTTAGAACGTCTAAGTCAAAATTTGTGGTGGACATGGAATGTTGAAGCAAGAGATATCTTTTATTTAATCAACGCTGAAAAGTTTGAACAGTTAAATCGTAGCCCAATACATTTGTTAGAGAGTCTTAGTAAACCAGAAATAAATAATTTATTGAAAGATGAAAACTTCCTTGCTAAATTAGACAAGGTTGTGGAAGAGTTTGATAGTTATATGGAAGAGGGAAAGCATAAAGAGGATGATTTGATAGCATATTTCTCAATGGAATTTGGAATACACGATACCTTAAAAATATTTTCAGGAGGCTTGGGAATGTTAGCAGGAGACTATTTAAAGGAAGCATCAGATTCTAATAAGAATATGATAGGCATTGGACTGCTTTATCGTTATGGGTATTTCTCTCAAAAGATAACACGCACAGGAGAACAAATCTCTCAAATGTTTCCTCAAAAGTTTTCTCATTTACCAATACAAGCAGTAAAGGATGAAAAAGGGAAATGGAAAAAGATTATAATTAATTTACCAGGTAGACCTGTTTATGCAAAGATATGGCGATGTGATGTAGGCAGAGTTCCTTTATACCTTTTAGATACTGACATTGAAGATAATCAAATTGAAGATAGAGCAATAACACATCAACTCTACGGAGGCGATTGGGAAAATAGATTAAAACAAGAAATACTATTAGGAATAGGAGGAGTAAGAATGCTTAAAGAAATAGGATTAGAACCAACTATTTATCATTCAAACGAAGGTCATTCAGCCTTCAATTCTCTTGAAAGAATACGCAATATGATGCATAATAACCAAATGGGATATGCACAAGCAAAAGAATTAGTATGTTCATCAACTCTTTTTACAACTCACACTCCTGTTCCAGCAGGGCATGATGTATTTAGCGAAGATTTAATTAGAGCGTATTTATCGCATTTCCCTGAAAGCATGGGCTTGTCGTGGGAAGAGTTTATTGGTTTAGGTAGAGTTAATAAAACAGATAGTAACGAGAAGTTCTCAATGAGTATCTTGGCACTTAATTTCTCTCAAGAGGTTAATGGAGTAAGCAGAATACACGGACGAGTAAGTAGAGAAATGTTTGCAGATTTATATAAAGGATATTTCCCTCGAGAGTTGCATATTGACTATGTTACCAACGGAGTCCATCAGCCAACATGGGTAGATAGGAAATGGAGTAAGTTATACGACAAAGTCTTCACAAAAGATTATATTAAAGACCAATCTAATCCGAAGTATTGGGAAAAGATATACGATGTAGAAGACAAGATTGTATGGGATATGCACCAGAGTACCAAAAAGGATTTGTTAGATTTTATGATGGGAAGGCTTAAAAAAGAACTTGTCAATAGAGCAGAAGACCCTAAACTATTTATTCAGATTAAAGACAGATTTAACCCTAAGTCGCTAACAATAGGTTTTGCACGAAGGTTCGCAACATATAAAAGAGCTCATCTGCTTTTTACTAACATGGAAAGATTAGATAAATTAGTAAATGATGAAGAAAAGCCTGTTCAATTTATATTTGCAGGCAAGGCTCACCCTGCTGATAAAGCAGGACAAGACCTAATAAAGAGAATAATTGAAGTCTCAAAAATGCCTCGTTTTATTGGAAAGATTATCTTTATTGAAAACTACGATATGTATGTTGCTAAATATTTGGTAAGGGGAGTTGATGTATGGTTAAATACCCCAACAAGACCACTTGAAGCATCAGGAACCTCAGGAGAGAAAGCCGTAATGAATGGCGTTGTTAATTTCTCTGTCTTAGATGGATGGTGGGCAGAAGGATATAAAGAAGGAGCTGGTTGGAGCTTAGCAGAGGAACAAATTTATGACTCGCACGAATACCAAAACGCCTATGATGCAGAAGTAATTTATGAAACAATAGAAGATAAGATAATACCAGCATACTATAACCAGGATGAAGAAGGAATGAGTAAGGAGTGGACAATGATAATAAAGAATACAATAGCAAAGATTGCACCACACTTTACGATGAAACGCCAATTAGATGAATATTATAGTAAGTTTTACGACAAACTCATTCTTCGCACAAAAATGCTTAGAGAAAATAATGCACAAAAAGCACGTGATTATGCAGCGTGGAAACATAGAATGAGAAGACAATGGAATAAAATAGAATTAATAGATTTGCAACTTCCAGATTACGAAAACCACAAACTACAAATGGAAGAACATTTTAAAATCAAACTAACACTCTATATTAACGATACAAATCCAGAATATTTGGGAGCAGAAGTCATAATTGCTAAGAAGGAAAATGATATAATAGATGATTATCATAGAATAATTCCGATGGAAATGTCAAACTATTCCCATAATAAATTGAGTTTTGAAATCCAAGTCTTACCATTTTCAGCCGGAGTTTACGATTATTCCATAAGAGTTTATCCAAAGCATCCTCTAATGCCACATAGAATGGATTTTCCTTTGGTTAAATGGATTTAATAACAAATAAAAACTGCTCAAATACAAAAATCTTAATCAATGAAACGAATACTAATATGTCTATGTATTTCTTTAATCCTTTTTGGATGTACAACAGAAAGTGAAGAAAAGAAGGTATCAAAAGTTGTTGAGGATTTCTACATATATCTCAATAAAAAAGACTTTGAAAGCATAAAGAAAATATCAACAAAAGAAGTAGATAGGTATATAGATTTTGTTTCTACAATTGGTGATGACTTAGTCCAAGTTAAGACTATTGATATAAATGAAGTGAAAATAGAAAATCATTTTGCTAAGGTTGATGTTAAAACCATAGATATTTATGGCAATGTTAATAATTACAAATGGTCATTAATTAAAGAACATAACTCTTGGCAACTAATGGAATTAGAAGAACATGGAATAGGACATAACCTAACAGAAGATGATATAGAGTACACCAAAAAAGCATATCCCAAAAAAGTAGATTCAATAGGAAGTGATTCTATCTAAACAACATAAAACCCTAAATAAGAAAAATGTTAAAAAGAATATTTTACATCATTAACATCGTATTAGCCTTTTTGCTCTTAGCAACATACGTAGCAGTATTTGTACCTCCCCACATAGCTCCTAAGCTATCCCTTTTACCATTTCTTTATCCAACACTTTTAATAATCAATATATGCTTTATTATAGTTTGGATATTCGTTAAGTGGAAATACATTATAATTCCTCTAATTTGTATCTTGATAAGAGTAGATTACATTCCAAACCTTTATCGGCTATCAGGAACAGAACACCGCACACCAATAGAAAATAGCGAAATAAAAGTGCTGAGTTATAACGTATGTTCTTTCCATTTCAACACCAAGTGGAACGAAGATAAACAACCTCGCATAGACCAAATATACAATTACGTAAAAGAATTAAATCCTTCCATTATTTCCTTTCAAGATTATAATTCATCAAAAACTAACAAAGAATCCATTCACTACAAACTTGTAAACGAATTAGGCTTAAAATACTATTATAGTGCAATAAATCATAAGAATAGAATTTCAGGAAATGTGATTTATTCCAAGTATCCAATAGTTCAATCTGGCGTATTGTTCCCAACCAAAGAAACAAGCAATTCATATATTTATGCAGACCTCGAACTCAAAGAAGGACAAATTATCAGAATAATTAACCTTCATTTAGCCTCATTCAAATTACAAGAAGAGGATAAAGAGAAATTTAATAAGCTAAAAGAAGGAGCAATATCAGATGTAAAAGAAAACGCCAAACCAATAGCACAAAAACTAATATGGGCTAACGAAAGAAGGAGTAAGGAAGTAGATGAAATTGAACCAATACTTTCAGAGAATAATCTACCTACAATACTGACAGGCGATTTCAATGATACACCATTTTCATATACTTATAAAATGCTTTCAAAGAATTTTACAGATACATTCAAATCGCAGGGTAAAGGATTTGGAACAACTTATAATGGAGACTTTCCAGCATATAGGATAGATTATATATTTTGTGATAAAACTAAATTCAATGTTAAAAGCTTTGAAAGAAAGAAATTAGACTATTCTGACCATTATCCAGTCTCCACAGTTCTAACATATAATTTATATGATAAAAATTTATGATAAACATAAAAAAACGTTATAGCTACGTAATAGAATATTTTCAGAAGCATCGTCCAATTGCAGAAAGTGAATTAAGATACACAGACCCATATGAATTACTTGTTGCAGTGATACTTTCTGCACAATGTACAGACAAAAGAGTTAATATGGTAACTCCTATATTGTTTGAGAAATACCCTAACCCTAAGGCTCTTTCAATGGCAAGTAAAGAAGAGGTGTATCAAATAATAAAATCTATATCTTATCCTAATAACAAGGCGAATAACTTAGTGTTAATGGCAAATAAATTGGTCAAGGATTATAATTCAGAGGTTCCAGATGATGTTAATGAATTACAAAAACTTAATGGAGTAGGGCGGAAAACAGCAAATGTAATAACCTCAGTGCTTTTTAATCAGCCCAATATGCCAGTGGATACCCATGTATTTCGTGTATCATGGCGTATAGGCTTAACCAAAAACGCTAAAACTCCACTTGAAGCAGAAAAACAGCTCACAAAACATATTCCCAAGGAGTTAATACCCATTGCACACCATTGGCTAATACTTCACGGCAGATACGTTTGTCAAGCACGTAAACCAAAATGTAAAGAATGTGGATTAAGAGAGGTTTGCAAATATTATTTAGAACAAAATAAAGAGGTTAAGTCGTAAGAAAATAGAATCAAGTTTTAATTTACTGAAATCAAGTTTTAATAATTTAGAATCAAATCCTATTTAGAGCTACTTTAACTCTAAAATATTCATATAAAATAAGGATATTTAAAATAAAAGACCTCTAAAATCGTTTATTTTAAAGAATAAAATCAGTTTATATGCAAAATATGTGTACTTTTGCATAGAGTTTCTACCTCTTTAATAGAGGTAAAGTAATTGAAAAAGAATATAATATAAATTCAAATATAGATATGAAAAAAATAGCATTGGTATTATTAGGTGTTTTCGCTATTGCAATTCTTTGTGAATCGTGTGCTCAAAAACGTTGTGATGCGTATAAATCAACAAATCGTTATAGGGCAGAGAACCTAAGATAAAACCCTAATATTTAAAAGAAAAATTTAAGTTTAAGGGAGTTAATCTCTTAATATTTAATTAATAGAAGGCTTAGATAGTTTATATCTAAGCCTTTTTTATTTAACACAAATTAATAAATATACCCATCATAGCCTCACGCTTCTCTAAAATTTTCAATTCTCAGCTCTTTGAGGGTAAATAGGGGAGTATAGTCGTAAAATCGTATTATAACATCTGTAAACAAACATTTGTAATATTCAATCTTTCTACAAATGTAAATAGATAAAAAAGTATAATAACCCGTTAATATTATGTTTCACAATTGTAGAGTTCTTAATAATTAATAATTAAGTTTATGTTATTATGATTTCATTTAAAAACCAGATTATTAAGATATTCATATTAAGTAAAAGATTAGCATTTTGCACCTATTTATAAATATATATCATTAATACTAATGAATATATTAAAGTATTGTTTTATAGTTAGATAATAAATATTATATTTAATGTAACTTTATTATTTCTTAAACGTATTAAGATAATACATTTGTAATTTAATTAAGATTGATAATCTAATTTGAAATTGCTTTACAAATGTAAATAAATCTACAAATGTAAAATAGTATGATACAAGAAAGAATTCGTTTATTAATGCAATCACGTAGTTTGAATCCTACGCAATTTGCCGATGAAATTGGAGTTCAGCGTTCCTCCATTTCTCATATCCTTTCGGGCAGGAACAAACCAAGTTTGGATATAGTAACTAAAATATTAAATAGATTTCCTGATATTGATTCAAATTGGTTAGTGCTTGGTAAGGGCTCTTTAATTCAAAAAAACGAGCCTAAATCTTCAAGAGATGAAAATATTGCCTTCTCAGAGCCTTCCGAAATGGCAAAAAGCTCTATTTCCAACACCTTATTTGATGATATTCAAGAAGAAAAAATCTTAGAAACGCCACATAATACCATTGAAGATTTGCAAAGAAAAATTGAATATTTAGAGAAAAAGGCTTCTTTTGAACTTAGTGAAGCTAAAATAAAGGATGCCCAAATAGATATTCCTGATTCGCAAAAAGAAGTTGAACAAAAAGAGAAGGAAAATAACATTAAAGAAGTAAGTAATTTGCTTCAAAAGAGCTCAATTATTAATGAAAAATTTCAATCTGATAGTTCAATTCAATCTAACCAGCAAAGTTTATGCAGTAAGCATATTATTAAACTCTTAGTTCTTTATTCCGACTCAACATACGAAGAACTGATTAAAAACTAATCATTAGTTATCGGTTAGTTTAAGCATATTTTATTTATCTTTGCAAATTGTTTAATAATCAATTAAAAGATAAGATATGCTATTTTCTGAAACACTTGTTTTAGAACTAAAAACCAAGATAAATAAAGCTAATATAATTACCTTAGTAAGTCATTTTAATCCAGACGGTGATACTATTGGAGCAGTATCTGCTATGTATCATTATCTAAAATCAAAAGATAAAGAAATAAAGGTAGTTATTCCTAATGACTTTCCAAGTTTTCTTAATTTCATTATGGAAGATGTTCCTTATATTATTGCTTCAAAACAAATGCAAGAGGCTAAGGATTTCTTTAATAATACTGATTTAATCCTTTGCTTAGATTTCAATTCAACCTCTCGTGTAGGTGATATGCTTAAAGATGAGTTGGAAAGTACTTCTATAACGAAGGTTATTATTGATCATCACATAGAGCCAGAGAAAGATAAATTTGATATTATTTTTTCTCAAATCAAAGTTTCTTCTACTTGTGAGCTTTTATATGAAGTTATAAACAAATTAGAAGATAATAAACCCTTTTTAACTCAAAGCATTGCCGAATGTCTATATGTTGGAATTTGTACCGATACAGGTAGTTTCAGTTTCTCTTGTCAAGAAAGGAGAACTTATGAAATTGTTGCTGAATTGGTTGATAGTGGAGTAGATGTTGAGTATGTGCATCAAGAGGTTTACAATACTTATTCCGAAAATCGTTTAAGATTATTAGGCTTTTGTTTGTCTGAAAGGCTTAAAGTCTTTGATAAGAAAGGTGCTGCCTTAATTTATCTCTCAAAGAATGATTTAAGAAGATTCAACTATCAAATTGGAGATTGTGAAGGAATTGTTAATTTTGCTCTTTCTATAAAAGAGATTGAATTTGCTGCCTTGGTAACAGAGAGAGCTGATAGGGTAAGAATATCTTTCCGTTCTAAATACAATTTTAATGTAAATGAGTTTGCTCGTAAGCATTGGAATGGAGGAGGTCATAAGAAAGCAGCAGGAGGACATGCATTTGAGCCTTTGGAAAGCGTTATTGAAAAACTAACCAAACAAATTGATGAGTTAGATTTAAAAACTAAATAAACAAGATGAGATCTTTTTATAAATATATTATTTGTTTTGCTTTTATTTTTCTTTTATGGAGTTGTGGAGATGGTTATAATAATCATTATGCAAATGTTTTAAGAGAAAAAAGAGAAAATTCCAAAGATAAAACCAAACAAGAGAAGATAGATGATGCTCTTTTGAAAACAAATAAGATTGCCAATGAAAAAGAACTCCAACAAATAAAGGGTTACATTCAAAGAAGAGGATGGGAAATGACTCTTTTGCCAACAGGAGTTTTCCTTCAAGAGATAGAAAAAGGAAAGAATCAAAGTATTAATGATTCTTCCATAGTTACAATCTATTATACCATAGAGTTATTGGACGGAAGAAAGGTTTTCTCATCGGATATTGACGGAGAAAAAACAATAAAAATAAGTAATGAACAAAGCGTTGTAGGTTTGGTTTACGTCTTAAAGCAATTGAAAGAAGGGGCAAAAGCAAGAGCTATCATTCCTTCTTATTTGGCTTATGGATTGCCAGGTGATGGTGATAAGATTCCAAAGCGTGCAAGCTTAGTTTATTATATTCAAGTTAAAGATGTTAAATAACGTGAGTTCGGCGAATTTCATTTAGCAAATAGTCAATTGGTTAGACTCTTCAAACTCTATGTTTATAGAAGGTTTTTTAGGGAAGAAGCAATAAGCTGCAATTGCCGATAGAGCATTAATAATAAATCCTTCAAAACTACGATGGCGAGAATGTTCTATCTGACAGATATTCTTTAATTCATCATTTATAGTTTCAATTATAGCTCTCTTACGTAATAATATTTTGTCATATGTACTCATCAAAGAGTTCTTCATATTCTTTTTTATCTTAGTAATAAGTTGTATGCCATCAACAAATAGTTTTTCAAACAAATTCTTTGATATATACCCTTTATCTCCAAAGAGCTTTCCTTTTAGATTTTTCATAAAACTCTCATAGCTTATAGGTGTTCTATCATCAGTATTTGCAGCAGTAAACACGAAGTTTAACAACTCACCTTTTTCATTACAAATTAAATGCAACTTGAATCCAAAGAACCATCCCATAGAACAAGAGCCTCTTGTAGCTATACCTTTAAAAACTTTATGAGAATGAATGCGTTGGTTTTTACAAACTCTCAATGGAGTAGAATCAACAAAGGTAATGCCTGTGCATTTACCCAAAAGAACTTCTTTTATAAAAATGGTAAGAGGAAACATTACTTGTTTTTGTAACTCAACAAAACGATTATATGAAACAGTATTTGGGAAGCAGTCTTTCATATGTTTGCAAACATATTCTAAGTAGAAATGCTTTAAACAACGATAACCACCTAAATGGAATAGAACTAAAATGGTTATCACCTCTGCATCGGACATAGTACTTTTTCTACTATACTTTCTTTTTGTTCTTTCGGGTTGTATTAAACGAGTTGCAAGTTCTTGATTAAAAATTTTGCAAAAATCATCTGCAAGAGAGAAAATTTCTATAACTTTGTCGTGGGTAATCATAGCGGAGTTTTTTTAATTTTTTTACACTACAAAGATACAAAAATATCCGCTAATTACCTTTGTTTTAATGAAATAAAATT
>ENA-UOOK01002445-UOOK01002445.1-fermentation-metagenome-genome-assembly--contig:-NODE-2445-length-22893-cov-6.592215_pt1 | contig 22893 bp, 25 predicted proteins | sample MGYA00245777_ERZ724023 | MGnify/ENA primary metagenome ERZ724023 (study PRJEB28704, sample SAMN03018312) | fermentation metagenome | biome: anthropogenic terrestrial biome; feature: soil; material...
GCCTGGTTCAGGCCGTTGATCTGGCTGCGCATCTTCTCGGAGATGGCCAGCCCGGCGGCGTCGTCGGCCGCGCTGTTGATGCGGTAGCCGGAAGAGAGCCTCTGCAGGTTCTTGCTGATGGCGTTGTCGTTCACGGAAAGCTGCCTTGCGGTGTTGATGGCGCTGATGTTGTGTTGAATACGCATGTTTCATTCCTCCTGAATCGTTTCGCGCGGGCGGAAGCCGCCCGGCGATTTTGAAAGAGAATCCTTTCTCTTTGCCGTTTGCCGGTCCCCCGGAACGGCGCGGCGCGTTCCGGAACCCCACGGGCCCTGTGGAGCCGCTCGGCGGTCGCCTTTTCGGGGAACCTGCTTATATATCGGCGCGCGCGGGGGAAAATTTAGCTGTTCCCTGAAAAATCCGCAGCTTTCCGCCGAATCCTTTCGGACACGGAAAAGAGGCCCGCGGGAACCCTGAAAACGTTCCCGCGGGCCTTGCCGCACCTTGCGCGTTATTTTTCCCTCTTTTTCAGCAGATCCTTCAGCCTTCCGAGCGACGGGCTGCCGGACGTGGCGTTCGCCTCGCGGTTCACGTCCTCCGTCTCCGCGAGCTCCCGGCGCAGGATGGGCACTCCCTTCGGCGCGCGGATCGCGAGCTTCACCCGCTCCGCCCCGATCTCCGAGACGACAACCTCGATGTCGTCCCCGATCAGGATGGACTCGGATGTCTTGCGCGTGATGACAAGCATAAGCTGCCCTCCTCTAGTTGCGGCCGCGGGGCCGGTCCGCGAACGGCCGGTAACGCACAGGGTAGCCGCTCTCCTCCAGGATGATCTGCTTCCCGGCGCGGGTTTTGGCATTGATGACGATGGGGCTTTTCAGGTTCACGACGGTGTTCTCGGGCTTTTCGGCGATGACCGCCACGACGAGGAAGCACAGATCGCTTTCCTCCGGGCTGCCGAGCGCCTTGCGGTCCGCGCGCGGGATCGCGGGGCGGTAGTCCCCGACCGCGGCGAGCGGATCCAGCACGATAAAGGACGGGACCGGCCCGTCCGCGGCCTGCAGGGACCATACGGTTCCCGCGTCGTCCTCCTGGAGCAGAATGTAATCCTTCACCGCCTCGAATCCGTAAAGGCCCTCCTCGAAGTGGATGGGCGTTTTCGGGGCATTGCTTTCCAATGCCGAAGCGCATACGGCGGACGTGTTCATGGGACGTTCACTCCTTTCGCGGGCGCGGGCTTTTTCCGAAGCCCTACGCCGTCGCCTGAAACCGATGCCCGCCGCCCGGCTTTTCCCCGCGGTCCGGGTCCGCGGAAGGGGGCACGTAGCGGGGCTTCCCGATATATTCGATCTCGATCTTGGGGTACTGCTCGACCCGGAACTCCACGCTCCCGGGCTGAAAATCGGCCTGCGGGCGGTTTACCCGCCAGTCGAACGCCAGCCGGTCCCTTTCGTACCGCATCTCGAGCTTCGGCGGGTCCCAGCTGATCTGCGCGGGAACGGCGGGCAGCGCCGCGGGCACGAGCTGCACGGTGTGGCGGATGCGCTCGCGCGCGAACTCGCAGACCGGGCTGCTCCCCTTGTTTTGGGTGGCGAGAAAAGCGCGCCGCTCCTCCGCGGCCCCCGCCGTAAAAGCCTGCGCCGCCCGCGCCCCCTCCTGCGCGAAGCTCCGCGCAAGCTCCTGCGGGCTTTTCAGGTTCATGCTGCTCCTTGCGGCGGCGGAGTCGACGTGGAGCACGGCGTCCGTGCGTTCGACCGCAAGTCCCTTCCGCTCCCTCGTCAGGTCCAGGGAGGCCGGCCGGGAAGATAAATTCAGCTTCGCATGCTCGACGGAGATCCCGATCCGGATCGGGACGGTGTGGATCTGCAGCAGCTGTTCCAAGAGGTTCCCTCCGTTCCGGGTGGAAGAATCGGGGAACGCCGGCATGGCGTCATTTCAGAAAATCCATCAGCGTCGGCTGCAGGATATTGGTTCCCATCTGCAGGCACGCCTGATAGCAGAACTGTTGCGTCATCCAGTCGATGATGGCGTCGGACGGCTCCACATACTCGACGTCGTTGTCTTTCGCAGTCAGATTTTCGCTCACGTCCTCCAGATACGTCTGCGTGGAATCAAGGAAGGTTTCCTTCGCGCCGATGGCGGAGGTCTGCGTCGTGAGGTTGCTTTCCGCCTGCTTGAGGCTGTCGAGATAGGGCTGGATGGTGCTCATCGACACGTTGTCGCTGTCGAGCATATCGGAGATTTTGCCGAGCAGCGAATAGACGTTGTTCGGCACGCCGTCGCCGTTCATGCCGTAGCCGAGGAACGCGATGCCGGGCAGGGAGGCGTCGTAGGCGCTCTGGGGAACGACGCTGCCGTCTGCGTTGAACTGCAGGCCGAAGCCGAGGTCAACGTACACCCCTTCGCCCGCGAGGTCGTCAAGGCTGACTTTGTCCGAAATCGCCGCGGAAGCGGTGGCGGCGGCGTCCTCCGCGTTGCCCGCCACGGTGATTTTGGAGAAGTCCATTCCTTCGGTCGGTTTTCCGGCAGCGGCAAGCGCGGCTCCGAGGCCGTTTTGAAGCGCTTCCTCGAGGTCGCCCTTCGTCGCGTGGCCGGCGCCGAGCGTGACGGTGATGTCGTTGCCGGAGACGCTGACGCTGCCCGCGCCGCCCGTCTGGACGGCGATTGTGTAGCCGTTGAACAGGCCGGCGTTCTCTTTGCCGAAAAGGATCTGCGTGGGGGAGGAGCTGCCCGGGATCACGGCGGAAGCGCCGTTCGTGTTCACGCCCGTGTCCACGTTGACGCCGCGGTAGAGGAGGTTCCCGTCGCCGTCCACGCTGAAGGGCGGAGCGCCGGACCCCGCCCCGCCGAACAGGTACTGGTCGGAGAATTTCGCGTTCATGTCGGTGAGGATGGACGCGCGCATGCTCTGCAGTTCCTTCACGATGGGGGCGCGCGTGTCTTTCGTCATGGTGCCGGTGATCCCGCCGCAGATCCGCGTGCTGTTCGCGTTGGAGACGATCTCGGAGACGAGCTGCACGGTGCTTTCCGCCGATTTCAGGGCGCTCTGCACGCTGCTCAGGTTGGACTGGTAGTTTTCGTTCTGCTCCGCTTCGCGCCGCACCTGAAAGGTGCGTGCGGCCGCGAACGGATCGTCCGAAGGCTTGTTGAAGCTCCGGTAATTCGTGGCGCGGATATTGGCGTCGCTCAGCGCCTTCAGGGACTGGTTGAGCCGCGTCTTGTACTGCGACGCGATCATTCCCATGGTGATCCTCATGCTTCGTGGTCATCCTTTCTTGCGGTCCGGCCGTTTCGAGGGGGGAAAAGCCTTTTCCCCCGGCTACCTGCCTGCCAGGCCCATGTTGTTGATGATGGTGTCGAGGACTTCGTCGGCCGTCGTCATGAAGCGCGCCGAAGCGGCAAGGGCCTGGTTATACTGGATCAGGCTGATGGCCTCTTCGTTGATATCGACGGAGGAGATTTCCTGCCGCCCGGCGTCGATGTTGTTCAGCGTGCTTGCGTCGGCTTCCGACTGGCTGGCCAGGCTGCCGATGTCCTGCCCGAGCTTGAGGGAGATGTCGTCCACCGCCCCCTGCATGCTGCCGGTGAACACGCTTTTTCCGTTTGCCTCGATCGTGACCGCGTCGCTGCCCTCCAGCAGCCGGATCATGTACTCGATGTTGTCCGTTCCGGCGGAGTTGTCGTCGCCCGCGTTTCCCGTTTCCCGGGTGGTGCGCAGGTAGCCCTTCCCGTCGCTTTCCCAGCCCGGGGCTATCGTAATGTTGGCGGCCGTGATCCCGGCCGTGCCCCCGTCGGAAGCGGCGAACAGAGGGGCGTTGTCCTGCGCGTCGTTCGTGCTGTTGGCCTTGTTCATGAGCTCCGCGAATTTCCGCGCGGTTTCGTCCAGAACCTGCTTATAGTAGCCGACGCCCCTTGTGGCGGTCCCGTCGAACTCGCCGCTCTCGTTCAGGAACTGGAGGTAGCCGTGGATCTCACCCGAGACAAACTGGCTGTCGGGCAGATCCGTGTATGTATCGGGGTCCGCCATCTTGTTGATCTGTACGGTTGCCTTCCCGTACGGATAGGTTGCGTCCGGGGGGAGCGTCTCCACCTTGAGCTGGACGTACCGGTCGTTGCTTACGAGGGAACGGATCGTTTTCCCGTCGCCGTCGACAAGGGAGATCTCGAGGTCGGTTACGGGCTGGCCTTTTACGGATACGCCCCCGTTGTCGACTTCCGACACCCGTATGTTCATGTATTGGGAAAGCTCGTCGATCATGGCGTTCCTCTGGTCCGTCAGCTCGAGGGCGGGTGTTCCGGCGATATTGGCGCTTTTGATCTGCTGGTTGAGGCTTGCGATGTCCCGCATAAGGATGTTCGCCTGCCCCACGGCGTGGTCCTGGAGGTACCCGAGCTGCTTTTGCTGCGTCGCGTCGATGTTGTGGGCGGCGATGTTGAAAAACGTCGTCAGAAGGGAGGCGGCATTCCGCACGGTGCTCTCCGTGGCGGTCCCGCCCCCGTTCGATGTCATCCCCTGCAGCTGCGTGAGCAGGTTGCCGAGCTGGGCGCTGATGCCGTCCGTCGTGGACTCGTTCAAAATCTGTTCGATGCTGTCCATCCCGTCGAGAAGGGCCGAGGAAGCGCCGCACTTCGCACCCTGCGTGCGGTACTGGGCGTCGAGGAACGTGTTGCGCAGCTGGCTGACGCCGGTGGCCGCGACGCCTTCCCCGCTCAGCGCGCCGCTGGAGGCGTACAGCATTTTGCCGGCGGAAGGGGGGATGGCGCTCTGGTCGACACGCTGGCGCGTATAGCCCGCCGTATTTACGTTGGAGATATTCTGGCCGGTGATATTCAGGCTGCTTCGGGCGGCCTGGACGCCGCTTTTTGCAATATACAGCCCTTCGAATGTAGTGCTCATGGCGCGCTCTCCCGTCTAAACTTTTTTGGAAAACAGGCCGGCGGCCCGCTTTGCTTTTTTTACTTTGGCATCGTACGCGGCGGCCAGCCCGGGATCGTTCCGCAGGCTTTCCACAATCTTTTCCGCCTTGCGGAGTTTGGCGTCGGTCAGCCGGTTGCAGTCCTCGTTCGTCCGCTTCAGTTCCCGGATTACGGAAGAGAGGTCCGCGTAGAGCTTCCGGGCGGTTTCCTGCCGTTCCGGCGCGAAGAGCGGAATCAGCTCCCGGAAGGTGGCTCCCGGGCACCCCGCTTTTTCCTGCAGGCCGAGACGCTCCCTTTCCAGCCCGCGCGCTTTCAGCAGATACGCCTGTTCGCCCCGGATGCGCCCGTCCAGCCGGTCGAGCCGGCCGGCTTTCACGTCCGCGTATTTTTCGGATTCAAGCTGCAAGAAGGACCGGTAAAACGCGAGCAGCCGTCCGAAAAAGGCGGTCAGATCGTCCATCGCCGTTTTTTCCAGCATCTGTTTTTCCCCTTTCTTACCGGTCTTTCAGCAGGATGCGGGCCAGCTCGTCCGGGTCGGCGGAATAACGGCCGGACGCGACCAGGTCTTTCAGATTTTCCAGCCGTGCGGGCTCCGCGTCCCCGGAGATTTCCCGCCGGACGCTTTCCCCGATTTTCGCCGGAACGGAATTGTTTCCCTTCGGCGATCCGGTGATTTCTATTTTATCCGTTCTGCCTGCGGCCGGGACGCTTTCCGCCCGGCGGGCGGCTCCGGAAGGAGCGGCGGAAACGGCGCCTGCGTTTTCCGTTTTTCCGGAGCGGACGCGGTTTTCCCCGTAAAAATCAGTGAGGCTGAACCCTGTGCTTTCAATTCTCATCTTTTTCACCTCAATTCATTTATCGGCGGCAGACCGTAAAAATTTAGCGCGGACCGCATGAAATCGTTCGCCTTTTTCCAACGTTTTTCCCCGCCCTTTCCCGCGCTTCGGCCGCCGGGCGGAGATGCCGGCTAAATCTTTCGCCGGTGCGGCCGATATATATGTTTGTATATCGTCCGCACTGCTGCGGCAAAGCGGACGGAAACCCCATAACGCCATGCTGATCGGAGGGATTGCAGATGAAGGCGAATGTCCGCGCGGTGCCGGCGGGGAACGGGGCGTTCCATGGCTGTCCGCTTCGGCTGACGGTCGGCGTCATCGTGAAAAACGGCGCGCAAACGCTCGAGAAATGCCTCGACTCCGTCAGGCCGCTTCTCGGCGCGGTTCCCAGCGAGCTGATCGTAACGGATACGGGGAGCACGGACGGATCGGTCGAAATCGCCGAACGGTATACGGACCGCGTGATGCGTTTCCAATGGAACGGCGATTTTTCGGCGGCAAGGAACACGGGCCTGGCAGCCGCGCGCGGGGAGTGGTTCCTCTTCCTCGACGCGGACGAGTGGTTCGAGGACGTTTCCGAGCTGATCGCGTTTTTCCGTGGAAACGAATGCGACCGGTACGGCAGCGGCTGTTACATTCAGAGAAACTACGCCGATTTCAGCGGAAGGAACTACGCCGACTTTCACGCGGTGCGCATTTTCCGGCGGTACCCCGGCATGCGGTTCGAGCGCCCCATCCATGAGTCCGTCCGGTGGCTGAGGCCGATCCGCTTTTTCAGCGCCTATGTCCACCATTACGGCTATGCGTTCCGTTCCCCCGAGGAGAAACGGGAAAAGGTGTCGCGCAACCTGGGCATGCTGAAAAAAGCGCTGGACCGGACGCCGGACGACATCAAGCTTCTTTATCAGCTTTCGCGCCAGTATTTTTCGCTGAAACAGTACGATAAGATCGTCGCGTGCTGCCGCAGGGGCCTGGAAGAAGAGAAGAGACATCCGCAGAGGGAGTGGAGACTGTCCTTCTATTCCGTTCTTGTGAAGGCGTATTATGATTCGCGTCGGTACCGCGAGGCGATCGGCGCCGTCAGGGAATGCGTCGGTGCCGACCGGGGCGAGGAGCTTCCGTATCTCGATTATTATCTGTATGAAACCTTTTCGCACTATGCCCTGAAGGAGTACGCCGAAGCGGCGGACGCCGGCGAACGGTACGGGCGGGCCTTCGAGAGGTACCGGCGCGGCGGGTTCCACAGCGAATACCTTCTCTATGGGAACGACGTCGGCGTGCAGCCGCTTCAGCACGAAAACGCGGCGGCCGTCGCGGCGTGGTCTCTCGCTGCGCTCGGGAAGTACGAAAACGCGGCGCGGAAGCTTTTGCGGATCGACCTTTCCGTTGCGGATGTCGCCGGGCGGAAGATCTCCGCTTTGTGTTTTGTCCTTGCGAAAAAGACGGGGGACTTCCAATCCATCCCGGCGTATTACGGTCGGATCCTCGCGACGGGCGATCCCGCGAAACGGCGGGATTTCATTTCGACCTGCGAGTCCTGCCTGGAGCGGCAGCCGCAGGACCGGGAGAAGATCGTCCGCGCGCTGGCCGGGGCCGGCTTCCGGGACAATTATATCATTATAAACCGGATGAGGGCAAGCGCGGCGGACCGCGATGCGGTCGGAAAATTGCTGCGAATGCTCACGCCGGACGCCGGGGGGCGGGACGCGCCTTACTCCGACGCCGCGTACCTCGCGATGAAGTCCGGGGCGGATGTTTCCGGGCTGTTCGACGTGGTGGACGGGGAATCCCTTCCCGGTCTGCTGATGAAAGCGGAGCGGGACCACCCCGATGCCCCGGAGGTGTTTCTCCGGTATGCCGGCAGCCGTACCTTCAGCGGCCTGAAGGGCCTTTTCTGGCGCGTCTGCCTGGAGGAGAGGATCCTGCTGGGATACCGGCGTTTCAGTCCCCGGGAGCTGCTTTCCCGTTTTCGGGAGTATGTGGGGGACCTGAACGAATACGGCGCGAAAATCTACCGCGACGAGCTTTTTACGGAGCAGGGTGCCTCCCTGCTGCCGAGAAAGCTGCGGTTCGGCCGGCACATGCGGCGCGCGTATGAATCGGAGGACGCGGACGGCGTCGGGTATGTGCGCGAGCTCAGGGCTGCGCTGAGGGACTGCCCCTCGATGGCGGAGCCGATCGGGCTGCTGGTGAAAAGCTTCGAGGATGAATCGAAAAAAAGAAAGGAACATTCCGAGGAGTTCGCGCATCTTGCGGCGACGGTGAAAGACCGGATCGAGGACCTGATCAGGCACGGCAGGCTCGACGAGGCAAGGCGCGTCACAGCCGGCCTTGCCTCCCTGATCCCCGAGGACGACGACGTGCGCCGTTACCGCAGGATGACGCATACGGAGACGTCCCCGCGGGGGGCGGCCGCGGAGATTCCGCAGTAGCCGGAGAATGCAATGTTCCTCTGCCGGGGAGGTCCCGTTTCGGTTTTCGGGTCGAATTTTGACGGATTTTGCGGCCGCCCTGCTTTCCCAGCGGCACCGGAAAAACGGAAATGGAGGTATGGCGCGGAGGGGGCGGGAAGACGCTTTCGATGTTTTATCGCATTCGTTTCACGCATTAGTTTTGAGATGTCTTTTACCGGTGAATCAAAGAAGAACCAGCTTTCAGCCAGTTCATCGGAGGGAAAATCAATGAGCGAAATGTACGGATATGCAATGGTTTCGACGAAGGAGCAAAGGGAAGACAGCCAACGGCGCGCTCTCGAAGAGGTTCCGATCTCGGAAGCGCGGATCTATATGGACAGGCAGAGCGGGAAAGGTTTCAACCGCCCGCAGTACCAAAACCTGCTCCGCAGGTTAAAACCGGATGATGTGATGGTCGTCGAGAGCATCGACCGGCTGGGGAGAAATTATGCGGAGATTTTGGAGCAGTGGCGAGTCATTACCAAAGAGAAGCGCGCGGATATTGTCGTCCTGGACATGCCTTTGCTCGACACCCGCAAGAGCAGGGACCTGACCGGGACCCGGGTGTCGGATATTGTTCTGCAGCTGCTGGCCTATGCCGCCAGGACGGAACGGGAGACGATCCTCCGGTGCCGGCGGGAAGGAATCGCCGCGGCGAAGGCGCGCGGCATGAAAATCGGCCGGCCCTGCATCCGGAAACCGAAGGGATACGCGAAGATCAGGGAGCAATGGCTGAAGCGGGAGCTTTCATCCCGGGAAGCCGGTAGGCGGCTGCATGTATCCCAGGACACCTTTTTACGATGGGTGCACGGGGACGGGGGATAAATCATATCGTGGAAAGGCAGACCGTCCGCGGAGGGCGGGGCCCGTAACTCGCGGGAGACCGCAGGGGAGAGCCCGCCTCGCGGAAAGAAAGCACTGATATTTGGAGGCTTTCCGCAATATGTCACACTTCCCGAACGGGAAAGCCGGACCGTTTCAGGCGGACCCGCAACGAGACGCAAGGAGGAATACGGCTTTGGACCTTCTGAAAAAAACATCCCTTCCCGTAGTTTCCCGCATGGTGGACAATCCTAAAGAGGAAGAGGCTCGCGTCGATTCCTATGTGGTCGTTCGATATGCGGTGGATTTTTTTACCGACACGCGGAAAGTTGTGGGAAAAGATAGGCTTTCCGCGCTGCTCCGCTGCCTTCGGGCCATCGTCGAGTCGGACTGCATCCGCAGGGAGCGGATTATCCGGACGTATCCGGACGGGTTTGATATTCTGGTCCTGTTTTCCGGCCGGAGGGAATTGGACGGCAGAATCGGCGGATGGGCGCGCCGTTTCCAGAAAATCCTCAAGCTGCTTGGGGCGTCGAACGTCGTTTCCCTGTCCGCGGGGGTCGGCGGCGCGATGGACGCGTTTGAGCCGTCCCGGCTGGAAAAGTCCATGAATCAGGCTGTGTTTGCCAGGCATTTCGGACGCCTGGAGCGCAATCCGTTCGTGCGGTACTATGTGGACGAGGACTATCAGGCGCTGCGCCGGCAGCGGCGCCTGGAAGCGCAGCTCTGCTCCGCGTGGCGGGAGAACCAGCTTCAGGTCTATCTGCAGCCGCAGTATGACCTGGACGGCAGGAAGATCGTGGGGGCCGAGGCGCTCGTGCGGTGGTATCACCCGGAGCGCGGGCTGATCATGCCGGACGAATTCATCCCGCTGCTGGAAAGGAACCGCTGTATCATGCGGCTGGATTTCTGGATGCTGGAGCAGTGCTGCAAAATCCTGCAGGGGTGGAACGCGAGGGGGCGCCGCGGTTTCCCTCTTTCCGTCAATTTCTCGAAGATGGACGCGATCAGGGAGGACTTCGTTCCCCGTTTCGTTTCGATTACGGAAAAGTACGGTGTTTCTCCCGACCAGTTGTGCCTTGAATGGACGGAAAGCGCTTTTTCCAATCAGGACGGCCAGGTAACCCGGATTGCGGAACAGCTTCACGCGAAAGGGTATCGGATCGCCATGGACGATTTTGGCACCGGTTACTCCTCGCTGAGCCTGCTCGCCGATCTGCCTGTCGACGTGGTCAAGTGGGACAGAAAATTCATGGATTTTCAGGAGGACAACCGGCACCGCCGCTCCTTCCTGAATCAGATGATGGGTATTTCGAAAAGCCTGAAGTACACGGTTATCGCGGAAGGGGTGGAGTATCCATGGCAGGCGGCGCTGCTCAAGCAGATCGGGTGCAAATACGCGCAAGGGTTTCTATTCGGCAGGCCGGTTCCATGGCGGGCCTGCGAAAAGGCAATCGGTTTGGAAAGCTGAATCCATAACCTACATCCGGCGGAAAGGCTCATCGGCTGAGCGCTCCCCGGAGAGACGGAAACGGCCGTCCAAATCGCGCTATCAGGGGAAGCGGCATCGGGCAGGGAATCGCAGCAACAAAAAATTATGGACTTTTGCTGCAAAATTTCCTTGCCCGATGCCGCTTTTTTCTCTTTGCGCAGCCATTTTCCGGCTGTTTCTCCCGAAAGCGCAGAGATATAAAACATATTGACTTTTTGCGCATAATGTCGGATAATATATCCAAATAGGGTATTTTGTAGAATCTTGAGTTCAAGCATTGCAATCATACGTTTCAAATCCCGCTCCGACCGCATGGCCGGGAGGGGCAGAGCGTCACTTTTATTTCCGCCGGCTGCGACGATAAAAAATCAGGAAATAGGGGAGGAATTCTATGAGCTGGATCGACAGCATGTCCGTCAGTCTGTTGGAGAAGGATCTCGACGGCCTGTGGGTACGGCAGCAGGCGATCTCGGATAATCTCGCAAACTGCGAGACGCCGGGCTACAAAAGCAAGAGCGTTTCCTTTGAGGACCAGCTTCAGGCGCTGCTTTCGGACAAGGGGGAGACGAAGTCCGGGATGATCGGCGGGATCGAGGGCGTTTCCCCCGTGACGACCGAAGCTTCCGATGAAACCTACCGGGCGGACGGGAACGGCGTGGACATTGAGAAGGAAAATCTCGAGCTGGCGCGGAACCAGTTGAATTATCAGTGCTCCCTCCAGATGGCGTCGGATGAGTTTTCGCGCCTGAAAACCGCCATCAGCGGATGATTGCTTTGCCCTCGCGTTCGCAAAGTCACGAAAACCAGGAATCAGGCGAAAGGAAGCTTTGAAATGGCTTTTTTAAGTTCCCTTGACATCAGCGGCTCCGCTCTTACCGCGAGCAGGCTCAGAATGGACGTCATTTCCGAAAATCTCGCGAATTCCTCCGCCACGCGCACGGAAAACGGCGGCCCCTATCGAAGGAAAATGGTGGTTTACCAGACGGCGGACGGCAACCGGAGCTTTGAGGACGCCCTTCAGAGCAAAATGGACGGCGTTTCGGACGCGGTGCCGGGGGGAGTAAAAGTCGCGGCCATCGTCGAAGACAAGACGCCCTCCACCCCCGTTTACGACCCCTCGAGCCCGGAGGCGGACGGGCAGGGCTACGTCCAGATGCCCAATGTGGATCCCGTGAAGGAGATTCTGGACATGATGTCCGTTACAAGAGCCTACAGTGCAAATATTTCCGCGCTGAACGCCGTGAAAAACATGGCGGGCAAAGCGCTTGAAATTGGGAAGTGATAGAAATGAGCACCATACCTCCCATTCAGAAAATCGCCCTTCCGGGGATCGAGGACCTTCTCGGGAAAACCGCCCAGGTTTCCGACGCTTCGGTCCAGGTCCCGTTCCAGTCGCTTTTCCAGGACGCGGTCGGCGACGTGATGCAGACCGGGGCAGCCAAGGACGGCGAAGTGGAAAAAATCGTTACCGGCCAGACCGACAACCTGCACGACGCCGTAATCGCCTCCCAGAAATTCAGCCTTTCCGTGGATCTCCTGGTCCAGCTTCGCAATAAGGCGCTCGACGCGTATAAGGAGATCATGCAGATCGGCGTTTGAGGGGATTTTTCGGAAAGGACGGTTAGCGGAAACGGATGGCGAATGAAAAGATCAGCAAATACATCGACCCGATCAAGAACTCCTGGAAGAAGCTGTCGAAGAGGACGCACCGGGTGATAGGCATTGTTTTCATCGGCATTCTGGCGCTTGCCGTCACGCTCGGCCTGCTGGTGAACCAGACGAAGTACGTGGTGCTTTATCCGGGCCTTGACCACGACGAAGCGGTTGAGGTGATGACGGAATTGAAAGACTCCGGCGTCAGCTACAAGGAGGACAACGGCACGATCTATGTGCCGAGCGACCAGGAAAACGCCCTGCGCATGCAGCTCGCGAACGAGGGGCACCCCAAGACCGCGCCGAATTACGACTATTTCACCGGAAACGTCAACGCGATGACGACAGACCGCGAAGAGAAGGTCATCGAAAAATACCAGCTCAACCAGCGGCTGGAGGCCGTGATCAAAACGCTGGACCCGATCGACAACGCATACGTCACCATCAGCCTGCCGGACGACAGCGGCTATGTCCTCGACGACGACAAGGAAACGGCGACCGCTTCCGTCACCCTGAAGGTCGGTTCGGGGAAATCCCTTTCCGACAAGCAGGTGAGCGGAATCAAGCAGCTGGTTTCCAAAAGCGTCCCCAACCTGACGGCGGACAACGTGTCCGTCATCGACGCCGCGAGCGGGGAGGAGCTTTCCGCTCAGGGCGGCGATTCCGAGGGCTCCACGCGGATGGATCTGACGGAATTCAAGCTGAAGGTGGAAAAACAGTACGAGGACAGCATCCAGAAAAAGGTCCTCAACATCCTTTCGCCCCAGTACGGCGAAGAAAACGTCAAGGTCAGCGTGACCAGCAAGATGGACCTCGACAAAAGGATCCGGGATATTGTCACCTATCAGCCCACGACGAGCGACGACAAGGGAATCGTCAACAAGTCGAGCGAGTCGACCCAGACCACGAGAGACGGTTCGGAGGCCGGCGGAGTGGCCGGGGCGGAAAGCAACACGGACGTTTCCTCCGGCACGACGACTTATCCCGGCGTCACCGTGAGCGGGAACACGATCACGACCAAGGACAGCAAATCGTACGAGTATTTCGTGAGCAAAGTGGAGGAGCAGGTCCAGAGCGACGCCGCGGACCTCGACGACCTGACGGTTTCCGTCCTGATCAACGCCGCCGCGATGACGGACGGGCAGAAGCAGAGCATCGCCGATTCCGTCGCCGTTGCGGCCGGCGGCCTGAAGCCGGAGAAGGTCAACGTCAGGAACGGTGAATTCATCACGAAGGAAGCGCAGGCCAACGCGGAGCCGGCATCCCTTTTGCCCGTGAAGCTGTCAAAGCAGACGGTCGCCGTCGCGGCGGCCGGACTTCTTCTCGTGATCCTCCTGGTTGCGGTGGGCGCCGTTTCCCACGGTCGCAAGGCGCGCAAGCGCAAGGAACTGATGAAACAGCTGGGCGCGGAGGAGCACCCGGCCGAAAAAGTGCAGAAGAGCGCCGCGCCGGCCGTGCAGACCGAATCCATCGCGGAGAAGCGCAGCACCATGGACGAGAAGGAGCAGCAGGTGAAAAAAGACCTGCAGGACTTTTCCGGCAAGAACCCGGAGATCGTCGCTCAGCTCATCAGAAGCTGGCTGAGAGGGGACGACCACCATGCCTAGTCAGCAGAAATGCACCGCCGCGCAAAAGGCGGCCGCCGTCATCATCGCGCTGGGAACCGACAGCGCCTCCAGGATTTACAAGTACCTGAGGGAAGACGAGGTGGAGCAGCTCACGCTGGAGATCGCCCGGATGTCCCGGCTGGACTCCAAGGAGCTCGACGGCATCCTCGACGATTTCTACCAGCTCTGCCTGACGCAGAAGGTCGTGACCGAAGGCGGGGCGGAGTATGCGCGCAGCGTCCTCGAAAAAGCGTACGGGGCCCAGCAGGCGACTTCCCTTTTGAACCGGGTCACGAAGTCCCTCCGCTCGAAGGCGTTCGAATTCCTGCGAAAGGCCGATTACAAAAACCTTCTCACCATGATCCAGAACGAGCACCCCCAGACGATCGCCCTGATCCTTTCCTATGCGAACCCGGACCAGGCCGCCACGGTGATCGCGGAGCTGCCGAAAGAGAAGCAGGTGGACGTGGTTCAGCGCATTGCGACCATGGACCGCGCTTCGCCCGAAGTGATCCACATCGTGGAAAACAATCTCGCCGCGAAATTTTCCAATGTCCTTTCCATCGACTTCACGAAGTTCGGCGGAGTCAGCTATGTCGCCGACATCATGAACAACATGGACCGCGGCAACGAGAAGTACATTTTCGACGAGCTGAACCGCAGGGACGCGGAGCTTTCCGAGGACATCAGGAAGAAGATGTTCGTCTTCGAGGATATCTCCTCCATGGACGACATGTCCATCCAGCGTTTCCTCAGGGAGGTGGATTCCAAAGACCTTGTGTTCGCCCTCAAGGGAGCAAACCAGGAGGTTGCGGATGTCATCTTCAAGAACATGTCGAAGCATATGACGGAAATCGTCCAGTCGGATCTCGAGTATACCCATAACGTCCGTCTCCGGGACGTTGAGGACGCTCAGCAGCGCATCGTCGGCGTAATCCGGCGTCTGGAAAACGAAGGAGAACTGGTCATCTCCAAGGGCGGGAAGGATGAGATCATTGAGTAGCGTCATTAAATCTTATCAGTACGGCCGCGTTTCAGCCCCGGAAGCGGGTGCCCGCCCGGGCGCGGGGGAGGGGCAGGGAACAAGGTCCGCCGACGGCGCGTTCCTGATGGCCCGGCAGATAGTCGCCGCGGCGCAGGAATACAGGATCCGCGTCGGCAGGGAGACCGCGGAAGAGAGCCGGCGGGAGTACGAGCAGGCGCGCCGGCGCGGCTACCGGGAAGGATTCGCCCAGGGCGTTTCGGAGGGCAAAAAATCGGGCGCGGAAGAGGGCAAAAAGTCAGGCTATGGGGAAGGGGTCGAAAAGGCGGAAGCCGAAAACCGCAAAACCATGGGCGAGCTTTCCCGGATGGTGGAAGCCGTTGAAAAGGACAAGACGGATATCCTGCGGAAATTCGAGGACGGGATCGAAGAGCTTGCCTTTGCGATGGCCAGAGCCGTCCTGAAACGGGAGCTGTCCCTCGACGAGGATGCGCTCCGCTCCATCATCTTATCCGCCGCGGACTCCTACCGCAACCAGGCGTGGGTGCGCATCCGCGTTTCCGAGAAGGACGCCGGCGTTTTGCTGAGGCCGGACAAGAGCATCGCCGAGGACCTGAAAAACGTTTCCGGCAGCGTAAAAGTCATTCCGGTGCCCGATATGGAGGACGGAAGCTGCGTCATCGAAATGCCGGATCAGGTGATCGACGCGGGAATCGGCAGCCAGCTCCGCAAGCTGGAAGACGCCGTGGAATCGGCCGGCCGCGTCAGGGCCGGCTGAGGCGCCGAAGGAGAATCGTATGGTGGATTTCAGAGCTGCGTGCGATATCGTTGCAAAGCTGGACCCGCTCTGCTATCGGGGCAAGGTGAAAAACATCGTCGGCATGATGATCGAGGTGACGGGCCTTGACGCGAAGGTCGGCGACATCTGCGTCATCCGGGGCGGGTCGGGGGACGGGGACGTCACGGCGGAAGCGGTGGGCTTCCGCGACGGCGACGTGCTGCTCATGGCCTACGGCGACGTCCGGGGCGTGGGGCCGGGCAGCGTGGTGGAGTCCACCGGGCACAAGCTGCGCGTCCCGGTCGGGGATTTCCTCGTGGGGAGGACGGTGGACGCCACGGGGAACCCGATCGACGGGCTCGGGCCGTTCGACGCGCCGGAGTACCGCGACATCGGCGCCCGCTACATCAACCCGCTCGAGCGCCCGAGAATCGACACCTGCCTGCATTTCGGCATCAAGGCGATCGACGGGATGCTCACCATCGGAAAAGGGCAGAGGATGGGAATCTTCGCGGGCAGCGGGGTGGGCAAAAGCACCCTGATGGGGATGATCGCGAAAAACGTCAAATCCGACCTCAACGTGATCGCACTGGTCGGCGAAAGGGGCCGCGAGGTCAAGGAATTCATCGAGAAGGACCTCGGAAAGGAGGGGCTCGCGCGTTCCGTGCTCGTCGTCGCAACCTCCGACCAGCCGGCCATGTTCCGCGTGAAATGCGCGTCCGTGGCAACGTCCATCGCGGAGTATTTCCGTGACCGCGGCAGGGATGTGCTGCTGATGATGGATTCCCTGACGAGGTTCGCGATGGCGCAGCGGGAGATCGGCCTGGCCGCCGGGGAGCCGCCCATCGCGCGGGGCTACACCCCGTCCATTTACGCGGAACTGCCGAAGCTTCTGGAAAGGAGCGGGAATTTCAGGACCGGCTCCATCACGGGCATCTATACGGTGCTCGTCGAGGGCGACGATACGAACGAGCCGATTTCCGATACCGTCCGCGGCATCCTGGACGGGCACATTGTCCTCACGCGCTCCCTCGCGAGCCGGAACCACTACCCGGCGATCGACATCAACCAGAGCGTCTCGAGGCTGATGACGGACATCACCACGAAGGAGCATCAGACGGCCGCCGCCAAGATCCGGGACCTTTTGTCCGTATACGACCAGAACCGCGACCTGATTTCCATCGGGGCCTACAAGCCGGGGATGAACCGAAGGCTCGACGAGGCGGTTAAAAAAATCGACGCGGTCGACGGCTTCCTCACGCAGAAGGTCGACGAATCGTTTCCCTTTGAGCAAACGGAATCCATGATGCGGGAGATATGAGATGAAAAAGTTTGTTTTCACCTTGGAAAAGGTCCTGAATTACAAGCGCCAGGTGCTGGAAGAGGAAAAAAACGAGATGGCGGGGCTCCAGTCGAAGCTGCGCGCGCTGGAGGGGGAGATCTTCGCGCTGGAGTCGCGCTCCGGGGAACTGGACCGCGAACTCGCCCTCCGCCTGCGGGGAGGGGTCGCCACGCGGGAAGCGTCTTCGTGCAAAGACTACCAGGACGAGCTGATCCGGAAAATCCGGATGCTCCTGCGGGAAAAAGGACTCCTCCTGGAATCCATCGCGCAGAAGAGGAGGGAGATCGTCCGGATGAACGGGGACATCTCCGGGTTGGAAAGGCTCAGGGACAGGCAGTGGAGCGATTACCGGAAGCTGTGCGGAAAAGAGCAGGAGCGCGCCGTGGAGGAATTCGTCGGCAGGGCGCGCTGCTCCGCGGGCTGATTCACGGCCCCGGTTTCCCCTGCTTGGCAATCTATCGTCTATTTCAGAGAAGGAGGTGGGTCACAAAATGATGCAAATGATTCGGCAAGTTGCCGCGGGGCAGGCCGCCCAGGTGCAAATCGGGCAAGCGGGCCGCGAGGATTCCGCGCGGGACGCGGATGCGTTCCCGGCGCTGCTCCGTTCGGCGGCAAAAGCCGGACGGAACGAAGAGCGGACCGCAGACGACGGCGGAGAAGAAAAGGAGGACCGCAGCCGGGAAAACAAAACCGGAAATCTTCTGTTGGCGCAGATACCCAGCCAGATGGTTATTTTTCCGTTCGGCGCTGTGGACGCCGCGGCGGATCCGGCGCCCTCCCCGTCCGTTCTTTTCGATTCACCGGCAGCCGGCCAACCCGTTCCGCAGGGGGATGTCCCCGCTGCCATTCCCCAGCCGGCGGCGCGGGAAAACGGCGTTGCCTTTCCGCAGAGCGCGCAGGAGGAAAAAGCCGTGAGCTTTTCCGGGGCCGCTCCGGCGGCGAAGCCGGAGGCCGGGCCCGCATCGGCGGAAAAGACGCCGGCGCGGGAAGAAACTTATACGCCGGGCAGCGCGGCAGCACGGACCGCGCCGGGCGTCCCGGAGAAAAGCGTGGCGGCCCCGTCGGAGAGGACCGGATTTTCGCATTCGGAACCCTCCGGGGAAGAGCTTCCGGAGGAAAATCCCGCGGGAAAAACCGGCGACGAAAGCACGCAGCCTCAGAAAAAGCAGGAAATCCAGGGGGAGGAGAATCGGGCGTCCCCGGTTTTTAACCTGTATGCGGGCGGCAATGTGGTCATCAAGGTCTCCGACGCGGAAGCGGCGCAGAGGCCGCAGGCGGTCCGCCAGGTCGTGCAGGCCGTGGCGCAGCGGGCGGATCAGGGAAAGCGGGAATTTCAGGTCGAACTTTATCCGCAGAGCCTGGGCAGGGTTTCGGTCAAGCTTTCTTCGGAAAACGGCGTCCTCACCGTGGAGATCTCGGCGTCGAATCCGAAAACGCAGAACCTGCTCCTTTCCGGCTCGGAGGATATCCGCTCGATGCTGCAGGCTTCGACCGGCCGCAATGTGAATCTCGTGAGGCCGGAGCAGTTCGGCGGCTGGTATGCCCCTCGGGACGGCGGAGATTCCGGCGGGGCGCGGCAGGGGCAGGAAGAAGAAAAACGGCGGGAGTCCGCGGCCCGGCGCGGGCTGCGCGGCATTGGAGCGGCCGGCAGCATGGACGCGGGGGATTTTCTGTCCCTCATGCGGCAGATCACACAGTAGACGAAAAGGCGGGTGAAAGACAATGGAAATTTCGGAACTGTCGGGCTCGGCGCCCTATGGCGTGGCGTTCGAAACCGCGGAGCCCGCGGCTGTAACCACCGGGCGGCCTGTGAGCGCGGCCGCCTCCGACGCTTCGAGCGGCGGCCTGAGCATGACGGATTTTCTGAAGCTTCTCGCGGCGCAGTTCAAGAATCAGGACATCATGAACCCGACGGACAACACGGAGTATATCTCCGAGCTGGCGCAGTTTTCCTCCATCCAGGCGATGAATACGCTTACGTCCTATGCGGACCGCCAGTACGCCGCTTCCCTGGTGGGAAAAATCGTCCGGGTGTCGAAGACCGACGCGGAGGGAAAGAGAGTGTTCGACATCGGGAAGGTCGACTATGTGGATTTTTCGTCGATGGACGGAACGAGCGCGCTCGTGGTCAACGGCCAGGCGTACGATCTTTCCTCGGTGATCCAGGTCCTGGACGATGCAACGCAGGAAACGGCCGCCGGAAGCTGACGGACAAACGGACGGGCACGGAAGGCGTCCGGTCAAGAAAACTGTTTTTTCACCAACGTCAAGCAGGCACCGCCGGACTTTGCACGACAGAAAAGCCCGTGCGGTTCCGCGAAGGAAAGGGAGTAAAAAATCATGGCTCTTTCAAGGTCAATGTCGTCCGCCGTGGCGGGGCTGAAAGCACACCAGACGGCGATGGACGTCGTCGGCAACAATATCTCCAACGTGAACACTTACGGGTTTAAGCCCTCCACCACCATGTTCCGCGACATCATGTACCAGACGCTTTCCGCGGGGAAAGCCGGTGTGGCGGGAACCGAGGGAGGCACCAATCCCTCGCAGGTGGGCTACGGCGCCGCCGCTTCGGCAGTGGAGGTGAACGCTTCCGGCCAGACGGGCATGGTTGCGACCAATAATCCTACGGACTGTTTCATCAACGGGGAAGGGTACTTCGTCGTGAAGAACGGAAGCGGGTACCTTTACACGCGCGTGGGCGACAATTTGAAGCTCGACCACAACGGCTATCTGACGGACGGCGCCGGCAACTATGTCTGCGGCATCAACGAGGGCAGCAGCGCCACCGAACCCGAGCCGATCCACTACACGGGGGCGGACCCGATCAGCAGCATTTCCATCGGCGAGGACGGCTCCATCACGGCGAACCAAAACGGGACTCCGGTGACCATCGGCCAGCTCCGCCTCGCCTATTTCATCAATCCCGCCGGCCTTACGGCGGTGGGGAATTCCTACTACTCGGCGGACAGCGGAAACACCGGGACGGCGACCTACGAAAAGCCCGGCGGAAGCGCCACGGGCCAGCTCGTGACCGGCGCGCTGGAGGCTTCCGGCACGGACCTGGCGAATGAGTTTACCAACATGATCCAGTTTGAGCGCGGGTTCCAGGCGAACACGAAGATCGTCACGGTCAACGACGAGATGCTGCAGACGCTCGTCAACATGAAGAACTGAGCGGCCGCGCCGCGTCCGGCGGGTTTGCCTGAAAAATCATGTTTGAGTCCGTTCGCACGGGGTTCAAGCTTTTAAATATGCGGTCCTGAATTCTGATCAGTGCGGAGAATGGCGGTAGGTATGGCAGAGGTTTTGTCCCAGCAGCAGATCGACGAACTGCTCGGCAAGCTCCGGAGCGGGAACGTGGACTTCAAGGCGATCGAGGAGCAGTCTTCCGCCAAAAAGGTCAAGGAATACGATTTCCTTTCGCCGAAAAAGTTCACGAGGGAACAGCTCAGGCTCCTTGAAAATATATTCGACAACTTTTCCAGGCTGTTCGCGCTCTACCTGTCCAGTCTGCTGCGGATGTCCTGCCAGACGGAGGTCCTTCAGGCGGAGGAGGAGGAGTACCGGGAATTCAGCAACGCGCTCAGCGACTCCATCCTTGTCGGCGTCATCGGCATGCACAACAAGGAGTGCAATATCGACGACAAGCAGATCCTGGTTGAGATTTCCCGGCCCGTCTCGTTCTATATCCTCGACCGCATGCTTGGCGGAAACGGTTCCGGGTACCTGGTGGACAGGGATTACACCGATATCGAGCTTTCCCTGATGGAATATCTGTTCAAACGGATGGCCGGCATCCTGAAAAGCGCCTGGAGCAATTCATTCGAGCTGGAGCACACGCTCGACCGCGTGGAGACCAACGCCCAGACGGTCCAGTTCATCCAGCAGGACGAGTCGGTCGCCATCGTCGTGATCGAGGTGACGCTCAACGAGCTCAAGGGCAATGTGAACGTCTGCCTCCCGGCGGCGTCCCTCGAGGAGATTTTCAAGATCTTCGATTCCAGGTACGTCAAGGTGTCGAAAAAAAGCGATCCGAAGCAGGAAAAGCACCGCAGGGGCGCCATCATGGACAGCCTGAGGGACACGGAGCTGACGGTTTCCGCAGTCCTGGGCAAGGCGGATGTTTCCCTGCGGGAGCTGCTTGCCCTGCAGAGTGGGGACGTCATTCCGCTTCATACGAAGGTTTCCGAAAAATCCATCGCCGTGAATGTGGAAAGTCAGGAGTGGTTCAGCGGTGAACTGGGGACCAAAGAGAAGCATTACGCGGTCAAAATCAGTAAAATCCTCCAATAAACTTCGAAAAAGGTGATTTACTTGGGATCAGACCAGCTCTTTTCCAGCATGGAAACCGACGCGATCGGGGAAATCCTGAACATCAGCCTTGGTTCCTCCGCGACTTCCGTCTCGGAGCTGCTCGGGCAGCCGGTCAAAATCACGACGCCGGACGTCAAAGTCATCCACTCCAGCGAGTTCGATTTCAAGATGTACGAACCGGCCGTCGGCGTCGAAATCAACTATGTGAACGGCCTTTCCGGCAAAAACATCCTGATCCTGAAGGAATCGGACGTCAAGGTGATCGTCGGCCTTCTCCTGCATACTGATTTTTCCGACCGTGAATTCGTCATGGACGAGATGAACATCGGCGCCATCTGCGAGGTCATGAATCAGATGATGGGGGCCGCCGCAACGGCGCTTTCCCAGTTTCTGAACCGCACCATCAACATTTCGCCGCCGAATTCCTTCCGCATCAGCAACAGCGACCAGTTTAAAGAGAAATATTTCGACGGCGGCGAGGAAATCGTCAGCGTATATTTCCACCTTATGATCGGCGGCATGGTGAACAGCGAATTCATCAACGTGATGCCGGTCCGGCTCGCCAAAGAGCTGATCGCGAATTTCAAGCTGGAACCCGCGCAGGAAACGGACGCGCCCGGGGAAGAACAGGCCGCTTCCGCTTCGCCCGATCCCGCCCAACAACCCGCTGCCCCGGAACCCGCCCCGGCGAACTCAGCGGAGGGCGTCTCCCGGGCCGCGGATCAGGCGATCCCCGCCGCCCGGCAGGGGTACCGCGTTTCGCAGGCGGTATACCCGAGCTTCGACGGCGACGGTTCCAAGCTGACTCCTTCGGAATCGAAGAACCTTGAGATGATCATGTCCGTCCCCCTCCAGATCGCGGTAGAGATCGGCCGCACGCGCAGGGAGATCAAGGATATTCTGGACTTTTCCGTCGGCAGCATCGTGGAGCTCGACAAGCAGGCCGGATCTCAGGTCGACGTTTACGTGAACGGAAAAGCGATCGCCAAAGGCAACGTCGTTGTGGTGGACGATTATTACGGCGTCAGGATCACGGAAGTGTCAAGCAACAGCGAGATCATGAAACTGGTTTGACCTTTCTTCAAAAATCTGGACTGTCAGGATTGCAGGATTTGAGGAGGACGTAACGATGGCAAAGAAGATCATGCTGGTGGACGATGCCGCTTTTATGCGGATGATGATCAAGGATACGCTTTCCAAGAACGGATACGCGGATATCGTGGAGGCCGATAACGGGCAGGCGGCGGTGAACGCCTACCCCGCGGAAAAGCCCGACCTCGTGATCATGGACATCACCATGCCCGTCATGGACGGGCTTGAGGCGCTCAAGGAAATCAAGCGGATGGATCCCGGCGCAAACGTCATCATGTGCTCCGCGATGGGCCAGGAGGCCATGGTCGTGGACGCCCTGAAGCACGGCGCGAAGGACTTCATCGTGAAGCCCTTCAAGCCGGAGCGGATCATGAAGACGGTCAACGGCATCCTGGGGTGACGAGATGACGAATCCGGTTCTTTTGCTGTCCGCGGAACGGATGAGCTTTTCGTCCGACGTGCTGCCGCTGATCCTGTCGCTTCTCGCGGTGCTTGCGGTGCTGTACCTCTGCTACCTTTTCAGCCGGTTCCTGGCGCGCAGAGTCGGGAAGGCGGTCAGCTCGAACAACATCAAAATCCTGGAGCGCGTCGCGCTTTCCCAGGACAAGGGCCTCGTTATTGCGGAG
>ENA-UOOK01002447-UOOK01002447.1-fermentation-metagenome-genome-assembly--contig:-NODE-2447-length-22886-cov-4.631992_pt1 | contig 22886 bp, 16 predicted proteins | sample MGYA00245777_ERZ724023 | MGnify/ENA primary metagenome ERZ724023 (study PRJEB28704, sample SAMN03018312) | fermentation metagenome | biome: anthropogenic terrestrial biome; feature: soil; material...
CGGAACATTCCCCAGATGCTTTTGTCTATGCGCGACGGATCATAGCGGGGCGCATTAAAATCAAGCTTCCAGAGCCCTCCGCAGTCGCACTTCGGCTTTCGGGTCGACGTGCTTTCTTTAATGCCGCATTTGGCACAGATAAAATTCATTTGGGCACCTCCGCGACCGCTTCTATCTCAACAAGACATCCGAAATGGAGCTTTCCGCAGGGCACTACGCACCTTGCAGGCTTGTGATCTGCAAAAAATTCTGAGTACGCCTCGTTTACTTCATCCCACATATCTATGTCTGAGAGGTATATCCGGCACTGTACAACGTTTTCTTTAGTCAATCCGGCTTCATGCAACACCCTCTCCATGTTGGCAAGCGCAAGTGCCGCATGTTCGCGGGCCCCTCCGGAGACGACCTCACCTGTATCCGGATCCCTTGACAGCTGTCCCGAGATATAGAGCATGCCGTTCGACAATATCCCGGGGCTGTAATGCCCTTTATTCTCTTTTTTGTATTCAGGAACGATCTTTTTCATCGCTTACCCTCCCTATCGATCAACAGCCGTCAACTATGCAAGCTGTCCGCTTCTATCAAAATTACGATTTTTATCATTTACAATAATATTATAAACGGGAAAGGGCAGGGATGAGAACATCCTGATATCTCAGCCGTATTCGGGATGAATATCTGCCGTTTCTAATGCCGAGCCGAAATAAAAATTATTAAAAATTAGTAATGACAAGGTGACTTTACCAAATTATAATGTCATTGTCTTGATATTTTGGGGAGGTTTTCTTTTATGAAAAAAACTGTTTTGTTTTTCTTTCTTTCTCTATTCCTATTCCTTTTAGTCTCACCCGGTCCGGTATATGCGGGGAGCCCCGAGTATGACCAGGCCTACGCTGTATATCAGAACCAGGGAGCAGGGACAGCCGCTCCGCTCTTCAAAAAGATCGTCGAGAATAAGCCTGACCCTGATGCAATGTGGATGCTTGGCTATATTTACAAAAACCAGGCAAACTTCGATACGATGTACGCTGAAAGTGCAAAGTGGTACAAGAACTACCTGCAGTTTCCCTTTGTAAAAAAAGATTTTGCCATGCACGAACTGGGACAGATCTACAAGACCGGAGGTTACGGTGTTGAAAAAGATCTCATCAAGGCGAGGATCTATTTCGAAACACTTGTGGAGTCTGGGTGGTCTGACCCAAATTACGCCAGATATCCCGTGAATGACCTGACTGAGGTCATGGGTGAACAGATGGCGGGCTATACAAAAGATGACACTGACTACGTCAAAGCAGGCAAACTGCTTGCAAAAAACAAACCAAAGGATGCGCTTGCGCCGCTGAAGCAGTCAGCGGAATACAAGAACTCCGACGCAATGGAAGTTCTGGGGACCATGTATAAATACGGCCTCGGCGTCAAGCAGGACTACTTCGAAGCGGCTTCCTGGTTCAGAAAGGCTGCGGAAAAAGAGCTTCCCTATTCCATGCTCAACATGGGGAAACTCTATGACAAGGGAAACGGCGTGACACAGGACGACACCATTGCCAGAGAATGGTACAAAAAATCGGCGCTGGCAGGTAATGAAGAGGCGAAGACTATCCTTACCGAAAAGATGGTCAGGGATCCGATTGCACCCGAGACGGCAATAGAGATGATCGGCAAAATGAGGTATGCTAAGGACGGACTCCCCTGGGGCGAGGTTGTGGGCAAATTTATACTCAAGCCGAAATGGGAATATTATTTCAACGACCAGGAGGGTCACGTGGTAAAACTCAGGGGTTACTACGAAGACGGACAGAAGGAAAAGAACGCCATCACCGTATGGTACTACCTGAAATGTGAACCGAACATCGCTGAGGGAACGAGAGCATTCTCGATAAAACAGCTTTACTCCGCAGTAAAGGATGAAAAATCAAAGCAGGGCATCCCCGACTGGCTGGCCTACGAACTGGAATGACCTTTTGGGCACTTTTCGCATAAACTGATCACACGACATGGGCCGCCTCACGATGAGGAAGGCCCATGTCCATTTTATCCTTCGGTATTATAATAAAGAGGTAAAATTATCATCAACAGATAGCTTGCCATGCTGAAAAAGGAGGCGGTATCAATGGGTATTCTTGCTGCTGTTATGGTCCCGCACCCCCCGCTGATCGTTCCTGAGGTCGGCAGAGGTGAAGAAGAAAAGATAAAAGATACAATAAGAAGCTTTACAAAGGCTGCTGAACTCATTGCAGGACTGAAGCCTGAAACTGTTCTGATCCTCTCTCCGCACAGTGCCTTCTATTCCGACTATTTCCACATTTCCCCGGGGAGATCCGCATCAGGAGACCTGTCTAAATTCGGGGCGCATAGGGTCACCTTCGATGTCCGCTACGACTCCGAATTCGTCCTTGAGCTTGAAAAAATGGCCCGCATAGAAAGCATTGAAGCCGGAACGATGGGCGAACGTGAAAAAAACCTGGACCACGCTACGACAGTACCCCTCTACTTTTTGAAGAAGGCATTCGGCGGGTTCATCCCGTGCAGAATAGTAAGGATAGGACTTTCGGGGATGCCTCTTGAGGAACACTACAGGTTCGGAGCTCTGATCAAAAAGACCGCGGAGTTGCTTGGCAGGAATATCTGCGTCATAGCAAGCGGAGACCTCTCTCATGTACTTAAAAGGGAGGGTCCTTACGGATACAGGTCTGAGGGTCGCGAGTACGACAAAAGGATCATGGATGTGATGTCCCGGGCCGCTTTCAGTGAACTCTTTGATTTCAATGATTCCTTCTGCGAAAGAGCCGCCGAATGCGGACACAGGTCATTCACTATAATGGCGGGATGCTTCGACGGGCTCTCCGTAAAGGCAGAAATGCTCTCATACGAAGGCCCGTTCGGCGTTGGTTACGGGATCTGCACCTTTATACCAGGCGAACCGGACCAAACGAGAAAATTTCTTTTGACACAGGAAATGGGGAGCGGGGAGAAGATGGATAAGATCAAAAAGGAAGAGAGTCCCTATGTGCGCCTCGCCAGAGAGACGGTGGAAAGGTATGTAGATGAGGGAAAGAGGCTGTCTGTTCCGGAATACCTGCCGGAAGAGGCCCTGACAAGAAGGGCAGGGACCTTTGTATCGCTGAAAAAATTTGGTCAGCTTAGGGGATGCATCGGCACGATATCCCCGGCCGAGGCAAACATATCGGAAGAGATCATACACAACGCAATAAGCGCATCGACCAGAGACCCGAGGTTTCCGCCTGTATCGCCCTCCGAACTTAAAGACCTCGACTACAGCGTAGACATACTTGGCGAGACGGAGGACATCGATTCTCCCGAAGAACTGGATGTGAAAAAATACGGCGTGATAGTCTCAAGCGGATACAGAAGAGGCCTGCTCCTTCCAAACCTTGAAGGAATCGATGACGTAGAAGATCAGATATCCATAGCCATGCAGAAGGCGGGAATAAGGAAGGGCGAGAGGATCAGACTGCAGCGTTTCGAGGTCGTGAGGTATCACTGAGATGATCTGTGACGTCTGTCCGCGCAGATGCAATATCGAAGAAGGCAAACGAGGCTTCTGCAAAGCAAGGGGCAACCGGGGAGACAGGAACGTCTCCCTCAGTTACGGCAAGCTGACATCTATAGCATTGGATCCGATCGAAAAAAAACCCCTTGCAAGATTCCATCCGGGAAGCAGGGTCCTCTCTGTCGGCTCCTTCGGCTGTAACATGGACTGCCCATTCTGTCAGAACTACTCGATTGCCTCGGCTTCTGAGGATGATGTCAGAACGAGGTGCCTTTCTCCCGGGGAACTGGCCGTGATGGCGGAAGAACTGAGGGAAGAGGGAAACATAGGGCTTGCCTTCACATATAACGAACCGATGATCGGTTATGAATACGTCAGGGATGCCTCGCTGGAGGCTAAAAAACGGGGAATGAAAAATATGGCGGTTACAAACGGATGCGTTATGCCGCATATACTTGAAGAGGTGCTGCCGTTGGTCGATGCCTTCAATATCGACCTCAAGTCCTTTTCGGAGGAGACATACAGCAGGCTGGGGGGAGACCTTAGAATAGTACAGGATTTCATAACAAGGGCGGCGGAAAGATCTCATGTTGAGATAACCACTCTCATAGTGCCGGGCATGAACGATTCGGAAGAAGAGATGAAAGCCCTCGCAGTCTGGCTCAGCTCAGTCGACCGTTCTATCCCGCTCCACATAACCAGATTTTTTCCCAGAAGAAAGATGTCTGACCGGATGCCGACCGACATTGACTTGCTGAGAAGGCTTTGCGCTACAGCGGAGAAACACCTGGACGACGTGCTTATCGGAAACGTATAGCCGGGCGCCGCCGCCCGGCTATACTCCGTGATGCCACAGATATTCTACTTTGATCCCACTTCATCACAGAGGTTCATAGTCAGATATTTTGCAACCTCACTGACTGGCATCCGCGGAATGAGCCACATCAGCTTGGTCACTATCGCCTCGAACCCCATGTCGAGGGCGCTTACTGCGCCTGTTTTCAGTGTCTTCTGCCCCACATCGTACGTCGAGAGGTCGACCCCGCCTTCGGGGCATTGCGTCGTTATTACAGGCAGTATGCCCAGGTCAACGGCTTTTTTGATGCCGGGGAGGAGATCCTCTCCCATGTAAGGCAGCCCTCCCAGGCCGAAGCACTCAACTACTATCGCTTTTGGCTTCATTTCAATGATCCTGTCGAAGTAATCCGCCCTGAAACCGGGGAAAAGCTTCACCGGGATCACTTCTTTCGAAAAAGATATTCCTTCTGATCCGGTGCCGAAGCTGCAAAGGGTCTTCATGTCAATGAAGGGAGATTTAAGCAGAGAGACCTTTTTGCCGTCTGATACTCCAAGTTCATCATAGTAGACAGACTTGAACGCTTCGATCCTCTTGCCCGACATCTTCTTAGCCCTCGGTCCGTGGATCAGCCTCCCGGCAAAGGCTAAGGCGATCCCCGACTGCTTTTGGGCAAGAAGGGCCTCGACAAATCTGAAGGCGTCCTCAAGGTTCCTTTTGGCGTCCGTTCCCGGCTCAGACATCGGGATCATCGACCCAGTCAGGACTACCGGCTTTTCGAGGTCCCTCATGACATAGGAAAGGGCGGCCGAGGTATATGCCATCGTGTCTGTGCCGTGAGTTATCACATAGCCGTCATATGAAGGATTCTCCCTGACGCATTTTATGATGGCCTTCCAGTCGGCCGGATCAATGTTGGAGCTGTCTTTGGAAAAGACATTGGCGATATCAATGTCGGCGATCTCGTAAATACCGGGTACCTGAGCCGCCAGTGCCTCGCCCTGGTCTATCGGCACGAGGCCCTCTGCACTCTGCTGGGATGCGATCGTGCCCCCGGTAGATATGAGCAGTATCTTCATTGCTCCACCCTCCTTCGTTATCTCCGGCCGATCTTTTTCAAGGCCGAAAGTATGATCCTCACGTAATCATCCCTGTCGGGTCCGGTGATCAAAGGTATGACGTGGTCCTTAATGTAGTTTTTTCCGACGATCATGGAGAGGACTGCGGATGTTCCGGGATGGAGTCCCGGGCTTGATGATTCGGCAAAGACTGGCCTGCTCATGTAGGTGAAGCCTGCAGCGTCCTCTGATACCAGTTTCGCCAGCTCTCCGACCAGCCTAACCTTTACCGACGACTTCTCCGTCTTTCTCAGTTCAGCCGCTATGTTCTCGAGCCTGTCCGCGAAATTCGAGGAGAGTGCCTGGAACGAGTCGGCATCATAATTAAGCAGATCGTTCCTCACAAAATATGGGACGGAGAGCTCTTTGCATGACTCTTCCAGAGCTCTTGCCACAGAGGGATCTCCTCTCTCTTCGGAGTAGCGGATGAGGAACCTGTTATGGTCTGACTCTTCCGAAAGGACGCTGCTCACCTTGCTCTCCGCGACTATGGTGGGGAGCGGACAGCCAATCTTCTTCATCATCTCTCCCTTCATGCCGTGCATGAAGTTTCCCTCATAATCCTCATCGGGGCCAAGTCCGCCTCCGGTGAAATTGACCGGCATCACTACAGCAACGGGCATGCCGTCGAGATCTATGACTGTTCCCAGTATCGCGCCTGCGTTTTCTTCGCTTTCAGGAACCACAAAGACCCTTTCCGGGTCGGCCTTTTTGAAGGAATCGAGCACTGAGAGGGCCAGCGCACCCTGAAAGCATGCAGCCGTCTCCGCAACTCCTTGGCCATACACCCGTCCAAAAACTTCCGCTGCTACTCCTTGCGAAAAGAGGGCGTCTTTGCCCTCCGCCCTTTTCATCATGGCGGCTTCCTGTGGCGTGACCCTTCTCCTTGGCATCGTCACTGCGCTGCCGCCGCCCATAAGCTTGACAGTTATCTTTTCAGTGGTGCAGGAGACCTCCCTGATCCTTGTGTCGACAGAGAGGGCATGCGAGACTATCGTTCCGGCCGCGCAGAAACCGCCTCCGTCATCCTGCTGGTAGTTGTTGGCTCCGTGCGCGTGGGCTATGCCCACATGTCCCGTAAGACAGACAATGCCATGTTTTTCATCCGATAATGAGAGCTTTTCCTTCAAGATTATCCTCTCCTCTTTCATCTTGATAATTCCAATAATTTTCAGAAGGTTTTTTGAGGTCCTCAGCAACTCCCTTGATATAACAAAAAACCGCCGGCATCGCTGTTGATTATTGCCGGCGGACGTGATCTATAGCTTGATAAAGTACGCTATTTCTTTGCGTTGAAGACTCCCAGGTCGAGCTCTTTCATCAGTGAGGCGACGGTCACCATCCCCACTGTGTCCCCCGTAACGTTGATCATTGTGTTGGGCATGTCGATCAGGTAGTAGATACCGGCTATCCACGGGACTATGTCAAGCGGGAGTCCCATCACCTGAAGCAGCACTGCCGACATGATGATGCCGCCTCCGGGGACACCCGCGACTCCGGCCGCCATGATGATCCCAAGCGCGATAATGACCAGAAGGCTGGTGAAGGGAAGGTCCACTCCGTATATCTGGGCCGCGAATACCGCGTAGATCGGCATTTCAGCAGCGCAGGCATGCATGTTTATGGTCGCCGCCGGAGGGGCTATCAGGTTGACCATGTCTTCCGGGACACCGGCTCTCTCCTTGGTCGACTTCATTGTGAGAGGAAGGGTGGCGCTGGAGGAACACGTCGAGAAAGCCAGGAGCATAGCAGGATAGATATTCCTGAAGTGCTGCAGCGGGCTGACTTTGGCTATGAATGCCAAGATCAACGGGTATATGATGACTATGACTGTCCCGTAAGCAAGATACTGTGTCATAAGCATCTTGCCCAGTCCGTAGAGGACCGTGGAACCAAGGGTACCCGTAATGTTGGCAACAAGCGCGAAGACGCCGTAGGGAGCCAGAGCGATGACCCAGCCGACTATACGCGTGAAGAACTCGTTGAGTGAATCGAACATGTCGAATATCCTCTGTCCATGCACCGTATCCTTGAAGCTGGCAAGGATAAACCCGCATATAAGTGCAAATACGATGATCTGGAGGATGTTGCCCTCCGCAAATGCTGAGAAGGGGTTGTTCGGGACCCAGTTTACAAGCGACTGCAGAAGGTCTACATCCACTTCGGGGACTTCTTTGGCTCCGAGCTTGATGCCAATGCCCGGCTTGATTATAAAGGCCCAGACTAGGCCTGTTGTTGCGGCAAGGGTCGAAGCTATTGCCCAGTAAACTAGGAAGTAGCCGCCGACCTTCTTCAGCCGCGACATGTCCGCTACCTGTGAAATACCGTTGATTATGCTGACAAAGATGAGGGGATAGATGCACATCTTAAGGAGGCGTATAAATACATCTCCGATAAACTGGATGTAGGTCGCCTTCTCTCCGATAACGAAGCCGAGCGCTGCACCCAGCACCATTGCGATAAGGATCTTCAATGGCAGGCTGATCGGTTTTTTTGCTGTCTGTTCGGTCATGGTATCGATTCCTCCTATAAATTCATAATGATAAATACCATAGAAAGTTTACATATTTTTGGTAATGCTGTCAATTACAGAACTATATTTAAAGTAATTTCAGCAAAATTTACCTCCTTTCAAAACATCTCAATTAAAATCTATTTTACGGCACAATTTGATCATTTAGGTAAACTGACCCCTCTGTCCTTAAAGAGGGCGCCCTTAAAAATCACTTTATGAGAGTGAAGGAAGTGCGGGTTCCGGGATGCTGAATCCCTCAAGCAGCTCGTTCATCAGTTCTTTTACCTTCATGATCGAATTGACCTTGAACACGTTGCTGCCGCAGAAGAAGAGTCCGTTCTCCCAGTCTCCCCTGTAGGCGTTAACAAGAGCGTCGGCTATACAGAAAGTCTCATGCTTTATCCTGCAGATGCAGTGGGTAAGGCATGGCGTCCTGCAGGGCATCCTCTCCTGGATCCCGGCAAGGTAGCGCTTCACCATCGGGCTGTTGATCGCACGGCCGGGGAGTCCGCAGGGGCTGTTGATAAGCACCACGTCTTCCTCTTTCGCGTCCACATACGACTGCTTGAACCTGTCTGAGGCGTCGCCTTCCTCCGTAGCGGCAAAACGTGTGCCAAGCTGAACACCCTTCGCCCCCATCGAAAAGGCCTTCGAAATGTCTTCGCTGTCCCATATCCCTCCGGCAGCGATGATAGGAATATCGAGCTCATTTTCCTTTAGGTAATCCGCGAGTGCGGGAACGACAGCTTCCAGCGAGAGTGCCGGGTCGGACACCTGTTCAATGTCCCTCGCGCCCAGGTGTCCGCCGGCGGTGTTCGGCGTCTCCACGACTATACCGTCGGGATAGCGGTCATAATGTTTTTTCCAACGGCTTATTATGATGTTGGCAGCCTTTACGCTGCTGACGATGGGCACCAACGCAACGTCGGGGAAACCGTCCGTCAGTTCCGGAAGCTTCAGGGGAAGTCCAGCGCCCGATACGATTATGTCCGCACCCGCTTCGCACGAGGTCTTTACGAGCGACTCATAGTCACAGAGGGCGCACATGCAGTTTACCGCAAGAACTCCGCCCTTTGCGGCATCCCTTGCCTGCCTGATGTATTTTTTCAGCATCGTGCTGTTGCGTTCAGCAAAATTTTTAGCGTTGTATCCGTCGGTGAGAACTCCGAGACCCACGGAGGCAAGAGTGCCTATCCCGCCCTCAGCCGCCACGGCTCCGGCAAGCCGGGGGCCTGATATCATTACCCCCATCCCTCCCTGGACTATCGGATATTTGGGCTGATGCTTTCCTATCCTTAAGACAGGGAGTTCTTTTTCTTTCGTTATCATATTCACTGATACTCCTTAAAATAAACTTGGCAGACAAAATTGACCCGCCTGATTTTAATAGTGGAATAACGGATATGTTATTCTGTTTTTATCATTTTGGCAAGGGCGATAGACCTTAAATCCCTTGCTTTGCATCAGTTTGGGATCGAAAAACGATCTTTTGGGGCCCTTTTCTCATTTTTGAACCGGAAGAGCCTGAAAATCTTTCAGTTCCCTGCCCCTTCCGGCTTTATTTGTGGTATAACATTTTTTAATGATCACTATTTTGTATCCAATCGGAGGCGTTCTCTTTGTCTGAAAGCAGACTGAAGACTTTTCTCGGCATCACCTCCGCCGCAGCGATATCAATGCTTGGTGTGGGGATCGTAGCTTCAGGCCTCCCGGCGAGGGTGATAACGCTTTCGGGGGGCGACGCCTCACTTGTAGGACTCCTTGCCTCCTGTTTCGCACTGCCGTATATATTCCTACAGGTCCCTTTCGGAAACCTTTCTGACCGTTATGGATTCAAGCCCTTCCTGCTCTTCGGTTATTTTCTTTCAGCCGTATCGGGCATAATATTTTATTTTGCAGGATCACCCATGCCGATATTTATCGGCCGCGCGGTCCAGGGAGCGGGGGAGATACCCGTCTGGGCAACTGCTCCGGCTATAATCTCGATAGCATATCCGTGCAACAAAGGTAAGATGATAGGGATATACACAGCAGCCGTGTACATAATGCTTGCTGCAGGACCTCTCCTTGTTCCGAGCATGCCGGATCTTTTCGGTGAACGGGGCGGCTTCCTCTTTTTCAGCCTCCTCTGCTGTCTTGCGTTTATGATAATATTTTTTACGCAGAAAAACAGGAGACCCGGACCCGGCAGCAAGAAGGAATCACTTGAGATAAAAAAAGCCTTCTCCCTCCTTTCCGATATCCCCGTAAGGATCGTCCTGCTTGGAATATTCCTGTACGGATGCGGGCAGGGCCTTCTCTTCAGCATAGCTCCAGGCTGGCTTGTCACGGCAAGGCAGTACGGGGCAATGGACATAGGCATCCTCTTCTCCGCCTACTACCTCTTTATCGCAGGGGCACAATTCTTTTACGGGCCTCTTTCGGACAGGTTCGGCAGGGAGATATTCATGATGCTCGGACTTACCTGCTCCGCCCTTGCATGGGGGTTCTTTCCTTACACCGGCAAGCTCTCCGCAACGGTACTGCTGGGCATTTCAGCCGGATCCCTCGGCGGCTTTTTCGTCTCATCTATGGCGTTTTTGAATGAAAAGGCCCCCGACAGCCTGAAGGGTACGATATCCGGCGCATACTACCTCTTCTGGGGCATGGGATACTTTCTGGGCCCGATAATGTGGGGAGTCTGCGGGGCGTTCTGGGGCATGGAGAAGAGCTTCTTCGCCTTCAGCGCCTTCCTCCTTATGACAGCGGCCGCCATCTGCCTGATCAGGCGCAAATATTCTCCTGCAAAGGCGACATGACTTGCTTCAGCCTCTTCGGGAGAGCAGGGGAGAGGTGGACAAAGTGTCCGGAACGGTGTTACATTAGACTGGTCTTTAAGTTTGAGTCTGTGAGAAACTCCGTACAGATAAGGAGATGATCAATTTGACCAAGATAGATAAAATACTTGACGCTATCAAAAACGATCTGCTGCCTCTTACAAAAAAGGGAGTGGAAGAGGGCAACCATGTATTCGGCGGACTGGTCCTGGATGCCGCGAGCTTCAGGACCGTCATTGCCGGAACAAACAACAGACAGGGAAACCCGATCTTTCACGGTGAGATAGACACTATCCTTCGCTTCTTTTCAATGAAAGGCCATCCCGATCCTTCCGAATGCATTTTTGTGGCGAGCCATGACCCATGTTCAATGTGCATTTCCGCTATTGCATGGTCCGGTTTCAAAGAGATCTGGGTCCTTTTCGGATATGAGGATGTTGCTAAGGATTTTGAGATGCCAGTCGATCTTATGATGTACAGGGAAATCTTTGGGGTAGAGGGGGCAAAAGAGGAAAATGCCTTCTTCAGAAAGTACAGCATAAAGCGCGAATCGGAAAATGCTCCCGATGCCGATGCACTGAAGGTCAAGATAAGGGAGATAGCTGAAAGGTATGCATCCTTTGAGGTAAAGGACTTCGACTACCCCGGAATTTAGTTTTTCAAAGGGCCAGTTATTCTGGATCATTGAGGAAGGGCAGATGCCCTTCCTATTTTTGTATCCTAGATAAGCTTCCGGGGGCGTCCCACTGTCTTTTTCTTCTCTCCTGTCAGTATTTCCTCAGCAAGGTCGGCAGCCCGTTCATAGTACTGGCAGAGAGATTGTCTGAAGGGAAGATCTCCTTTCCAGAAGGGAAAATCGTTGATGATCTCGAGTGCCGCTATCCGTCTTTCCTTTTCTTCAATATTGTATTTGAATTCGGGGATCTCATCCCCATACCATTTTGGCCGGACCGAGGCCTCTGAAAAGGCCTCGGGCAGATTGGGAATGCCTGCAGGGATGTCCGGGTCGTTTTCAAAACCCCCGGTGATCATCATTGGCAGCTCCCCGTCCTCGCTGATCTCCTCCCTTTCGCAGTTATCCTCTTCATTTTCACCGGATGACTCAAGCGTAAGAAGGTTTATCAGCGTTTCACGGTTGGCCCCTCTCAGTTTCAGAAGAAGAAAGGGGTCATCGTCAAAGACCTCGGCAAGCAGCAAAAGCACAGCGATTATATGCTTGCACGGGACCGCGTCGTCCGGGCAGCTGCATTTGTAGCGGCGCAGGTCGGTTTTGTTGGGGAATAGTCCCACCCCGGCTTCCCTGAACACCTTCTCCATTTCCTCCGGCATCTCTCCAGCCAGAAGCCTTGCCGCAAAGGACGACCTCTCCCTGAAACGGAAGAGGAGAAGCGCCTTGGCTTCATCCGAGAGGGTTTCGAAACCAAGCCTTATCTGGTACGGCTTCTTTCTGGTCCCCTGTACAGATGCGGTAACGAGGCCCGGTTCTATTTCGATATCTACGACCTGTCCCCGTCTGGCATAGCTCCGCCCTCTTGAGAGCCGTGCAGCGTCTATGCTGCTCTCAAGTATTTCCATCCAGCGCAACGACCACCAGTTGGAACCGTGAAAGCGCCCCCTGTTAACGCGGGATTTTATTCCGCCCTTTGTACTGAGTGGTTTTGTGTATGTCCAGGAAGTCCTTCTTCTGTACATCTAGCTTATGTCCTCCACTGCATCTCTGCTCAGCCTGAAAAGCTGCCTCAGTTCGCTGTCCGACATCTCTGTCAGCCAGTTCTCGCCTGCGGATACCACTGAATCGGCTATCTCTTTCTTCGATTTGATCAACAGTTCTATCTTCTCTTCAAGAGTCCCTTTGCAGCAGAAATAGTGGACCAGGACCCTTTCTTTCTGTCCTATCCTGTATGCCCTGTCCACTGCCTGCTGTTCGACTGCCGGATTCCACCACCTGTCAAACATGACCACGTGGTTTGCTCCTGTAAGATTGAGACCAGTCCCACCCGCTTTGAGAGAGAGTACGAAGAAGGGCGGAGCATCTTTAGAATCCTGGAACTTCCTGACCATTTCGTCCCTTTTTCCTCTCTCGACCCCTCCGTGCAGGAAGAGGGCCTCTCTTCCGAAAGTTTCCTGAAGATAATTTTTCAGCATAGCGCCCATTTCAGCATATTGTGTGAAGATCAAGGCCCTGTCTCCTACGCTCAGCATCTCCTCTGCGATCTCGGTCAGGCGGGCAAGTTTCCCCGAGCGTCCTGCTATCTGCGACCTGTCCTTAAGGTAGAGAGCAGGATGATCACATACCTGTTTCAGGGAGGTTATCGCGGCAAGAACAGCTCCCTTGCGTCTGATGCCGCTGCTTCCCTTCAGCCTCTCTTCAAGGTCGTCCAATACCGCTCCGTAGAGCGAGGCCTGCTCCCTGTTCAGCGAGCAGAAGACCTCTGTCTCGATTTTTTCGGGCAGGTCGGAAATTATTGATTTGTCCGTCTTCGATCTTCTCAGAATGAACGGTCCTGTTATCTTTTTTATCTTCTGGAGCGCGCCGGTCTCCCCGGCCTGTATCGGACGCATAAAATCCCTTACGAACCTTGTTTTGTTCGGCAGAAGGCCCGGCATCAGGAATTCCATTATGGACCACATGTCTCCGACGTGGTTTTCGACCGGGGTACCGGTAAGGGCGAAATGCCATTTCGCCCTTATTGAGCGGGCGGCCTTTGACTGCCTTGTTTCAGGATTTTTGATGTTCTGGGCTTCATCCAGGATCACTCCAGACCACTCTGTCCTGTTAAATGTATCATTGTCTCTGTGAAGGAGCGAATAGGAGGTAATAACGAGATCCGTTCCCTTCACCGACTCAGAGAACTTTTCACCCCTCTGCCTCCCGGTCCCGTGGTGTATCCGGACAGAGAGGTCAGGAACGAAATGTTCGGCTTCCCTTCGCCAGTTCTCTATGACTGAAGTGGGACATATGAGAAGGACCGGGTCTTTTTCTCCCTTCAGTATCCTTGTTTTCATGAGTGCCAGGGCCTGTACTGTCTTTCCAAGCCCCATGTCGTCCGCCAGGCATCCCCCAAGCCCCGTTTCCGCAAGCCACGACAGCCATGAAAGACCCTTTATCTGGTATGGCCTCAGTTCTCCTCGGAACCCCTCGGGCTGCGCTGTCTGCTCTATCTGTTCAACGCCGGTCAGGACAGACCTGACTGAATCAAGCCAGTCTGAGCCGGTAATAGCTGAAAGCGGAAGATCGCCCCTGCTCTCCCTGAAGGAAGAGATCAGGGCCTCTCTTCTGGATATTTTGCGAGGCAGCTTTTTGATCCCTTCCATTACCCTCTCAAGTTCGTCGCGGTAGATAAGGATCCATTTCCCTCTTATGTTCGCAAGGGGAGCCTTAAGCTTCCTCAGCATCGAGAGCTCGCCCTCCGTCAGTACATCATCCCCGACAGCGACGGACCAGTCGACGTCCATCAGGTCGCCAAGGTCCATCCCGCTTCCTGAAGAGAAGACAGAGCTTTCCCTTACGCTTCCCTTTACCGCAAGTTTAGGCCTGTCGGACGGGGAACCCCATGAAGAGGGGAACTGTATCTGTATCCCATGGTCGAGTATAGCCGGCACATTGTCGTGGAGGAACACGAGCAGTTCCTCAAACATCATGGTACAGGAAATGGGGGAGGGTCCGTTCAGGCTTCTTGCTATCGCCGGGACAGAGGAGGATATCTGCCCAAGCATTTGAAGCAGGTACCTTCTCGGATTGGCTCCTGAGGCACGAAACCACTTTCTTTCTGCAGGGCCCGGACTCCATACCTTTTCAGCGGCAACAGAAAGGGTAGGATCCATCGCAGACTGCAGATGCCATGAGAGGGTCCAGGTCCCCTCCCTCTCCCCGGACAAAGGTTCCTCAAGCCTCAGGAAAAGTCTCCATGGCTGGTTCGTGACCACCCTTACAGAATCGGTCCATTCCGCTATCTGAGATGAGACCTGGCTCATCTCGTCTTTCCATCTGTGGAGTGCGGACCTCGGCCAGGCAAGTGACCGGAGCCATATATCGTGGGGGTTGGTCTGGTCGACCTGTCTTCCCCTTCTTCCCGGTGCTGCCTGGGCTTTCCGTACCATATCCTCAAGGAAGGACTCCAGCATTGAGTCCGCGATCGCCTGCGGCCCCTCATTCGCCGGTCTCTCGCATGATAGTGAGAAGCTCATCAGAACAGGCGGGAGCGCGTTTACGAAGGCTGAGTATTCATCCTGGTATTTAGCCAGATGTAACGGCCTCCAGACGGAAAAATAGCTTTCGCCCGAAGACTCCATGCCCGGGAGGTATGTCCCCCTAATTACCATCATTGATGCATATTCCAGGCCCTTTAGGACATATTTTAGGTCGTTGCCCCACAAAAGACCCGGCACAGGCAGCCTCTCCCTGCCTTCCCTTATGATCCGGAAAAGCGCTGTCATCTCTTCGTGAGAGATCCGAAGAGCTTCTACAGAAAACCTCTCTGTCGTCAGTTCTCCGTCAATTTCAGGAAACTCGCCCAGAAGAGGTGAGGACGGCAAAGGGCATCCCCTTTGCGAAGGAAGATCAACATAAGCCACAACTGTTGATTCTGCAAGATTTTTCCTGCTGTGGCGTATGCCTGCCCTCTTCAGTGCATCGTTGACCGCAGCGCTTCCCGCGTCCCACGGTATTCTGGGTATCGCAGCGCGGGTCATTGGCTGCAGGTCAGGACCATTCGGCCCGAATGAGCTTTCCCCCCACACGAAAAAACTGTTGTCTGCAAAAAAAGAATGCAACACTATCATTTTTCACACATACCGTACCAGTCTTTATTCAAAGCAGCTTCCGCCGATGAACTCCCGCAATATGGAAATATTCGGGACATCGTCTGAGGGTATTACCGGAACGAAACTTAGTATGGAAAGAAGCCTCTGTGCCTCACCGTAAGCGGGCGAATCCTCTTTCACGGAAGCCAGGAGGGGCTGTACGTAACCTTTTAGCACAGGGATCTCGTACGCAAGCGATGTGTTGAAGAGCGTATCGGCGTTCTCCTGATACGGGAAGATGTGGCGGTGAGAGCCTCTTACCACTGAAGGCCACTGCATAAGGGTAGCCTCGGGAGAGTGCCCCCTGGTCCTGTAGTCGCGCAGCATGCGCCTGAGAAGGCGTGTATCTGTCGTTCCTATCCTGTTGTGCATGTCTATGGCAGCGCCGGTAAGGGGACAAATGAATATCCTGTATTTATTGTCGGCAGAAACGCTCTCGGAGAGCTTTTCGTTCAGTCCGTGGATGCCCTCCATCACCAGTATCTGATCCTGGGTAAGTTTCATTCTGTATCCCTTTTTCCTCTCCCCTGAAGTGAAATCGAACTTAGGCACGTCAACTTCCCTGCCTTTGAGCAGAGCTTCGAGATGTTCGTTTATAAGGTCAATGTCAAGCGCTTCAAGGGCTTCAAAATCGAAATTGCCGTCGGCATCCCTCGGTGTCCTTGCTCTCTCTACAAAATAATTGTCCAGTTCGAGCGTGGCTGAATTTTTGCATGAGGCAAGGAGCTGTACTCGTATACGCCTTGACGAGGTCGTCTTACCTGAGCTTGAGGGGCCGGCGAGACAAAGCAGACGCACCTCGGGCCTGTCTGAAATGTACATGGATATCTCACTCAGTGTTTTTGTGTGGAGAGCCTCGCAGACCATTATGAAATCACGGGAATGACCATTCGCCACAAGGTGATGGATATTGTCCATCGTTGACACCTTGAGGTTGTCAAGCCACCTGGCATAGCCCTGGAAGAGGGAGAAGGTCTTCGCCGAGGTCTTGAAGAGCTGTGTCTTTGTCGGATCAGTGAAAGAAGGGCCTGATATGAAGATGCCCCCCTTATAGAGGTGCAGGTCGAATACAGGGACTATGGCGGCATTGTCAGCAAGTGCCGCCCCGAAAAAGTCGTATATGCCCTCGCATCTGTACAGGACAACAGGATCGTTGTTGACCCAGCGGAGGAGTCTCTCCTTGTCGATGTAACCCTGGGAGGACATGATAGCGCGAGCCTTATCCAGGGAGAGTTCCTCCCTCACCAGGCTTACTCCCTCCTTGACCATCCTTCGCATCTCTGCCAGTATGGCCTTTTTCTGCTTTTCGGTGACAGGGCCGTCAGGGCTGTCGTAGTAGTATGAATAATTCATCGACTGCCGAAGGTGCAGCCTTATGCCGCATACTCTTGTGGCCGCAGAGGTCAGCATGAAACTGATGGTTCGCAGGTAAACTTCCGAACCCTCTATGGTGTCGTATGTGATGAACTCAAGCCTGGAATCCATGTCGATCTCCCATGAGAGCGGGCGCTGGACTCTGTTCACCCTGCATGCCACGACCCTGTCCCTTCCGGGGAAATCAGTCCTTATAAGTACATCCCTCGCGGTCATAGGGAAATCGCTTTTGATCTCCTGCATGTCTTTGAAGCTTATAGTGAAGCTCATTCTTTATCCTCCCCGTACAGGTCATCCGGACACCGGGATCCGGTGAGCAGATCATTAAATCTATATGTCAGGTTTTTAAAATAATTCCAGACACAGAACCTCATCTGAACATATTATCATAAAATCGCTGTTGTATACACCCAAAAAGTAATTTTTTAATGACGGGAAATATTCCGCCGATACTGCGAAGGGGGCAGGATGCTTATGCACCCGGCCCCCATGAGATCGATCTTCTGACTTGGGTCCTGTTTCGGACTAATTTACTGTCAGTTTCTCTATGACTACCTTTTTCAACGGGCGGTCCCTTGAATCCGTGGGGACTTTGCCTATCACTTCAACTACATCCATTCCCTCAGAGACATGCCCGAATATCGCGTGCTTGCCGTCAAGCCAGGGGCATGGGACGAGGGTAATGAAGAACTGCGATCCGCCTGTGTTCGGCCCCGCGTTAGCCATAGACAGGATCCCGGGCCTGTCGTGCTTAAGCCCTTTGCCGAACTCATCAGGTATGTTGTAGCCTGGGCCCCCCATGCCTGTGCCCTGGGGGCAGCCTCCCTGGATCATGAAGTTATCTATCACACGATGGAAGATTATTCCGTCGTAGTAATTTTTTTCGATAAGATCCGTGAAATTCTTAACCGTGTTCGGCGCAAGATCGTTGTAGAGTTCGATCTTGAAAGTACCCGCGGATGTTTCAAAAACTGCCGTCTGACGCTTTGGTGCTTCTTCCGCCGATGCGGGGCCTGCTGAAAATATCTTCATGCTTATTCCTCCAATGTCTTCTTTTGTCTGTTCCTGACCTGCAGATTCTAACATTTATACCTGTCCTCAGCCACTCTCCGAACCCTAAAAAGTGCGGCAGAGATCTGACCGTTGCTTTCAATATTTCCCGATCATCATCCAAATTTTTTTAAAATTTGATCCGCACCCTGTACTTTTTTATGAAGTCCGTGGGCAGATATGACATCTTCGCCTCCCGAAGCCCCGGGTCGTTCATGTCCTCTTCCCTGTTCACGACTGCCAGTTCAGGATGTTCCTGAAGCATGCGGCACATAAATTCCTTGTTGATCACCTGGTATGCGGCTCCATATTCCAAGCTGGCCTTTTCGAAGTGTACGAGTATCGTATTGCAGGCAAGCTCGGCTATCGTGTAGGCTGCGACCTTCCCCGACACTTCGATGACTCCTCCAACGATACGCGGGATGCTCTCCCAGTTGCTCAGTATTCTTAATATGCCATGGTTTTCCTGAAGCAGACCCTTGTCCGTGCATCCGTTATTGGCTTGGCACCATGCAAGCTGGAATTCCATGACTTCAGGAATTATCTCCTGTGTTATGGGCCTGAAAAGATAGTCGTAATTCCTGCGGAAATGGTTTACCCTGTTACGTTTCTTCATATACCTGTTGCCCGGAAGCATCGCCAGATCCCTTATGTCGTAAAGGTATTCCCAGCTTCCCCTCATATCTTCCGCTTCAAGCTTTTCTCCCAGCTGGTCCTTCCAAATTTCGAGAAGTTTTTCGGGCACGAGCCAGAATTCAGGCTCATTGCCGAATCTTTCTCTTATAACGTCGGCCCAGTCTGTTCTTTCCCAATTCCCCAGCGGTGCGAGGTCGTAGTCACGGGGAAGGGTCTGCCTGATCCAGAGCAGATCCTTGTCATCTTCCCTGGCTGTCCGGTATCCGTAGTCACAGGCCCATCCCCAAAGTATCGGAAAACTGTAGTCGGATGCTCTTTGGTTTGTGATCTTCCAGTAACGCTCAAAAAATGAGATGTCTTCAAGTTTTATGTCACTATATTGAAACAAGGAACGATTCCCTCCGTTCTGCTTACGATTAAAGATTAAACCTCTTTCGCACTTTTTGCCAATAGCAAAAGAACGTATATCTGCTACAATTTTGTATCAGCATCAAATATTAAAAAGGGATCGATGGACTTGACAGAAAACAATTGCGCCGGCAACCAAGAAAAATGCCCTGAAACAGTTCCCGAAGAACAGACGGGGATGACAAAAGAGGAACAGGAGTGGGGGCTGAAAAAAGAACCTCGTCCTCCTCTGCCTCGCTATGTCTTTGGCGTCATCGCTGCGCTGATCCTTATAATTTTTCTCGGAGGAAGCCTATGGTACTACAGAACAAGCGTCCTGCCCGAAAAATATTACCAGAGGGCATCGTCGCATTTCAAGCTGGAAGAATACTCGGAAGCCTATCTTCTCTACGAAAAAGTTCTGAAGCTGCGTCCCGAAAGAAAAAACATCCTTTACCAGATGGCGTTCTGTCTTGAAAAGACCGGAAGGACCGACGAAGCGATAACCCGTTATGAAGAGCATCTTAAGACAATTCCGGGAGATGGAAAGGCTCTCCTTCGGATGGGCTGGCTCTACACTCAAAAGAATGATACGGGAAAAGGCCTTGCTGCCCTCAAAGAGGGAGCGGCAAAGCTGAAAGACCCTTATGCATGGGCGCTTGTAAGTGAGGCCGCGATAAAATCGAAGGACTCAGGAACGGCTGTTGAGGCCCTCCTGAAGCAGACCGAACTCTTCAGGGAACCGGAACAGGTGCTGACCTGTTCAAAGATGCTCATGGGCCTTGGTGCATGGAAAGAGGCTCTTAAGGGCTACGAGAGGTTCTCGGAACTTGCCCCTGAGGATAAACGGGGGGAACACGGGGCAAACGCGGCCAAGGCGATGCTGGGTTGGCCGACAGACCAAAGGCTCGTCATCAGGCCGGGCAGATCCATCGGACCGGTCGAGATCGGCGATACGAAAGATGCGGTCAAGGGAAAACTTGGCGCGCCTGAGGCAAAGGAATTCAGGAAGGTCGGAGGAAAATCGATCCTGTCGGACGACACTGCGGAGATCTGGACTTACAGCAGGACTATGCCGGGAAGAGGACTTCGTGTGATATTCATAAACGGCAAGGTCCGCGAAGCAGAGGCCCGCTCCGGGGAGTACAAGACAGAGACCGGGCTGGGGCTGACGAATTTCCTTCTCCCCAAAAACTCATCAAGGCTTGAATGGAGAAAAGAGGGAGAGGACAAGGCTGTCGTATGCCTTGCGAAAGGCGGCGGGCTCACCTTTTACGCTGCGGGGCTGAACAGCAGCGGCACTGACGCGAAGTACAAAAAACTCCGCGTCCATAAGGGAAATTCATCGATCGACAGCGTTGAGGGCTTCAGTCTGCTTAACCTTTTCAATTAGGCCCCTCCGCTGCTGAAAAGGAGTTATTTGCGGCCCAGTATCCTGACTGCCTCCATGGCATCCTTCGCATAGTGGTCAGCACCGACATATTCCGCAAGTGATGGAGTCAGCACCGCTCCGCCGACTATGACCCTCACTCCAGGACATGCCTTCCTCAGCATGTCGATCGCCGTCTTCATGCTTGAGACGCTCGTCGTCATTAGAGCGCTGAGACCGACAATATCGGCGCCGTTCTCCCTGACTGCCTCTACGATCTTCTCAGGAGGGACATCTTTCCCCAGGTCGATCATCCTGAAATTGTAATTTTCCATAATCACTTTCACTATGTTTTTACCGATATCGTGTATGTCTCCCTGAACGGTCGCGATAACTACCCGGCCCCTCTCTTCGGAGCCTTCGGAGCCGTCTTTCGCAAGCTGTCTGCGGATCAGTTCAAAGGATGACTGTGCGGCTTCGGCCGACTTGATAAGCTGCGGAAGGAATATGCTGCATGATTCGTACTCTTTACCCACCAAGTCGAGGGACGGAACTATCTCTTTTTCAATAATTTCCAGAGGTTTCATTCTTGAGAGCAGGAGCTCAGTCGCCCTTTCCGCATCTCCCTTGAACCCTTTAATAATAGCCTGTGCAAGATCGGCCTGCACATCGCCGCCGGTCATGGAGCCCCGGTTTTGCTTTTCTTCTTCCGGTCCTGAATGACCCGCAATAAATGCCTCGGCCTGCCGGTCTTTGCCCATCAGCACCCTGAACGCATCGACGGCCTCCCTCATCCCCTCGTCGCCCGGGTTCATTATCGGAGCGTCAAGGCCCTGCATCAGTGCCATCGCAAGCATAGTCCTGTTGATAACGGGGCGAGCCGGGAGTCCAAAGGAGACATTGCTCACACCGAGCACCGTCTTAAGCCCGAGTTCCTCTTTGACCATCCTTACGGCCCTGAGGGTCTCCACAGCTTGATCCTGCTGCGCTGAGACAGTCATAACAAGGCAGTCGATAAGGACATCCTCTTTGGGGATGCCGACCTTTTGGGCCTCCTCCATGATCGTCCGGGCTATCTTAAGTCTGCCCTCCGCGGAGGATGGTATCCCGTCGTCGTCCAGGGTAAGCCCCAGTACGGCTGCTCCGTATTTTTTAGCTATGGGAAGTATCTTTTTCAGGGAATCCCTCTTACCGCTGACCGAGTTGATAAGGGGCTTTCCGTTGTAGACTCTCGCAGCCCTTTCCAGAGCCTCCGGATCAGAGGAGTCAAGCTGAAGAGGCAGAGCAGTCACCGACTGTATCTCAATGACTGCTCTCCTGAGCATCTCAGGTTCGTCAATATCCGGAAGCCCCATGTTCACATCAAGGATGTGAGCTCCCTGTTCCTGCTGCCGAACCGCTTCCCTGAGCACGTAGTCCATGTCTTTCGCCCGGAGCGCGGCCTGCAGCGACTTCTTTCCTATGGGGTTGAGGCGTTCACCGATGATCACCGTGTCATCCCCGAAGAAGACAGTTTTTGACGCGGAACAGACTCCCGTTTTGAGGCCTGGCCAGATCCCTGTAGGGCTTACGCCCCGGAGCCGCTCTTTTACAAGGCTGATGTACCCCGGATCCGTTCCGCAGCACCCTCCGACGATCAAGGCACCCTTTTCGACAAATCCTTTAATGCAGCAGGCAAATTCTTCAGCCGTGACATCATACCTGGCTTCTCCCTCGCTGAAAACCGGAAGCCCGGCGTTTGGCTGGATCATCACAGGTATGCTGCTTGACCGGAGGATCCTTTCGACTATAGGCACAAGCTGTTTAGGCCCGAGAGAGCAGTTAACTCCCAACGCATCTGCTCCAAGGGACTGAAGTGTCAGCACCATTGATTCAACTGTAGCACCGAAGAAGGATGTCCCGTTTTCCCCGAAACTCATCGTAGCCAGGACAGGCAGGTCTGAATTCTCTTTTGCCGCGATCATGGCTGCTTTGAGTTCATAAAGGTCGGTGAACGTTTCAAGAAGTATCAGGTCGGCTCCTGCTGCATCCCCTGCCCTCACTATTTCGGCAAAGACCCCGACGGCATCTTCAAAAGGAAGGTCCCCGACCGGTTTAAGCACACGCCCGCATGGACCTATGTCGAGAGCGGTGAACTTGCCCTTGCGGGCAGAAGCCGCAGCCTTTGCGATCATGACCCCCGACGATACGATATCCGCAAGCGGACATCCTGCCTTTTCAGCCTTGTCGCAATCCCAGATATGGAAATCGTAAATCCTGTCCTTGTATTTAAGATATGCCGCCATCGGATCAAGCCCCAGACGGGTCTCATGGGCAATGTCAAAACAGAATCCGATCCTCGGATCAAGATCCTTAATTTCCTTCCAGACAGAATCGGCAGTAGGATAGAGTGGCAGATCCGGTCCGTGATTATGAATGGCCAGCCTGAAATCATACTCCTTCACCTTCTTTTCCACGTAGGGAAGCAATTCAACATCGGGAAAAAGAAGGTGAAGGAGAAATCTACGGATC
>ENA-UOOK01002448-UOOK01002448.1-fermentation-metagenome-genome-assembly--contig:-NODE-2448-length-22874-cov-4.521890_pt1 | contig 22874 bp, 17 predicted proteins | sample MGYA00245777_ERZ724023 | MGnify/ENA primary metagenome ERZ724023 (study PRJEB28704, sample SAMN03018312) | fermentation metagenome | biome: anthropogenic terrestrial biome; feature: soil; material...
TAGCACAGACGGCGGGAGTATTATGCTCAAACAGATGAGCATCACAAGTGACATTGTAACTCTGATGGATATGCCCAGAGAGAATCTGTACATTACTGAAACCAGCAAGTTCCTGCTTCAAAGCCTCCGCATTGTCTGTTTCAAGGCAGTAACGGTCTTTTTGCTGCTGTCCTACAAGTTTGGGAACATCATAAAGTGGGATGTGCATGGCGATGACCAGAGGAGCATCTTTGTCTGAAACCGTCGCGAGATCCTTTTTCAGCCATTCCATCTGTGCCTGCACGATACGATTCCTGTAATTTCTCTTTCCGATCTTCCCCTGGGCACCTCCAGTATTGAGATATTGAATATCATCCAACACGACATAATGAGTGTTGCCTAAATTAAAAGAATAATAAGAGGGACCGATGATCCGTTTGAACGGCTTAGCTGCATTCCAGTCAGCATCCGTGCCATCATCCGGATTTGCAGCAGCATAAGGATCATTGTCATGATTTCCCATCACATTGAATACCGGACAATGGATTTTATTCACCTGTCTCAGATAGTCCTTTAAGGAGAAATGATCTTTGTACCAGTATAGATCCCAGGTCAGGTCACCCAGCGCTATCCCGTATACCTTCACTCCACCAGACTCCAAATGTCCTATCGTAGTATTTATATCCGGCACAAACACATGATCAAACACCTGGGTATCATTATTCCGTGCCGCAAGATGCGTATCTGAAAAGCATAATAAATAGTAATGGCGATTATCCACCCTGTCCAGTGAAAAATCCTTCTCTTCTACATCATTGACTGGCCGCGTAAGATACTGGAAGAAAACAGGACGGCTACCGTCACAAGCCACCTCATACCCTGAAGGAATAGAGATAAAGACATACCCGTTTTTCTTGTTCGAGTTGAGTCGGTACATCCCTCTATCATTGGTAAGTGTCACTTCATATCCATCGGAGACTTCCACACCTCCGACGCCTTTCCCATCGCAAGTTACAGTACCCTCGACATTCGTGCCTTCAGCAGCAGGAAGTCCAGGATGAGACTCTTTTCCAGCCACGGCATCAGAAAAGATGCACATCGGAAAGGAGAAAAAGAGAATGAAAGTCATTCTGCATGTAAAACGAATTCCTTTGTTCTTATTCATGATGATAAAATATTTTTATTTGAAACATTCTCTGAACAATAAAGAGGCCATTAACAGGGCATCCACAACTATCCCTTTTCATTCTCATTTTCCTTCATCAATGGCCTGTTTGCTCCACCATACTGGCGTTTTCATGTCATTAGCGTCCCCCATCCTCTGGAGAGCTTCCTCTGCATGGGCGTCATTAGTGGCCACCGTGACAGTAGGATAGGCAAAGCGCGTAGGCAGAACATGATCGTTGAGAGTACCGGCGCCAATGGTCAGGACAGGATAACCCGTACGCCGGTATTCATGATAAGCCTCCATGCCTACAAAGAACAGGGCGAGATACTTTTGATCTGCTATCAGTTCAGTCTTATCTGAATGGTTATCCCACGAGGCAAGAGGAGATTTGAGGTAAGCATCTATATCTGCCTGAATAATCGTCACGGGGGAGGCGCTGAACTGTCCCATTCCACCCCATTTTTCCATAGAGGCAGTCACACCAGCCTGATAGTACGTTTCGGCTTTCCCCTCCCCACCGGGGATCAGTCCTTTCAAGGCCGCCTCTGCAAGTATGAAATTCACTTCGGCATAATCCATAAAATATGCCGGCATCTCATCCCGGCAAAAGACCTCCGTATTCAACCAGGAAGTACCTACGTCAACAGAGCCCTGTTGCTCTGAAGTACAACCTGATACCGTACCCTTCCAGGTTGTATAATTTTTAGCTTTCTTCCCCCATACGGCCAGCCGGGGATCTTCATAGAGTTCATTGCCCATAGAATCCTTGATGACCGTCATCTTGATAAACTGCTGAGTCAGTTTTCTTCCTGAAAAAGTAAAATCTTTTTCGGTCATATCAGCGAAATAACTGCGATAAGGATCCGTATCCCGGAAATGAACCATAGCATTGTCATCATTGGAAGTAAAGATCGGATACTGATCCGGATGATCCAGTATCTTGCTATATAACGCAGCAGGATTCATTTTCGTACGCCCACTAATCCTGCAAATTAATCTCAGGTACAAAGAGTTATTGAATTTCTGCCATTTGCTGACATCTCCGCCATACATACCATCTAGTTCGGGCTTGGGTTCAACTGGCTTGGCCTGATAGAGGACATTGGCTGAATCCAGATCTGCAAGCATCTCCTGATAGACCTGCTGCTGGGAATCAAATACTGGCTGGCTGATTCCATCCTTGATCTTGAAGGCTTGTGAATAAGGAATGTCACCGAACATATCCGTCAGATTAGACATCAGCAACACCTTCATGGTCAGTCCTATGGCCTCAGAGGCCTTATCTCCTTCCTGAGCAGCTGTCCTGATCATCTGCATGTCATCAGTGGCATACCCTGTATAGAAATTCCATACACTCTCCCAGTCTGCATCTGAAATAAAATACCGGTGTTCCTCACGGGTTGTCCCGCCAGTAAAAGCAGTAAACTGGATTAATTCATCATTCCAGTACCATGTATAATTCAGCCATTTGCAACCCACACGATACAAGATCGGTTCAAAGAAATTATAAGCATGCAGATTTTTCCCCGTACTGATAGCATTAGGATTCTGATTTGCAGAATCAAAACCAGAAGTACAGGAGAACAGGGACAGTACCGCAATACCCAAAAGGATATATCTTCTTATTCTTTTCATTATCTTCTCATTTGAAAAATTATTATTGCTCGCCATCATCATCAAAACAATCGCTGATTTCCAAAGATTTCATCTTCCGGATCAGAACGATAGCATGAGATCCAGCCCATAGGATCGCGTCATAGGGAAAGCCATGGTCTCTATTCCTGCATGCACATCCGTACCATTCAGCATACCGGTCTCAGGATCATACTGGGGGAAGGGGGTGATACAGAACAGATTTGTTACCCACGCGCTGATATGTACCCCCTGCAGCACTTTACTTTTGCGTAACAACTTTTCAGGAATGGCATAGTCCAGGCGGACCTCTCTGCATTTGAAGAAATCTGTGCTGAAGGTGTTTTCCTCCGTATTATTACGAACCAAGACATACTTATTATAATAAGTCACAATACTGTTCACTGGCGTTGTATTTTTCTGGTAAGTGATGGTACCGTCTGCTCCTTGGATGGCATTTACGCCATCTAAGGTCAAACCATTGTCACGCCCTGCCAAAGAATTCTTCAATTTCCCCTGATAAGAAAGGGCGAAATTGGTAACGGAGAAACAGTGTCCTCCAACCTGAGCAGAGAAATCCGCGGATAAGGTCAAGTTCTTATAACGTAAAGTCTGTGTCATCCCACCCTGCCAGTCCGGAGTGATCTTTCCGATCCGACGTGTAGGAGAAGCATCCAGAACTGGCATCCCATCTGAAGTCTGGACAAGTTTTGCCCCTGAGCAGTCTATTTTATTCCCTTTCGCATCCAGATAATAGGCCCCCTTGGGAGCACGCTGATAGCCACGGCCATAGAGTTCATACATTTCGTGCCCGACGTAAGAATAGACATAAGTACGACTGCCTATGGTCGTACCCATATCAGTCTGAAGGGGTTCTGACGGATCCCATCCATCCTGGAGCTTCACCAGTTTGTTGTGGTTGGTTGCCCAGTTTACGTTAAATGACCAGGTGAGATTCCTTGTTTCCACAGGTATGAATGATGCGGAAATCTCAATTCCCTTATCCTGCAGTTCACCAGCATTGATTTTCTCTCCCGAAGCGCCTGTAATGGGATCCCGGTCAATACTAAGGATCTGATTAAAGCCTCTTTCCAGATACATTGTAAAATCCAGTTTTACGCGTCCGCGAAAGAGATAAGTGTCTACTCCTCCCTCCCAGCTCTCCGTCCGTTCGGGCTTGATATTCTTGTTCAGGATAGTAGAAGGCATATCATAGCCTCCGGGGAATTGGGTCGTGCCATAATATTCCAAAAGTGAATAAGGACTTGTATCATTCCCTACATTTGCCCACGATGCCCGCACTTTCAACAAGTCTATCCAGGGCATACTGTCATGCAGGCCCAAGACCTGATCCAACAGGATACTTGTGCTGACTGAAGGATAAAAGAATGACCAGTTGTTGCGGGAGAGGGTACTGGACCACTCATTACGGGCAGTCACATCCAGATAGCAACTGTTATTCCAACCGAAATCCATTAATCCGTACAAACTGTTTACAAGTTTCTTGGAACGGTAAGTCCCGATGTCCGGGATCACGTCCGCAGGATAATTGTTCAGATTATAGACTCCATCAACCTCCAGCTTGCCCAAAGAGATTTTATTGCTGTAATAATAGTTGGACCGTTCATTGCCGCCAAAGGAAGTATTGAAGGACAAGCGATTTCCGAACCATGAATCATTGTGATAAGACAACAGAAAATCCGTGTTGTACTCCAACTTGCGGATGGACTGCTCACGATAGAATCCTTGAAGATAACTGCTAGAAAGAAAGGGCTTCTGCTGAGTACGAAACTGGTCCGTCCAGTCTATGCCCGTACGAAGAGCTAAGGTCAACCCTTTATAAAGAGTAGCTGTTGCATTTACCTGCCCATAAACCCGGTTGACTTTGGAAGCATTCAACTCTTCATACAGGGTCCGATAGGGATTATCATCTGCGACTAAAGCGGCTCCGCCGGAATGATAGGAAGAAGAATAATTGGCTTCATTAAAACGACCCTTGTTGTACTCATCCTTCCACATCTGCATCTGATTGACATTCTCCCCCCATACCAGATCATACAAAGGATTGGTGTCGCCATAACCTCCGGCCGGTGTATTGTCCGTCGTCTGAAGGATATAGTTTAACCGTGAACTGATCTTTATATACTGATTCAGGTGATGGTCAGACGCCCAGGATACTGCATCCCTCCGATAACCAGTATTGGGCAGAATCCAGTGATTATTCTCATCAGTAAAAGAAAGTCTGCCGGTCGTCCCCTTCCCATTGTTCCCGGAGATGGTCACCGTATTCGTACAAGTCACACCCGTTTTAAAAATACCTTTATACCAGTCATCCTGATATTTCCAAGGCAAAGGAGTATATTTATCCGAATCCCAATTCTTCGAAGCATAGAGATAACGGTACTGAGAGGGATCAAATTTTTCTCCAAAGGAATAAGAAGAGTCATGCATCTTGATGCTCTGCCCATCGGCGGCCTCAGCACCGGACAATGTCCAGAAACTATAGGGAGAAGCACCATTGTCTGAACCCGGGCCATATTCTTTCTGAAAATCTGGAAAACGCATTGCCTTATCAAACTGCACCGAAGAATTAACGGTAATGCCAAGTCCTTTCTGGAGTCGTCCTCCCTTAGTCGTAATCAAGATAACGCCATTAGCTGCTCGCGAACCATAGAGGGCAGCGGCAGAAGCCCCTTTTAATACCGTTACCGAGGCAATATCCTCTGGATTCAATTGACTGATATCATTCCCGAAATCTATGGGTGCATCCCCATTGGAATAAGAGGATCCACTACCTGTCGACGTCCCCCCCGAGCTGATCGGCACTCCATCAACAACAAACAAGGCCTCATTACTCCCATAGTTTAAAGAACGGTCTCCCCGCAAGGTAACTCTCACGGAAGAGGTGGGACCACTGCCTGTCTGAAGCATCTCCAGTCCGGCGACTTTTCCATTCAGCGCATTCAACCAGTTTCCTGACAAGTTTTCCGTAATGACATCACCATCTATGTTAGCTACTGAATAGCCTAAAGACTTTGTCTTGCGCTTGATACCCAGAGCGGTCACCACGGTACCTTTCAACATAATCCCATCAGGATACATCTTGATGATAAGAGCGGACAGATCCGACTTCTTACCTATCTCCGATTCTGTTTTCTTATATCCCATATAAGAGATGTCCAGTGGCTTATTCCGGTCATCCGTTTCAAGGGAAAAGCATCCGTCACGATCAGTCACCGCCATATTTTTCGTACCTTCCTGTTTAACGATCGCACCGATCAATGGAATATTCCCTGCTGCGTCAACCACTCTTCCTGATATGGGAAATGACTGGGCTTCGGCTCGCTTACACCATAAGCACATTCCCACACAGAAAACAAATAAAATTACCCGTTTGCCCTTTTTCATTATGAAGTCATTATTTGTAATTATCGGATGCAAAAGTATGATCTCCATATTACAATGAAAAGACTGGCACTTGACAAAAACGAGACATAAACATGAAGAACACATTACATACCGTCAAAAAACAGGGTGGACAGGACTCAAATCCACACCAAATCCACCACTATTAAGATAAATAATGAATCATCTATCTAAAATAACCGGACTTTAAAAAATTATGTTTACCTTTGACATGTCTAATAAAGTTAAGGTAAATATGAATACAATACTTTTTATTATTGGCTCTACAAGATTAAAATCATTTAACCGACAAGTAGCCAAATATGTTGAAGGCCTATTAAAAGGCAAAGCAAATGTTAAATATCTTGATTTCACCGAACTTCCATTTATCAATCAGGACAAAGAAGAACCTGTTCAAGAAGTAGTTTCAAGAATAAGAGAAGAGATAATGAACGCTGACGGACTCTGGGTATTCTCACCAGAATACAACTATAGTTATCCTGGATATGTCAAGAACTTATTTGACTGGTTATCGCGTCCAAATGATCCCACTATACAAAACGGACCAACTGCCATAGCTGGTAAGAAGATTACCATTACAGGTGCAGGAGGAACATTTGCAACAAAAGGAATGAGGGAAAAACTGACAGAACTGCTAGGATTCATAAAAGCTGATGTCATGAAAGAACCGATGACCGGAATCCATGTGAATCCAGAGGCCTGGGGATCAAATATCCTGACTTTGTCCCAAGAAGACAAGGAACACCTACAGAAACAAGCAGACGCTTTCTTACAGTTTATATAGTCTACAAAAGGAATAAGAAAAGACCTTATACCGATGAAACCGTATTTTTACGCAATCGGTCTGGTCATCTGATATGCTGAACTCTATTACAGGAGTTCAGCATATTTTGTATACCACTTATATAACTTACTAATACCGTCACGTAGTGAGGTCGCAGGCTTATACCCAAAATCTTTCTGTAGACGAGACGTATCAGCATAAGTACGAGTTACATCTCCTGGTTGCATACCCAACATCTTCATCTTAGCCTGGCGACCTGTCACCTCTTCAATAACATGGATAAAATCAAGTAATTTCACAGGTTGAGAATTACCTATATTATAAATACGATAGGGAATCTCTTCATCCATCTCAGCATGCAGGACCCGGCGGACCCCTTCTGCAATATCATCAACATAGGTAAAATCACGAAGCATATTACCATGGTTAAAAACCGAGATTTCCTGCCCGGCCGAAATCGCCTTCATAAATTTGATTGGTGCCATATCAGGACGTCCCCATGGGCCATATACAGTAAAGAAACGAAGCCCGATCGTCTGTATACCATAGAGTTTACTATATGCATACGCTATAGCCTCATCACTCTTCTTCGTAGCCGCATAAAGGCTGACAGGTTGGTCTGTACGGTCCGTCTCAGAAAAAGGTACATGTGAATCCATACCATAGATACTACTCGAACTGGCATAGACAAAATGAGGGAGACCATGGTGACGACAGGCTTCCAGCAAATTCAGAAAACCGACAATATTCGACTGAATATAAGAATATGGATTTTCAATGGAATAACGGACACCGGGCTGGCCTGCCAGATTACAGACATGAGTAAAATGTTCCTGGTCAAAAAGGAGATTCAGTCCTTCTCTGTCGGTCAAATCCATCTGCACAAAACGGTAATTAGCAATCGTCTTACTCCGTACAGGCTTTCCACAAACTATCTCCTCACGTGTAATTCCAGTATCGGAAAGACGAGCATATTTCAGTTTAGGATCATAATAATCATTGATAATATCAAGTCCGATAATCTCTTCACCTTCCCCAGCAAGTACTTTTACCAACTGATGGCCGATGAAACCGGCTGCTCCTGTAATTAGTATTTTCATTTCTTGATTGTATTTTGCATAGGATTCTTCTTAATCGCCTATACATCTTTTCTATTATATAATATACGTATTATCCCATAGGATGTATGCTAAATCTCAAAAATATCTTTACGAAAGATTATTCAATCCTTGATTTCCTCGATTTTCTTCCGCTCTTTACGACAAAGGGCTATATTCCGGAAATAGGTAAAGAAACCTACTGACTGTCCGAGAATCAATACCGGATCCAATCGGAACACCCCATAACTTACAATAATAGAACATCCTATTAGACTGATAATCCAAAAACCTACAGGCAGGACTGATTCATGACGATGATAGGAATAGAACCACTGATAGATAAACCTCAAGGTAAAGATGATCTGCCCCACTGACCCCCATATCAGCAAAGGCAAGGGTATCAAATCATTATGCAGGAAGTTGTGAAAAAACCGCGACACATCTGATAGCATAAAGGATATAGCGATTAGAGGCAGAGCTTCTATTACTATCCTGAGCAGCAAAGGGACCTGACGCCATATTTTTTTAATATCCAGATTCCAGATATAAATATAAAAAGATATCAACTGTCCCAGGATAATAGCAAAATCATGCCGCATCCAACCGTAGACAAACAACAGGATACTACCTGCGAGACTACAAATCCAATAGAGATTAGGGGAAACCACTTTCTTCGCACGTTCTGAAAGAATCCATTGGATAAGCATCCGTGCAGAAAAAAATCCCTGGGCTATAAAGCCTATAACATAAACAAAAAGTGGTGATATCTGCATTTAGGCTTTATGATAAAAGTTTTGTTCGTCGATATGATAGCAAATATACCGTTTCTTCATCCAACGGTAGGCAAAGCAATCCAGAAACGGTCCTTTCAATCGATTCCAAAGATGATATTTTGAGACACCGGTCACACGGGGATAATGGCGTACGGGCACTTCCCTGAATTTTCCATGTTCCAACATCATCAGAGCCGGAAGGAAACGGTGCATTCCATCAAAGAACGGTAGACGCCTGGCATAATCGGTCCACATCACTTTCAACGGACATCCGGTATCTGTTGCCGTATCTCCGGTCATCTTACGGCGAAAGCCATTGGCAATCTTTGATTGTAACTTCTTAAAGCCAGAATCCTTGCGATGTGCGCGTATACCTGATACAAGTTGATACTCCGGGGCAAACTCCAGAAGAAGATTAAAATCTTCCGGATTAGTCTGCAAATCAGAATCAATATAACCGACATATTTACTTTCAGCTGTATCAATCCCCGCTTTCATCGCAGTACTAAGACCATGGTTCTCCTTTGAAGAGATAAAATAAAAGTCCTTATTACGGGCACATATTGCTTTTATCTTGTCCAGACTGTGATCCTTTGAACCATCATTAATCAGAAGCAGGCAAGTTTTCATAGGGGCTGTTGACAAGTAAGCCTTCAGTTCCTTTTCCACTCTGCCCAGATTATCTTCCTCATTATAGACGGGCATAATAATCGTAAAGTCATAACCTTTCGTATTGTTCATATCGCTGATTTAAATGTTTGGTTTTCATATAAGTCCTAACTTTCATCGTTATAAGCCACTCTACAGTTTATTTTTTCTCTTTCTTCATAGACTTATTGACTTTTGATCTAACTGATATATCTTTTTTCAGGATTTTATTCTTTTTAACCTTTAAAAGAGTTACATGATTAAGAAACAGACTGCTGTAATGACTGTCTTTCCTTGGATGTTTGTTATCGTCAAAATAACCTATTGACACTGTATCCAACTTGTTCAGAATTGTTAGGGGCATCTCATCAGCAAGTGGTTTCTGTGAAACGATGACACATGGCAAGGAGCCCATTACCTTAGTAACATTATTCAGGTCTAATGGAAGAATCTTGCGACGTGCCTCATAAACCAGTTCTATACGCAACTCCTCTTTTTCATTATGATAAAATGGCACATGATCAAGGTTGCTCATTGTACATACCTCATTGATACTATGCTCGTTCGGATTTCCGAACAATTTACCGACTGGTCTGAGGAAGAACAATTCTGCAATAAAGAAAATTCCAGCATAGATCCACACGAATCCTTGTGACAACTTCCTGTGTTTGCTTTGTGTCTCCAGCCAGACCAGGACAAAAGCAACGGACATGGCAACTGTAGGAGCCATCGGTAACAAATAACGCATCTTTTTCTCTGGCATACAGGAAAGTAAGACCAGTTGAAGCAACATCCATACAACTACTGAAACGTATTTTTTGGGTTGGGATATCCGTTTACGCCAGAAAGGAATAACAAGTGCTGCCAGAATAAATGGAGCCCAAAGACCACCTTCAAGGAAGAAACGCCAATAATAATACCAAGGCCGGACATTATGCCCGGACCATGCTGCCGATTCTTTGTGAATAACATATTCCGTAGCTTCCGGATGATAAGTCAGCAGATAGATATACCACCATCCCCCTAAGACAAGGCAGATCAGAATAGATATACACAATGGGCCCCACTTTCCTTTCATTCTCGGTTTACGAAGAAGTATTACGGTAAGAATAAAGGGCAGAAGCAGTGCATAAAAAGAAACTGGCCCCTTACTTTCAAAGGAAAGTCCCATAAAAAGTCCAGCCAGGAGAAACCAACGCCATTTATGAGTATGCAACGGTCCCTCATAATAAAAGCCTTGGTCTTCCTCATAGAATCCGTGGTCATCATCATAAAAGCCACGTAAGAAGAAGTAAATGGCTCCCATCATAAAGGAATGGCAATAGATATCCCATGTAGCAGACCGCCCCATGAGTACAACATTATATAAGGTAAGGAAGACCAGCACAGTATTGACTGCAAAATCATTTCTTCTAGTCAGATATTTTGCCGTCAAAAACAAGAAAAGTGTCCAAATCAATCCCATAACAGCCGGTGCAAAACGTTGTACTGAAAGATTATTCGGTGCAACCATTTCCATTAGTCCTGCCACCCAAGTAGGCAAAGGTGGTTTCTCCAGCCGTAATTCACCATTCATGGTAGGCAACAGCCAGTTGCCATCCGACACTATCTCACGAGCCGTCACAATGTTCCTTGATTCCATGATATCCGTAGGCAATGCACTACGATTCACAAAGAAAGTAGTGATACAGAAAATAATTAACAGGAAAATTGTATTTCGTGACTTCATCTTTTAAATTTAATCTATTTATCTCTCAAAAATTACTCACAAATTCTGTAGATTCTTCATCTGCTCCCCAACATCACAAGACCGAATTGTATCTAAAAGAATCTCTATGAGACGTGGCAATGCATAATGTCCTAATTCAGATTCTTTCACCCAGATGTAACCATCCGGTAATTCTGGCTTTTCCGATACCTTCAACAAATAGAAATCTGCATAAATCAGACGGTGCGTCAGTACATGTCTGACTCCCTTTCGAAGTAGAATAGAGGTACCTCCTAACCCATTCAGAATTGAAAACATCGATGAATCCGTAGGATTATCTACCAGCAACGGTTCCCATAGACCTTGCCAGATACCTTCTTTACGACGATGAATGGCAACCTCACCACTACAACGAATATAAATATACGCCAGTCGGAGTGTAAGCACTTTCGTCTTCCTCAACTTTACCGGCAACTCTGCAACTCTATTACTACGAAAAGCAGCACAAGTTTCTAGAAATGGGCAAATCGTGCACTGTGGAGATTTCGGTGTACAGAGAGTAGCTCCGAAATCCATCATTGCCTGATTAAAATCAGCAGGACGGTCTTTGGGTATAAGCGACTGTGCCAATTGTGAAAAGAGAGCCTTCCCTTCTGTAGAATTAATCGGAGTATCAATACCCATAAAACGTGAGAGTACTCGATAAACATTACCGTCAACCGCCGCTATCGGAATGCCAAAGGCAAAAGAAGAGACAGCTGCCGCTGTATAAGGCCCTATTCCCTTCAACTTTCTTAAATCTTGAGGCGTATCGGGAAAGTGACCTAAAGAAACTATTTGTTGCGCCGCTTGATGAAGATTGCGTGCCCTACTGTAATATCCTAAACCTTCCCAGAGAAGAAGTACATCATCCTCACTGGCCGCAGCTAAATCTTTCACTGTAGGATATGCCTTCAGAAAACGTTCCCAATAAACTTGTCCCTGTATTACTCTTGTCTGCTGTAGGATCACTTCACTCAGCCAGATTGCGTATGGATCATGCGTATGGCGCCATGGAAGATCTCTTCCATTGGCCTCAAACCACTTTAGCAACGCAGGCACAAAAATATCGCTCATAATATTTTGCAAAGATACGACAAAAATAAATTTAATCTAAAAAGTTTTCTGTATTTTTGCACATAAAGATTTAAAACATGGAATTAGATACTTACCGAGATGCTATCGTCAAAGCACTGCTCTCTGCAAAGGATGAAAAAGGACAACCGAAAATCACCGAAGAGAATGCTCTTGCTGCTGTAAAGGATTTTACCGATGAAGAACTCCTGGATGGAATGCCGTTCAATTCACCTGAGGAGGTAGCAGAAATGATTCTGGAATGAAAGTGGAATACAGACATAAGCCATTCACGCTCTCCTTGATTCTTAATGGTACCTTATCAGGTAATCACCATCAAAGAAGATATTCATTTCAATAAAATCAATTTCAGAATGAAAGACTCACTTCATAAGAAAAACGAGGAATATCCGGAAAGAGAAATTCTGCACACGAATCATACAACTCCCCAAAATGATTCACATCTTATTATGGGCCCACATACTCTCTTCCATCCATTTCATACAGATATTCCTATACCAGACAAATTCAATAATCCGTTCCATTACAAACCCCATCCTCTTTGTATTCTTGCTGCTGAAGAAGTACAAAAATACCTGATTTCATCGGAAATTCCTACAACTTTCAAGAAGGAAATCGCAGAAGGGAAGATGTTCGGAATTCTTGTCGTACAGGATCCTTTAAAAGATTTAGGCTATTTTGTAAGTTATGGAGGACAAATCTGTGGGCGAAACAACTGGGAAGGATTTGTTCCTGCTATCTTTGACTATCTGCAACCCGATGGATACTTTAAAAGAAAAGAGGCAGAAATCACAAATATCAACCGGCATATCGACCAAATGGAACATTCCGTAAAATACCATAACCAACTAACTGCTTATAACCTGATGAAACGTGAGGCTGAAGAGACTATCAATGAGAAAAAAGAGATTATGAAAAAGGCTAAACAGCTAAGGGATAAGCAACGGTCAGAAGGGCAACTGAGCAAAAGCGTCGAGCAGGATATGATACATGAAAGTCAATTTCTGAAAGCAGAAGTACATCGGACAAAAAGATTATACGACACTTACCTGGATAACAAAAAATTCGCACTGGAACAATATCGGATGAGAATAACTAATCTGAAATTCCGGAGGAAAGCCAAAAGCGATGCCTTGCAACAATGGTTGTTTAACCACTTCTTTCTATGCAATCCTGAAGGCGAGGAACATAACTTACTAGAAACCTACAGGAAATACTATGTCATGACTCATCCTTCATTCCGGCCGAACTCATCGGGAAGGAAATCCCTTCTTAACGACATCTACCCCCCTGCTGGTTGTGGAGAATGCTGTGAGCCAAAACTTCTACAATATGCCAATCTCCATCATTTGCGTCCTATATCTATGGCTATGTTCTGGTGGGGGAAATCCCCAAAAGGAGAAATTCGGAAACATCTGCACTACTATCCGGCATGCGAAAGCAAATGCAGGCCTATATTATGGTATATGCTTCCAAAAAAATAAAAATAGGAAGGACTGTCAGCCACCATCTATTACTGTCAGTCAGCTATACAAAAAACATGATTAACACCTGTGCGATAATGACTCTGATAAACATTCCCAACGGATAAACTGAAGCATACGAAACACTGGAAGAATCACCGTCCAGAGTATCATTAGCATATCCTAAGGCCATAGGGTTAGCCATACTTCCACAAAGAATGCCACATATTGTGCCAAAGTCATATTTCTTGGTTTTCAAGGCAATAAGACCAATAACCAGACACGGGATAACAGTAATCAGGAAACCGATCATCACCCATACCAATCCTTCTGGCTTCATTACAGTAGTAAAAAAATCTTTTCCTGCATCCAGTCCTAAACAAGCCAAATAAATACTTAACCCGAATTTTCGCAACATCAATGATGCAGATCGTGTTGTATAGGAAATAAAATGTAATTGAGGACCCAATGCCCCGACAACAATACCCATAACAATAGGACCACCGGCAATTCCCAGTCTGATCGGACTTTCCATACCAGGGATATGGATCGGTATTGTTCCCAAAGCCAATCCTAGAATAAGCCCGATAAAGATACTTCCTAGATTCGGCTCGTTCAATGTCTTGACAGAATTCCCGAAGAATTTCTCTACATTATCAATCGCATCATGTGTTCCAACCACCGTTACACGATCACCATATTGCAGTCTCAAGTCACTTGTAGCCAAGAGTTTGACATCACCGCGAATAATACGGCTCACATTAACATCATAGGTAGCACGCAGATGAAGTTGTCCAAGTCGCTTTCCATTTAGATCTGTACGGGATACTACCAGCACCCTGCTTTCTATTTTCGTATCTATTGCATTCCAATTGACTTTCTCCTCATTCCAGTTCTTTTTCAACTTCCCGAATAGAAGGCTCAAGGATTCTTCATCATCCTTAGTCGTTACAGCCATCACATCGTCATTAACATGCAACATCGTATCAGTTTCAGGAATAATGACCTGACTGCCACGCCATAAGCGTGAGACAATAAATTTCAAATGTGTCATGTGTGTAAGGTCTGCAATTGTCTTGCCCTCAAGAGCGGGATTAACAACTACAAACTGGGCGATATAGGTCTCATCATCATCGGTCAATGGCTTTATTTGCAGATCACGTGGCTTGACAAATACCTTTCTCATCAGGACCATAACGATGATAACTCCCAGGACACCCAAAGGATAGGTCACAGCAGTTGCCAAAGCCAAACTCCCTGATGGTAGTCCCAAATGAGACATAGCCTGTGTAGCAGCACCCAATGCAGGAGTATTGGTCGTAGCACCACAAAGCAAGCCAACCATATCTGGAAGATTGACGCCTGTAATCGGAATAAGACACACAGCGAAAACAGTACCAAACAAGATAATGGCAAAACTCCACAGATTTAAGTCCATACCCTCATGGCGTAATGATCCGAAAAAATTAGGACCAACATGTAAGCCAAGGCAATAAACGAATAGGGCTAACCCGAAGGTCTCCGAATAGATAAGTACCTTATGGTCAATACTCAGGCCAAGATGGCCGGCAAGGATACCTATGAAGAAGACAAAAGCAACACCTAGTGAAATTCCTTTCACCTTGATCTGCCCTAAAGCAAGTCCCACAGCGATAATCAGTGAGATAACAACTACCGACTCAATATCAGAATGAATCTTAAAAAGCCCAGCAAACCAATCCATGTATTCTTTACTAAGAATTTATATTTGGTGCAAAATTACTTCAATTTACGCAAACTCCAAAAAAAATGCTTAAAAACGTTTAAATATCCGAAGTATATCCATTATGAATAAAGTCTTTGATATCTGAGAAGATTCCTCTTCAGGCATTTCAAGAATTTATTATCATTCTGGTTAAGAAACTTTAAGGTTTTATTCCGTTTTCACAGTATATTCAGGTATCTTTCTATAGGAATACCATGATTTCTATCCACATTATCCTTATTTAGATCAATGAGTTTCCAGACTGCATTCATCGCTTTCTGAGTGCTCTCCTCAAGCGAGTAGCTATCTAGTAAATATCTGATCAGCACCGCTGAAAAGATATCTCCTGTACCGGGGAAGTGAACAGGGATCTCTGTATAAGGAAGGGTGAAATATGACTTTGAACGAGCATTGTAACCGCATACACAAGTTTGTCCGTCTATAGAAATACTAGTAATCAAAACTGAACGTGCCCCCAGTTTCCTAAGATGGTCCAAGAGGATCTTGGCTGTTGCCTGATCCACGCCTTCAGGCTGATAAGGGCGGCCCGTCAACAGGCAAGCCTCTGTATAATTAGGATAACAAAGATCGGCTACTGACAACATTTCTCTCATACTCCGTACTGAATCCATCGTCATTCCATTATAGAGTTTTCCTTCATCACCCATAATCGGATCAACAAAGATCGGCGTACCTACAGCAGTTTGTTCCTTGCAATACCGACTGATATAATCAGCTTGACGGGCACTTGCAAGAAGCCCTGTAGCTATGGCATCAAAATGGAAACCGAGTTCTTTCCACACTGGAAATACTCCCTTGATATAATCGGTAGTATCAAGCATATTGAATTTACCATAATCAAGTGTATTCGAAACAAGAAGAGTGGGAAGACTGTACGTAGAATAACCGAAATATGATAAGATAGGCAGCATTGCAGCTGTAGCTACTTTACCATATCCGGCAATATCATTGATGAGCAGTATCTGTTGTTTTTTATCCATACGAAAATTTTATTTCGCACGCAAAGTTAATAAAAAATCAAGACTCTGCATCACTTATTTGTTTTTTCAAAAAACAGAAAGCAAAAAAACAATTAATAAGTAAGAATATATCTGATAATTCCAGAGACGCAATAAATAGTCCTTTTTCCTTATAGGAACGGATATCTCAAAGGAAATCAACTCTTTTTGCAAAAATATGAGTACATTTGCAAAATTTAAAAAGATAAACGCATGAGTCAATCGGTTAAAGAGGAAAGCAATAAAGAGATAAATGATTCCCAATTCCAAGATAATTTTGCAGGTAATAATATTCTCTGTTGCATCGGGCATATCACAAAAGACAAAATCATCACACCCGAAAGTACCATTTATATGACAGGAGGTACTTCTTTCTATTTTTCATACGCGATGAACCGACTTCCTCAAAGAGTAAAATTCTCATTGGTTACAGCGATGGATCCAAAAGAAACAGAACCGGTAGAAAAAATGCGACAGGCAGGTATTGATGTTACTTTGTTCCCTTCACATCATACTGTTTTTTTCGAAAACATCTATGGAGACAATCCGAACGATCGCACACAACGTGTCTTAGCTAAAGCCGATCCTTTTACAGTCGGACAATTACAGAGTTTCAACGCTAATATCTACCATCTCGGAAGTTTACTACGTGATGATTTTCCACTTTCTATTGTCAAATATCTGGCCAAAAAAGGCAGAGTTTCCATTGATGCACAGGGATACCTACGGGAAGTACGCGGAAAAAATGTATATCCCATTGACTGGAAAGAAAAGAAGGAAGTACTTCAATATACCTATTATCTCAAGGTGAACGAAACAGAAATGGAGACCATCACAGGCAAGAAAGATCCCAAAGAAGCAGCTCTTGAATTACATCAATGGGGTGTTCACGAGGTTTGCATCACATTGGGTAGTCTGGGTTCCATCATTTATGTCAATGGCCAATTCTATCAAATTCCGGCTTATCCTCCCCATAAATTCGTGGATGCAACCGGTTGTGGTGACACCTATTCTGCAGGATATCTCTATTGCAGAATGCAAGGCAAATCTCCAGCTGAGGCTGGAAGATATGCAGCTGCAATGTGTACTCTAAAACTGGAACATAACGGACCGTTTAACGGTACAGAGGAGGACATCAAAAACATTCTGGAAGAGAATAGCATTCGTTAGAAATCCGAAAAAGACAGAAACAAAAAACCTGCTATTCATTTTTCAGCACTGTTACTCTCATTGTCTCCCGGTCAAAAGCAATTCCTTTCCGTTCCACATACCGACCGAGATCGCCACTTTCAGATAGTTTCTTTGGTGAACCTGCCGAAAGACCTTGCTTTTCATCCATGAGCCAAAGAACATCTGCTACCTGTAATACCAGTTCGAAATCATGAGTAGACAAAAAGATGGTCTTGTCCATCTCGTGAGCCAGTCGGCGGAGGAGAAGAAGCAATTCTACCTTACTAGGAAAATCAAGGAAAGCTGTAGGCTCATCCAGAAAGATGATTGGGGTTTGCTGGGCTAGGGCTTTTGCAATCATCATTTTTTGTCTCTCCCCATCACTCAACGTCTGGATAAAACGGTCTTTCAATGCCGTAATGCCAATCAGGTCAAGTGACTCTTCAACTACCTTTTTGTCCCTTGCTGACAACCGCCCCCAGAAACCTGTATATGGAGAACGCCCCAGACCGACCATTTCGGCTATAGTCATATTACGCACTCGCGGTTTCCCTGTCAGGACAATACTGATCAACTTGGAAAGTTGGTGTGTGGAATAGTTTGATAAGGACCTCCCTTCTAGCAAAATCTGTCCGGACAGAGGACGTTGAAAAGCAGAGAGGGTCTTCAGAAGTGTAGACTTCCCCACTCCGTTAGCTCCCAACAGACAAGTGAGTTGCCCACTATACAATGAAGCATTAAGCCCTTCCATCACCGTCTTTATTGTTTTATGATGCTCTGCATAGCCAATGCTCAGATTTTCTAATCGTAATGTCTCCATATTGCAAAATTAAGAAACTCCAGGCAAAAGGACAAAATAAAACCCTTGTATTTTCTTCTCTGACGTTTCTTATTCCAACTTTCAGATTCTATTGCCTCATTCATTAGCTTTCGTACTTATTATCAGACTCTATACAACATTTAATCAGTTTATACCATTTTCAAGATCTATATGATTAAAGTAAAAGAAAATAACTTCATAAAATAATGATTGACGTTTTTTGTTTCTGGAAAATTATTTTTACCTTTGTCTTATCTTAAAGATTCTCTAAAAATAAATGTTCAATGATCCGGATATAATATCTTTATGATTTGCCGAAACCATTTTAAATTCGAGGTCTGTGCCAATTGCGTTGAAAGTTGCATCTCTACACAGAACGGCGGTGCAGATCGAGTAGAACTGTGTGCCGGAATTCCAGAAGGTGGCACGACACCTTCGTATGGAGAAATTCTGACTGCCCGTAAAGTATTGACCCATACGCTCCTGCATATCATCATCCGTCCTCGCGGAGGCTCTTTTACTTATTCCCCACTGGAAGTGGAAAGGATGATTGCTGATATAGATATTTCCCGCCAACTTGGTGCAGATGGAGTCGTTTTCGGTTGTCTTACATCTAAAGGGGATATAGACAAGGATATTAACGCCCGGCTCATGGAACATGCCAAAGGTATGAGTATCACGTTCCACCGGGCTTTTGATGTCTGTACTGATCCACATCAAGCCATTGAAGATCTCATCCAACTGGGATTTGACCGTATTTTAACATCCGGTCAGCAACCTAAAGCAATCCAAGGTATTCAGGAACTTGCAGCCTTACAGAGACAGGCGGATAAAAGAATACAGATAATGGCTGGTTGCGGGGTGAATGAAGATAATATTACTAAGATTTATTCTTCTACCCAAATTAACGAATATCATTTTTCCGCACGTGAGAAGATTCTTCCTGATGATAAAAACGAACAGATCTGGACACAACAGTTTGGAGAATGTCAGGTCACAACTTCAAGAAAAGTCAAAGCTACTATTGACGCGCTCATCAACAGTTTATGATTCTGTTCACAACCTCTACTCATTTATAAAAATGACGGTCTGAAACAGACCCAACGATTTTAGGATAAAAGTATTAATTATCTTATAGACAAATCTTTAATGAAAAAGACCTTATTTCTCATTCTATTAAGCATCTTCTGTATAACGATAAAAGGCCAGACCACTAATCATTTTATCACAGATTCAACTTATCGTGGGAAAGTGATACAAACTTTTGATAACAGAATACATCTTATAGGGAGACACATTCCCGGATTTAGTAACCTGCATGCTTCTCAACCGGAAAAGGAAGCATTACAATTTTTATATGCCTATATGCCTCTTGCCGATTTAACGGATTATCCGGTTTCTTTCTACATGAAGAATATAAGGTGTAGCTTCAAGACCCGCAAAGAAATGCCATGGGGAAAAAGGGTACCAGAATTATTGTTCAGGCACTTTGTCTTGCCAATCCGGGTAAATAACGAAAATCTTGACAGTTCACGGATAGTATTCTATAGACAACTGAGACCCAGAATAAAAGGAATGAGCATGTATGATGCGATCTTGGAGGTCAATCACTGGTGCCATGAGCACATGACTTATGAGCCATCCGATGCCCGGACCTCCTCTCCTCTTGCCTCAATGCTGACAGCAACAGGACGCTGTGGAGAAGAGAGCACCTTTGCCGTGGCAGCACTCCGGTCTATAGGCATACCAGCCCGTCAGGTATATGTTCCCCGTTGGGCTCATACAGATGATAACCATGCATGGGTTGAGGCATGGGCTGACGGTAAATGGTATTTCTTCGGAGCATGCGAGCCTCAGCCGGTTCTCAACCTTGGATGGTTCAATGCTCCTGCATCACGTGCCCTTCTTATCCATACACGTGCCTTTGGCGACTATGAAGGACCGGAAGAAGTTGTACTGCGTACCAGTAATTTTACAGAAATCAACCTCATTAACAATTATGCGACTACTGCTCGTGTAGATTTTCATATTACTGATATAAATGGCAGACCTGTCAAAGATGCTCGTGTAGATTTCAAGATTTACAACTATGCCGAATTTTATTCTGCCGTAACGAAATATACAGATGCTAACGGCCATACGTTCCTTACTGCCGGAAAAGGAGATATGCTGATCTGGGCATCAAAAGACGGAATGTACAATTATGCCAAGGCTTCTTTTGGAAAGGATCAGGACATCACTATTGTCTTAAGCCGGAGTAAACGGACCGATCTTTTACAAACCGCTTCACCGGAAGATTCCCTGAACATCGTTCCACCTCCGGAACACGCCCGTATTCCAATAGTAACTGAGGCGATGAACCAGATCAATCAAAAGCGTCTGGCTTTTGAAGATTCTATAAGAAATGCCTATACATCAACTTTTCTTAATAAAAATGAGGCAAAGAAAATATCAGTCGAAGCTGCTTCGTATCTGGTAAAATCCAGAGGCAACCATGCTACTATTACTGCCTTTCTGACTCGTCATAAAGATAATTTGCCTCGTGCCATCGCTCTTCTGAAAACTCTTAGCGATAAAGATCTGAGGGATATGCCGATGAATATCCTTGAGGACAATTTTACTGCAAGCAGCAACGAACTCTCCCCAAGAGTTGAAGATGAAATGATTATCTCACCATTCAAGCATTATTTTGAGAAAGCCTTTAATAAGAAGACAACAAATCTGTTTGTTCAGGACCCTTCAAGGCTGGTAACATGGATGAAGGATCATATCAGGATGAATCCAGACATCAAAGCACTGCGTATTGCGCAGACCCCCGTCGGTGCAATGAAATATAGAATGACAGATACCCGTTCACGGGATATCTTTTTTGTTGACGTTGCACGAAGTCTGGGTATTCAGGCTCGTAAGGATGTAGTAACTTCAAAGGTTCAATATTTTAAAGATAATAAATGGGTGGATGTAAATTTTGATTCGGGTACACCTCTAATCCCTCCAGCAGGAATGTTGAAATTGGATTATACCCCTTCGAAAATACTACCTGACCCAACATATTATAGTCATTTTACCATCAGCAAAATCCAAAATGGAATAACAAAGCTACTCAATTTTGACGAAGGTCAGGTAGACATGGGAGGCGGTACAAGTTGGAGCAATACTTTCAAGAATGGTGTGCCACTCGATACCGGGACTTATCTTCTCACGACAGGTACCCGACTGGCTGATGGTAGCGTACTTGCGCTGAACAGAATATTCAATATTGATAAAGGAAAAACCACAGAACTTCCCCTTGATATCAGGCAAGATCTGTCCAAAGCAACAGTTATCGGCACATTCGGTTCAGAATCAGAATATATTCCTTATGACCTTAACACGAAGAAGGTCGGAACATCAAAGACACTTTTATCCCAAACCGGCAGAGGTTTTTATGTATTAGGTATTTTGGGTGTAGGACAGGAACCTACGAACCATGCTTTACGTGATATTGCAAAAGTACGAGAGACCTTTAATAAATGGAAACGGCCATTTGTTCTTTTGTTTGAAAACAAGTCTGATGCAGATAAATTTGATTTTAAAGATTTTGGTCCTCTTCCTTCTCATACTCTTTTTGGAATAGATGACAATGGAAAGATTCTCCGGCAGATCGTCAAGAGCATGAAATTGGAAAACAGTTCTCAACTGCCCGTTTTCATTATTGCAGATACTTTCGATAGAATCGTCTTCATATCACAGGGATATACCATAGGACTTGGAGAACAGATAAAAAACATCATAAACCAGTTGTAGCAATTGACTTGTTGAAAAGAACAACTTACTGAACTATTATAAAAGATTTTCTATCTTCTAGATCAACAGCTGTTATTAATATAGTTAAAAAATTACAAGGCTGGGCAAAAGGAAGTATCGAACAAAACTATACCGTAAGTTCAGAAAATGTAACACAAAAACAAATAGATAAAGCTCAAACTATATTAGATGAAATTGTTAAATTCGATTTAAATAAAGATAATATTGATGGTTATGTTAAAGAATTATACAAATGGAACACTGTATTATCAATGGCATTATTGATGATTGTTGAACCCCTTCCAAAATTTTTTTTAATTTGTTTAGAAGATCCTTTAGAAACAGTATAAATAAAAGGGGCAAGCTGGAATTGTTTGTATATAAAGTCTTTCTTTCTCCGGCAAACATCCTCCCATGCAAAAAGGTGGTAATCCCCTTGTTCAAAATACACAACCGGGGCAATTCCTCTTGCAATACATTCATATATTTCTCTCCAGTATGTTGCTACGATAACATCACA